>ERZ791891.40-NODE-40-length-94077-cov-90.669971_pt1 | contig 94077 bp, 91 predicted proteins | sample MGYA00510155_ERZ791891 | MGnify/ENA primary metagenome ERZ791891 (study PRJEB30046, sample SAMN00792061) | human gut metagenome | study: EMG produced TPA metagenomics assembly of the A metagenome-wide association study of gut microbiota in type 2... | reverse complement strand
TAATGGTAGCACTACAGTTTTTGGTTCTGTCAGTGGTGGTTCGAATCCGCCTGGAGTAACTAATAATAATGCAATTCATAATTTATAAACTACTTGCTAAAAATAAATGTTTATAGAGTTTTTAAATGTGGTTTAAGGTAATATTTATAAAGGTTCTGAGCTAGATAGTCGTGATGACTGTCTAGCTCTTTTTCGTTTAATGTGTTATAGTGTGTCGCTACTAATGAATAAAAAAAGAGTAACTCATCCTCACGGACAAGCTACTCATAATGAAACAAAACCGATGCAGTCACTACTGCATATACTTAAACATAAATTCTTATAACATGGAATGCAAATATCAAAAACATAAGTAATATTTTAATTTCTTTCGTAAGCGGTCAAATAATTAAAGTAGTATGATTAATCGACATTAATATGTAAGTTGCTTAGAAATCATTTATTATGTAATTGTGGGAGTTTCCCACTAACTTTGGTATAGTTTAATCTCGTATGCCTGGAGCTGAAATAAGACTGACAAGTAAGAATGATTATTCGATAAATTACACTTTAAATGACTTCTAAGCTACTTTGATGTTACGGCTGAATAATTATTCAGGAGATTAGAATCACCCTCGTACAGAGCATTTCAAAATGTAGGATGTGCCATATAGCTCAACTTAATTAAAAGGAGCTTTAATTATATTACCATTACCATCAAGATAAATAACACTATCTGTGTCATATCCATCATTTGTAGAATCAACATCATTAATTTCATAGAAATCATCATTAATTCCACAACTATCTATACTTACAGGTTTATTATTAGAAACTTTATTGTAACTACAAGCACCAAGTCCGGCAGCTACAATAGTAAGTATAAGTATAGCTATATTCTTATGTTTATTATAATTTGGATTCATAATAATTTTAAATTAAAAACTGCTAGTACTTTCACAAGCACTAGCAGTAACAACAGAAGAAAAATTTTCAGTATTTATTTTAAATACAAATCTATATACCTCTGTATACAGTTCACATGAGTACTTCCAACAAATTTAAATGTTACTTCATCATCTTCAAGAAATATTGTAGTAGGATAATCATAAGCTTTATACTTATGAATAAGTCTTTTAGGAAGCTCTGCAAAATCTTTAATTTCAAGAGCTATTTCTTTAGATGATTTAGCAATAACAGTCTGAGTATTATTTATTGCTATAGAACAACCAAGACAATTCTTAGTCGTTATTATCAGGATTTTTCTTTTCATTTATCTCAGCTACTTTTTCATAATAAGAACCATCAGGAGTAAAATGAACTCCTTCATTGTTAAGAATAGTCTCATAAGTCTTTGTAGTATTCTTCAAATCTCTGAGAAGCAAAGCAAGATTAGCAAAAGTTACTTTACCAACTTTATCACTATTCTTAGCGTTTTCAATAAACTTAGCTACATTATTAACTTCGATAGCAGTATGTGCATGCTGCTTAATCATTTCTGATACCCACTTTTTCATATTGTTTATTATTTAAATTATTAATTATTTCTTTGCTGTAGAGCCAAAAGCTCCATCACCTCTATCAGTTATACCAAGGTCTTCAAGATTCTTAACTGGTTCAAAACAAATTTGTCTATGATGAGGAATCTCAAGTTGACCAATAACATCACCAACTTCAATAGGTTTTGCATTAGTTATAATGGAACGGAATACAACAAAAAATTCTCCACGATAACTTTCATCACCAGTACAAGGAGAATTAGGTATTACGTAACCCATTTTAGTAATACGTGAATTAGGACGTAAAGTAAGTGAATCACGATATTCAGTAGCAACATGAATACCAGTTCCACATTTAACACGACCATCTTTTGTGATTTCAACACTAGTTGCAATTACATCACAACAAGCGTCTGTAGCATGTCCATAAGCGTGACCGTCTTTATCACCTTTACTCATATAATGAGCATACGTTGGAATTTGTGCTTTAACTTTAGGGTCAAGCCAAATTTTAACTGGAACAAAATCAATAGCTGTACGAAGAGCTTCTTTAAGTTCTTTTTCAGCCATTAATCTGTTGTCTGGAGTTTCTTTAAAAGCATTTGCATAATTAATAAATGCATCTGCTATACGATTACTTAATTGACTCATAATTTAATCATCTTTTGTTTTACGTTGTTGTTCAATATCTTTCTTTAGTTTATGTAAATTACCATTATAAATATAATTATGATTTACAGTAAATTGATTTTTACTAACACCATCAGGAACATCGATATAATCTTTAGTTCTCCTAATGACATTCATTTCTATAAGTTCTTTAATACCTTTACTTATATTACCTTTATCATTATTATATTCTTTAGCTATAATTGTAGGACTAAGAATAATACTATTACAGCCATACTTTAAATGCTCCTCAATGTAACTAAATACTTGAGTAGCAGCAAGACTATGCTTTCTCATTTCTAGTACTATACCTTTACGAAGTTTAATCATTTCCTTATTATAACTAATAGCCGTAATATAAGAGTTGTTAGAATTGTCTTTACTTACATGATTATTATCAGTATCTATAGTATTTATATCAAATCCAACATCACATATATCTTTAGCATAATTTCTATATAATTTATCCATATCACTATTATCATTATCATTACACGCCTGCAAATATACATAAAAAAGTTGTAAACTCATACAACTTTTGAATAAATTGTTGTAGTCGTTTACAACTTTTGTTGTGTAACGATTTGATAATCAACTACTTACAAGCCCTAATATAATATATATATTAATGCTTGCTTTCATTTGCAGTACAAAGATAAGCATTATCATCAGTATTACTACTAATAATAACTAGTTTAACGATAGTTTAACCACTAACATCTTCTACGGGGCGGCTTTAGCTGCTTCTAGTATTCTAACACTAGTAGTTGCTCTATCCTCCCCGTAAAGAAGTGTATCAATAGTTGTATAGTTCCATTCTTAATGAATTTACCCATTCTTTAGCATCATTAACGTCATCAAATACTAAAGCTTCTGGAACATTAGGGATACCTTTGTTTTCATCAATCATAATAGTGTAATTTACAATACTTTGATTATTATCAGCATAGCTATTAACTGCACCAATATTACCAACAAAGAATTTACCACTAATATAACTGAAAGCTAGTACCTCATCACCAACTTTGTAATGAGGTACTTTAAATTGATTTTCTTTTCCGTTAAAATTAACTTGCATAAGCTACAACAGAATTAAGTGCTTTATTCATATTATTATTAGCACTACCCCAAACAAGACTATTCATACGTTTCTCACCTTCAAGATTAGCAACGTTACAATAGAAACCAGTTACAGCATTATATGCTCCCCAGGCAGTACCACAAATATCTTTCTGACCAATACCATCATTATAATAATCCATCATATTATAAAGTTGATTAGCTTTACGAGAAGATATTTCAACTGCTTCAAGAAGTCTATAATCACGAGCAACAAGTCGAGCATAACCTTTATTAGGGTCGTACTGATTAATTCGTTCAATCTCAGCAGGAGTAAGTTGTAATTCACAAAGATACTTGTAAACATCTTCATCGCTCATCTTAATAGTAGTAAGATGACGATAAAGTTCTTGAGCATCTAAAGCATGAGAACAAGCAACTTTAAGTACTTGAGCACCAAGTTCAAGTTTCTCTTTTATAGACTTAGTATGTCTAAGTCTAATATGACAAGAAGCTTTATCCAAAGCACCATTAAGCATATTAGTACAAATAACACGAACAGGAGTAATCATAATATCTACAGATGAACCACCATCATGTCCATTACTAAACACAAGATAATTATCTATAACATCTTCTCTACTTACAGAAGTTTGTACTGGTAGTTTAGCACTAACATATACTTTCTCTCCCATATTAAGACAAGCAGCTTTATCCCAAATTGCTTTACCTTCACCAATAGCATTATTAAAGAAATTGAAAGCATCCATATTTTGAACTACTTCATACTTATCTTTAACTATACCTAAAGGATAATTGCAATCTGTACGATAGGTAGCATAAGCATTAGCACATTCACGATAAATATTACCATCATGTATAAAAGCGTCTTCACCTAAATCGTTATTACTGCCTATTCTAAAAGGCATTTTACCTACAAGTTCACACTTTTGAACAGACCAATCAAGACCTGCTTTCTTCATTACATCTTGTGCAGTTACACAATCAGATACATCTTTACCAATAGCCCAAGGAAGACCACCACGATTAAATTTACTCATAACTCAGCGTTATTAAATTGTTAAACATTAAATTAAATATTATCAGCAGGAGGAAGAGCCTCTTGATTATCTTTACTTTCTCCCGTATAATCAGGATTTAAATCATTAATGTTCCACGTATCACGTATTACGTTTGAAACAATAAGTTCTACACTAATTATATGTCTCTTTAGTTCTTCACCATTATATTTAAGATATGAAGCACTACTTGTAGCATCAGATAAATCTTCTGCTAGAATATTAATATTAAGAAAAGTATTAGCTTTTACTTTAATATTTGTTTTAACGAAATATATATTATACATAATATTATTATTTTATTTTAATAAGATGTTATATTTATAATATCTAAAGATGAATCATATTCTACAGTAGTAGCATATATATCATCAACCATAACTTGACAGTCTCCATTAGTTTCTTGGAGACTGTTAAGTTTTTGTATTAATTCTGAAACTCTCATGTTATTTGATAGTTAAATTATCGTTTTCAACAACTTCAGCAATATTGGAAACACAACCATCATCTTTAATTTTAACTTTCATAAGTTTCTTATCGATACTAGGTTTAAATTTCCAACCATCACGATTAACAGCTCCGATATTAGTCATAAGCTGATAACCATCACCCTTGAGAAGGTCTGTAAGTTTAACTGGAACAGTAACCTCAATATTAACATCATCAAGGTCTTCTATTTCAATTTCACTACATTCGTAATTACCAGAATCTTTAGCAGTATTAACAATAGCATCAAGTAATGCTTGTTCATCTACAGAAGAATTTTGGTTAAGAGTACCGGTATATATACCATTAGCAAAAGTTACTTTAAGCATATCATTAATGGCTTCAAGTTTCTTACTATTAACTTCAATAGTTTCACTTTTACGAATAGTTACTTTACCGGTACCCCAATCAATCCACTTCTTACCACTCTTATCTTCTTTACCATACTTTTTAATAGCAAAGAGAACAAGATTAGTAAGACCTTTAATTGTATTCTCTTTAGACTTCTTGAGTTTAGCAAGTCTATCAGTCTCAGACTTAATAGCAAGAATATCAGCATTCAAATTATTAATAAAGTTAGTTATATTCTTAACTTTATTAGTCATTTCTTGACCGTTAATTTCAAGCTTTTCTTCCATTTCTGGAGTTATTTCTCCACCTGCTTCTTCAATCTCATCATAAAGAGAATAAAGTTCTCTATCAATATCGAAAATACTTTTTGACATATTGCTTAATTATTTAATTGTTAAATCTACATCTGCTCTATGAGTAATTTTACCATCTTCAACAGTAGAATAATTACGACCTACAGTAACACGAACTTCAACTTCAGGATTAGCTACTTCAAAATCACTAATCAACTTGAGAATATCATTCTCTAAAGTCTTTGCATTCTTCTTAACTTCATTAATTGTCTTTTCCATAATTTATAAGTTTAAATGAGTTTCTACATTATTTACTACACACAAAGGACATTCATCAGTTAGCATAAATGTAACTTCAGTAGAACAATAACCGTTTGATTCGAGCCAATCTACAGCTTTTTCATTATTATCAGCAGCAGTTTCGTTTTCTTCAAAATCTTCGGTTATATCAGCAACTTCAATTTGTCCCATATTATAATTTAATATACTTATCCACATGATTATTCAGGATATACTTGTTGAATTAATTGTTTAGCTAATTCACCCATCATAGGATGAACTTTACCACTAACTTGATTACTACGTAGAGCAATCCAATGCTCCCAATCATCAACAAAAGCAGTATGAACTACTTGTGTTTTAGTATTAAGAGGAAGAATTTCTCTAGCTTGTTGTGCAGTCCAACCAAGTTCACGAGTTTTACGATAAACTAAATCACAAATTTGAAGACCATAAAAGAACCAATCTACAGCATTCCAATTATCTGTATATTGAGTTTCAATTATATTATTGTCAAATATTTCATTATCGTTAAAGAAGCCTTCACGATAACAATAACCTTCATCATTAGGGTCAACATCTGGAATCCAAGGAAGTTTAGCAACAGTTATTCCATTACCAAATTTACCTTTATCGTAAGCACAATAACGAGTAGATTCTTCTGAAACACTATTAACTCTATGACGATTAAGTTCACGACTAGCACCAATATCTGTTATAAAACAAACAGTAGTTCTTGGCATATAGTAAGGACAATTAGGAGTTGTATCTATAAACTCAAGAGTATCAATAGCATAACTTTCTATTATTACTCTAAGATTTGTAGTAACATAAAGATAACCATCATGATTATTAGTTCTACTATATTTGTTATGTTCATATACTCCTTCCCACATAGCAGCAGCTCTAGGCATGAAAGTAGGAAATTTAAGATGAACTGTTGCATGTTCACAACAACTTAAATGAAGACTTGTTAAATCTACATCACCATAAGCGTTTTGAGCAAGTATTTGTTCAAAACGGTCTTTAACCTTTATCTTACTATAACCAAAGAAATCATGTCCTTTAAAAACAGTTCTAACAAGAAAATCATAAGAATTTTCATCTTTATTTTTAGGAGTACTTTGATAGCAAACACGAGCACATCTAGCTATATGTTTAAAAATACTCTCTAAGTCATAACCTTCTTGTTTCCAAACTTCAACACTGGGATTTACAACTTTAATCATATTATTTACTTTTTATGTTTAACAGAATCTTTTCTAGCATTATATTCTTCAGGAGATAGAGCGATTACATTTTCTTTATGTTCGCTAGTAACAGGAATTTCTTTATTATCAGCAGATAAATTATATACATAATCATCTTCATCTTTACAAAGATTTTCAAAACCGTAAGCAGATATAATTTCATTAGTTACAACTTGCCTACTAGTTTCTTCAACAAGAATAAGTTTATCTGTTTTAACAAGATTAGAAATATCAATGAAAACTGTCTCTACCCGCCCCGTAGAAGGTATGGTAGGTTCATGTCCATTATCACTAGCTTGCCAAGCTAATAACATATTACAATAATTAGCTAAATCTTGAATAGTATCAAACATACTTTCATCTTCAACATTAGGATTACTGTAACCTTGAAAATCATCTTCAATAAGATGAACCAAACGATTAGCTTTATCATACATTCTAGCTAGACCATATTTATAGCCTAGTTTATCACAACCTTTATTGAAAGCATTACCATAATCAGCATTTTTCTTAGCCATAAGACTAAGCATTTTGTTTTGTTGGTCACGTAATGCAACAACTTCAGGAGTTACAAGATGCTCTGGAACTACAGGTCCAAGAACAGCTTTCCAATACTTTAAATCACTTTCTGTCATAATTGTTATTATTATTATTTTATATAAATAGGATTTGTTATAAGACCTTTATCTAAACACCATTTAAAAGCATTTCTAATAGCTTGTTCTGGAGTATTACTTTTAATATAACGAATACAAAGTCCTTCTTCATCTACCCAATCAATTGCATATTGAGAACCAATAGCGTAAAGATGAGGAACATATCCACAACATTGTGCACATACTACAAAATTATCAGCTTTTTCTTCTATTGTAATACATGGAAGTTGAGTAAATAATAAAAGTTCGTCAGCAGCCTCAAAATCAGTTTTTAAATGTATATGAAGTCTTCCTATACGGTCTCCTACAATATCTGTTATAGGAAACATTTCTCTTTCTAGTAATTCATTAGGAATTTCATGAGCCATTCCTTCATAAATACTAACTGAATAATGAGAATCTTTTGGGTCTGTTTCTTCAAGCACAACTAAAGCATTATGAGAAACAGCCGTATCAATAGCATTTTTTAATTTCATAATTGTTATTTTATTAAGTTAAATATCAGTCATTCCCACAGCTTCAATAGTTCTTCCACTATGTAAATGAATCAAATGATTTTCCATACATTCTTCGGTAGTTCTATTGAGAGGAAAAGCAAGTCTATCTTGCAGATTATAATATCTAGCAAAATCTTTAATATCATCAAACCAAAGAATATGACAACCTATTATAAACTTCCATTCTTTATAGCCTGATTTCTCAGGTTCATCTTGTCCACATTTAATAATGTCAACAAACTTATCTTCATAAGAAATACTTGAAACACAAAATGAACCAATTCTAAATTCATCACGTTTAAATTTAAACATAGTCTTACCACTAAGAATATAATTAGTATAAAGCTGATTAAATACATTAATAGCAGTTTCAAGAGGAACTATAGCACCACGACTAGTTTCAACCCAATTAGGTTTACCAGGTTTAAGTCTAAGTTGAGTATTAGAGAATACAGCTTTATGCATAAAACTAGGAATAGGTTCAATAGTTCTTTTATAATAATTAGCATAATATCTAATATACTTTATTTTAGAAGTATAATTAGGTTTTCTCCAATCATTAACAGAACTATTTACCTTAGATAAAGCTTTTTTATAATTAGCTTCTGACTTATCAGCATATCTCTTAGCAAGTTTATCAAAAGCTTCAGCTTTAGCTTTATCTTTAATTTTTATTTCTCCAATATAGTCGTCAGACCAATTCTTATCAAGTTCTTTCCAACTAATACCTTTATGTAAGCAGAATTTTGTATAGAACTTACATTTATTAATTTTAAGAAGTTCTTCATCGGTAAACAGTTTATCTTCAAGAATGGTTTTAATAGTAGGAAAATCAACTTTATAATCATTTATCCAATATGGTTTAGTATATAAAGGTTTACACTTAGGTATAAACTTATATTTATTAGCAAAACCTTTAATCTCAGTAAAATATTGCAGTCGATGTTCATTACCATAATTAGGAATTTGTTTACTTCCACTATTAAGAACTTTATATTCGTGATAATACGTTTCAAGATACTTTTTAATAAGATACGTCATGTGCATCTTAATAAGCACTTTCTTATTCTTTGATTCAGTTATATCATAAAGAGGAATATCTTCATCAGTTTTATAAATAGTATAACCTACTGGAAGACCAGTTTTAATACTCCAAGAATAATCAGTTCCTTCTTTAATTACAGCTATTTTACGTTCACGGTTAATAATAGCCATACAAGCACCTTTGAGACCTCCACACCAGCCTTCTTTATCCCAATTCTCTTTAATATAATCAGGAGTAAGTTTTATTCCTAATGGTTTTCCTCTATGGAAGAAATAACCATAACCAAAACAATAACAATGAAGTTTACCATCATACCAACCAGGTTCATCACGATGAATACCTTCGTGAATACCGGCATCTTTAGTAAACGAATGTTTAACTTTACCTTTAGGTTCAGCACCTACTTTACTTTTAACCATAATTTTACTTTTAATGTTTTACAATAAATATATTATTCTAAATTGCATGATTGCGAATAGCATAATAAAGAAGCATTAAACTTCCTATTATTATATAAGGTGCAACAAGCACTAAACAACCAAACCAACCACTATTATAATCTTCATTGCTCATACTATTAAGTTATTTAATATTTTAATTTTTTTTCTAACGAATTGAATTTAGTTATATGAATAACTAATAAGCAGGCACAATAAAGCCGCTCACGTATTAAGTAAAGTGGAAATCTACCACATCTTCTACGGGGCGGCTCTAGCAATTTAATGTTATATGTTCAACTGATACACTTCACCATCAGGCTGATTATCAACAAGTTTAACTTCAACATTAGCATCTTCAACTATAGAATTAAGAATAGAATCTTCAATAACTTCTTTAGGAATAGAAAACTTTAATCTACTATAATTATCTTTATTAGTTATACTAAATCTACCATCAGTATTATACATACTAACAGCTAGAAAATAATCATTTCGTTTAATACTTTCGTTCCATCGTTGTAAGAACTTATAGAACATTCTAAACTTTATTTCTCGACTATATAGTCTTTTAAACTTTGGAGAATACCAAGTTTTATGTTTGTCTAGTTTTTCTGTTACGTTATCATAAGCGTTTAAATTCATATTACTAATCTATTATATCCACTGCCTTAGCATGAAAAGGAACACTCTTAACTCCAGAACGTTCTCTATATTCTACAAAGGCATATTTACCAATAAATTTTTCTTTATTCTTTAATATATACTCTTGTCTTGAATGGTCAAAATTAAGAGTACATTCAAACAGTTCTTCATTGATGTCATTTTTAAGAACAAGTTTACAAAGTGTAGTTCTAATTCCTTCAGGAACAACATCAACAATTTTGAACTTTGCATCATCAACTCGTTTATATTTAAGCATAGCTAAATTACGAGCACCAAATTGATAAGCAGAATTAACATCGCGAATAATAAGACCTTCAAAACCAAGACCTATAAACTTATCTCTAAATCTTGTAGCATCATAAATATTAGTAATATTAATATCAGGTAATAATACAAGTTTGCTCTTATTGTTAAGATGTTGTTCGTAAGTATCAAAAGTATAACATAATCTACTTATGTTATCCATTTTAAATTTACGTCTAGCTTCATAACTCATATTATCAATAGCAATATCATAACACCAATACTGAAGAAGTAGATGTTGAGGAAGCTTTTCATTCTTAACAAAACTATTAATATCATTTACTTTATAACCAGGAATATAAAGTTCACCATCAAGGCAAGCTCCTTCTTCAATCATAGCATCAAGTAAATCATCTTTAATAGCTGGAAGAATTATTTCATTCATCCAAGTAAGTTTAGGAGTCCAATCAGTACCTTCTCTAGAACGATAAGTAAGTTTAATAGGTTCAAATATATCATCGCTTTTAATCGCACCAACAATACATCTAACTCCATTAATCTTATACTGACCTAAATATCTACGTTTATCAAAAGGTTTATTATCTTTAAGTACTTTTGCAAGCATTGGAAGAACAAAACCTTCATCAGTAGTATTATTCTTTGGAAGATAAGTATTAAGAAAGTTAAGAAGATTAACATCACCTTCTATCTTTAAAGGAGCATTATCTTTAAGTTCAGAAGCTTCTTTATATCCTTCTTTACGTTTAGCTTTAATACGAGATTCTATTTCGTTACCTCTACTAAGTTTAGCTTTAATTATTTCTTCATGCTTATGTCCTCCTACAACACCATAATGAACTATATATTCATTATCTTGACCATATTCATGAATACTCCATGAAATAGGGTCGCCTTTAGCATTTCTTTTAAATAGTATCATATATTAATTTTAAGTTTACTAATGAGTTTAGCTCTAGCTTGAGCATTTAACTGAGCAGCACTTTGAGTTTTCTCTTTCTTAGGTTTTTCAAAACCTTCAAGAGTTCCTTCTTTAGCTTTCTTTCTAGTAGTACGAGTAGTCTTTTTTAAACCTTTCTTCTTATCATATATGATAGGAGGATTATCTTCTTCATATTTAAGATTACGTTTATGTAAAGCTACAAGTTTAGAAACATACTCATCTTTCTTATTTTCATCAATCCAACCTTGTTGAAGAGCATAATCGATTCCAATAAGAGTACGAGTAACTTCATATCGATAAGGAGTACCTATAGTTTGCATCATTCTCATATCATCTTTAATACGAGAACAATCAAGACGAACACAAGCTTTAGCAACAAATTCATCAGCACCACAAGTACTAATGTCTTTAACAGCCATAGCTTGAACTTGTTCATCTACTACCATAGTATAAGCTTTTGGAAATCTTACCATCGTTTAGCTATTAATCTAAATATTACAACTTTATCTGGTTTACCTAGACGACCATGAGCATATTGAGCCATAGCACCAATATCATCAGTCTCTCTAGTTTGATACATTTTTGTAGGAGTTTTACAAGTATGAGTATCATAATCGTAATTAAGAGGAATATGAACAACATCTCTAAAAGGAATTAATTCATTTAAAGCATCATAATCTTCAGTACCATCATGAAAATCTACTTCACCGTACGAAAATATATTATCACTATCCAAATCAAAAGTAATACCACCTCTAGTTATAGTAATAGCTCTACCTTTATCAAGTAGAGCTTCTTCTTTATCACTTATCCAAGTCATAAGAATACGAGTTTGTGATTTAATATTATTACCAACTTTCTCAGTATGGCAAATCACAGTCTGATAATCTTTTGAAATAGGCATCGGTATCACTCTTATCTTTTCTGTATCGGATTTCGACATATCTAATAGTTTCTTTAATAAAAGTATCTATTTCATTGTTATTGAATTTATCATGTAAATCAGCAAAATCTTTACACTCATAATTCTCAAGTCCAAATTCTCCACGAGTAATAAAAAGATAAGGAATGCCATAAGTTTCTAAAAGATAATCAGCACCATCACGTCCAGTCCTATCAAAATCTAAAAGACTAACAATCATACCTTCATTATTAAGTCTTTTTCTAAGCCAAGTATATTCATTAGCTTTAAGTCTATAATTTTCACTAGGAAGATTAACAACTCCAATATTAAGAGTTTTTCCATCCGCCCCGTAGAAGGTATGTTTGCTTAGATGACTACCTAAACTTAATCTATCTTTACTAGACTTAGTTATAATAATATAATCATAATCTTCTCTTTCTAGATTAGGAAGACCTTCAAGTACATTACAATTAGTTACAAACTTTAATTCCTTAGTTCTATCACGTAATGGAAAATATAGTTTAATAAGATATACTCCAGATTTATTACGACCAAGCATATAAGCATAACAAGGGTCATTCTTAGTATCTTTATATTTAGGAGTAGGATTAGTTACTCTATCAATATAATATTGCTCAACTGGAATAACAAAATGAGTATTAAGATAATTCAAATCTACATTTAATTTAGCCCATATAGCTTTATCTTGACGATTCCAACTACGAGGAACAATTTCAATAATAGCTTTTTTCTTACGAGCTTTAACGAGAGCATTCTTTATAGATTCGTCTATATCATAATCATTAACACGATTATCTATTTGATACGAAAACGTTCTATAAATATGACTTAGTACAAAATAAAAATCTTGTTTATTATTTGTACTAATTGGTCTTTCATATACAATACTTAGTACGTAAGCTACTACACCATACACATCATCAAAGAAACCAGCACCACCAAAATCACGAACTTTAAGTCTACCCTTGGCATTGTATGCAATACCCATACTACCATCAGTATCATCGTCACGAAATACAGAAGTAATAAGATGATTATGTTCAACACAATCTCTAACTACTTCTAATGGTATATCTAAGTATTTACTTACAATTTCTTCTTGACTTACTCTAGATTCTATAAAAGCTTTTGTAAGTTTACTTGTGTTAGCATTACGTTTCATATTGATAAAAAATTAGGGGCAACAACAGTATTACTACCATCGTTACCCCTTAGAACATTAAACTTTAGTTGAGAATTAGTAGGCAAAGAGATAACTCTTCACTTATCTACTTAGAACGGAAGGTCATCTGTAGCAGTTGGGTCAAATCCGGCACCAGCAGGAACACCACCAGCAAACTCACCACCAACAGGAGGAACTACAGCACCACCAGTCATACCAGGCATACCAGGAATACCAGGAACACCAACAGTAGGAGTCTTATTAGTCTGCTTAGGGGTAATACTCTCCTTAACCTTATCAATAGCAAGAATAACAGGAGGAAGAATCTTTCCTTCCTTCATCTTAACTAGTTCGATAGCACCAGAACCAACAAATGAAGTAAACTGCAAATCTTTGCTCTTATCGACATCTACCCAATCACCTTTACGATTACGAGTAGCACGAAGCAACTTAATCCAACAAGAAAGAGGTTTACCATTACCATCCTTAAAGCAAGGCTTAGCAGTAGCACCATCAGCAAGATTAAATTGACCATTGAGCATAGCAGCAACATTCTCAAAGATATGACGATAACCATTAAGAACATCCTGTGCATCTACTGCATTATACTGCAAATTACCATTCTCATCTTCAGTATAATCTTCAAATGTAAGAGTAAGAGCGTCTTCCTCATCAGGAGTTAAATCGCGACCTTTAAGATAAAATACATCAAGAAGATGCTTTGTCCAATTAAGAAGAGCATCTACTTGCCAAGCATTCTTACCACCAGGAATAGTATCAACATTACTCTCAACTGGGAAGAAAGTCTTAGTAACATAACGACGTTCCTTAACATTCTCATGATTACTAGCAAAAGTAACTACGAGACGAGGCATCTTCAAACCGGCAAAAGAATTACCTTCTGCACTCTGAGACCACTCTACACTTACAGAATCAAGATGAGCCATAAATAAACCATTAGCTGGGCTAGCATCTTTCTCATGAAATTTAAGACGAGCAGCAGCTACTGTGTTATTACTAATACCTCTACGATTCTTCTTTGCAGCACCATTTGCAACTGCTGCTGCTTCTTTTGTTACATCTGTCATAACTTAATTAAGTTTTAAAACGATTATATTAATTGATTAAAAAAGGGAACTGATATGCTCAGTTCCCTATAATAAAAAGCGAATGAATATCTAATGAATGAACTAATTACTCAGCAGATTCAGCAGCCTTGTTAGCAGCTACACGAGCAGGCTTCTCATCAGTATACTCACCAAGAGGATAATAGATAACATCAACAATCTTATGACCATCGTTGAACTTACCTGTCTCACCAGCCTTAACATCAACAGAGAATACACGCTTCAAAGCAGTCTTATCTTCCATATCAGCTTTAAGCTGCTCCCAGTTGTTTGTATCAGAGAAAGTAAGCTTCAAACCAGTACCAACTGCATTACCACTAGCAGCAAGCTTACAACCACTGAATGCCTGAGTCTGTGGACTCTGCATCTCATCAACTGTATAATGCTCCTTAATCTCATCATCTGTAGCATCCTCATTAAGGTTGTAAGCAGCAATGAGCTGAGCACGATTAGCAGCAATGATAGCATCAACATTCTCATCATAGAGCTTTTTCTTCTCTTCCTTAGTAAGACGAACAGCTACAGTAGCTTCTGAACCATCCTTCTTAAACATAGGAACACCCTTAGCAATATACCAAACAGTAAGAGACTTAATACAAGCTTCTACACCCTCAGAAGTCTCAAGGTCGAAACCATTATTCTTAGCATACTCCAACAAATCGGCATTTTCCTTAGCCATTACAAGTGCTTCAACATCAGCGATGTTATTAGCAAACATAATGTTATCACCAGCCTGCAAACCAAGAGCCTTAGATACAGAACCTGTAATAGCAAAACCACCCTTAGTAGTAGCAACAATAAGCTTAGGCTCAGCATTAACTACACTACTCTTAACACCACTTGCAACTGCTGAAATACCGAATGATAAACCGTTAATCTTCATAATTTTAAATATTTAAATTGTTAATAAAATAATTATATAGTATAATACTATTTACACACTAAATTGTTCCTTATTCTGGAGAAACTTCACCATTAGAAATTTCTTCAATATTTACAAAGTCTTCATCATTAGGAACTGAATTGGCAAAGACTTCGGATAATTCATCGTCTGACATAACACCCATAAGAATATCACTAGCTATATCACGAGCACCATATATAAAAGCACGATGTCCAATCATGATACGAGTATATTTCTTAAAAGTATCTTTAGTAAATAAGTCAGCCGTATTAGCTTCTGTATAAGAGAAATGTCCTACAGCATGAGTTTCAACTACTTTACCATATATTCTCTTAAACCTAGTAAACTTATATTCAGTAACATAATCTGTAGGAGTAGCCTGAGTTCTAATAACAGGAAACTTACCTTCTTGAGCTACTTTCATAGCTTGTGGTAGATTAATGCACTTAATACATTGTTCGTTAATTTGAAATTCGTTGTATACTCTACCTTTTAAATCTTTATAGTATTTAAGAGGATAAACACCAACTATTTCATCGTCTGTTTTACTTTCAGCTTCTGCTTTGGTACGACATTTAACACAATACTGTGGAAGTAGTGTCTCATCATAAACATTATTGCCATCAGTATACTTATACTGAGGTACATAATCTTTAGTAGTTTCCCAGACTATACCTGCCCTTGACAACAACGCTTTGACGATATGAACATCAACACCGGTTTTACCATTAATTACATGGATATGTTCTATACAAGTACTAAAAGGTAATCTTAAATCTTGTGCTCTCATAAGAATAGCAAGACCTTCATTTACAGTCTTAACACCACCTTTTTCTGTAGCAACAATCTTCTTTAGAAATACTTCTGCACTAGCAAGTTGTTTCTCATCAAGAAGATTTAGAACATGAATACCAGTATTAACATCATCTTGTCTAACAATCAAACTACGATTGCTACCATTTTCATCTTTAGTATCATTCATTATTTCAAAGAGCTTATTAGTTCGTTTTCTAATTTCTACTGCAAAGATAAGAACTTTTTCTTAATCAACAATACAATAAGCATTATTATTATCAACTTTAACATTTCTATCAAAATCGTTAATTATTGTATGATTGATTGGAATAGTTCTATCTTCTAGTTTTTTCTCCTCTAACGTGCTTTTATAGAATAAGGTATATAATAATACCTCATTACTGAAATGAACCTTAGAAAGCCTATAGAAATAGCTCTCAATAGTATCGCATAGCGGAGAAGTGATTATAACCAAATCAATATCAACATCTAAAGACTTATCAGGTGAAGCACCGCAAGAAATTACATTTATCTTATGGCTATTCATAAGTTTCTGTGCAAGTTTCTTTTGAGCAATAACACCTAGAAGTTTAGGTTGACCTTTCTTTGGACCACTCTTTATAAGAATAGGATTTCCATAATCATCTACAGCAGGAACATTATCTACTTTATCATGGCAATTAGCACAAATTCTTTTACCAGATTTATCATTAAGATAATCAGTAACAAGATTAGCAAATTCACCATACTTGTTTATAATGAGTATATTCTTGTCTGAATTGTTATTGACTATATCTAAGATATTACTAAGTTTATCTTTAGAACTAGCAAGTTTAGTACTACGTTCTCTAATAATATTATAAATACTATCAGCACGTTCTTTAATAGCAGCAGGACTATAAAGTTTATCTATGTCTCTATTAAATTCCGAAGACATATCTAAATGATTATCCCAACCATTAGTACGAGCAATAGCATCACATATCATCATACTAGAACAATTAGTAGCACTATTTCCCAATCTAGCATACTTGATATTATCAAAGTTACCAAATATAGCTAGAGCAGTAGAAATTTCCCTATTATAATAGTTCATTTCTTTATCTAGTTCAGTATCAGGCGTTATAGTTAACCCTACCAAACACTCTTTTACGGGGCGGTTAGTTCTAACTTCATCAATAACATTTTGACTAAAGTTACCAATACTAGGAGCAACAGTATAGAAATCATCCATAGTTTTACTATCTAGTAGTTTACTAAGAATTACTAGATTAAACTTAGATTTTTCTATCATAGCTATATGTACAAAATGAAATATACTAGGATTATAAATTATAGTCAGTAAAGGACTATATTCGTTAATATGTTCAGCAGCATATTCAGTAGTTAAAATCCTAAGACTTCCATTATGTATTACAGTACGAAAAGAATTATTCCATATTTCATTGTTCAAAGTAGTTAAATAACTTTCAATACTACTTCTATCTGCAAAATCTTTCACAATAATAACAATACTAGTCGTAGGAGACTTATTGTAAAGTTGTGGAAGAATATAAAGCAGAGGTCTTAGAGCATCAAAAGGAGCAGGTATTACAAAAGTACCTATTCCTTTATTCATTCTCCAAACATCAACAGCATTTAAATAAACTTGTTCTTCTGTCATTATTCTTCTTCATTATCAAATAAACTATTATACATACCAAAGTTCTTCTTTAATAGAGCTTTTCCACTAAGAGTTTTATTCTTTGAATTACCTTTCTGATTAGGACTTATTCCAAGTTTAATAGGATTAATAATCTTATAAGCTTCTTCATAATAATAAGCATAATTTACATTACGCTCACTAATATCTTTATCATCAAGTAAATTAAGAATTTGAACTGGTTTTCCACTAGCTAAAACACTACGTTTACCAGTAAGTTTATGCTCTTTCATAATCACAACTCCTCTAGTAGATACATAGAAACGAACATGAGGTTGACTACGAACTTCAACACGTTTTCCATCTACTACTTTTTCATAAACAACTTCAAACTGTTTACCAACATTTTGAGTTTTACAAAAATCAAGAATATCTTTATGATTACAAAGAGTTTCCATTACAGATGTACCATGAGCAAAATACTCAAATACAGCAGTAGCTACAATAGGCATATCATAACCTTTTTTAAGGTCTTTAATGTACTGCTTTGGGTCAAGAGCACCTTTATACTCAAGTTTATCGTTACTTTGAATATCAAAATAATTATTAACATTAAGACTAACAAGCATCTTGTAATGTTCATCATCAGCAGACATTCTATTAGTCTCATTCCATTCCTTACAAATTTGATTATAAACATCAATTTTATCATAAGGAAGCTTTATAACGATACCATCTGTATTAGCGCTAACAACATGTATTCCAGCAAGTTCAAGAGATTCACAAAGAGTCATTGTCATTAACTGACCATTAATAGTAACTCTCATTTGTGCAAGTCTATCATAAAGCCAATAATTTTCATAACCATATTTACCATAAATAGCATTGATTACAATCTTTAATGCTTCAGCTGCTAGACTATTATGTACGCCAGGAACTACAAATCCATCTTCATCCTTAGTATGTTTACACTTAACACGCGTCTGTTTAAAGTAATCTACCATGTTTACAAACACCTTAGTATTAAGATGTTCAGGTACTACTTCATAACTAATCATTATACTCGGATAGTAGGATGTATAATCATGATGAACATAAACATATTTATTAGTACTTTTAAGTATTACAGGTTTGTCTTGAGTATGAATACCTCCAGTAGCTAGAGTATATGTTGTACCATAAAAATCTATTTCACGTACAAAACTATCTTTATTAGTTCTATATATTACAACTTTCTTCATTTCTTCAAGTAAATCTTGAAGTTGTTTAGTTTTAAACTTAATATGAGGAAATATAATACGTTTAAACGATAAAGCAGTTCTTTGAGTACGAAGATTTTTAAAAGCATCTTCTTTAAGTCCACTACGTTCAGAATAGAACTTATTAAGAAGTTTATCAGCAATATTACTTCTAGCACTACATAGAAGATTAAGTTTAAAAGCATGACCTAGACTATATCTAAGTTTAATCTCATCAGGCTTTTGTCTAGCTATCTCGCAAACAAGAAATACATCATTCTTATTATAATGAAGCATAGGCTTTATATATTTAGGCATAAGATACCTATCAAAGTCAGCAACAAACAAATGATTTAATTGTTCATTAGTCATACCTTTATATTCATCTTTTTTCCTATATACATCGCCTTCTTCATCATCTATTGGAGGTAGCTTAAAATCAAGAAGATTATACCATTTAAGATTAATACTAACTTGCTTTAAACTTTTACCATACTTCTTACGTTCACCAGTATCTTTATCTACATTTACTCCAGCAGAATTAAGAGCATAAACTTTAAACAAATCAACAGTTACATAAGGTAATCTATACTTACGAATAACATTAAGTAGAGGGTCATTCCATAAAGCATCTTTATCATCTTGTAGAGATATTAGTTTATTATTCACTTCTTTAAGAAATGAACAAAGTTGTTTACTAGTATCAAAACGATTCCAATACATAAGGAAAGCTCTAGTCATCATATCATCATAAGCTTGATTGTTATAGCCAAATAAATCATATCTGTCTACAGTACCATCATCTTTAGTTATAGGACGCATCTTCTCAAAGAAGTCTATTAGTTCTAACATCTGTGAATCATCTGTATCAGTAACATAAAATATCCAACTCTTTACACTATCAAGTCTAGACTTAATTTCTTCAACTGTTAAAGTATCAGTTAAAGCACCTTTACAATCTGCAAATTTATCAAGATAATCTCTAACATCTACAAAAGTAAATGAAATCATATTCTCGAATACTTCTAAGTCTACAGCTAAACTATGAATCATTTATCAATTTAATTATTTCCATTCCATTATAATTATTATCTTTATTAGCAGTAAGCCATTTAACTAGACGATTACGAAATTCATCGTATTTATTATCATCTATAAACTTAATAAAAGGAGAGTAATTTGTACTGTAAACAAAAGGAGATACATAATATAGTTTGTCTTTACCTTTAGTAATATCAAAACCAAAATTAGTAGCAGCATTACCAAGAAGCATTATCTTCTTGATATTATTAATTCTAATATCAGCAAATGTATGAAGCATACATCTATTAGCTATATATTGATTTACAGGACAACGTTCATCAAGCTTACAACGAATAAGAGGAACAATATAAGGGTCTAGTTGTTCTAGACCCCCCGTAAGAGATGTGATAGTTTCCTTTACTATTTCCACATACTTACTAAATGTCATTCCTCTATTCTTATAAGCATTATAATCAACATTAGGTACAACAATAATCATACCTGACATTGGATTACCAACACCATCAAGACATTTGCACTTAGTATTAAACATACCTAAAGCACAATTGTCACATACTTTGGAACTCATAATTACATATTATCCACGATATTAACCAAGAGTACCTCCAGGGTATTTACTAATAGTCATAAGACTAGGAAAGTTACAACCATTTTCAATACGCTTACGAGCCTTAATTTTATCACTTCTTTTCATAATTAATTAATCTTTAGTAGGTTCAACATAATCTTCTACTTTGGTAAACTTCTTAATATTAAAATCATTATATATAGAAGCTATAAACATGAAGATATTATCACGTTTACCCCAAGTTTTATCTAGCTTACGTTTATAACCATAAGCAACAACTGCGCCATCATACTTAGCATCAAGTTTAGCAACTTTATAATATTGACGTTTATCATTCAAAGCATTATTATTTTCAAATACATAAACATCGCCAACTTTGATAGGACAATTAGCAAGAATATCAGCAGAAGCTTCTTCATTAAGAGCTTTCATTTTATTTTTATATTCAGCTTCTATTTCTTTCTTTTTACTAATGTAACATTGCACACGTTCTTTAAAAGAAAGACTATTATTTGTATTACACATTTTATTTAATATTTTAATTTTCAATTTGAGCGTATCAAATAATTTTCGTGATTAATTAATCGACTAAACTATTCAAATTGCTTAAAACTCAACAAAATTGTCATCTGATGAATTTGGTATCACTTCAATGTTCCATTCTGCCAGCGAAAACTTGACACTTTCATAAACATAATCAGGACGAACAACAACACCTTTATGATAATTATCATCAATAATAACAATAGTAGCATCTAAGAGAGTACCGATAACAGTACGACTATTATCTTTTTTGGTTAACTTTACAGTATCACCAAGGTTCAAATCATTTTCATCAAGAATACCATTAGATATAGTATCTTTAATTCTAGCTACATCTTGTTCTTTTTGTTTAAGAACTCGAACTAGTCTAACAAAGCTATTATTATCAATATCCATATCTCAAATACACTTTTTCTTTAGCTCTACTAACAGCAACATAAAGCCGCTTATTAATATCACTAGCGTTAGGGTAAGGTCTACCATATTTATCATAAACAATATCCATAACATCTACCATGCTTACATTGTAAGTTGAGCCTTGAGACTTATGACTACTAATAGCAAAACCATAATCTAAATCTCTATAATAAAGAATAGAACCGTCAGGTCTACCAATATTAACAAGAAGAAGACAAGATTCTTTAAACTTATAATAAGCTTTCCATTTAGCAGCACGAATATCTTTACGAGCATTCTTAGCTTGCTGAATTAAATCATCAGCAATTTTACAATACATAGACATAGTATATTTATCTCTATGGTCTATAATAAATAATGGAGAAGTAACTTGACCACCAAATACAGCTTGAAATTTAACCATGAAACCTTTAAGCTCATATTGCGGATGAGTATAGTTAGCTATCTCTTTTACAATATAATCTTCACTATTCTGAATAATTGCATCATTAAATTGGTCAACAATAGTAACATAAGAAGTAATCAAATCATTCTTAGTAATAACAGATTTTTCACTGTCTTTAATTATACTTTCTCTAATAAATTTATTCCAATTAGAAACAGCTTTATTAGTATAAGATATAACTTTGACATAATCAGTATTATGAGTAATTGATTCGTCACTAAATTGTTTCACAACTTCTTGCTGAAATTGAGCAGAATTACAAACTACAAATCCTTTAGTCATAGTATTATCAAATTTACTACGATTACGAGATATGTAATTTAGGAAGTTAAAAGTTCCATTATAAACATCACCACGAAGAAGTTCAGTAAGAGTTCTTATAGGATTATCTTCATCTTGTCGTACAATCTGTGTAAGTCTGAAAGATGTAACGCCTTTAAAAGCATAACTATCCTTCTCATTTACGGGCGGGATTTGAGCATCATCACCACATAGTATAAGTTTAATACTATACTTCTTCATCATCTTATCAATATAAGTAACAAGACTACGATTAAGCATAGAGCTTTCATCTACTATATATAGACGATAATCTTCAATCTTTATACGACCATAAGAAGCAAAAGTAACATTGTTAATATCAAACTTTTCAATATCATAATTAGGTTTAAAACCAAAATCAGATTGAATAGTATTAATATTACAATGAGTACCTCTAATACTATTTTTAAGAACTCTACAAGCTTTATGACTTGGAGCACTTAATCCTATTTCAGAGAATGGTATATTACAATCTTGAAGTAAAGCTTTAAGAAGAAAAGTTTTACCAGTACCACCAGGACCAATCAAAGCACGCTTAAAATCTTTAGGATTATAAGGTTCATTAATAAACTTAATAAGTCCATTATAAGCTTTTGTTTGGTCATCAGTAAAAGTAAACTTTTTAGCTCTATCTCTAGTCATATTAGGAGTATTTATAGGTATAGCTCCAAATGTAAGTTCATCTTCATTGTGCATTATATATCCTCCTCATCATCTATTAAATGTTTAACATTATAATCATGACCAACTAGAGTTAAAATTCTATTAAATTTAGCATAAAGTTTACCATCAATTCTAACAATCCAACAAGAACAAATCCAGTTATGACAAAAAGGTACATAACGATTAGGGTCTGCTTTCTTGAATATTCTATCACTTTCACTAAGAAGTAAACTAATATATTGTCTGTTTCTTTGACCAACTCTAGTAAATATACGTTCACATTTAGTTAAATCATAAGAATCTTCAGTAAAAGGAAGAGTTACTCCATCTTTACCTACATCACTTATATTAGTATCTTTGGTAAGTCTATTAATATAATCAAAGTATTTAATACGAACAGTAAAATTACCTTGTTCATCTTGAATAACTTGACCAGGAACTAATTTAGTTAACTTCTTATTAGGAAGTGCAGTTGGCGCTCTACGTTTAGTAGAAGCTTTAGGTTTAAAGATAAATTTAAGCTTAGAATAATCTACATTCATTTCTTCTTGTTTGTTAGTTTATGTTCTTTTTTAATCTTCTTAGCTTCTCTAGCACTTATAGTACTATCTTCAAAATTAAGATTAGAAGGCTTAATAGTATTACTACCACGATTAAGCACATATCCACAATAATGGACAAGAAAATCAATTCTTCCCCAAGTACGAATACCAATAACTGCATTAATTGGAATGATAATATGATTACCATCAATCTTTGCAATACGTGATACACACTTTAAATCCTTTCTTTCATCATGTTTCTTTGCCATTTTACAAAAAGTTTTAATTAATAATATTATGTTACTTCATCAATAAGATGATTATATTTTCTTTATATTATTGACAACTGCAAAATATTCTAAACCTGTATTTTCGTCAAGCTTAACTCTTACCATAGGAATATAATTACAATAACGAATATGTTCATAAGATTTAGTATAAAGACTTACAATAGTTCCTACTTTACCATTAGCAATCATAACTCTATCTCCTACTTTAAGAGGAATATGATTATCTTTAAAGAACTTATTAGTTAAATTCTTAATTCTATTATTATAATCTTTGCGAGCAGTATCTGATTCTTTAATAAAGTAAGAAACAGTTTCTTGTTTAATATCATACATAATTATTCCATTTTAATATTGTTATACTAAACATTCTATTGGTACTTGTTCTCTATCTTCTCCTTCAAAATATTCAAATTCCATAGGAATAATAGTAACATATACCAAATTCTTACTATTTATGATAGCATTATGAACTTTGTATTGTTTACGTTTATAAATAACTTTAGAACCAACATGAATATTATAAGGTTCTAATACTTCATTACTTAAATTAGTACGAACCTCTTTATATTCAGCTTTAGCTCTTTCAAGAATACGTTTAGCTTCTTTAAGTTTACTTCTAAACTCTTTTGTTTCCATAACTATTTTATTTTAATTATTAATATTAGAAGTTCTGCTTGGTTTCGCACCATAAGCCGTATTACTACACTTAGCAGAACTTGATTATATTATGATTCTAAGAAATCTCTTACATCAACATAATCTATAAAAAATCTTGAAGCACATCTCTTATCAGAATCTGAAAAATCTCCTGGTTTACCAGAAGCATCACCAATCATAATACATTCGTCTTTAAACTCTACTTTATATTGATAATATAATTGTTCTAGCATTCCAGTATTAGGTTTTCGATAAGTATTATTCTTATCCATAGAACAACAATACAAATTATCACAATACGAAAAATTATTAAGTTTATTAATAAAATAACCATGACATATACCTTCTACAGCCCACATCTTATAATTAAAAAGACGTTTATCTGTAAGGGTCTTTAAACCTCCTTGATTACTTACTATAAAAAACATCTCAAGATTAGGCATCTTCTCTATTATTTTATCTAATACAGGAAGTTGTACTCTAAAATCACTAATATCTTCAGGAAATGTTTTACCTGAGATAGTTTTAATTAAAGTATCGTCTAAATCTATAAACAGTACTTTCTTATTTTTATAGTCCATAATTCTTTATTTATAAAGTTATTATACTATACTATTCTCTAGTCGCCCCGTAGAGAAGTTAGCATACAAGCATTCTCTTTTTCTAGTTTATCACATATATTAGTTATAAAATTAATACCAGCATGTCTAACACCAATTATATCTTTAATTACAGTAGTCATATCATGTTGAGTTAATTTCATAAGAAAATATATAGTTCTAAAACCTCTACGAGTATTAAGAGGAAAGTTATAAGGAATAACATAACCTGTACGTCTTGAAGAATGTTTATAAAAGTCTTTTTTACCAACATAACCATTACATTGTACAACTTCTCCAAAATCAGGTACATTACAATGTCTTGTATCAAACTGATAAAGACAACTATTACATAGTATCATAGTCTACCCTTTCTTCTTCTAATAGCTCTACGTCTACTTTCTCTACGTTGAGTTTTACCATCAGGAATACTACTACTACAAATTAAACCTGGATGTTCATTAGCACTAAGTATAATACTTCGTGTATTATAATAGTTTCTAATATCACCTACATATAAATCTTCATCTCCCATAATTTTATACTTTAAAATCTCTTTCTATTTTAACATTACTATTATGATGAAGAGTAGCATGACGTAAATGACATTGAATAGCATTTTTAATACCAAGTCTTATAGTCATTTCATTATACTTATCGTCTTCATCATCAACTTTAACAGTTATATTGTATTTATACAAACTCATACTTTAAATATATTATCGAGAATGTTTCTGAAATTAGGATTATCTATTACATATTGTGCATCAGCTTCATTTTTGAACATAATATTACCAAAATACATATCTGTATTAGAATTAATATGAACAATTTGATAACCATAAGGTTCTGTTGTGGTTTTATCATAAGCTATCATATAACCACATTTATCAGCATTAGTAGTATATTCCCAATCACCATTAAAATAATTAGCAATATCCATAAGAGTAATTATTGCAACTATTTTCTTACGAGTTGACGTACTTACAGCAATAGATGAACTAAGATATTCACAAGCATCAATAGGTTTTAAATTATACATTTCTTCTATTGTTAACCATTTTCTCTTAAATCTGATAATGCCTTTATCTAAATCACTATTATCTTTATCGATTACATAACCGTTAGGTAAATCAAATTCTACAGATTTTAATTTACTAGGATTATCATCTCTAAATAAAGGTTCAATCTTGTAATACTTATCTTTAGTATTATCTTTAGGAATTTCTACAAATACTACAGATTTAGTATCAGTTCTTCTAACATGTGAACATTCACCAAATATATTAATTCTTTTATCTCTAGATAAAGCATCATCATTTCTATCGCCAGCAGATATATCACTACTAGAACAAATAGTAGCAAGAGAACAATCACAACAAGAATCACTTTCGGTTACTTCATATAATTTGTTCATGTACTCAATCTTAGTACCAATAGCAAATGTTTTACCTATTTCATTGTTACTTCTATTTGATGGCATAATTAATTCTTATTTTAAATGGTTTATTAATACCGTCATAAGAAACAGTTGTATGATATATTATATCATGTTTCTTATGCTTAAATTTATTATATAGAATTTCAGCTACAGCACTTATAGTAAAATAATCAATAGCATTAGTATTAAAACTAGCTTTAATTTCATTACGTAAAAGTATTATAGCTTCAGTGTCTTTATTCCTAAGTTGAGTTTGTGTTACAACTATCATTTTATTTAATATTTTATTTTGTAATATAAAGCCCTCAAATTAATTTGCCGATAAATTTATCAGCTAAATTAATTGAGAGTTGTGAAACCTAGGAAATTACGTAAAAATCGAATTTACTCATAAATACCGGATTGCTCAAGCATAAGTGCCTGGTCTGCCTGCATATCAGAGTAAATATCATCAAGTACATCATCACTAAGAATAATAGTACTTGGAGCATTAGGAAGTTTAGTTCTATCTTTACTCATAATTTAAATATTACATTTTTTACCATTACTAACAGTACTTATACCAAAATTAGGCATAATAATCGGCATGGATTTTTTCAAGATATTAATATCAACTTTATTAGGTACAATATTAACCTTTTCAAGATGAACACTTGCGCAGTCAAACTGCACTTTAGTTCCTAATTTACCTTTAAGACAAAGGTCTTTTACAGCACACTGAGGACATTTAACCCCATTAGCTATAACATTATATATATTACCGGCAATTACAATACCAGTTATAACATTTTCTTCCATAATTGTATTTATTAAACATTAAAAAACCACTACTACTTTCACAAGCAATAGTGGCATATCCTTTGAATAAATTTATGAATACGTTTACACACTTGTAAACACCAGATTTACTATATGAAAAATAGAATAATAATACTAATTATAAGAGCAACAATAATAGCAAATAATATACGTGCTTCTTTATTGCGCGCTTTAATAACTTTTTCAAAAGCATCAATTTTACCATAAAGAGTTTTATTATGCTCTTCAAGGATAGAAATAGTAGTAGTTTTATTACTTAATGTTGTATTAAGTGAATAAATAGTCTTTTCTTGATTACTCTGAATCTCCTCACTCTTATCAAGAGAATCTTTAAGAATTTCAGTTCTCTTTTCATTAGTAAGTTGAAGTTTCTTGTATGTATCAATAGTCTTACTTAACTTACGTTCAACATCATCTTTACGAAGAATGATATTAACTAATTCATCAATACTCTTTTTACGGAGTTTAGTTCTACGACATTTATCAGCAGAACTTAATTCTTTTTCTTTTACCATAATTCTCTTATGTTTTAATTATTCGTATAATATATTATCACTAAGTTCATCATAATTAGCATCATCACCAACCATGATTTCACCAAATAAGTCATAATCATCAATATCATGACTAGTACAGAATGCGTCAATATCTTGAGCATTATAATCAAATTCATTATCTTGTATCATAACTGTTATTATTAATTACAATGCAAAGATAATGAATTTAATCATTACATTCTTCTACGGGGCGGCTAGATTAACTATTATTTCAAGCAATACTAGCACTCTTAACATTAAAAGGATGAATATTAACTATTCTACCTTTATAGCCATAAGTCTTAAATCTAGACTTAGCAATTTTCTTAGCATGACTAAGACCTTTACTAGTAGAAATCATAAGACTTCCATCAGCACGTTCTTTAAGTCTACTACTAACAAAATAATATTTTGTACACATAAGTTCTCCTTATTTAAATCAATAAATAGTAGTAGCACTATTTCTAGCACTACTACTTATAATAACAATTAGCCAAACATAATCATACGAGCCAGCTCTTTGAGTAGTTCTACAGACACATCACTAAGTTCCATAATATTAGTAATGTGATTATAATAACTATCATGCTCCACTGGAACAGCTGTAGCATTACTAGACCAAGGATTAGTATATTCCTGACCCTCAGCTACAGCCTCTTGCACAATCTCAATCTTAGCACCACTAAGTAACACTTGCAAGCAATTAGGATGCTCAGCAATATAGTTACCTGCAAATGCAGTCTTAGGATTGTTTCTAAATGCAGCAATAACACTGAAAGCAGAAATAAATACAACATTTACTTCACTTTCAGAATAATTACCTTCTTCATCAGCAACATAACCCTTAACTGGAGTGTTAAGAGTGATAGCTACTCTTTGCCAAGTAGTCATATCAGTTACATTGATGTTACGAACTGTAGTAGTTACTACATTGTTAGTCTTAACTTTCTTGAGTTCAGCACTCACTGTTTCAAAACTTTTCATAATTCTTTAATTTAAAACGTTTATAATATTGTTAATTAACACGATTACTAATTAAACTAGTACTATCTTCACAGACCGTACTAGTAACAGAACTTTATTTATTTGGAAATGGGAAGTCTAGCATTATAATAATCAATAGCTTTATCGCTATCAAAGAGGTTTTCATTATAGTCCTCTATTTCATTAAATAAAGCTTCAGAAGCATTATAATAAGTTTTATAAACTTTTATTTCATTACGAAGTTTAGTATTAGCTGTAACAGCATTAACTAAACTAAGAGTACTACTAACAGTAGTAGCTATTAATATTAACAGCACAAGAGCTGTAGATTTACTTACTTTCTTCATCTTTACTAGCATTATTAATTATAATAATACCACTTATAATAAGTAGTACAATACCAATCATATTAACTACATTAATACCATCATCAGTACCATGAGTAATAAGTAAAAGACTTAAAAATAACATAGGTATGACTGATAGTCTAAGTACATATTTAAATAAATCTATATCCATAACATTAATAAGTTATATAGTAAAACATTTGAATATCAGTTATAGTAGTATTATCTACTTGAAAAACACTATGCTAATGAACAGGCAATAGTATAGGAGTAACTATAGGAATAGTTGAAGTAGATTTATAACTACTATTACTAGTTGATATACAAGCAATTAATGATACTATTAGAGTTGCAAAGAGAGTAAAATATACTATATATGCAAGTACTCTATGAGTACGATAAGAAACATCATAATCATAAAGAATAACATCAATAATTACAGTAACAAATAGAATAATTATAAGTGAGATTAATAGTATAATCATGAGTATTATTAATTTAAAGAAGATGAGAAAGTGGGACTGTCTCAGCAACACTATCTTTAACTTTCTCACCTTCAATTACACATTAAATACAATCAAAACACTTATCAACACTAACTTTTAGTTCATCATCATAAGTATCATACTCAGCTTTACGTTTATCATTAGCCCATTTAATAGACTCTGCATCACCATTTAAAGCAGTAATATAATCACTTATAATTTCTCTACCTTTATCACTATTTAGTTTAATCATATCTTTATTTGTTTTATAGTTATTACTAGTGTAACAGAAATACCTCAGCTTTCACTACGTTCTAGCTTCGACTAAGCTTATATATATAATAACACGCACACGCACGTACCTTAGAGCCTTTACTTTAGTAAAGGCGGTTACTTGCTATTGTCGCGCGCAAAGCACGTGCGCACGTACATTATTATAAAAGCATTAATGTTACACTTATATCTCACGTCTATTCACATAATTATAAGGATATTCATAATCATCAATATTATCATAAATATCCTCATAATCTATATTATCTATCCTCATATTACTTTTGAAACTGAATACCAACAATACTATTAATATTAAGACAATAAGTATAAATATCATTATCAGCATCACATTGAGATGAAATAGTAACAAACATATCATCAATACTACTAACAGTAGCATTAAAATATACATGTTCATTAGTTTTAATAGTAAGACTTTTATCGTTAAAAGCCTTATAAGCAACTAAAATCGCTAAAATCATTACTTTATTCATAATATAGTTCTCCTATAATTTAAGTTATACAATCATTATCATTTGCAATATCAATATAATAAGTCTTATAAAGCTTATAAAAAGTCTTATAAGTATTCTAATTTTGATACGCAGAATTTGTTTCTTTTTTGTTGTCAACTCTTGTAACTTTATTGTAGTCAACTTGAGTTGTTCTTGTAGTCAAAAGTGCAATGAGTAACAAGAGCAGGAGATTTCTCTCCCACTCTTGCATTTCATTACTTAGCTGGCTTTTCAGCAGGCTTCTCAGCCTCTTTCTCAGCTGGCTTCTCAGCTTCTGTCTTGACAGCAAACTTGTGTACAGTTGGAGCAAGATTCTCAAGGTCGAGAATAGTAGCTTCAACAGCATCGAAATCATCTTCTTTACGAAGAGCAAACTTTCTACCACAAGTAGCAAGTTTAATCTTAGTAAGTCTAGTATGATAAGTCACACCATCAGAACTCTCTTCTTCACCACTAATCTCGTTGGTGAAAGTGTCGCCATCTTCATAACGTTCAATAGTGACAGAAAGAGTAGCACCAAGCAACAGACTATACCAAACTCCATCAGGAGTAACAGTATATTCCTTTCTGTCGAAGTCCTTGAAGTACACTTGTAAGAAGTTCGGTGTTAAGTACACTACGTGCATGAACTGACGCAATGACATTACCAACTCATTGGTAACACCTTCAACAAACTCACCAGTCTCCTTGTCTGCACTACGCTTTGGAAAGCTTTGCACAGTAATGAGGTTAATGAATTGTCTACCGTCTGCATTAGCAAATGTACGTACATTCTGAACTGTCAAATTAAGATTCATTGATTTCATAATAATAAGTGTTTAAATTAATGAAACTAGCCTAAGCTAGAGCATGAACCCGTTTCATGCCAAGACTTGTTTCTTTTCTTGTTGTTGAAAATTGATTCTTTCTTGTAGTCAAAATGTTGAATTTCATGCTTGATAGGCGGGGGTATTGATATTGTCTTTATGATGGTGGGGGTCTAACTACATACCTCCTTGCTCATAGTTATTTATATAATTTTCTACCCCTACTTTTACTGCTTCTATTATTATCACTTACTTTATAATTTACTTTACCTTAATCTTCCTTTACTTTATCATTATAATTATTCATATAATCATTTACGTTACTTTTACTATTATCTTATACTTTTACTTTACTATTATTATCCTTACTTGTTTTATAGTTTTTTTATCATTACTACTTGTTTCATTTTTATCATTATCATTACCATTACTTTTAATTAATCATCACATTAATTTTACTATCACTTTATTTACTAATCGTGCTGATAATTATCAAATTTAGTTAATTCCGTTTAACTAATTATAATTTATTACTAATACTATTATTACTTTCATTATTATTATCTATATTTGCAGCAGTATTTCTAGCACCTACAGTATTACTATTTACTAAGTTAATTTCTGTAGGCTGAAATAACTTAATAGTACGGACACTATTCAAAGTATTAATTTAAAATATAAAATTATGGTTGATTTAAAAGTTAATTATCTTGGTCTTAATCAGACCCTTCGTATGCCTACTAGTATGAGTGAAATTGACATGAATGTAATTGCTGATTACGTTAAGCATGTTAATGTTAGTAAGAATTATGCTCTTATTGCTGTTGTATTTAAAGAGCGTCCTATTAGTATTGTAAGTCTTAGTAGACAAAATAAGAATGCAAGTGTTAGTGGTGTTGCTGTTATGATTAAGAGTAATACTGATGATGAGTTTATCAAAGACATTAAACTTGGTGAAACTATAGTTATTTCTCCTAGTGATATTGCTATGGGACATCATGTTAATTCTCCTGATAATGTTCTTACTCCTGGTTTCTTACTTAATCTTCTTCAAACTAACGCTGATTTAAATAAGAAACTTATGGCAGTTAATGTTCCTACTTATTTTGTAGATTTTAAGATTGTTCCAGTTTGTAATATTCATGGTTCTGTAGGAAAGTATGTTCCTGTTAGTCAATATTATATTGTTCCTGATGCTGGAGAAACTAATATGGGTAAATAATTGTCTATTTCATATCTTCTACGGGGAGGCTTAAAAAGCTAAGGAGCTTATGCTCCCAAAGCTTCATATTATAGTGTTAATAATATTACTAATATGAAATATAAAATAAACGATGAAGGTTTAGAAGAAGGTAAATTTCCTAGTTCTACTGGTAAACAAGTTCTTATTGAAAATAAAGCATCTATACTTAAAACTATAGATGATAATATTATAGATAAGGATGTTGCCATGATGATTCTAGTTCAACTTGAAAAAGATGCTCAACGTCATTTAGAAGCTGATGAAGTTACTGCTATTCCTTATCTTGGTAAGATTAAAAGAAAAGCCGGTTCAAAAGCTTATGCTAAAAATAAAGAAACTCTAGATGCTGCTAAAGAAATCATGACTCCTGAAAACTTTGAAAATTTCAGAGCTGCAATGATGAGAGAAGCTGTTATTAGAGACAATGAAGCAAAAGTATATAATTATCAAGTTGCACGTATGGCTAATAAGAATGGTAAAACTTATTGGAAATGTGTTGAACGTCGTGGTAAATATTATGCTAATATTAGGTTTTATTGTTTAGGTTGTTTAAATTATTCTGAACCATGCAACGAGATAGATTAATAATAGATAATCTTTTACTTATTGATGAAAATGGTATGCCTGAAGCTCCAACTATTCGTCAATTAATAGATAAAGACGTTAGAGAGCTTTATACTAGAGATAAGTCTAAAGATAAATCTGGTTATGTAAAAGACTGTATAGTTATTTATTATCTTGGAGACCCTAAGTCTCCTGCAAAACAAAGTGGTTTAAGTGATGCTGAAGCTCTTAAAATGGCTATAGAACAAGCTGGTCTTCCAGCTAACTATATACCTAGTGCTCTTGTTTTGAAAATAATTAAAAGATATTATGCTCAAAATATAGGAGAAGCTGGTAGAGTTGTTGAAAATCTTCTTAAAACTCTACATAATGTAAATATTGCAGTTGATTCTATTAATGCTTTGCTTAATGAAAAGCTTAGAGATAGAGCTAATTTAACTATAGAGAATGTAAGTACTCTTTTAGATTTAGTAGATAAAGTTACTGATAAAGCATCTGAGATTCCTAAGACTTTAAAATCTTTGAATGAAGCTAAGGAAAATCTTATGTATGAAAAAGAGTCTGAAAAAGCTAGAGGTGGTGGTGCTATTACTAGTAGTATGAATGCTGCTGATTATGTTTAACATTATATTGTTTAAGTTATGAATAGTATTTATGAAAATAACTTTCTTTATTTTGATGAAGGTCCTCATAAGTATACTGATTCTTTAGGTAATGAATATCTTAGTGTAACTACTAATATAGAAAATTACTGTCCTAAGTTTGATAAGAAATATTGGCTTAGGAAGAAAGCTAAAGAACGTGGTATTAGTGAACGTAAACTTGAAGCTGAATGGGAAAGAATAACTAAAGAAGCTTGTGAACGTGGTACAGCTACACATAATGGACTTGAAGATGGTATCAAAGGAAGTAGTATGTTTAAAGATGCTATTCAATATCTTAATCAAGTTAAAAGTGGTAGATGTATAACTGTAGCTGATATTCCTAATCTTATAGCTCATCCTTTAGATATAGAACAATTTAAAGAAGCTACTAATAACAAGTATCCTGAAATATATCAAGTATTTCAATATTATGTAAATAAAGGATATACTATTTATTCTGAAATTGGAGTATTTGTTCCAGAGTTACTTCTCAGTGGTACTATAGATGTTCTTTGTGTGAGACCTGATAGATTTGTTATTCTTGATTGGAAAACTAATAAAGATGGTCTTCATTTTACTAGTGGTTTTTATCGTAAAGATAAAACTACTAAACCTGTTCAACTTACTAGTGAATGGTGTAATACTCATGAGTTTATGTTACCTCCTTTTGCTCATCTAGAAAATTGTAATGGTAATCATTATACTATGCAATTATCTACTTATGCTAGAATGACTGAAATGATATTAGGTATTCCTTGTGTTGGTCTAGGTCTTTGTCATATTCAAACTCCTTTTGAAAAGAATAAATATGGTATGCCTTATCGTGACGTTCATGGTATGTATAAGATTGACAAAGAAGGTAAGGAAGTTGTTACTTGGTTTAAGATTAATTATATTCGTAATGAAATAGATGCTATGTTTCAAGATAGAAGAATTAAACTTAATAAACAAGGTTTATTGAATCCACAAATAGAAATACAATGGTAACAGTTAAAGATATTGATAAACAACTAGATGATTATTTTAAAGACCATCGTAGTTTAACTGATGATGAAGCTGATGCTGTTGCAGAAGTTTGGTTAAGTAAATATTTAAATAAATAATATGACAAGACGAAGGCGAATTAATCCTAGAGTTCTTCATATTGAAGAAGTGGATAATATTAAATATATTTGTAAAGGTTTTCCAGAAACTAGAATGTTTTATGTATTTGGCATATTAAAATAATAGAATTATGGGAAATAATAAACGTAAGAAATATAAAAATCAAATGAGTGAAAAATCTAAAGAAGTAGTTGATGCTTTAGATAATTTATTTGATATGGTTCCTAATCCTGATTGGTTTACAAAATAATAAAAGATATGAATGAAGAATTATTTAATAAAGCAAGTAAAGCTGATTTCAGCAAAATACTCGTCAATAAAGGATATGCCTATTTTAATAAAGGTAAGTATAATCTTAACATTATTGGTATCAGAAATGCTGGTAATAATGTTACTAATAAATTTGATGATGTTATTGTAGTAGAATACATTGATATGTATGGTATTAAAAGTAGAGAAATATTTGCTGCTACTACTGACCCTGGTATTACTAGTATGACTAAACCTGTAAGTTATAAAGGTTGTGCTATACTTGTTCCTGGTCAATATCGTTCTGCTTGGAAACTTGGTTATCATAAAGGTAAGTATGAAGCTATTGTTCAATATAAACCTGTAAAAGTTTATAGAGATAACAATAAAGATGCTGTTTATGATTTCAATCCAAAGACTGTAGAAGAAGGTACATTTGGTATCAATATTCATAAAGCTGGAAAACATTCTACTAGAGTAGATAATTGGTCTGCTGGTTGTCAAGTTCTTGCTAATAAAGAAGATTTTGATACTCTTATGAAACTGGCTCATAGACAAATTAGTCAAGGATATGGTAAACTATTTACTTATACTTTAATTAATGAGGAGGATTTATAATGGCTTGTATTCTTGTTGATGGTGTAGTTCAAGGTACTTTTAATATAAAAGATTTAGAAAAATCTATACGTGATATATTTTCTAGAGAAGAAAAACAAATGATAATTTCTCCTGAAGGAGGAATAGGATATATATCTCGTAAAGAGTATGCTGAAAGAAATTTTCCAAAACTTATAGAACATTCTCAAATTCAAGAAGATATTGATAAAGAAATTATTAATAGTCTTCATAGTTATAAACCTTTTAGTAAATGTTTAAGTAATGGATAGTTTTAGTAATGAAGCTGGTAAAGGTTGTGTATTTCTAATTTTTGCTATCATTATTTGTATTCCTATAAGTATTTATAATTATTATCATAAAAAGAATAATAATATTATTAATACTAATGTTGAACTGCAAAAACATAATGATAGTTTAAAAATTGAAGTTGATAATTTAGATAGTATTAAAAATGCAAAAGTTATTGAAGTTAAAACTCTTGATAATGATAGTACTGTTAAGTTATTCTATCAACTCATCAAGTAAATCATTAACATCTTCTACGGGGAGGATAGAACAAGATAGTGTAACTATAGCGATTAGTGATATTCGTAAAGCTAATGCTAAACTAATAGAATTAAGTTATGAAAAGGATATTAATAAGAATCTTCGACAAATTATTAGAAATGATAGTATTCTTGCAGAACAAGCTAGACAAAGATATATACTATTGGATAGGTCATGTAAGAAAGTAACAAAACAACGTAATGTTGCTTATTGTAGTGCTGCTGGTGCTATTATATTACTAATTTTAAGTTTAATAAAATGAGTGATAATCATACCGTAGAAAAGTATATTGAAAGCTACCCAATGCTTCAATACATAAACGATAATCATGGACAATATAAACATGCTAGAGAAGCAGGTTATAAAGACCCTAATGATTTGTTTATGATTGGAGAAAGTGGTGGCTTTCTTCTTGATATACGTAAAGGAGATAAGTTTGTTAATACTAATCTTCTTACTGAGATGGCTTCTCTATATCATATAAATGGTGAGAAATATACTTTATATAAAGAAGATAGTATTCCTCATCGTCAATTACGTAAAAGAGAAGAGTATAGACGTAAACACGGATTTGATGCTCCGTGTTTTATGCGTAATGGTGAAGTTCGTAATCTTCATATTAGTGGAGATATGTATAATTACTTGAATTATACTATTATTGAACAGCTTGATGAAAAGACTATTATTCATACTGATAAAGGTTCTGTTGCTAAGAAGAAACAAGACTTTCCTAAGTTTATAGATGCACAGTTTTGGACATTTGCTATTATAGAGTTTTGTGAACTTAATGGTTTTCATCTTCTTATTGATAAAACTCGTCGTGGTGGTTTCTCTTATATTATGGCTAGTCATAGTGCCAATAAGATAAATCTTCAGCCTAATAAAGTTTGTATTCATGTTGCTGCTGATAGTAAATATCTTACTAAGCGTGGTGGTCTTACTGATTTTACTATTCGTAATCTTTATTTTTATGAGAATAAGACTTTCTTTAAACGTGGTATTCTTTCTCGTGCTGCTGAAAACTTTACTCTAGGCTTTAAACTTCCTAATGGTGACATTAGTCCTAATAGTTGGAATAGTGCTCTATTTAGTGCTTCTGCTAATAACAATCCTGATTGTGCTATTGGTAAGGATGCTGTTAGTGTTAAGACTGAAGAGGTTTCTACTATGGAAAACTTTGATGAATATATGAATGTTACTGAACCTGCTATGCGTACTGGTAGTTATGTTACAGGTAACTTATTTGCCTGGGGTACTGCTACTAGTGGTAACATGCAAACATTTGAACGTAACTTCTATAATCCATCTGCTTTTCATTTTATAGCTTTTGAAAATGTTTGGGATAAAGATTCTCGTAATGAAGTTTGTGGCTATTTTAAACCTTATTGTTGGGGTCTTCAAGGTCAGATTGGTGATAGATATGCTATGGATGCCGATGGTAATTCTGACATTGAAATGGGTCTTAGAATTGCTTATAAAGAACGTACTGATAAAAAAGTTCATAGTAAGACTTTTAGTGATTATATTAATTACTTAGGTCAGTATGCTAATATGCCTAGTGAATCATTTAGTTCTACTAGTGAAAACTTGTTTAGTTCTGAAGCTTTAATGAATTGGGAAGAAGTACTTAAAAATGACCCAGCTTATACTAATATATCTGATGATGGTATGTTCTTTGAAGATGCTGATGGTAAAGTAATATTTAAAACTAATGCTCGTATTAAAGCAGAAGGAGGTAAATTTAATAAAGATTTCTTTGATTGGATTCAAGGTGTACCTCGTAAACAACATGAACATCCACATGGTTGTGTTCGTAAATGGTTTGAACCTATTAGAGTTAATCATGTTAATGAAAATGGTAAATATGAAGTTGGTATTCCAAAAGGTCAATATTCTATAAGTTATGACCCTGTAGGTGTAAATAAAGAAACTAGTGGTATCACTAATAAACATTCTCATAATAGTATTAAAGTTTGGGAGAACCCTACACAATATAATGGCTTTAAAGGTAAAGTAGTATGTGCGTATTATGGTCGTCCTGAGAAACTTGAAGAAGCTGATAGAATATGTTACTTTATGGCTGTTTATTATAATTGTATAGGTACTACTGGTGTTGAGGTTAACCGTGGTGAAACTGTTAGTAATTTCACTAAATGGAAAGCTTTAAAGTATTTAATGAAAGACCCAGTAGAACTTTGGGATAGTTCTATTAAAGCTAAAGTTACTGCATCTTATGGTGTAAATATGGGTGGCGGTAGCGGTCAAGGTACTACTAAAGTTCTTGAAGGACTTCGATTACTTAAAGAAATGTTGTATAGTGAAGTTGGCAAAAAACTTGATGGTACACCTCTTTATTTCTTTCAGACTATTTATGATTATCAAACTATACTTGAAGTTCTTAAATGGAACGATAAAGGTAACTTCGATAGAGTATCTGAAATGTTGATACATGCACTTCAATGGAAACTTGATGATGTAGAAGCTGCTAAAGAACTTGCTCATCGTAAGAAAGCTACTATTGAAAATTATAATGATAATATTTGGGATAGAGATTGGTTTGTTTAATAATTAACTAAATAAATATACGTATGTTTAATAACAATTTAACTTATCAATTTCCTAAACAAAAGGTTAGTGCTGAAGAGAAAGCAAAGCCTTATTGGTATACTAATAGTATTGATTATATTATTGGTTTAGGAATTAGTATGAATGACCGTAGTGATACTGAAACTAAAATTCGTATTCTACATGGTGAATTACCTCAAGAGTTTTATAGAAAAACTCTTAATCCTTACAATGCTAGTAAAGAACGTTTTAAGAACTTTCCTGCTACTCTACGTAACTATGATATTATGTCTGATATTATACGTAGATATATAGGAGAGTATTTTAAAAATCCTCATGACTTTGTTGTAGGAGCTAACAATCCTGATATAGTATTTAATAGAAATGCTGCTCTTAAACAAAAAGTTATGGAAGCTGCTCAACAAGCGTTTCAGAAAGAGTTTCAAAAACGTTATCAGGCTGCGGTTCAACAAGCTGAAGGTCAAGGTCAATCTGTAGAAGCTATAAATCCTCAAGATGTTATGCCTGACCCAGAGGAATTTATGAATAAGTTTAACCAGGATTATATAGATAGAGAAAGTAAACAAGGTCAAGATATTCTTAATTATATTAGAGATATTACTAACGACCTTAATATTTATCTTACTGCATTCTTTAATTATTGTGCTTTTGGTGAATGTTATACATATACTGAACTTAGAGGAGATAAGATTATTAAAGAATGTGTTCCTTTAATGGAAGCTTATCCTATTCCTAATAGTGAATATATGATTGAAGACCATGATATGTTTGCTAGAAAGATGAAGATGAGTTATAATCAAATTCTTGATGCTTTTGATGATTATCTTGACGATAATGATAGAAGTTTCCTTGATAAGTATTATAATGATGCGTCTTATGCTACAAGGACGGTTCCTTTAAGATATGACCAATACTTTGAACATTATGCTAATGTTTGTGATAAGTTTACTGATGAAGAGCGTAAACTGTTTAAAAGTAAAGATGAACATCCTAGTGCTCGTAATGGTAATCTTTATGAAGTTTGGCATGTAGTTTGGAAAGGTTTTGCTCGTCAAGGTATTCTTACTTTTGTGAATCAACTTGGTTTTCAGGAACAAAGAGTTGTAGAAGAAGATTACGAGTTGAATAAAGAAGCTGGTGATATTAGTATTGAATGGGAATATAAACCTCAAGTTTATGAAGGTTATAGAATAGGAACTAGATTTACTGGTATTTATCCCGTTAAATCTAGACCTATACTTTATGAACGTAAAGGTAAACTTCCTTATAATGGTATTATGGAAGTACTTCCTTATTTTGGTAAGTTTAGTATCATCGAAACTATTACTCCTTTCCAAGTATTTCGTAATATAGTTTCTTATCATCAAGAAATGGTAATAGCAAAGAATAAAATGCTTATTATGCTTTTGCCTAAGTCTCTTGTATCTAATAATACAGAAGATGCTATATATAGAATGGCTGCTGATGGTGTACTTCCTATTGATGATGAAGAAGATGCAGCAGGAGTTAAGATGCAAAACATTAGATTACTTAATGTAAATATGGGTCAATATATTACAGAACTTAGTAATCTAAAAGAAGCTATTAAACTTGAAGCTCGTGAACTTGTTGATATGAATGCTCAACGTTATGGACAAATTTCTCAATCTGCTGGAGCTTCTACTACTCAAACTGCTGTTGCTCAATCAAGTACTGGTTCTGTTATAATATTCCAGATGTTTGACCAAATGAGATGTGCTGATTATAATAGAGATTTAGACTTTGCTAAATGTGCTTATATTGAAGGTCTAGACACATCTTACATCGATAAGACAACCGGTAAGAAACATTATCTTAGTCTTGATGTAAATTCATTTGTTGGTTCTGACCTTAGTACTACTGTTAGAAACAACGCTAAGGAAATGGATAAGATTCAACAATTAAAGCAATGGGCATTTAGTGCTGCACAGAATGGTGATTTGGATTCTGCTCTTGCTGCTATTACTGGAGATAATGTTGCTGCTATTAGTGATGCTGTTAAAAAGTTTAGTCAGTTAAAGCAACAACATGAAGAACAAATGAAACAAATGGACCAGGCTATTCAAGAACAAGCTAATCAACTTGAATTACAAAAGATTGCTGCTAAAGGTGAACAAGATAGAGAAACACTTGCTCTTAAAGCACAATACGATTTACAGCTTGAATATGCTAAAGGTGATATAGCTTTGCTAGGTGATACAAATCCTCAAAATGATGAATATGCTAAGAACCAATTAGCTCGTATCCAAGAGGAAAGTAAGAGAGCTAGTGAAGCTACTAAACTTCAACTTGAAAGACAGAAGATAGCTATGGACGCTTACAATAAAGCTGCTGACCGTCAAGTAAAGAGAGAAGAAATGGCTAATCAATTAAAGATAGCAAAGACAAATAAGAATAAGTACGATAAGAAATAAATTGTTTGTTTGTTGATTATATTATGTGTAGGAGTAGTGCTCGTGAGAGTATTGCTCCTTTTATTTTACGTGATAAAATTTTATTTAATATTTTAAATTCAATTCTGAGACGTTATCTATAAATAGCTGATTAACTTATAAGCCACTTAGATTGGATTGATTGTACGTTAAGGAAATTGCATGTATTTGAATGTTTGCAACAAACAAAGCCACTTGAGAATACATGCAAACAATAGATTAAAGTACTGGAGTTGTATAAGAAACTTATGCTCAAACTGATGACATTAATAACCTTTATTCTACTAATAATCGGTTTGCTGAAACTTCTAATAATGATAGTTAAATAACTTATGCTTTTCTTCATAGTATAAATAAAGGTATTACTTTTGCAGCAACTAACAAGTGTTAGTGTATTATTAATCATTTAAATTATAAAGCTATGTTTGTATTTCGTAATAGTATTGGGTTCGGTCAGCATCATCGTTTGATGGTTGAACTTGATAATATTGATTTTGGAAACGGCGGTGGTAATGGTAGTGGTACTAACGCCGATAATAACCAAGGTAACGGAGGCGGCACTGATAATAATAATGGCGGTGGTAATGGCTCTGGTGATAATAAAGATGGTGACGGTAAAGACGGTGATGGAAATGATAAAGATAATCCTGACCCCGATAACGCCAATGACAATCCTGATAATAAGGATAATGACAAAGACAATCCATCAAACCCTTCTACGGGGGGTCTTGAGGTAGGTACAAATGTCGAGTTTGAAGGCAAAAAGTATACTGTTGCTAAAAATGGAGACCTTGTAGACGCAGATGGTAAAGTTTTTAAAGAAGCTAAAGATGTTGATGAGTGGATTAAATCACTTGAAGTTGATGAACCTGGAGCTGAAGTAAATATTGAAAATATTCGTAAAGCTATGAATATTGATATTACTGATGAGAATGGTAATCCAGTTGAATTTACTGACGACATTGAAGGTGTTAAGAATTATATTAATTCTGCTATTGAACTTAAATCTAATGAAGTAGCTTCTGCTGCTGTTAATAAAGTATTTGTTGACAATCCTATTCTCAAGCAGTTTGTTGATTATCTTACTGTAAATGGTGGTGACCCTCGTGGTTTTGGTGAACGTCCTGACCGTTCAGGTATTACTGTTGATGAGAAGTCTGAAGAGCAACAAATTGCTATTATTAAAGCTGCTGCTAGAGAATTTGGTAATGCTTCTCTTAATGATAATTACATTAAGTATCTTAAAGATTCTGGTGGTCTTTATGATGAGGCTAAAGCTCAACTTGCTAATCTTCAGAATGCTGACAAACAACGTGATGAAAATGAAGCTAAACAAGCTGAAGCTTATCGTCAGCAACAAGAAGCTGAAACTATTGCTTATTGGAAAGGTATTAAAGATACTATTGATAAACGCGAAATTGGAGGATACAAACTTCCTGAATCTCTTGTTAAAGAAGTTAATGGACAGAAAGTTACTGTTACTCCAAATGATTTCTATGATTATCTTTCTCGTGGTCTTAAAGATGAAGATGGTAATATTGCTACTGCTTATGAGCGTGCTCTTGCTAATCAATCTCCAGAGGAAGCTACTAATCAAGAATTACTTAGTGCTTGGTTAATGTTCACAGGTGGAACTTATAAAGACCTTGTTAAAATGGCTATTAATAATGAGCAGGTTAAAACCTTAAAGCTCGTTAGCAAAGGAAATAAAGGTCATGGTACTGTACGAATTACTAAGCCACAAACTAATAATAATAAAGCTATTGATAATATTCAATTTAGCTAAATGTTTAATTAATTAATTAATAACTATGTACGCAATTCGTGAAGTGCAACGTGGTAACTATGATGACCGTGGTTATTCTAATGAGGAAACTATTGCTCATCTTATGCTTACCAAACCTAGTGAGATTAATTCTATGCTCACCTATACTTTTGGTATGGATGATGATAGATTCCCACTTAATTTCCTTACAGAAGGACAAGGTACTGCTGGTGTAGTAGATATTGCTACTACTGATTGGACTTGGAAGACTATGGGTCGTATGAAGTTCAATGATTCTGTACTTTGGTTTAACACTGCTAATACTACTCCTGGTAAAGGTGGTGCTACTTTTGAAGTTGAGTTTAAGACACACTGGTTCATTGAGCAGTATGGTTTGATTGCTCCTGATGGTGTAACTCAAGTTCGTATTATGAAAGACCTCGGTCATGGTTCTCATGGTGGTTATTTGTATCGTCTTCGTATTACAAATCCTAATCCAAACGCTTACGTTAATGTAGCTCAGAATCTTGGTGTAGGTATGTTTTGGTCTTTGACTGCTCCTACTATTCCAGAGTCTTTCTCAAAGGGTAATCGTACTAATACTATGGGACCTGGTAAGATGACTTCTCAACTTGAGTTCCATCGTTATAGTAAAGAGATTGCTGGTAACATTAGTAATACTGTTGTTACTTATGAGTTTAAGACTAGTGGTGGTGGTACTACTAATCTTTGGATGAATGAGGAGATGCGTCAGTTTGAGCTTCAGCAACGTGTTATGAATGAAGAGCGTCTTTGGTTTGCAGAATATAATAAGACTGTAAACGGTGAGATTACTCTTATTGATGAAGACAATGGTCAGCCTATTCCACATACTGCTGGTATGCAACAAATTTGTCGTGAAAGTAACTATGATACTTATGGAGAGGAACTTACTCTTAATAAGTTGAATCGTACTATCGGTGATATTCTTGACCGCAATACTGATACTGGTAATATGGATATAGTTCTTGCTTGTGGTAAGGGTTTCGTTGAAGACTTTGACCGTGCTGTTAAGAATGATGCTCGTGATAATGGTTTTGTTACTCCTCTTGGTGACAAGATGATTAGTGAATCTAAGAGTGGTCTTTCTTATGGTAATTACTTCCGTCAGTATAAGACTGTTGATGGTCACATGATTACTCTCAAGCATCTTGGTTTCCTTGACCGTGGTACTTTTGCAGACAATGCTCGTGACAATGGTTATATCCATCCTCGTACTGGTCTTCCAATGACTTCTCACCAAGCATTTATGCTTGATACATCTTCTTATGATGGTCACAATAATATTCGTAAGGTACGTATGAAGGGTCAAGAGCATATTGCTGGAGTTGTTAAGGGTCTTACTCCAATTCCTGCATCATGGGGTGGTTTCCCTGCTAATACTCTGTCTACAGACATTGACGTATCTCGTTATGAGGTTAAGGATTCTTATGGTCTCCAAGTTGACCGTAACACTAAGTTCTTCCAACTCAAGTGTGTACTCTAATATTTAAAATTTGATTGCTATGACTGATATTAAAATTGAAATTCCAAAAGGTAGTCCTGCAAATAGTGGAAATGATAATACTCCTGCTGAAGGTTCAACTCCTTCAGCAGACCAGACACAAGCTGAATTAGAAGCTAAAGAAAAAGCTGCTCTTGAGGCAGAACTTGAAGCTCCATATTTTGAAAAGAAGACTGTAGTTATTTCTTCTGTTCGTAATTATTCTGCTTATCGTAGAATTAATATGCAAGCTCTTGGTAAGCCTAAAGCTACTATAGGTTCTTCTGTTAAGTCTGTACGTATTCTTATGAGTAATAAAGGTGAGCTAGCTGCTTATTATCCAGAGATTATTGGTGTTGCCGCTAATCATCCAGACTTCGTTACTAGAGTTAAAGGTTATCTTAATAACATTTTCTTCGATGTTAATGATGGAGATAAGGAACTCAATATTTCTTTCCATTATAATCATAAAAGAGATTATCTCACTGTTAAAGCTGAGGAAGATAAAATTCTTGCAGCTTATGAAAAGGTAGACCGCTCTAATGAAGCAGAGCTTTATAAAGCTGCTGTTAAACGTGATGAAGCTATTACTCGTCTTGAGCAAACTAAGTACCAGTATGGTATGCCTGATAACGTAGAGGAATATATTATTTGGCGTCATTGTCTTAACTACCCTGATGTAGCTAAAGATGAAGCGTTTATTAATAGTAATGCTACTCTTCGTTTCTTTATTAAAGATGTTGCTAAAGAAGAGAATCGTAAGGTTAAGCTTATTGTTGAACGTAAGAAGGCTATTGAACGTCTTGTTGAACTTCAATCTTCACCTAGTAAAGTTAGTGCTGCTTATATTCAGTATTGTAGAACTAATGGTCTTAATATTTCTGATGGTCTTAATAAGACTGCTCTTGAACAAGTTGATGACCTTATGAAGTTCGCTACTGAAGACCCTAAGAAGTTTAATTCTATAGTTACTGACAAGAATCTTCTCGATAAAGCATTTATCGAAATTCTTATTACTAGAGGTGAACTTGTTCGTTCAGAGTATAATCAACAAATCAATACTCCTGATGGTCTGTTTGTTGGTGCTAATATTAATGATGCTATTGCATTCTTTAAGAACCCTGACAATAACGGACTAAAGAATAAGTTGGAAAACAAATTGAAACTCTTTTAATTGATAAAGATATGACTATTGCTGAAATGCACCAAATGTTCAGAAATTATGCCCAACAAATGGGTATGCAGAATGTGAGAGCAATACTGCCTTCACAGATAGACTTGTTGCTGAACAACTCCATTTCGGACACAGTAAATCAAGTGATTGTTCAAAACATTGGTTCTACCAGTGATAGAGTAATCACTGATAACTCAAAGCTTAATCAAGTTAATGCTCTTAAAAGTCTTTATAAAGTATGGAAAGCTAAAGTTCAACTTCCTACAGCAAAGACTAATTACATTGCAAGTTATATTCTTCCTCTTGATAATTTTGGTATAGCTAGCGAAGCTAAAAATACTACAATTAAAAAAGGTGATAATATTTATGCTACTCCTGGTAGTGCAGATAATGGTAAACCTAATAAGATTGAGTATTTCTTCCTTGTAGATTTGAGCATTGATTATGTTAAAGCTGAAGGTGGTAGTTCATTTACTACTAATATATTCCCAATTCGTCTTGTAGATGACCAATATCTTGCTGATGTTGTTAATGATTTTGTAATGGCTCCAAGTCTTCGAAGTCCTGTTGCTACTATTCATGATAACACTATTGAACTTTACATTGATAAACCTGATGCCAATACTAAGACTACACCAGATGCTTATAAGTTCGGAGGTGGTCTTAAAGTAAATGAAATTCGTTTATCTTATATTGGTAAGCCTGGCATTGTTAGGTTTAATGAAGATATTGGTGGTACAGACGTAAATTGTGAACTTCCTGAGAGTATGCACGTTGATATTGTTAAGCATGCTGTGGATTTATATCGTACTGCTCTTAATGGCGGTATTGTAGGTGCTCAAGGTGCTCAACAGCAACAACAACGTGAGAATGTCCGTAATAATGCTAGAGATGAAGGTTATGAACCTAATTCTCGTTAGTTAAACGTAATTTATAATTTAAGTAATAATGAGACAATTATTTATTTGTACTAGTGATGCAGTTCTTTCTGCTACTGGTAAACCACAAGACTTGACCAATGTAGCTGCTGGTACTATTGGCATGTGGCAGAATGATGATGATTCTAAGTGGCTTGCTGCTGCTCCTGCTGCTGATTTTAGTATTGCTTATGGTCGTCCTAATAGTCAAGCAGTTGTAATTCCTATTGATTTTGCTTCTGCACGTGTTACAATTTCTACTCCTCAAGCAGGTACAATGTTTAAGGCAGAGCTTACTATTCCAGAGCCTGTTGCAGGTAAAGATTATACACTTCAGCTTATTAAGCTTGGTACTGAAAAGCATGAGCGTTATTCTTGGACTGTTACAGATAATGGTTCTCATAAGACTACTGCTGCTGATATGGCAAAGTCACTTGGTGACCAGTTCACTAATATGATTGAAGCTGGTAATGAGCAACTTGATGGTCTTAAAGTAACTGTAGATGAAGCTAAGATTACTATTGAAGCTAAGAAGAATTATCAAGGTTGGAATCTTATTGCCGGTGATGATTTGGTTGGTACTGAAGTTACTATTACTGCTGCTGTAGCTCCAACACTTGATGCAGCTTATGTAAAGAACCTTGCTTCTTTCTGTTCTCAGAACCGTGGCTTCTCTAATGTATATTGTGATGGTGCTTCTATTTATCCAGGTTATCCTATGGAAGTAGAAGATAAGGACTACAAGATGTATTCAATTCAATTCAAGTACCCAAGAAAGTATGGTCGTACTCGTGACGAAGCTCCTATTCAAGAGTTAGCTATTGTTGTTCCTACAGACAATACTACACTTACTGGTCTGCTTGATACTATTCTTGCATTTTAATAGGTATTAGTTATTCAAGGAGAACTTATCCATCTTCTACGGGGAGGTTCTCCTTTTTATTTTTGTTATGGAAGAATTTAATCAAATCAATGATATAATAGCTGAATCTATAAAAGATACTTCTTATATTACAGTGCTTATTAGTAGTGGAGTTTATCTTGCTTATACTCTTATTATTAAGCTTGTTGATTTGTTTAAAGTTAAAGACCGAAATAGACCTATCGTTGAAATGGCTGCTGCTGTAAAGCAAGTAAGTGAAAACGTAGTTAAACTTAATGGTGTCCTAGACAAAGCTTTTCAAGATGCTGAGACTAAAGAACGAAATAAAGTAAAGAATGCTATTTGTACTGCCTTTGATAGTTTTAAATGGGCTGTTGCTAATACTTGTCATGAAATTATTATTCATAACAATATTGAACAGAATAAGGTATTGATAAAACAAAACTTATTCAAAGTGACTAGTACAGAGTATTACAAACTTTATAATGTTTTCTCTGCTTATGAATTGGATGGAATTTGTGTAGCTACTAAACTAAAAGAAGAGTGGATTGATGCTGTAACTAATGAATGTCTTGCTATCATTTATGATGGTCAAGATTCTATAAATAGAATTAGTCAAATAAGTAATAAATTACTTATTCTTACTAATGAATATTCTATATATATAAATAACAAAGTGTTTAATTCTTAATAAGATGTTCTTATGATAGACAACAATAACACTATAGATAACCTTGAGAAGCTAGAGGAAGGAGTTGTTAAAACTCTTGAGTATCTAGCTGCTCAAGGTTTTATAGTTAACAGAGATAAAGTACTTAAACTTACTACTATTAGTATGTATAAAGCAGTACTTAATAACTCTGATAAAATTAAAGGTTTTGATATTGCTAAATTTAATAATAAAGTTAGATTGTTATGACCGATGAAGAAATGATTGTTCTTTCTATTCCTAAAGAATGGGAAGATACATATATAAAATTACTTACTGTCATTAGTCAATCTGGTGAAGCAATTCTTAATGATTGTTCTTATGGTTGTAAAGGTGATGGTAGTATAATGTTTAACTGTTGGAATATATTCCAAGCTGCTTGTGCTGCTCATGCTTTAGGTAATACTAAGCGAGCTAATCTTTATATTGACTATGTAAATAAACAAATAGCTAATAAATTTGGAGAAGTAACTTTTAAAACTAAAGAAGATGGAGAATAAGCAGTTAGATACTAAGGACTTGCTTATGTATAAAGAAGGTTTTGATGTTTATGATGAACTTCCTGAAGATATGGTTGTTTATCTTCGTTATAATGGTAGACATTTTAATCGTAAACTAGTTGAGTTTGCAACTAGTAAAATGACTACTAGAGATAGTAACGGAACAGAAGTAGCTCTTGAACCTATAACAAGAGAACAGTTAGATAACATGATGAAACAATCAAATGTTCATTTAACTAATAATGATAATCCTTATGATGCAGTATTTGTAGCTAATATGTGTAAAGCTGACTATTTAGGTAGTAGTGTTCCTGATGGATTACATTTGTGTCTATATGTAAAAGATGTAATAGATGATGTTGATGGTTATGACGGAATAGCTTTTAATCGTTGGTATGCAGATATGTGTCGTAAAGGTATTCAAGTTGATTGGTATAATTGTCGATAACATTAATAATTTGAAGCAGCTAGTATTAATATAAATATTGGCTGCTTTAATTGTGTTAATTAATATATAGTTACTGCTGATATTGCTAATAAAAAACTATATTTGCAGCAATTAAAGATAATGATAATGGAGATAATAAATCAAATAATACAACAAGTAATAAATAGTTTTGATTTTACTTATTGCATAATAGTTAATGTTTTAACTTATTTACTAGTTACTATACTTATTTATCTTTGTCGTGGTAATGTAACTAGAACAATTAAGAAACTTACATTACTTTTTAGTATAGTAATTGTTAGTGTCATATATTATGCTATTGGTGTTGATGTAAAACTTATTGTAAATAGTTCTATACTTGCTCCTGTAAGTTGGACTTGGATTATTAAACCAATCTTATCTAAGTTTGGTTATGATTATAAGAATATTGATAATAAAATAAATTGATATGGATAAGGTAAAAATAAATAAAGCTATTGATGCTTTAGGTCTTTCTGTTGACAATAAGAATACTCTTAAAGAAGCTCTTAATCAAGAAGGTGGAGCTGATATAACTGAAATAGAAACTAAAGTTGATAATATCAATAATGAGCTTAATACTGCAAAATCTGATATTAGTAATTTAGGAGTTAAAGTTAATGACTTTATTAATTCTAATGAAATTATTGAACTCGCTATAGGTAGTGATGAGGAAACTAAAGCTGCTAATATTGCTAAACTTGGTGACACTCAACATACATTTTTTACCAGTATTAATCATGGTTATGGTACAGCTAGTTGGCTTCCTACTGATGGAGGTAATGCTTTTATTATAACAAATGAAGGTAGTGCAGTAACTTATAAAATCAGTAATGATGGTGCTGTTACTAAACTCGGTGAGTTTACATTAACTAAACCTACAGAGTATACTTTACCTGCTGCTACTAAGACAACTCTTGGTGGAGTTAAAGCTATTACAAATATAGTAAATGTTGATACTGAAACTGCAACTGTTGCAAGTCTTGCTGGTGTTGTCAACACTCTACTTAATCAACTTAGAGCTGCTGGTATTATTCAATTATAAAATACCCTTGCTTCTTGCGATGCTAGATGTGTGTCCGTGACCCTCAAGGCTAGAGATTAGTCTTGGGGGTTTTACGTATAGTGCAGACGTTAAAATTTTATTTAAGATTTTTATTTCTTTGAAATTTACGTTCTAAGCGACTTTTAGTTAGTTTATGATTAACTAATAACGGACGTATATCAAGTATACTCAGAAGCTAAATAAAGTGGGTATATGACAATATTCATATCAAAGTTTGATAGCTAAAATACAAATAAAGGAGGAGGCATATATAACTAAATTATTAATCTGATTGATGTTTAAGTTACTAAAGTATTTTGACGTGAAAGTCCTCCTCCTTTTACTAATATAATTAATAATAATATGAGTAAAATTCCTGCTATTAATGAGATAGACGCAAATAGTCCTTCTCAAGAGTCTACAGAAGTTGTAGTTAAAGCTACTACAGTAACTCCTGATATTAATGAAATCCAGGAAACTATTAGTGCTTCTGCAACTATTCAAGAGATTGATGGTACTCGTAAACCTACAATTAGTGAGATTTATAAGATTGTTAACGATGGACTATTTGAATCTACAACTAATTGGTGGGATTACGCATATAAACTTTCTCAAGCTCAAATTAATCAAGATATTATTTCTCGTCTTGATAATGGTGTTATTGGTGGTGGTTATAGTAAAGGTGTTGATATTATAACTACTACTAGCAATAAAGTTCCTAGTAACACTAATGTTTATTCTGCATTAAAGAGTGATGCTCTTTATCCTAAGAAATTAAACGATGAAGTTATTAATGGAATATATGATTTTCTTAATGGGATAACTATTGGTAAACCTACTGCTTACACAGGAGGTACTTGGTCTGTAGACCAAATAGGTAGAACACATCTTACTACAGATTATCTTTATGTTCGTCTTAAAGCTATATTTGAAACTCTTCAAATACTTAATGTTGATACTATTGGTGGTAAGTTAGTTATTTCTCCTGCCGGTAGTATTAGAATTGCTTATGTAGATAGAATTAAGATAGATGCTCCAGTATTTAAACATGATGAAAAAACTGATGTTTGGAGTATTTCTCAAGTAGAAGATACTGAAGGTAATCTTGTAAATGAAACTCTTAATCAAGAAGTTTATCGTTGTTATTTTCTTGGTGAACAAGACGGTGAAGAAGTAGAAAATAAATGGAAAGTTGGTGACCAAGCTCAAGCTAAAACTTTTAATGTTAAGAAAGGTACTTATCATAAAGTAAAAAATAGTTATCTTTGGAGACTTGTGGTTAATGTTAGTACTAATACTGTAGACATTGATGGTAAAAAGTATCATTATGTTGATTTAAGTCAAATTGATTTTGACTCTGGTTCTGATGCTCCTGCTCCAGGAGATGTTCTTAATCAATTAGGACATAGATTAAATGATACTCAACGTCAAACAGCTTTAGTTCTTAATGCTGTTGATAATTATGCTCCTAGTATTACTCTTTATGCTGGAATAAATTATTATACTTTACTTAATAAAGAGTATGTAGAATTTGGTGTTTATAATGGTAAAGCTTTCTTCAATGTATATGGTGATATGTATATTGGAGATAAAGGTACTAATCCTAAAACTTATATTAAATATAAGAATGGTAAGATTAATATTAAAGCTAATCTTGAAATAGGTTCTAGTATTGGAGATAAAGACCTTGACCAATATATTAAAGAAAACGGTGGAGTTGATGAAGAAACTGTAAAGAATCTTATTAATAATTCTCAAGTAATTAAAGACCTTCAAAAGCAAACTGATGGTGCTATTGAAACTTGGTTTTATGAAGGTGTACCTACTCCTAATAATTATCCTTCTACAGATAAAGAAAATAAAGGAGATGTTCTTACTTATAATATTCCTGGTATAGATTGGTATAATGAAGATATAAATAATTATAATGCTATTAAAGATAGCGACAAGTATACAGAAGCAGAAAAAGAAGCAATTAAGATTAAAGTTCGTGAACGACATATTGGTGACCTTTATTATGACCAAAAGACAGGTTACGCTTATCGCTTTACTAGATATGATGACGATATAAAGCCTTATCGTTGGAATGTAATTAGTGATAGTGAACTTACTAAAATACTTGAAACTGCTAACAGAGCTCAAGCTACAGCTGATGGCAAAATGAAAGTCTTCTATGGCGATACTAAACCTACTAATTATCAGGTTGGTGATATGTGGGTTAATGCTACTCTTGAAGGAAAGTTTAATAATGATATAGCTAGAGCTGTTGCAACGAGTGAAGTATTTAATGCTGATGATTGGGTTTTAGCTTCTCGTTATTCTGAAGCTATTGCTACTATTCAAAAGTGGACTAATGAATACGAAACTAAGTTTGGTAATCTTGCTGAGGATGTTAAGAATCAGAAAGACCAAAGTATTATTGTTTGGTATCTAGAATATGAACCTACAATAGATAATGCTCCTGCTAATAAATGGAATACTGAAACTCTTCGTTCAGAACATATTGGTGATATAGTTTATGATATTAAAAATAATCATTCTTATCGTTGGACTGGTAGTGCTTGGGTACAAATAAAAGATGCAGACTTTGATAAAGCTATGAAAGCTGCTAAAGATGCAGATGATAAAGCTGGAGCTGCTGGAGATTTAGCTGATAGTAAACGTCGTATATTCTATTCTGCTACTACTCCAACTAAGCCTTTTGATAAAGGTGATTTATGGATTAAACAAGTTAAGGATAAAACTGAAACTTGGGTTTACAATGGAACTAATTGGGTTAAATCAGAAGATAAAGATTTAGCTGATTTTACTGGTGCTATAAATGAAGAACTTACTAACATTAAAGGTCAGCTTGATGGTAAAGCTGAAACTTGGTATCAGAACACTAATCCTAGAAACGAAAAAACTGGTGTATGGGAAAGTGGAGGAACTGATAAAAGTCATAAAGGTGACATTTGGTATAATACTACTGATGGTACTACACAATATTGGAATGGTACTAAATGGGAAAATATGGATATTCCTAAAGATGTATTTGATACTATAGATGGTAAGTCTTCTATATTTGTAGATTCTTATGCTGACGCTAAAGCTGGACTTGGTGTTATAAATAAAGGTTATAAAAAACGTGACCTTTGGATTCTTCCTGAAGATGCTACTGTTAATGGCGTTAAGTATTATAAAGGAGATATGCTTACTGCTATTTCTAATAATACAAATTTTGATGAAACTAATTGGAAAAAGAAAGTTCGTTATATTGGTCCAACTGAATTAACTAGTGCTATTGATATAGTAAATAAAAAGATTGATACTATTAATAATACAACAATTCCTAGTATTAATAAAAACTTTAATGATTTTGTTAAAGATGGAGTACTTGATTCTTCTGAGAAAGCTAGACTTACTGATTTATTAAATCAAGCTAGTAATGAAGTTGCTGCTGTCATAGACCAAGTTAATAATATTATTAAATCTAAATATCTTACTAATGATAATGCTAATAAAGGTAAGTTGGAAGAAGCCAAAACTGTTATGAATACAGCTTGGACTGAATATAATACTTTTATTAATACCCTTATAGACGCTGATACTGAAATAACTAAAGTTAATATAGGAGACGCTAATACTAGATATAAGAACCTTCAAGAGAAGATTAAAGCAGTTAAACAATATCTTGCTATTTGTCAAGCTGATGTACTTAGTGGTATGGGTACTGATATTACTTCATACAAATATCTTAAAGATGCTCTTAATCAAACAACAGAAATTAATGGAGGTTTAGTTCTTACTAGTGCAATTCAACTTAAAGATGTTGATAAAAAAGTTACAGCTGGTATGAATGGTATTGTAAAAGGAGATAAAACTTCTATAGCTGCTTGGTATGGTGGTCCTATGGTAGACCGTGATACTTTTACTAGTGAAGAACTTAAAACTAAAGTTCCTGGTACTGATTATGCTATGAGTCTTCTTCGACATGATGGTACTGGTTATTTAGCTGGAGGAAATATTCATTGGAATACTGATGGTGTACTTAGTGGAAACTTCAACAGTTTTATTCTTCAAGGTACTAGTATGGTAACAATGTTCTACTATATTAGATTGTTCTATTTACATGCTGCTAATCAAGATACTACAGATTTTAATAATATAGATTATGTTACTCCAATGAAAACCTTTAGTAGACTTAGTGTTCTACCTTTAGGTGGTATTGAAGGTGGTAATAGTCTTCCTACTGGTTTATTTATTGGAGATAGTAAAACTGGTGGTTCTTTTCAAATTGGTAATATAATTCTTAGAACAAAGAGTGGAGACCCTAATATACTTGAAATAGTTAGCGCTGATAGTAAGAAAACAGCTCATCTTGGAGTACAAGGTGGTGTTAGTGCTTATGGAACATACACACCTTCTACGGGGGGTGGAGGTGGACTAAGTGGAACTATAGTTCCTTATAGTACTGCTATTACTTCTGACCCTCAAAATGAAGGAACTAAAATAGCTAGTGCTAGTTCTATTTATAAACTTCATAGTAGAATATCTAGTATTGAAACTAATGGGGCTACAAACATATCTGTTAGTGGTTCAGGTAACGCTATAACTAGTGTTAGTAAGAATGGTAATTCTATCGCTTTTACTAAAGGTGCTACATTTTTAACGTCTCATCAAAGTCTTGCTAATTGTGTTCAAACTGTTACTACTACAGGAAGCGGTAATGCTGTTACAGCTATTAGTAAATCTGGTAGTACAATAACTGTAACTAAAGGTGCAACGTTCTTAACTAGTCATCAAAGTCTTGCTAACTATTACACCAAGAGTAGTGTAAATTCACTTCTTAGTGGTAAGTCGGCAACTAGTCATACACATAGTGTAAAGATTAACGGTGTTACTAAAACTATTGCGGCTAGTGGTGGAGATGCTGTAGATTTGGGAACTTATCTTACTTCTCATCAAAGTTTAGCAGATTACGCTAAGAAGAGTGAAATACCTACAAAAGTAAGTCAACTTACTAATGATACTGGTTATATTACTTCTAGTGGAAGTTGTGCTTATGCTACAAGTGCTGGAAATGCAGATACTGTTGATGGTGAACATGCTAGTAATTTTAGTTATACACATCAAACATCTTTTGATTTTAGTAAGAGCAAATCAGGAAGAATTGTAACATTTGACCAGTCGGGTACTGACTATGGTTGGATAAACGGATTTGCTAGTACTCATAATAATTATTTAACTAGTGTCATCTTTAATTCTCATAGAACGTCCAATTGGTATGTTGGTTATATAGAAGCAAATACATCTACGGGTGTAACAAAAGGATTAGCAGCTGTTAAGCAGTTAGCTTTTCTTGACAGTAAGGTTGCAGATTCTGACAAATTAGATGGTATTCATGCTAATGGACTTCTTACTGCTCTATCTAATTCTAATAAGGGAATTAGTATAACAGTTGGTGGAACAACTAAAAGTGTTTCAAATATTAGTGTTAATTATGCTAGTAGTGCTGGTAATGCAGATACTGTTGATGGACTTCATAGTACTGATGGCAGAACTTTTAATGGTAATATAAATTGGTCTCCTAATTGGAATTATACTTGGAGTGATGGAACTAATAGTCACCCTTGGTATGGTTTTGACCATCGTTATGAAAATACTGGAGCTTATAGTACTACTATTAGTGATTATTTTGGTATGACTATAAAAACTCATAATACTTTAAGATTAGACTATGGTAAGTTACTTCTAAACGGTACTAGTATATATGATATTAATGTAGCTTCTGCAACAAAACTTGCGGCAGCAAGAACAATATGGGGTCAAGGTTTTGATGGAACTGGGAATGTTAATGGAACAATATATATAAATAATAGTAACTCTAGTAATGGAGCTATACGATTAAATAATGATATAAGTGCTCATGCTCGTATATCTGCTATAGACGACCAAGTAATATTCAATACTGGTAATGCTATTCGTTTTGGTGAAACTAGTTGGGATTGGAATAAATGGGCTGGTCTTAAATATACTCATTCTAATAAAACTATTTATCTTGGTATAGCTGATAATTCTGTGTTTAATGCTAATAATGCACAAAGTAATGGTACACTTAAATTTCCAGGTATTACAACTATAACTCCTGATGGTGGAGCTAGAATTGGAGGTAGTGGTGGTGATTTATATTTAGGTAATGCTAATAATAGTAATTGGGTGAAAGTTCAAAATATATGTAGTCATAATGGTTCTAATTATTGGTATATATATCAAAACGGTAATGCTCATTTTAATAATATTGGTTTAACTGGTGCTACTATCAATGGTAATTTATTAGTTACTGGATTAATATCTAATAAAGGTATACTACCTACAAATTATGAAGTTAATAATAAAGGAGAGGGTTGTTATGTTTCAGCTGATGCTTTATGCTCTGGAATTACTGCTATTACTGATAGTATACCAGTCGATAGACTTTCTATAGTTTATACTAATGATAACGGTAACAGTTGGACTAATTATAATATATCAAATGATACTAAATTTAAGGCGTATGCGAATGTTGCAGGTGTTTATAGCTTATACTTAGGTAGCAATGTTATTACTGGTAATACTGATGCTGAAAAGTTAGCTCAAATAAAAAAGAACGAATTAATGTTTTCGTTTGAAATTCCTAATTCTTGTTATTCTCAAGTATATTTTGCTTGTGTTGATATAGGACAAGGTGTTGGTGTTACTTGTACTGTAGAATATTTAAATAGTAAAGGTGTTATAGTCAATACTTATATTAAACATATGACCGGATGGAACCAATTTAATTATATAAATTTATCTAATGGTAATACGGCTGTTGGTGTAGGAAATGATGATAGAAGATATATTCGTTTTAGATTTAAACATGACCAAAATACTACTGCATTACGAAATGCTTCAATAAATAAAATACGAATATTTGCTTTTACTAAATATTCATTTCCTACTGATAGATTTATGGGGCATACAGGTCATATATATAACTTTGATTATAATTTGAATACTTACTTCCCTAATAGCATTCTTGCTAAAGGCGGAGTTACAGCTTATGCTAGTTCTGATATTCGTCTTAAAACTAACATTGCTAAACTTAATTGTTTAAATGTTATTAAAAGTATTGGAGGTACTTATGAATTTGATTATATTCGTGACCACAAACATAGTATTGGTTTTATTGCTCAAAATGTCAATAATCCATTACTTAAAGATATAGTTGCTAAAGATGATAATGGTTATCTAAAGATTAACTATTGGAATCCTAAACTTATTAGTCTTGCTTTTGGTGCTTTAACTGAAATTGATGATGAAGTTGATAAACTTAAAGCTAGAGTTAGAGAATTAGAAAATGAAGTTGAATATTTAAAAAATAAAGATTATGTCTTACAATAGTGAAACTGGAATTATTAGTGCTCCTGTTAGCATTGATGATGTTAAACAAGCTCTTGGAGAGAGTAGCAATGACCTTGCTACTCTTTGTAAGAGTGAAAATATAAATATATGGAGTAAATATAAACCTATTAGTTGTAAAGGTGAATTTAAAGAATATCCTATTAGAGAAGACTCTGAGGAAATAGTAACATCTTCATATAGTAAATTCACTTGTGTTGTTCGTTGTGGTATGAATATACCTATGGATACTTATGAGAACTTACGTAATAATTATGGAGGAGAAGGTTTTGCAATTAAAGGTTGTAATAACCTTTATAAAGATAATGTATATGGTAATAATGGTTATATTCATGATAACACAAGTACAAGTGTATCAGGAAAACATTTTCCAAAAGGTGGTGCTAATTCTCCTTATAGATTAAGTGATTTTAGAAACTATAGTAGTAAAGCAATACGCAATGTATTTCTGACTTCTATTCCTCAATCTCATACCGTTGAAGTTTATTATTCTTCAATTCGTAAATTTAATTGTGTATTATATATGAATACACATGTGGATAATAACACAAATCTTACTATGGATGATATAATAACTGATTTATCTTTAGCTTGGTCTTTTTGGATTCAAATTCGTTATAATTCACCATATAATACTACTGATAAGATTTATAAAAATTATTATGTTGGCAATTGCAAAAAACCAACAGATTATATATATGCTGGTAGAGAAATAACTTTTGATATAGGTAGTGGAGATAAATATATTGATATTGTGCCTTTTTTAGCATATACTCGTAATGCAACTTTATATGATAATACAAAAATAGTTTTTATATCTTTTCCGGGTGCTATTACTTTTAAGTATTATCCTAGACAAATTAATATGGAAAGTATTAAAAGTGGTTCTAGTGGTTTTGTTGATTTCTCATCGTTGAGAGAATTAGTTGGTGCTAGTTGTATTTGTAAAGCTAGAATATATAAACTTCCTGATGCTACAATTACAATTACTGATGGTATATTTAGAAGTGTTTGTACGTATGGTAACAATAAGACAACATACGGAAGAGGTTATGTATCTAATAGCTCTGGTCAAAGTACAGGTTCTGTAACTATTCCTGAAGGTGATAGAACAGATTATGTTGATATATATATAAAATTTGATAATGTTTATGAAGGAGGTTATTATGGACAAAGATGTCAATTATCTTTTGAAATTAATATAGATGGTGGATGGAAACAAGTTCCTCCAGGAGGTAGTTATATTATGCATTAAAAAGCAGATGTTCTTAATATAACAAATATGCTAGAAACGATATTAAATTTATTTATCAAATAAGTATAACTATTTAATAATACAATTATGGAAATTAAAGTAACTAAAATTGTAAGTATGACTTCTAATGTAGAAGCTACTGTAAATGAACTTAGTATTAACGCTAATGTTCGAGTTCATAACAATGATACTATCGAAGGTGTAGATAGTGGTAATGTAAATGATAGTACTGGTAATCAACTAGCTAGTTTCAGCTATTACGGAAGTAATAATCTTAATATTAATTATAATAATATTGAGAATGGTAATGTTGCTTCTGTTAGTGCTGCCGTTAATGATTTCATTAAAGAATTAGAGAAAAATCCTACTCTTGTAAGTATTGCAAATACTAGTGAAATCTAAGTAATTACTTTGCAAATATATTAAAATATATTATTATATATATAACGTAGTTATATAATAATATATTATTAATATATTTGCACTACAAATTAAACATCAAAATAATAAAGCTATTATGATTAAAGTAAAACAAAGTAATGCTGTTAGTGCATATAATGTGCTCAAGCAAATTAAGACTAAAGAACTTCCTGCTGAAGTAGCTATTGCTATTTGGAAGAATGTAAAAGTGTTGAAACCTATTGCAACTTCTTATGAAGAAGCTATTAAAGATTCTAAAGAGTCTCTTAAAGGTAGTAATGATGAAGAGATGTCTAAACTTCTTGCTGAACTTCAAAAGAAAGAAACTGATGAAGCTGCTGGTAAATATACTTTTACTCGTACTGATAATGAGAATCGTGTTAAAGTAACTGAGTATTATTCTAATGCTCAAAATAAACTTAATGCTTTTATTAAAGAACTCGATAATAAAGAAGTAGAAGTAGAACATACTACTATTAACGAGGATGATTTAATTAAAGCTCTTATTGGTACTGATTTTAATATTGGTGTTATTGAGCTTATTGATTTCTTATTTGAAGATGCTACTAAAGCAGATGATAAAGAAGATAAGTAAAACATTAAACCCGCCCCGTAGAAGATGTAATTGGTAGAACTTCTACTAATCATACCTTTTACGGGGCGGCTTTCATATTAATAATTCAAATAGTACTGATATGGCTTCTATTACTCAACTTACTAGTGAAATTTTACATGGTGTAGGTCAGCCTAATAATCATACTTTACGTGAAAGAGTTCGTAATGCTATAATTCATACTCGTAATGAACTTATACGTAGAAGTTATGAAAACCATGCTTATGTTGATAAGATTCATACTCAACGTTTTAAAGTTTCACTTATTACAGTTAATGATGGTGATGTAGAACTACCTGAAGATTATGAAGGAGTTCCACTTGATAAAATTAAAAGAACTCTAGATAAAGTTCCAAGACCTATTAGACTTACTAATAATCTTCCTTTTGATAGAGTTAGTTCTGTAGGATATAAAACTAATAGAGAGTTTCCTTATATTAAAGAAACTACTGCTAGATTTAAAGGAAGTGTTCCTGGGCTTTGTGGTGCTATTAGTTATGATTATATTAATGAATATCTTTATTTATTTCCAGCTAGTAAAGATAGAATTGTTCCAGTAGATGCTATTGTTATAGAATCAGCTTTTGAACATCCTAATCAAATTCTAGATATTAATGGAGACCTTACTGTTGAGAATCATCTTTATGATGACAACGAGTGGTTACTTAGTGAAGATATGATTGGTCAAATTAAAGAAATAATATATAAAAGGGAACTATTAAACCAACATCAAGAAACAGATGAAGTTCCTAATGCTATAAAATATAATTAGTGTATGACTGCTGTAAGACTTAATCCAATAAATATGAGTAAGTATCATCAAGATATGAAAGATGCTTTTACTCTAGAACTTGAAAGAGCTAGACTTTCTTATGATGAACTAGCTGGTAACATAGTTGAAAAACGTTCTAAGATTGTTCCTTATGTTGATAGTTTTGCTCTTCCTGTAATTGACTATCCAGAGTTTCAACAGAATAAGTATATAAATGGTCGTCTTGAAAATGCTGCAAAAGGTATGTATGAAGATAAGCGTAATGACCTTGAACATAAACATCTATGTTTTAGACTTGTTACTTATGCTGTTGATTTACGAAAGATGAGTGAATTAGAACAAAAGATTAAACTTTATGAAAAATGTATTGCTCTAAATTATGCTGAATATAGAAATATAGTTGGTATATTTTATAATAAAGTTCATGATGTTCTTATTCTTAAAGCTCATGGTTATCGTCTTGAAGGTAAACTAGGTTATATTTGCATTAATAGAGTTCTTAATACTGGTTGTAAGATTTGTGATTTTGTCGCAACTAATAAATACAAGAAAGAACTTGAAGCTAAAGGCGTTAGAATTTGGAATAAAGAAGAAGCTGAATTTGCTAAAGCTAATGGCTTAGAATATGATGCAGTTGACCCTAGAATTTATAAAGCTGATGAAAGTTGGTATGAACTTGCTCTTTGTAATTGTACTCTTCATAGAGCTTATGGTTATAAATTAAGCATGATTGATTATCGTTCTGTAAAAGTTAGACAATATAATAATGAAGGTTTAATTAAACTTACTGGTGGTGATAAAGAAAAAATATGTCATTTACCTGTGTCTCTAAAAATTAAACTAACTCTGTGTTTACAAGTAGATAAATTAATGTATACTAAATTTGTTAGAAATGAAAATCAAACAAAATGTGGATTTGAAACGCATCATTGGTAAAGTTGATAATGACTTTAATCTTAGTGAAAGTGATTGGATTCCTCGTGCTGCTGCTTGGATAATTGATGCTCTTAGTCAAATGAAATGTCTTCCTATGGCTAAGAAAACTAGAAGACTTCAAATAGTTAATCGTATAGGTATATTTCCTTGTCAGTTAAATGCTACTGACATTAAAGTATTTGATGATTATGGTTGTGAAATAAAACAACTTGAATCTAATAATAGTTGTTGTAATTCAGGATTTGGTTCTAAAACTAATGTAGAACCTAATCCTGAAATTGCTATTATAGATGATACCAATAAAACTGGTCGTAATTTTATGAGAGTTGCAACTATTAGAAGAGCTGATGATAGTCGAAACTTTGTAATAACTAATAATGGTCATATTGAACTTAACTTTGATACTGATTGGATAAATGTTCAAAGTTTTGAACCTATGACATATTATGATGATTATTATGACTGTGAAGTTCCAATGGTTTATGATAATGGTATTCTATTAGAAGCTATAAGTTTTTATATTCTATATAAATATCTTAGTCGTGGTAGTCATCATCCAGTATATGATTTAAAGAGTAGTAGTCCTGTTACTAATCCTTATATTCAATGGAAAGAATTAAAGAGTAAAGCTATTGCTTCTGTTCGTAATGATTTATATAATGCTGATGGTTGGAGAAACTTCTTCTACAACTCAACATTTGACCCAAGAAGATAACAATTATGAATATAGTAAAAGAACTCAATTTGAATAAAACTCCAAACGTTGTTCCTAATGGAAGTTTGGTGTTTGCTAAGAACATTAAAGTTAGTCCTGATAATTCGTATATTACGAATGAAGAAGGATTAACTTATGCTTTTAGTACTCCAGTTGAAGGTAAGATAGTAGGTATAATTCCTTGTATGAAAGAAATTGTAATACTTAGTTACCTTGAAGCTGATACCGGTGAACATAGTTCTCATATTTATCGTTGTACGGAAAATGAAGTTACTGGTCTTCTAGACTTAAATGAAGTAGGTAATGCTTGGACTTATAGCGGTGGTAAAATTGTAGGTACTTATACTTATAATGTAAATGGTGAACTTATTATAGCTATTGGAGAATATGATATTGTTAAAGTTGAAGAAGTTGCTGGTAGAGATGACGATATTATTAATCCTGGTGATGAAGATGATAATGACAATAAAGTAAACGCTCAAAAAATAACTAAAGAATATATTCCTTTAAAGACTATAAATCTAAATAGAGCTAATGCTAGTGATAATCCTGAAGTATATTCAGTTTGTGCTAACATTCCAATAGCTAATGTAAGTCTTGAAGAAAGAGTTCCTGGTAATAGTATGCCTAATGGTATATATCAATTTTTTATCCGTTATGAAATAGATAAAGATTACTATACTAATTGGATGCCTTTAGGTGGTTCTTATCACGCTCTTAATATAGAGAATAAAACTGTAATTAATCACATATATGATGTTACTGGTGGGTCTAATTTAGCTTTAACTCGTTGTGTAGCTGCATACAATAATGATAATAAAGATTGTAATTATAATTTTAAGTTTCGTATAAAGTTTGATGATACTTATAATTATAAAGCTTATCAAATAGGTTATATACTCAAACATGAAGAAGCTGCTTTAGCTCGCATTTGGCGTAAGTTTAATACTGATGTTCGTGATTTCATTTTTGATGCTGGTAATTTTGAAGAAACAACAATAGATGAATTAACTGCTAATAGTTTTAATTTATTTAATGTTGCTTCTCTTTGTAATTATGAGAATCGTCTTTATATTGCAAACTATGATGAAAGTGATTATAATGTAGACCTTACGAAATACGCTGAAGGTATTAAAGCAAACATGATTTATGAACCTTGTTCTGATTTAGATACAGTTAAGATTAATACTGTAAATTATGAGACTTATACATTTAGTTGGTCAACTGGTGGTATAAGTGCTGCTATTGTTGAAATTAAAAAACCTTCTAAAGATGTTATTGTAAATGTTAATGGTCAACGTACAACTTATCATGCGGTAATTAACGCTAGAGACTATAATGAACTTAAAAGATATGTATGTTGGGTAACAACTGAAAGTGAGAATATTGCTGATTTTGATAATTGTGCTTTTGGCGGTTATGGTGGTAAGCATATAATTCCATGTACCAATGTAGCTTTCGGTATTTATGGTGGAGACAATCCAACATTTGATATTATTACTGTTCCAGTTAAAGGTTATTCTGATAGACTATATAGCAATTTAGGTCAAGGTGGTGGAACTAGTCATAAACATACTGGTCTTAAACTTGCAAAAGATGCTAGCGGTTTTTTACTTCATGGTTATACTCCTGTATGTTCATATCGTCCTAATAGATTTAGAATGAGTAAAGGTACAAATACTAGAACTTATTCAAATACTATTATGGTAGATAATGCTATTAGAACTTTAATGCCTAATAGTGTATATAACTTCTTTATTCATTATGTTCGTAAAGATGGTAGTTATACTAATGGTTATCAATTAAAGAATGATGTTCGTCCTGATGCTATTATTAATTCTGTATCAATGACAGGTAGTAATAGTGTAGATGTTCAATTAAGTAAACTAACTTCACTAAGAGAAAGAACTAGTAGTAGTTCTTCTGGTAACGATAGAGATTTTACTAGTTTACTTTCTATTGATGCTCTTAAAGATAAGTATGCTTACGAAGTTGTTAGTACTGCTGTTTCACCTAGCGATTCAAATACTTTAAGAGGTACTAGTTTTGGTTATTATAAGAATTATAATGGAGACCTTTTATTTAAAACTGGTTCTACTCATAATTTTAATAATACTAACGATAATGTACTTTATAGAATTAAAGTTGGTTTTACTAATATAAAAATACCTGATGGTTATGTAGGTTTCTTCTTTAGTTACGAAAAGCCAGAAACTACAAATAGTTATCAAGCTTATTGCATTAAGAAAACAAACACTGGGGCATTGTTTAAAGCTAGTGAAGTAGAAACAGGTAAGATTAACTATAATGGTTCTATTTATATTCCTGAATATAAAATAACTGATAATGGTTTTGAACTTCCTACTACAAATCCTGCTTATATAAATAACGCTGGTATTGTAGCTAGCAATGCAGTAGATAATGATGATTTAACTAATACTGTAAATACTGCCGGTTCTGATGGTGGCATAGTTCTTTCTCTTAAAGACGGTAAAGGTAAAGTAACTTCTGAAATAGGAGAAGTAGGAAATGTTATGATATTCAATCGTAACATATATTGTAAGAAAGATAAACAACTTATTAGTTTTGGTCCTATATGTTTTAAACATTCAGATATTGAAACTTATAGTTATGCTGATGTTAAAGACGATACTAAGTTCCCTAATAATTATGTTAATGATTATGATTTTAATTATCCTGCTTTTTATGTTAATGATAAAACTTTAGTATATGACCGTAAGGTATATATATCCGATACTGGTAAAGTATATGATATATCTGAAAGAAATGCTATTGCTAAAGATTGGACATCGTTTGCTAAAGCTTATGCTAGAATTGTTAATTATAGTAAGTTTAGTAGAGTTAATACAAATGCTATTTCAATAAAGAAAGAACCTGAGTATTTAGTAGGTGTTTTAGGTAGTGAAGAAGGTGGTACTGCTAGTCATCAACGTAGTGCAAATATTGTTGTTAAGCCATTGAATGCTACAGACCTTATAGAATTAAAAGATACATATATAGAAAGTAATTATAAACTTTATACTAATTATAAAGATAATCTTAATTATGATTCTTATAAACGTGCTACTATTCGTCGTAGTGATGTAATTGGTGATGAAAGTCTTGCTAACTCATGGAGACATTTCAGAGCAAACAACTATAAAGTGCTTTCCAAGAACAAAGGCAACATTACAAATATCGTTGGCGTAGGCACTGCATTTTTCGTTCACACGGAGCATTCTTTATTTTACCTTAATAGAGATAACCTCCTCAAGACATCGGGCGATACAGCGCAATTAAAAATGCCAGATTTATTTGAAGTAGAACCTATTGAATTATTTACTAGTAATCATGGTTATGGTGGACTTCAACATCCTCAAGCCTGGACTGTTAATAGTAATGGTTATTGGTTTGTAGATGCAGACAATAAACGAATATATAACTTTGATAATAATCATCTTACTGATTTAACTAGTGATATTCTTAATTGGATGAACAATGTTCAAATAGCCGATGCTCACATGGTTACAGATTTTGCTAATGCTCGTGTAATTATGTGTCTTGCTTATTATAGTGAAGATGTTGGAGATAGAGAACATAATCAACCTGCTTATATTACTTTATCATTTAATATGATTAGTAAAAAGTTTGTTAGTCTTCATGACTATAAATTTAACTTAGGTGTAAATACTAAAAATCATTGTTATTTTTATTATGCTGTAACAACTAGTTCTTTCCTTTATTGTTTTCATAAAAATACTCCTTTAGGATTCTATGGTAAAACTGGAGATTATGCTGGACTTGATGACCATGCTTATGGTTTCCCAGCTATGAGTACAAATCTCACTATAAAAAAGGAAGATGGTACTGAAGAAACTAGAACTGTTCATCCTGCTATATTTGATGTTATCGTAAATGAAAATTATAATATTCCTAAATGTATTAATTCTATTAGTTATATACTTAATAAAGAGTATGCTTACTTTAGTAATCAAGTTACTAGAATGGCTGAACCACTTATGGGTAATGGAACTTATGGTGATATAGAACATTATAGTGGTGATAGACTTCGTATTTATACTGATAGTAATGATACAGGTGACTTAGATATTTCAGGACATAAAATGATTAATGACGATACTGTAACTAAAGATAGAACTCCAGATTACAAAGTTCCTTATTATGATAAAGGTATTTGGAACTTTAATTATATAAGGAATTATATTAGTAGTAAACTTACTAAAGAAGAGATATGTAAACGTTATAATTTGGATATTAACAATCTTACTCCTACACAAGAATTTAAGATTCAAACTATGCTTAATAATCCAAGTGATGAACGTAATCTAGTTTATGGTCGTTATTTCGTTGTTAGATTTATATTTAGAAATATAGATAATGTTCCTTTTAGATTTGAGGATTTAAATATTAATTATTCAAAGTATTAAATTATGACTAGAAAAATTAAAAGAAGAAGTCTTCGTTGTGGTGGTAGACCTAAAGCTGACTTCGGTAGTATTTTTAATACATTTATTGCTCCTGCTTTAGGTGTCGCTGGTTCTGTAGCAGATTCTGCTATAAGTAAAACCCAAGTTTCAAAGAGCAATACTAAACCGGCTGTTAAAGAGACTAACACAGAAGTTACTAATAATAATACTTCTGTTGAGAATCTTCCTACTATTCAAGTTCCTACTAAAGAACCAATTAGTGGACTTGTTACTAGTAATACTGTTATTCCTCCTGACCCAACTAAAACTCCTACTATGAGATTAGGTGGTAGAAAGAAATGTTGGATTGGTGCAGCTATTATGGGTGCTACTAGTATAGCAGGTTCTTTATTTGGTGCTGCTGCTCAAAAAAGAGAAATGCGTCGTCAAAAGAGTATTCAAGATTGGCAGAATACAACTCAAGAAGCTGCTAATATGACTACTACTCTTAATAATAGTCAAGATTATCAAGAGGATTATCTTAGACAATTTAGAACTGCTGCTAGACTTGGTAAAACGTTAGGAGCTAAAGGTATTTATATTACTGATGGTGGAGATGCTACTAAGATAGGAAGCAACACATATCTTCTACGGGGCGGCTCTCATGAAGATGTGAATGAGACCGGTCAAACAGGTATTGGTATCAATGTTGGCGGTAATGAAGTTGAAGCTGAAGGAGGTGAAGTTGCTCAGAAGAAAAATGGTGCTCTAAGAATATTTAGTGCTCAACCTATTCTTGGTAATGGTATGAGTCCTGCTCAAGCTATTCTTAAAGGCTATAATAAAGATTCTGTATTTAGTCAACAACAAGCTTTTAAGAAAAGAAACGGTCTTAAAGATGATGGTAGTGCTAAATATGGACTTGGTGGAGACATAAAAGGTATTTGGAACTTTATTAGAAGTTATAGAACTCCTGTTGATAACATTGCTGCTCTAATTACTGCATATCAAAAATTAAATCCTAATAGTAACTATAATAAACAAAAAGGTAAGTTTAAAGGTGGTACTTTTAGAGGTGCTGGTGCAGGTGGTACTTGGACTAATGATTATAAATCTAATAAAGGATTTGATAATTTTAATGACGCTTACGATGATGCTGTAGAACATAATGCTAAAACTTTTATTTTTGGTAATAAAAGATATAATACTCTTAAAGAAAACAATCCTATTAGAGAAATTAACAATAGAGCTGTAGGTTCTTGGAGGGATAGTGTAGTCACTAAAGATAGAACTGGTTATGGTAAAGATTTTGGACCTATAAAGAGTGATGCTTCTTTAATCCCATTAATTACAGAAACTTATAATCCTAAGAGAATCAAACATAGACTTGGCGGTGGTTTAACTTCTAAAGATAGAGGTTCTTCTAAACACCCTTATCCTTCCGTATCATCTAAAGATTTTGCAGGTGGTGGTAGAAGTTATCCTATTCCAACTAAAGCTGATGCTGTTGATGCTTTAAGACTTGCTGGTCTTCATGGAAGAAGTGATGTTAGAAGTAAAGTATATAATAAATATCCTAGTCTTAGAAAGAAGAGTTTGTTAGGTAGTTCTAACCGCCCCATAAAAGGTATGAGACCTAAAGCTGCTAAAGGTATTTATGTTCCTTTCAATAAACGTTATACTTCTATTTATGATGCTCCAGATTATGAGTCTGATTATAATGGTGGTAATGTTTTAGGTAATGGTGAAGTAACAGTTACAGCTAAGAGAATTAAGCCTACTTTTATGAAACCAAATAATGATGCAATGAATCTTATTAAAGTTCCTAAAGAAGAAGTTCCTTACATACCTCAGAAACATAATCGTAGTCGTACTATATTTAGTGGTGGAGATTATTTAGGATTAGGTATTGATACTCTTGCTGCATTAAGTACAGGTCTTGTAAATTATAATACTGCTGGTAAGTATACTCTTCCTGATAGAGCTCCTATCATTCAAGCTAGTAAATTACCTACAACTTATAATGTTAATCCTGAAATAGAGGAAGTTAAACGTTATAGAGATAGACTTACTGGACAAACTTTTAATAATACTTCAAGTTCTGTAGCTGCTCTTAATAGAAGTGGTGCTATTAATCTTGATGCTCTTTCTAATCTTAGTAAACTTTGGGCTACTAAAGAGAATGAGGAGAACAAGATGCTTACAGAAGATGCTAAGAATCAACAAACTGTTGCAGCACAAAACGTACAGAATGAACTTGCTCGTCAAAGTGAAATTGCTAGAATTAAGAATGAAGCTACTCAAGCTAAGGGTGATGCTCTTAATGTTGGTCTTAGTGGATTGTCTCAAGCTTGGACTAATTTCTGGACTGCTGGTAGAACTGCTTATGAAGATGACCAATCTAGACGTGCAATGATTGCTTCTAGTAAAGAAGCTACTCCTACTAGACTTTCTGAAATGGATTTTGATTTATCTCCTGACATTTTAGCTAGTCTTTATAGAACAGCTAAAGATGATAGAACTAGACGTTTCTATTTGTCTAGATTGTCTCCTAAACAAAGACAAAAATACGGTATAAATTAATATTATATAAATACTTCTGATAGTATTATTACTATCAGAAGTTTTACTATTTTTGTAATCAGTAATTAAATAATAATATTATGGCTTATAAAAACAATCAAAGTGGTATTACTATTGGAGGTTATGTTCCTCAACGTGTACCAGTTCGTTCAAATCTTGAAGCTCTTAGTCAAGCATTAAATAAAATTGATGAGCGTTCTGATAAAGCAATTCAACAAAAGTCTGCTATTACGAATGCTATTGGTCAATTAAAACTTAATGCTGCTGAAGATAAATGGAAATACGATTATGCTAAACGTATTGAACAAAAGATTAATGATGCTGCTCAATATGGTGATTACAGTAGAGCATTAGATGTTGCTACTGAACTTGCTGGAAGTGCTACTTCTTCTCCTGAAGTTATGGGTCGTATTCGAGCTAATGAACAATACGAAAAAGCAAAACAAGCTGTTGATAATAATAATAGTATTAGTTCACTTACTAAGCAAGCTTGGACATTATCTAATAAATATCATTATGAAGATACTTATGATGATAAAGGAAATATAGTTGGAGGTACTGAATGGAAATCTAGTTGGACACCAGTAGAAGAAGTAGACAATCTTGCTATGATGAAAAATGCTGTATCTATGATTGGTATAAGTAGTACAGAAAGTTCTAAAACTACAGGAGATTCTACTAAAACTTCTAAGGGCACAGGTAGTGGTTTTCAAAGAGTTAGAGGTTCTAGTAGAACAGCTCTTACTTATAAACAAGTTAAAACTCAACTTACTGATGTTATTAAGAATGACCCTAAGTGGAAAGCTAGTCTTGAACAAGAATATATGGTTAATGATATTCTTCTTAAAGATGTAAATAAACAAATAGCTGAAACTACTGATGCTAACGAATTAGCTAGGCTTGAAAGTAAGAAAGCAGAATACATGTCTAATATTACTAATGATAGAGGCATTGTAACTGGAGATTATGTAGATGTTTTATTTAAGAAATATCCTAATCTTATTAAGAACTTTACATTTAGTAGAATTGGTAATACTAAAGTTGATACAACTTCTAAAGACGACTACGTTCCTTCTACAGGTAATGGTAATGGTGCTGGTGGTAATCCTTATCTTACTGGTTATAATGATGATGATAATGTGAAAGGTAAACCTGGTCAAAACAATTAAACATATAAAAATTATGGCTCTTTTTGAATTTGAAACTTATAATAAATTTCTTAATAATAATGATTATAATGGAGCTGCTAATTACGCTTCTAAATCATATTTTAAAGATAAGAAACAACAAGCTAGAATGCTTGATAATATTAAAATTCTTCGCAATAAAGGAAGAATTTATAATGGTATGATGAATAATGCTAATGAAGACCAGAAGCAAGCTTTAGCTTTTAAGACTGCTATGGATGCTGGTACTCCATTAGATTTAAAGAATAGATATTATAAACGTTATGTTGATGCTGTTAATAATTTATTCGGAACTGATGCCACTAGCATTGCTGTAGAATTTGATAGTGCTAAAACTAAACGTTATGCTCGTATTCCTGGTGTATCTGATGTTATGGATTTAGTTGGAATTGGTGGTAATATTGATTGGTTAGCTAAAGATGAAGATTATGGCTTTGATGGTTTTCAACAATTCCTTTCTAATATGGGATATTCAGATGATGCTAAAGGTAAAGCTGCTTTTAACAAGTTAGGATTTAAACAAGAAACTATTAATGGTAAGACTAGACTTACTATAAGTAAAGATAATCCTAATTTTTATAAAGCTATGATGGCTCTTCATAATGTAGATACTAATCATGTTCCTGGTAGCGGAAATAAAGCTATTCAAGAAGGTGTTAGAGGAGAAAAACGATTTAAGCTTGCAGGTGTTGATAGAAATGGTAAACTTCTTAAACTTCAAAATGGTAATCAAACTTACACAGAATCAGCTTCTGCTGCTTGGGGAGAAAATAATAAAATCTCTAAAGGTATTAGTCAAACTTTTGGTGTTATGGACCAAGATTTGACTATAAATGAACGAGGTATTTCTGATGATAATTTTGTAAATCCTGATTTTGCTTATAATAGTACTATATTCGAAAACGAAGCTATTGCTAATCAAGAGAATTTACAAAGAAATAAAAGTAGGATTCGTGACCAATTTGGAGCTTTAGATGATGTAATACAATCAACTAAAAATATAAACAATGAACTTACAGCTAAAGAAAAAGAACGTACAAAAGATTTTGTAATGTCTACTACTGTAAGTGGTAGTTTAGGTGCTGGTATGGCTAAACTTGAATCTGATTTTAGCAGAGGTTTAGTTGATGCTCAATCTTATAATATTTATAAAAAAGAAATTGAAGAGCATTATGAAAATCTTCTTAGTGGCGCAGATTTAACTCAGTATAATGTTTATGCTGCAAATGGCGATGATACTACAGTTATGACTCAGTATAATACTGAAGATAGAAATAAACTTAATGATATTATCGCTAATGCTATAGGTAGTAATAGATTAAGATTTAGTGCTGCTATTATGGGTAATAAAAGTGGTACTATGATTACTATTTTACCTAAAGAAGATAACGATGGTAAGCCTATTACTAAAAAAGCTAGCATATTTGTAGAAGATTTGTTTAAAGGTTCTGTTGAAGAAAGTCTTAATCGTGATACTAAAATGCGTGCTCTTAAAGAACTTAACGGAATGGAATATTATGGCTATAGATATACTATTCCTGCTTTAGGAGATAGTGAAGGTGGAGAACTTGGTATTGATGTCGGAGCTAATGAAGCTTATCTTCTTCATAAAAATGGTACTAAAAGTTTTATTAGTAAAGCTAAAGCTCAAGATATGATTAATCGTGCTGAGATACTTAGCGATTTTATTGATTCTGCAAATCAAACATTTTTTGATGAAGATGGTAATTTTGTAAGAAATAAAAATATTGTCAATGAAGTTAGTAATTGGGCTAATGCTGCTACATTAGAACTTTATAATGCTACAGCTGAAAGAGCAAAATTACTTAATAATCAAGGTTTAGATAATAGTCTTGAACTTGATTATTTAAGAAATAAACATACTCTTATTAGAAATTATATTCTTGACTCTATTGGTTATTTTGATAATAATAATTAATATACAACAATATGGATACTACTCAAATTACATCTAAAGGTGGTTATGAAGAACTTAATCCTCTTTGGTCTAAGTCTAAGAAAAATAACCAGCCTAAGACTATACTTACAACTAATCCTCAAAAGGGAGGATTAGTTGATTCTTTTTATAATGCAAATCCTGATAATTTTGTTTTTGATAATGCTAATAAATATATCAATTATGGCATTACTCCAAACAAAGTTGCTCCTAATCTTGATAAAGAACTTGCTGAAGCACAATCAAACTTTGCTAAAACATTTAATTCTTTAGGTCAAGCTCTTGTTAGTGAAACAATTCTTGGTACAATTAAAGCTGTACCTGATTTGTTTGATGCTATTACTAATGGTATATTTCAATCTGATGGAGACTATCAAAATCCTATTAGTAATAAACTTCAAGAATGGCAAGATTACTTTAGAAATGAAGTTGCTCCAATATATAGTGACCCAGAGCGTAATGATATTTATAATGGAGGTCTTACAAATTGGGGATGGTGGACTAGTAATGCACCTAGTGTAATGTCTAGTTTAACATTACTTCTTCCTAGTACTGGTATTGTTAAAGGTATTGGTTATCTTGGTAAACTTGCAAAAACTTCTAGGTTAGCTAGTATGACTAGAAATGGTATTAAAAGTATTGCTGGTATAGATAGAGCTATAAATTCTAATAGAGAACTTAATGCTTTGCAAAAAGGTATCAATAAGATTATTGGTAGTAATGGTATTGTTGTTGGTTCTGATGTAGAAAGTGCTGCTAGTAGATTTGCTAGTATTGGAGGAAATGCTCTTTTACAACGTACTATGGAGAATTATCAAGAAGCTCAAGGTGTGTATAAAGATATGTACAATGAAGCTTATGATAATCTTAATAAAATGAACGCTCAACAATATCAAGCTTTTATTAATAAGAATCCTGAATTACTTCAAGATACTGATACTAATGATAAAGAAGCTGTTGCAAGACGTATTGCTAAAAAATCTGCTGATACAGATTTCCTTATGAACTATAGTAATATTGTATTTGATGTTATTCAAATGTATGGTCTTCGCAACATGTGGAAAGGTATTAGAAATTCTGATGCTGGTAGTGCCGCTGTAAGTAGAGCTGCAAGATTAGAAAAACTTAAAGTTGGTAAAACTGCTGAAGAGTTTGAAAAATACTATGCTAATATAGGTAAGATGAAGAAAGCTGGTTGGTGGATTAAAGACCATGCTAAAGCTGAGAAACTTGTAATAGCTGGAGAACTTAGTGAAGGTATTGAAGAAAGTGTCAACTATATATCTCAAATGGATGGTATGAATGTTGGTAAACTTCTTCTTAATGAACAAGATGCTGACCATTCTCCTTTTGATAATCGTCTTCAAAAGTATCTTAAAAGTGGAGGACTTGCTGATTCTGCTTTTTGGGGTGTATTAGGTGGTGTTGTATTTCATCATTTAGGTAGTGGTTTTGGACGTATTAGACAAACATTTGAAGATAAAGCTAATAAAAAAGAAGATAAAACTACTGGTGAACAAGGTAAGTCTTCACCTTTTAGTATTAGTGAATTAGGTGAAACTAAGTCTCGTAAAGCTGATATTGCTCATTGGGGAAAAGATACTAATCTTTATATTGAAAGGATGAATAAAATCAATGATGGAAAGAATCCTTTTGATAATGATAAAAATTTTACTAGTCCTGAAGAAAGTCAAGCTGCTAAAGAAGCTGCTGAAAATGATTTTATTACTAGATTAGCTTTACGTGCTGGTCATCATGGTAATCTTGATTACTTAAAATCATTCTTGCAAAGTGATAAAGTTCGTAGAGCTATGGTAGATAAAGGTGTAGTAAATGAAGCTGAATCTAAACAAATTCAAGCTAATAATGTTGCTAAAGTTGATGCTGTTATTGACGCATACACTAAAGAACTTTCAGGTCTTATAGGTATTGTTCAAAATAGAAATCATAATAAAAAAGAACCAGACCGTGTTCCTATCGAATATCTTCAAGAAATAGCTAGTGCTAATGTTGTTTATAATCAAAAGATAGCAAATACTAAAAATAAAGAACAAGTTGCAGACAATCTTATAAATACAGTTCTTAATGAAGATAACATTAGAAAAGTTATTGGTCAAAATTTTACTGGTGAACAAGTAAAAGGTGCTGTTCGTCATGCTCTTATAACTAATATGATTAGTGATTTGTACGCTAGAAAGAAAGACCTTATAGCTAAGAATCGTAAGACTATTAGCGATAAAGTAGCTATTGATAATATTAATCGTACTATCAATGAGTATAGTGATATGCTTTCTAATGATGAACTTCGTCTTACAACTGCTGTTATGCTTGCTAGCGAAAGAGACGACCAAGGTAATCTTGGACGTAATAGTCAAGACCCTTTAGCTAAAGCTTATGATGACTTATTTAGTGGTGTTGATGAGAAAGGTGTTCAACTTACAGATGAAACTATTGTTCGTAATTTTGAAAGATTTGCTAAGGAAAATGGTCTTTCTAAAAGACTTGCTGAATTTGATAGTTCTAGTAATGTACTTAATCAAATTCAAACTGCTAATAATAATATAACTAGAATTAATAATCTTGTTAAAGAAGCAGATAAAGAAAAGAATAGTACTGGTGTTAAACTTTCTGACCTTATTCTTAAACAAGCTGAACTTGAACTCTCTCGTAGATATGACCAAGCTCAAGTTGTTAATAACGAAACAGACCTTGCTGCTGAACTTAGTTATAAACAAAACACTATGAATGAAGCTCGTAAGAAAGTTATTGACACTAGTTATAAGTATATTGATGATTTAGCTGATAAATATAAAGATGAGGAAAATAGTAATATTCGTGCAGCTGTAGACGCTTATTTTAATGATGAACAAGATAATTTTGATGATGCCACTTCTTTCATGACTAATAAAGAAAGAGAAGCTTTTAAAGAAAGTCTTGATGCTCTTCATTTAAGTAGTGGTCTTAATTATAGATTAGCTAATACAATTCAAAATAGTTTAATTCTTAGAACTAAGATTAAAGCTGCTAGAAATAAAGCTAATGATGGAGAAGAAGAGCCTGAAAATACTACAAGTAGTAGTACTACTACAAATGGTAATGCTCCAGCTGCTAGTCCTGCTCCTACACCTCAAGGTGAACCAACACAGTCAAGCACACAAAATAATGCGCCACAATCGCCTCAACCTGCCCCGACGAATAATCAATCAGCAGCACAACCTGAAGGCTCTCAGGCGCAAGGAAACACGCAACAAGGCAATTCTCAAAAGGAAAAGACTAAGCCAAAGTTCGATGCAAGCAAATCGCAAAATTTGTCGTTTGATGATGATGGAAACGTTACTGGCATAACTAGTACAGACAATGGTCGTTTTACCCTTGTACCTGGAGAAAATAACCAATATGAAGTTATGCCTAATGATGGTAGACACGCTTGGCATGATGATAATCTTTTTGAGAATACAGAGCTTGCTAATGAAGATAATATTGAACTTGTTCATAATCCTTATATTACTGTTGATAATAATGGTAATATTATTGATTTTGAAAAAGGTTTATTAGGTACAGAAGCTGATGTAGCAGCTTATGAAAAAGCTTTAGATGAACAAGCTAAACAAGAAGAAGAAAATACAGAAGAAGAGGAGAGTAACACAACTACCACATCTTCTACGGGGGGACTTGAGGAAATAATAACTAATACTCCTGCCAGTGTTGAGGAAAATAATGAAGAAGCAACTACTCCTTCTACTGAGAATAAGAAAACTATTGCCAATCTTGATATGGACGAAAGAACAGATTTAAATATGGAACTTAGTCGTAATATCATGGGTGCTTTAATGGATGATAATGCCGATGTAGAAGAAGTAATTAGTAAACAAAAAGATTCTCTTATTTCTCAAGGATTTGATAGTGACGAAGTTAATAAATATGTAGACGATTATGCAAATGAAGCTAAAGCTATGTTTGGTTCTTCTGTTGCAGATTTATATCTTCAAACTGTTGCTGTAGAAACTCAAAAGCTTGATAATCTTACTAAAGATTTTACTAAAGCCGCTGATAAGTTTCTTAATCGTTATGCTAAGAATACAAAGATGGTTCAGCGTAATGGAAAATACTATGGTAGACTTGAAGATATACTTAGATATATAGAACAAGAATCTAAATATACTGGTGCTCCTGAAATATTTTATAATACTCTTAAAGATTATCTTACTAGTGAAGCTGCTAAAGATAAATTTGTTTTAACTGATGTTGAAGAAATAGATAAAGCTGATTTCTTACGTAACGTACATAAAAGTAGTTATGTTCGTAGTGTAGAACTTGGTGCTCAAAGTCTTATTACTACAGTTAAACTTGACTTATCTGAAGTAACTGATGAAGATGGTATTAAAGCTGCTCAACAAGAACTTAAATTAGTTAATTCTAATGATGCTCTTGAAACTGAAATTAGTAAAAAGAATAATACTAATACTACTATTCTTCTTTATAAACATAATGGTGTTACTATAGGTTGGCAAGCTTTAGCTAGTATTGATAGAGGCACAGGTCTTTATGTTAGACCTGCTGATGATTGGATGCACACTATTGCTGGAGACAATAATACACCTGATGGTCCAGTTAAAGAATTTATTAAAGATATTCTCAGTAGAGATACTATTGATGGAATAGATTATTCTACACTTGATGATATTATTTATAGAGCAGCTTTTGATAAGTTGTCTAAAGATGAATATAAACAATTAGTTGCTGCCTTTGCTTCTCATAAAGGAATACAATATGCAGTTAATAATCATTATGTTAGAAACGTTGAAAATCCTAATTATGAGAAACTTCTTAACGGTCTTGCTAAACTTTGGAGATATTGTTATCAAGTAAAACCTACAAATAATGTAGCTGTTGGAGAATATAATGATATTCTTATTGACAGTATTGATACATATTATGACAAACTTAGAGAAGAAATTAATATTGCTACAAATGTAGCAAATGGAATTTATACTCCTAGAGTTAATGTTCTCTCTAAAGGTGAAGTAATTCGTGCTCATAATAAAGAACTTACTCCTGATGGAAAAACTAGACCTTCTAAAGATGTAGCTCGTCCAGTAAAAGAAGTTCTTAGTAATAGTAGTGAAGGTTATATAGGTGCTACTTCTAACGGTTATGTAGCTGTTTCAGGATTAGGTACTCAAAAGTATACAGGTTATAATAGTGCTAGCGGACAAACATTCTTAGCTCTTCCTAATACTAATGGTACTATAGATTATGTTGCAGCATTTCCTAGAGTTTATATAGGAGATACTTATTATCGTAATGGAGAAAAAGTTAATGCTCCTGAAAATAGAATACTTAATTCTTTAGTAAATTCTGTTACTGCTCAATTAGAAGATAGACTTGCTAATGTTAAGTCTCTTGATGATTGGAATGAAGTTAAAGAATTTATTAATGATATATTTAATTTTAGACGTAATGCTATCTTGTCTTTAGGTAATTCTATTGTTATTCAAAATAATGGTAATTTAGTTCTTAAAGCTAATGGTAACGAATATACATTCTTTGCTCATAGTGCTAAAGACCCTAATGCTGCACCAAATGTAATTAAACGTAAAGATGGAAAGCTTTATAAGTTTGATGATGTATCTGATTTAATAGAAGATATTAAAGCTAGTGCTAAAATTAATATAAGTTCTAGTCTTCTTAACGGAGATAACAATACTAATCTTCCTACTAAAAACAAGTTTATTAGTAGAGATAAAACAGGCTTTCATATTAATATTCCAGCATATAATGGAAAGAATGCTTTTGATATTAATAATAGTACTTATAGTCAATTCCTTATTGACAATGACTTAGTTCGTGTTGATTTGGAACAAGAAAATAGTTCTAATTATCGAGCTGTTGGCGTTGATAAAATAGGTAGTAATCAAACTCTTCAAATTGATATATTTGATACTTCTGAAAGCCGCCCCGTAGAAGATGTAGTAGAAGAAACTCCTACTGATACTCCACAAACTATTGTACGTAATGCTATAAATGGTATTATTAATGACGATAGTGTTGCTAATAAAGGTGAAGCTATTGCTGATTATATTCTTAGTGATAAATCTAAAGAATCTCTCAATAAAATAGTTAAACTTAAAAAATATAATGGAGTAACAGATGCTATATTCCCTGAAAATATTATCTTTGATGATAATAAGATACAAGAATTTAGACAAGCTGATGAAGCAAACAAAAATGCTTTAGCTTACTATGATTCAGAAAATGAAGAAATAGTTGTAGGTAATGATTGGTTAAGTAGAACTGTTGATGCTGATACTGCTGGCGATGATGCAGTTCGTGTTCTTATCCATGAAAAACTACATAGTCAAATTAATAATAGTAGAAATCCTAAGCAATTTAGAGAAAAGCTTAGAACTATATATGATGATTTTGTTAAAGCTATTGATGCTGATTTAGCTAATCTTAATGATAGTACTTTCGATGAGATTAATGCTCGCTTTGATAATAAAGCTGCTAATATAGATGCTCTTCGTAGTTATCTTACTCATATTAAAGAATATCAGTTTGAAAAGTTTAGTACAAGACCAGATACTCAACTTGAAGAGTTCATTGTAGAATCTCTTACTTCTAAAGGTCTTATGGATTATCTTAATTCTGTTAGAGTTGAAGGTGAACATAAAGCTAAAGCTAATACTCTTTGGCAAAAGATTATGGAGTTTATAAGTAGACTATTTGGTATTGAAATTAGAGATGAGTCTCTTAGAGCAAAAGAGTTTAATATTCTTGCTAATAAATTCAAAGAAAATAAAGTTACTCCTAAAACTGAAGTTAAAGAAGAAACTAAAACTCCTGTTGAAGGTACTCTTGAATTTAAAGAAGATGAAACTAATTCTGAAGAAAAAGTTCCTGAAGAAATTCTTGCTGATGATAATATTTCAAATATAACTGAAGGTAATGATGAAGTTAATGAAGATAACCTTGATGTTTTACTTAATATGGGTAGTAGTGTTGATGATAAAACTTTAAGCAGTTTTTCTTCGTTATACTCAGCAGCCAGAGCACTTCCGATAGAGGAACAATCTCGTATGCTCGATATGGTTGAGCGTGGAGAGTTTTCTATATCTTGTCGATAGATTATTTACAGAATAAATTTTATGGTTCTAGAGGAGAATTTAAAATCCTCTAGAACTTTATTGTTTAATTAAATAATATAATTATGGCTAATTGTCCTATTACACCTAAAGATTTTTTAGGTACTGAGACTGGAACCCGTCTCAAAGAACTTTGTGGTAATGATGTAGTTAAGTTTAACGCTATAACTGCATTAGTTTATAATCCTGAATCCAAGACTGGATTTACTAAAGATTTTGATGATTATCGTTTGGGTAACGATGCTGCTCAAGAAGCTCTTGAATTTTATAATTCAAGACATTTTAGTGTTGGTGCTCAAACTACTAAATCTAAGTTTAATGATATTGTTACTAGATTTGGTTATACTAGTACTACAGCTAAAGTTATGGCAAATAGAGTTATAGGTAATAATATACTTACTTTCTTTGCTAACGATGTAGTTAAAGGTAAATTTGATAAAGACCGTAATAATGCTAATTTTTATGCTAATAGAGTTGTATCTTTTGGTGCAGTTCAAATAGCTAAAAAGTACTTTGAAAATAAAGGTCAGAAGTTTACTAACAAAGAAATACTTGGTTTAGTTAATCAAATTCTTGGATTTACTAGTGATGGTAATTTTGAAAAAATAGATGATGTTTTTGCTAATGCTAGTAAAGAAGATAAAAACTTTTATGCTATGGTTAAAGAAATGATTCTTAATAAAGTTTCTTTCTTTAATTCTATTTATGCTGGTGATAGTCGTCTAGGTATGCTTCGTTTTAAGTCTGATGAAGCTATTGATGAGAAGGTAGATTTAGATAGTGAAATGGAATCTATTCTTAATGGAAATGAAAATGATGAACTTGCTGATTTTAATAAAGAATTTGATGTAGATGGTACTACTGCTAGATGGGATGATAACAGTGGGATGGGAAGTAATTTTATGAAAGGTATTGATGAAGATATTCGTATGATACTTTTCACTATTCCTAAGCTTAATGATATTAATAAAGTTGATGGTAAATATAATTATGATAGAAGCAATGAACTTGGTACTATTGATTTTATTGATGGTAAGAAAGTAACAGCTGCTATTATATCTAAGATAAGTAGAGATAATATTACTAGTTTTATTAATAGTATTAAGACTATTGCTGAACAGAATAAAGAGATGTCTGGTCTTATTAAACTTTATGAAGATTTAAAAACTAATAGAGATTTTGCTATTAGATTTAGAAGTCAGTTTGTAAAAACTATTATGCCTAAGACTGAAACTAGAACTGAATCTGATGGTACAGTTAGAGCTGTACTTTCTAATAAAGAATCTAATAGAAGACAGTCTCTTATATTTAGTTTTCAAAATAATGTAAAGCATACTACACTTAATGTTGATCCAAATGCTATTGAAGTATTTCGTTCTGCTGTAGAAAGTGCTAGAAAAAGATATAAACTTTCTGTTAAAAATGAGATTAGACGCAATGCTGCATTTGCGGATATTGTTGCTAATTTAACTAAAGCTCTTAAAGCTTATTATCCTGATATGGATGTTAATGCTGTAAGAAATTATCTTATTGGTAATAAAACTAATGGTCGTGTTGATATTGATATTAATACTAGTAATCTTCTTGCTCATTTAAAAAATATTAGCGACGCTTCTACTAAAGCAAATGATAATCTTCGTGAAGAGCAAGAGCATAAAAAAGAATGGAATAGAGAAGAACATGATGATAATGAAACTTACGTTCCATTACATACTGAAATTATTCCTGCTACTGCTGTAGCTGCTGCTAATAGTTTTGCTACGGATATAGAAGCTTATTCTACTGTTGCTCTTCAGTTTAATTCTAAGAATGTTCTTGGTAATCAAAGTTCTGATATTATTAATAGTTCTATGATTACTTATCTTATGAATGCTATTAATGGTACTGAAATGTCTGTTGATGCTGAAGGTAAACTTTCTCCTGAAGCTCTTATTCAATATGGTAATGAAAAGTTCCGTGTTAATTCTAAAGAAAAAGGTAATCAATATAATCTTAGTAATATTCTTCTTGAGCAACGTGGTGTTGATGGAAAAATTAAAGTATTTGGTCTTTTCCGTAAACTTGGAGATAAGTATGTTCCTACAGAATATGCTAAGGATTTAATTAATGTTAGTTTGTTTAATGGTGCTGGTAATCCTAATACTGGTCAGAATGTACTTTATTCTGGTATGAGTAAGATGGATTATATTTATAGTGCTATTGCTAATTTTGTACATACTGAAGCTGATTATCTTTCTAAGAATGAATACGATATTGATTTTGCTAATTACTTTATGCGTGTTCCTTCTGATGCTCCTAAGAATTTTATTATTAGAGCTGCTAGATATAGAACTAAAGGAGGAAAATATGGTAATCTTTTCAATGTAGAAAATAGTAAAGAAGTTAATCAAGCTATTGAAACTTATCTCGATACAGAAATTCCTAGTGAAACTCGTGCAGATAATGAAGTAAAAACTTCTAAGTTTGTTAATCTTACTACCAATAAAGAGTATAATCAAATGGTTCACGATTTGACTACTAAAACTATTGGTCGTAGAAAGATTATGCCTTTTAATATTCTTGAAGGTAAAAATCATAAATCAGGTTCTGAAATTGCTGTTGGTTATAAATATACAGATGATAGTGGTAAAGTAGATAAATATGAACTTCACGGAACTCTTGATATAGATAGTAACGGAGCTTATTATATTACTAATGCTAAACCTGTTCTTATTTCTAGTATGAATGAGACTAAAGTTAGTGATAGATTTTCTCCTACTCTTTATCAATCTTTAGTATCTAAAATTAATCGTAGAGCTAATGTTACAGGTATGATTGGTAATACTAAAGTGAATAGAGTTATAAATACTAACCATCCACTTTATATACAATATAGAAACATGTTTGTGCAAGAACTTACAGACATGGCTCATTCTATTAATCAATGGTTTGAAACTGATGATAGTGGTAAGATTCTTCGTTGGCAAAAGAATGAAAATCCTGAACTTGCTGACCAACCTAAATTTAAAGGAGATTGGGGATTTGATGAAGAAAGTGCTAGAAGAGCTTATGCTGTTTATGAAGTAGGTAAAGGTCATAAACATTTTGTAGAAATGAATCCTACTACTAAAGCTCTTACTTTTACTGGTAGACTATTTCATGATGATAGATTTGAACTTACTGATAAAGATGGTAATATAGATAATAAAGCAGAGAAGTTATTAAAAGAGATGTTTCCTTCTCTTTACGGGGCGGATATAGATGGTTATATTCACTTTACTGCTAATGGTGATGAAGTTACTGTAAATCTTTCTGAAGAACAAGAAGCTAAGATTGCTAATATGATTAGTGATTTTATTACTACTTATGTAAATCAACAAGTTGAAAAGTTTGATAATTTTAAAAGTATAGATGTTGCTAATATTATCAATGATGATAATGTTGCTGATTTTGTGCTTAACTATAGACTTATGTGTGGTAACTTTAATGATTTATTTGAAGGCGATACTAAGTTCTATAAAGATAATCAAACTCTTCTTAAACGTACTAAGGAGGACCAGGCTAGTGGAGTACCTTATGGTTTTGCTGATTATACTACTGATTATGCTAATGAAATAACAGATGTTGCATTTAGCGAACTTAATACTAGTAGAGTTCAAGCTGAATTTGCTAGTTATAAGAATCCTCTTAATGTTACACAACGTAATAAGTTTAGAGGTGTAACTATCAAGAATACTATTAGAACTTCTGAAGAATGTAAAGTTGCAACATTTGATAAAGCCGGTAAACAACTTTCTGAAGACGGTAGTCTTGTAAAAGACCTTGTAAAGAATGCTGGTCTTACTATTGAACAAGCTAGAACTTTAATAGGTGGTCCTATTCAATACGAAAACGGTGAACCTGTTATTAAGAACGGTGTTGTTCAAAGAAAAGGTGGTTATCAAGGTACTACTGTAAACGATGCTCAATCTTATATTACTTTTGAAGAATGGGTTCGTCGTATTGCTGGTAGAGGAAAACTTAATGAATATCTTCCTCTTATTAAGAAGATTCAGAATGATGAACCTCTTAGTTCTGGTGATATTGATACTTTTGTGCAAGTACAAAAGAACTTTTATTATGACCATTATTTTGATAAGTATTCTAAGAGATTTGTACCTCGTCAAATTAAGAATGCTGAGTTTGTTCTTGTACCTAGATTTATAAAAGGTACTCAACTTGAACAAGTTTACAATCTTATGAAAGATAATAGTATCGACCAACTTAATACAGAAGAAACAAGTAAAGCTGGTAAAGCTAGAGTACTTGAAATTTTTGATAGTAAGACTGGAGAAGTAACACAAAAACATATTGATGATTTTAATGCTCACGCTAAAGACTATGTTGAAGAGTATGATTATAATCATCTTTATACTCAGCAAGAAACTCCTCAACATATGAATGCTGAAAATAAAGCTGGTATTCAAATTATGAAGAAGATTGTTGATAATATTCCAGTTAATAGTCGTCTTTATGAAAAGAAAGAAGAGTTTTTTAAACTTTATAGCGCTAACATTAGAGATTCATTTAATAGTCTTGCTATTGAACTTAATATTCCTAGAGATGCTAATGGTAATATTCTTTTTGAAGCAGATGGAACTATTAAAGGTATAGATTATCATACATTCTTTAATAAGTTAAAAGAAGAGTGTATGCGTTTAGGTCTTGATAGTAATATGATGGATTATGTAACTCTTGCTGAGCAAGCTGTTAATCCTATTACTGGAAGACCTAATGCTAATATGCCTATGATTCTTAGTAATGCTATTACTAAGCTTGAAAGTGTTAGTCAATCTGTATTTAATAGAGCTATTACTCGTCAAACTCTTCCTGGTTTCCACGCTGCTCAGATTACTAATGTTGGTTTTAAAGCAGATAAAAATCATATTATTAAAGGAAGTACTATTAATAAAGAACTAAAGTATCATCCTGTAACTAAAGAGCATCCAGAAGGTGAACGTTATGTTGAAATAATGCTTCCTGCTAGTAATTTTGGTTTTGCTAAGAATGCTGATGGTACTTATAAAAAAAGTAAAGAAGACCTTCTTAAAGAACTTCAAGCTGCTGGTCTTGATACTCTTATTGGTTATCGTATTCCAACTGAGGGTAAACAATCTGTTTGTGTAATGAAGGTAGTTGGTTTACTTGATGATGCTCAAGGAAGTACTATTGTTGTACCTGATGATTGGGTTTCTCAAACTGGTTCTGACTTTGATATTGACTCTGTATATGGTATTCAATATAGTAGTTATGTAGATAAACACGGTAATATTCGTAAACAAAGTTATTCTGATGAACTTGATATTTACGACTATGCTAATTACGTAAATAGACATCTTGAGAAAGCTGATAAGATTAAAGATAAGTCAGTTAGAGAAGCTTTTGAAAAACTTAATAAAGAGATAGATGAACAATTTGAAAAGTCTCGTAAAGAACTATCTGAAGAAGAAACTCAAGCTTATGATGCTTTGTCTGACGAAACTAAAGAACTTGTAAAAGCTGCTCATAAGGCTTTTGAATCTCAAGCTGTAAAGAATCCAGAAACTGGTAAACTTACAAAGGATAGTTATCTTAAACAACTTCAATTTGTAGCTGATTATATTCGTATTAATAAAACTAATCTTGATGCTGCTGATGATAATTTCATTTCAGTACATGAAGATATGGTTGATTCTATTAGTAATGAATATATCGATAAAAAAGCTTTTAAATCTGATAAAGCTAAAGAGATTCTTCAAGGTAGAATTGATAAGTTTAATAAAGCTGCTAAAAAGCTTGGTATTATGAGTTATAATGAGTATTTAGCTCAAAATGTAGAAGATGCTAATACTCGTAATGCTCGTAATAATCGTATTCTTGATGATATGATTGATATTCTCAAAGATAATATATCTCTTGAGGAGAACTTATCACGTTCTAATTTTGATGATATTATCAATGCACGAGATAAAGTTATCAATCCTGTAGTTAAGAAAATACGTAATGCTAGAAGTTCTTATGACTTCCTTGACCAAGCTGATTATCAAGAAGATGTTATGAGTGGTGCTAAACTTAAAGCGTTTAGTGTTACTCGTGATACTTTTGTTTCTGTTTGTAATACTGTTCAACCTACTATCAATGATGATTATAAAGTAACAATTTGTTATGATAAAGATAAATATGATGCTAAAGAACTTATAAATAGATTTGGTGAAGCTAATGTTACCACTGATGAAGAAACAGGTGATTATCTTGTAACACATACTACTATCGGTTGGACTAATGATAATAAAAATGTAGACGGACGTATTCTTACTGCATATACTTCTCAAACTACTGCTCATATTCTTGATGCTGTTAAGGAAGGTGCTATTCCAAATGTAAATGACTTTACTTTTGCAGTATATAAAACTCTTCCTGATATTGGTAGTAATTATGACACAACTGTTGCATTTATTATGCAACCTGCTATTAGTCGTATTGTAGAAGAGTATAATGCTAATAAGTCTATTTATGCTGAAGATACTTCTAAACCTATTCATAATGCTATTAAAAAATTAGCTATTGAAATGAATATTGGAGTAACAGAAGATGACAATATCAAAACTGTAATAGACAAAGTAAATACCGCTCTTGGTACAGAATATAGTCTTACTTCTAATAACGGAGTTATTCTTAATTATAAAGAATTAGCAAATAGACTTAATCAAAAGGAAAGCCGCCCCGTAGAAGATATGATATATGATATGTCTATACTTTTTGCTTATAATGATATTAATCGTTTAGCTCAAGGTATTAGTTCTTTAGCTCGTGTTTGTAATCCTGATAGATTTGGTGCTAAGCAAACTCTTTTTGCTACTAATAAAGTATTTACTGATATTCAAGAAATTGTTAATGGAGAAAACGCTAATATAGAAAATGTTCTTTCTGTTAAAGATAAAGATAATGAAATGTCTTTCCTTGAAGCTATTTATCCTGGTCTTCTTACTAAAAATGCTGCTGGTAACAAAGTTGTAGATATTAGAAGTTATATGATGGATAAACATAATGATAGTCAATCTAAATATCCTTCTCTTCATTGCTTCTTAAAGTATGCTACTGCTACATCTAGTAGTATTAATAGTATGTTATTTGATACTCAAACTGATAGTTTTAAGAATCTTGTTTATAGTCTTGAGAATACTTTTAGTGATAGAAGTCGTAATATTAATGAGAAAGAATATAACGACTTTCAACAATATATTCTTAGTAGTATATATAATCATGTTGCTCCAGTAATGTATAGTAGTAAAGTATTTGCTGAACAAGATGGTACATTAGCTTATGGTTTTGATAGTGAAAGCGATACTATCGCTGAACGTCAAAGAATCTTTGGATATAATGCTAAACCTCAATTTAATTTTGATTGTGAATATATTAATAGACCAACTCCTTCTGAAGTAGAAGCTTTTGCTAAACTTACTCCTGCTCAAAAGATTGCTTATCTGCAAAGTAAATCTGAAGATGCTGGTATATTTGGTTTACTTAAAGTAAACTTATTCAATCAATATGAGTATAATACTACTGGTCAATCTAAGCAAAGTATTCAATTTAAAGATGATACCACTGATGTAGAAACTGCTTATATGTTGTTTGACCAAGCAGCTAATAGTGATAATCCTCTTGTTAAACTTGCAGCTATTGATATGATTAAATATGCTTTTGCTGTTGAAAATTTCAAGATGAGACGTAATGGTATTAGTAAAGTTATTACAAATGATGCTCTTAGAAATGCTGATTTGTTTGGTGGTAAATCTGCTATTGATTATATAGTTGATGAGTTTAATAATTTTGCTGGAACTTATGATGTTGCTGAACGTTATGTTCGTTCTCATAGTGATAGTAACTTTATCTACCATAAGACAGTTAAGAATGTTCGTAGGAATGGTACTTATGTTTCAGAATTAAGTAAGTTCAAAAAACCAAATAATCTTTTTGTATTTGATTTATCTGATATTAGTATTGTTGGAGAAAAGATTGTTAATCTTAGACATGACATAGAAGTTACTATTGATGAAAGTGAAATTACTGCACTTAATACAGAACTTAAAACAGCTCTTGCTGAATATAATAATTTAAAGTCTCAAAGAGCACTTGCTGCTAAATATGGTTTTATTAACGAATCAAACACTAATGATGACTTTTATGCAAATCACTATGTTCAACTTAATGAGAAAGTAGGTAAAGAATATAAAGCTAGACTTTATAAAATTGTTGAAAATAACGATAAAGTATATGCTTATCCTATTACCAAACTTGATGAAAATGAAACTGGTGAAGTAAGTCTTAATAGAGAAAATACTAAAGGTTATAGAAGTGAAGGTTTTTATGTTGATTATATTAATAGATTAGAGAAGGGAGATACTCCTAGTATGGAAGACCTTAATGAAATGGCTCAAGCTTATAAGTTTAATGTTAAACATCTTAAACTTAAAAATGCTAATGCTTTTGATATTAATAATCCTAATAAGTATCAGGAAGCTTCTGCTAAGTTTACTATTAATGAAATTCTTAATAAATATCCTGAAAGTAATGGTAAAGAATTTGCTATTCAGAGTTTTTATTTAAGAAGTAAATCGATTGGTACTGTATTTGGTAATCCTCAACACATCAAAGGAACTTATGTTACTGTAGAAGATGGTAAAGAAGTTACTAATGAAGTTGATGAAATATTCGAATTTAGAGCTCCTAGAAAATCTGAAATAGATAGAGCTAAAGACTTAGGTATTAATGTACCTTATAACACTTACTTTGTAAGAGTTAAATCAAAAGGTAAACCTAATGCTACTTTAAATACTAATTCTAAGCTTGGTGCTAGTGTTCTTGATTTCTCTATTGATGCTTATAATGATATGAATCGTAGAAGTCATGAAGGTGATTATTCTGCTCGTAAAAAAGTAAATAATCTTTCAGCTAAAGGTTTTAATGCTACACGTAATGAATTCCAATCTCAAGCTGAAGATGTTTATTATAACATAACAACTTATGTTGAAGATAAAGTTAATGACATTACTCAACAACTTAATCAGTTTGTTGAAGATAATGGTCATTTCTTACCTGTAAATGATGCTCGTACTATAGATATTATTAGAAATAATCCTGCTGAAAGAAGAAGATATTTAAAGACTCTTCTTGATGCTAGAGCATTGATTAGTAAATATGGTAATATTGCTTCAGTTAAAGTTGATAAATCTGTAGATAGTGATAATACTATAGCTTATGTAGAAAGACTTCAAAATGCAATTAAACAACTTACAGATACTTCTATTATTGAACAAGCTGAAAAGTTGTTTGCTAATGACTATCTTGCAAAGCTTAGTGATAACCCTCAAATTCAAAATAATCTTATTAGTGTATTTGATGGTTTTCATTCTACTAGTTGGTTTGATGCTTGGGTTGGTGATTTACAGGATTCTGGTAATGCTTTTATACAAGTACTTACTAAGAATGTAATGTCTGATATTAGAGCTAAAGAACTTCAAGCTAGAAGAACTGTAGATACTTTCAATAAGGAAATAGATAAAATATTTGCTGATGCAAAAGCTGTTGGAGTTCATTTATCATTTGATGATATTATTGACGCTGATGGTAGATTTATTCGTCCTTATAATGACAACTTTGAAAATGATTTAAATAAACTTAGACAAGATGAACGTAATGCTAAATCAGATATAATTAATAATCCTGAAGCTTACGTTGAAGCTAAACATAAACTTGATAAGTTTTTATTAGACCATGTAAATCGTAAATTTGTTGATAGTTATTATAAGGAGCTTTATGATGCTCAAGATGAACTTTATAGAAATCATAGACCTATACTTGAAGAGTATATTAAAACAAAAGCTATGATTTCTGAAATTAATGACAGTAGAACTTACGGTACACTTAGTCCTGAAAAAGAAACTGAATTAAAGAATCTTTGGTATCATCTTAATGATATTCGTTCTGAATATGATTTAAATAATGGTGAACCTAAAGAAAGTTTTATCATGGGTTATCCTGGTATGAATCCTTCAACTGGTGAGATTGTTGATAAAGAAAGATACTATAAAGCTAGAATAAATAACGCTGATGATTGTAAAGCTCTTGATAAATATCTAAGAACTGTCAATGATATTCGTAATAAGTATAATGATAGTAAAGTTCGTAAAGGTTTCGAAGACCAACTAAAGCGTATGCTTGATATTGTTGAAACTGCTGAAGCTAGAGACCCATCTGGTAGAATTAGCATTCCTGCTTCTCAGCTTGAAATGAATAAAGAATATAAAGCTGCAAAAGCTTGGCTTGCTACCAATGCTAAATGGACAGTTGACCCAAGTATTCAAGAAGCTATTCATGAAGCATATAAAACTATGGGTTATAAGGGTGAAAATAATAGTAAGCTTAAAGTATATCTTAGAAAACTTAAAGCAACTAATGTAAATCCTTATGATGAATTTGGTCGCTTAGATGGTACTATATTTACTGAAGAACAACAAGCTGCTATTCAAGAAGAAGCTCAGAAACGTTTTAATAATACAAAATATGGCATGGAAAATGACCGTATTCTTATTAGTAATGGTCCTGAAGATGATGTTGTTTATCCTGCTGAAGTTTATAAAAGACTTGCAGCTAATGGTGTTCCAAATAAAGAGTATCAACAGATAGTGAAACAAGTTAATGAAATACTTGCTCCACATTATGACATTGCAACTAAACATGTTGCTACTTCAGAACTTACTGAGGAAGAACTTGATAAACTTTATCAAGCTTATCAACCTTTGTTTGCTGGTATGAAGAAAACAGAAGATAGTACTAACGGTAAGTCTATTGCTTATTTTGTTACTCGTTTTGTAGATTTAGATAATTACAATAAAGAAGCATTTAATCTAGAAGAAGAACGAGCTAAAGCTAAAGGAGCTAAGTATTATAAAGCTTGGGAACGAGTTAATAAAATGGGTATTCCAAAACTCGATGATAAATATCAAGTTGTTACTGATGCTTCAGGCAATATAGTTTATGATGAAACTAAGGATAGAATACCTAATCGTTACATCTATGGTACACTTAAAGTAGATATGGATAAGTATCTCAAAACAAAAGGTAAAAAGAAAGCTGAACAACTTCGTAAACAAATGAACGAAAGAACTGAAGCTTATCGTACTATACATAATAATCTTGAAACTGTCAATACTCCTTATTATGAAGCTGAACTTAAAAAACAAAGAGCAAAAGGCGATGCTGAGTTTAAGAAGTGGTATGATAGAAACCATGTATTTAATCCTTATACTCATAGAATGGAACCTACCGTAATATGGAGAAAAACTCAAGTTATACCTGCTGTTGCAAATGGTGAATGGAACGCTGGTTATGCTCAAACTGAACTTGCTCCTAAACGTGCATACAAAAATGAAGATTATGCAGAAGGTGTAGGTTATATTGATAATTATAAGAAAACTGATGATAAAACTTATGATTCAGAAGTTGTTCTTAATAAATATCAACGAGACCTTATGAACTATGTTCAAAAGACTCTTAATGCTCTTGCTCAAACTGAATCTGCAAAACGTTTTATAGGTAGAGGTTATCTTCCTTCTATGAGTAAAGGTGCAGAACATGATGCAAAATGGTGGGGAAAACAATTCTTAGAGTTCCTTGGTTATAGTGATAAACTTCAGAATGGTAGAGACCCTTTCTATCATATAGATTATGCTGATGATAAAGCTATTGATATGCCTATGTTAATGGAACAACTTAGAAATAAAGATTCTGTTAATATAGAAAATATTAAAAAGACTAAGCCACAACGTATATCTTATACTGATGATGAAGAATATAATGCTGCTCTTGCTGCTTATAATAAACGTATGGACGAAGCTTTAAAGAAGAATAAAGAAATTCATCGTTCTTTACTTAATAGAGATTATCGTACTGTACTTTCAAACTTCATTACTCAAGCTGCTCATTTTAATGCTATACAAGATAATAAGTATATGCTTTACTATGGTAAAGAAATGCTTGATAGAATGGAAGTATATCAAAAGAATGTAGGTTGGAGTAACTTAAAGAAAGACCATCAAAGAGGTGCTAGAGGTGAAACTCGTTATCTTACCCAAAAAGATGAAAGACTTCAAGGACAATATGAGAATTGGATTCGTAGAATTATCTATAATCAATTCAAAGAAAGTAATGCTAACTTTACTAAAGTTAGTAGTCTTCTTCAATCTTTTACTAGTGCTAAATTTATGATGCTTAATATTACTGGTGGTATCGGTAACGTTACTGTAGGTGAATCAGGTTTAGCAGGTGAATGGATAGCTAAAGAATTTCTTGGCGCTAAAGACTATGCTCTTGGTAAAGCTTTATGGATGCACAACTCATGGAGTTTTATTAATGACCTTGGTAAAGATAAAGCTTCAACATTAGCTAGTGCTATAGTTAAAGAAATGAATGTTATTGACTTTGACCAACTTGCTGGTATTAGTGATGGTAATCATCTTGATGCAGGTACTGCTTTTGAGAAACTTAGAAATGCTCTTTATTCTCCTAACGCTATAGGTGAACATTTTATGCAAAATGCTGCTATGTTTAGTCTTATGTATAGTAATAGACTTGTACCTGTAGTTGATGCTGAAAATAGAGGTAAAATTAAGTATCGTGCTATGAGTAAATATGAATATATTGCTGATTGTCATGAGAAAGCTTTAAAGAAGATTATTGAAGGTACTGAATTTGAAGCTAAGTTTAATAACTATGTTGGTACTATAAAAGAAGATGCTAATAAACTTAAAGAGTTTGTTTTTGGTCGTAAAGATTTTACTACTGAATTTGCTAGAACTCTTCCTAATAAGATGCAAAAAGAATTTGTTAAAGTAAAGAAAGAACTTGAAAAAACTGCAACTACTGATTTTGAAAAGAATAGTACTCTTATTGAAAATCTTGATTTGAAAGACGGTAAACTAACTTTTAAAGAAGGTAGTAAACTTGCAGAACTTGATGCGCTTAGTGCAGATAAAGAAATTTCTGATGCTTATAAACTTCTTGGTGAATTTAAAGGTAAAGTTATTAGTGTTAATAAAGAGATACATGGTGTATATGATAAGCTTGGTGCTGCACAACTTGAAAAACATTGGTGGGGTAGTCTTGCTATGCAATATCATAAACATATATATCCTGGCATTCTTAAACATTATAGAAGACAAGGTTATTTTAATGAAGAACGTGGAGCTTTTACACTAGGTTGTGGTCCTGCTCTTATGGATTTCCTTTCAATGCCTTTAGATAAGATTAAAGCTGATAGAGAAATTAATGGTACTCAACTTGGTGCATTACAAACTCTTCAAAAGTTGTTTACAGGTTATGTAGATATGGCTACAAATTTTAGTACAAACTGGAACATGTTACCTCGTTATCAACGTGCTGCAATACTTAGAGCTATGGGTAATGTCGCTGGTTCAGTAGCTGCTATTGCTATGGCTCTTGCTGCTCATGCTATTTGGGATGATAAAGAACTTGAAAATAGTACTTTAGGAAATCTTCTTATTTATGAAGCAGATAGTCTTGCAACACAAGTTATGATGTATACTCCTCCATTTGTTATAACTGAAGGTAAGAAGTTATATAGTTCTCCTATTGCAGCTCAGACCATGCCTAGTGATGTTCTTAAAGCTATGAATATTATAGCAGAAGGACTTATATCTGGTGATGATTATAACTGGGATTATAGTAGTGGTAGATATGCAGGAGAAAATAAACTTTATGTTCTTACTACTAGACAGATACCTATTTATAGAGCTTATAGTAATATTAGTGGTCTTGATAAGAGTAACAGTTACTATAAATTAGGAGATAATATACTTGGTATAGTACCTACTAATGTAAATAAGTAAATTCGCCCCGTAGAAGACATCAATAGTAATATTTCTACTAATAAGAATTAATTAAGACCTTTATCTGTTGAAGATATTAATAATAATAGTATCTTTGCAACAGATAAAGGTTTTCTTATTTTGCCATGAAATTACTACAGATGTATGCGAAACTTTATTGCTCTATGGTGTAATGGTAGCACTACAGTTTTTGGTTCTGTCAGTGGTGGTTCGAAT
>ERZ791891.23-NODE-23-length-123979-cov-11.153255_pt1 | contig 123979 bp, 119 predicted proteins | sample MGYA00510155_ERZ791891 | MGnify/ENA primary metagenome ERZ791891 (study PRJEB30046, sample SAMN00792061) | human gut metagenome | study: EMG produced TPA metagenomics assembly of the A metagenome-wide association study of gut microbiota in type 2... | reverse complement strand
TTGCAGGCGTTTTCTTTTTCAAATAAAAAGAAAATGCCGAAACGCGGGTAGTATACATCCTTTGATTAGAGTGCGTAGCGAAGGTAGAAGCTAATTATCAATAAATTACAATTGCTATAACCCTGTATAGGCTGCGCCGATAGCGGACAGCCGCAAGGGCTGTCCCTACGGTCGGTAAAATCAAAGATTCCGTGCCGCTATCGCGGCAGCGGTGCGTCGAGGTCGCCGCACCCTACAAGATGCACGACAATAAATCACCGCAGATTTCGCAGATGGATAATATCCGCCCTACTGCACAACTTTGGGCGAAGCGAAATAACCCCTCAGTCTTGGCTTCGCCAATCCAGCTCCCCTGCAGGGGAGCCAAAATAGATTCTTCGACAAATAACGTGCTTCTACGCACATTTCGGCGTCCCGTACCACCTGCAATTCTGCGTGGTAGAACAGCATAAACCCCGACTACAAATCATAGTCGGGGTTTGTTATTTGGTTTATGCCGAATATGCCTCTTATTTCGGCAGGTTGGCGAACAGCTTTACGTTGTCGAATGTATATGTATACTTGCCGTCCTCAATGCCGTGGATTATCTCGCAGACCTTGTCGTTATACGGAGTCGGCACGCCGTACTTTCTGCCGTAGGTGCAGACAACGCCGTTTATCGCATCAACTTCGCACTTCTTGCCCTTTTCAAGATCCTGGAGCATGCTCGCCTTGAGAAGCCTGTGCTTCTTGATGCAGATCGGGATGAGCGCGAATGATATCTTCTTCTTTATGCCGTTGCCCTTGTAGTCGAGAAGCTTGACGATATCCTTGCCCTGAACCGGCTCGATTTTTATTCCCGCCGCCGCGGCAACATCGATGCACTCTTTTATAAGGTTCTGACAGCAGACACGGGAGGTCTTGTTCTCCGCGGCGTCGCCGAAAGTGCCGCCGATAACGGCGGACATGCCACTGAACGCGGCGTTGATGAGCAGCTTCGACCAGCGCACGCCCATGAAATTATCTTCGACCTCAACGGGACACATCTTCTCAAGCAGCGCCTTCACCTGCATGAGTTTTTCGTCCTTTTGACCGTTCATTCTGCCGAGACCGAAGCTCATGCTGTCGGGCTCGCTCGTAAGCTCCGAAACGCCCTTGCCGTGGAGCGTTGCACCCCATGCGACGGTGCAGCCCATCGTTCTGTCCTCGCCAACGACCTCGGAGACAGAGAGCTCCGGCAGTCCGTTCTGAAGCGTGCAGACGATGCAGTCGTCGGTCATATTCTTCTGAAGCTTCTTTAAAACATTGACATTGTCGAGCTGCTTTGTCAGCAGGATTATCAGCTCATATTTTTCGGTCATCTCGTCGGGAGTCAGCGCGTGAACCGGGACGGTCATATTGACAGTGCCAATTATCTTCGCGCCATTTTTGTTGAGCGCGTCGACATGTTCGCGGTTGCGCGTGATAAGATCGACATCCACGCCCGCCTTTGCGAGATATGCGCCGAGCACGGTGCCGAGCGACCCTGCGCCGTAAATTGCGGTTTTCATAGAAATCCCCTCTTTGATAAAATTTTATCGATATGATTATATCACGCAGAGCGGCGATTTACAAGAAAACTTTTCGTTCCCTGCGGAGTATGTCCGCGAGGATTATTTTGATTTGTCCCAATAGGGGTAATCGGTAAACACGAACTTTCCCTCCGCATTTTTCCCTGTCGGCAGCTTGACATAGATGATATCGTCAACCGAGCGTTTTCTTACGGCCATAACAACCGTGAAATTCCCGTTGCCGTCATCCTCGACGTGATGCATCCAGCTGTTATAGGAGACTTCGCCGTCGTTTTTCTTATATGCTACATATATGTTGTCGTTATGCTCTATCAAATCCCTGTCGGCGACAGCTTGGCTCAGTATTTTATCTGTAAACTCCTCGGAAAAGACCTCTAAAAATTTTTTGCGGACCTCTTCCATCGTGGTCACATACCGGTATTGGGGAAACATTGGAATATACTTTCTGAATCTTATTGTCACGGGCTTCTCCCCGGCGGAATACTCGCCCGCAAAATTCAGAGTCAGCCAGAGGCTTCGCGCCTTATCCGCCAAATCCCGCGCGTCGGTCTCATGCAGAATAGACCCGTCCTCAGGATAAAGCTCATACCCGTTTATGCCGTGCAGGCTTTCTATTATTTCTCGCTTGTCGCTCTCATAGGTCTCCCAAAGCGCAAGCGCGGCATCGGAAACTTTTTCCGGGTATGCGTTTATCCGATAATGGTCGCGCGCCGTAACAAACAGGGTGTTTTCGTCCGAAACAAGCCGCCCCACTTCCACTCTGCCCTTGTAGGAGTCCGAGGAATAGCCGTTGCCGGTATCGATTATAAAGAACGTGAGCTCATCGCCGTCCGTTTTATCGACGGAAAACGCCACCATGCCCTCCGAAAAACTGGCGCTGACTACGCCTACCCAACTTTTGGGCAGCGAAATCGCATAGCTCCCTTCGGAAAACTCGGTGCTTCTTATTTTATTTGAGGTTATCAGCCTGTTAATCCCGGCTCTTAATGTTTGGTAATTTCTCGGGAAGTTATTGCTCCCGCTCGCCTCAATCTCCGTTCCGTCCGCCAAGACAGCAGAAAAGCTCATCGAGCTTCCGTCGAGAACATCGGGGGGATTTGCGCCTCGGAAGCCCGCCCATTCATCTATTCTGCAATTTCCGAACAGGGCGCACACCTCACGGTAGAGATTCTCGTCCCCGTCAACCGAGCGGATGACGTCGCGGGATTCGACAAAGCAGGACAGCTCGTTATCCCAGTCGTTCGAGCTCATATAATACTCAAGATGTACTCCGTCCTCTGTTTTGCATCCCTCATACACGGCGTTCTGTGCCGAGCAGTTGTTCTCCGTCAGCTTAAAGCTTTTAAACTCCATAGGATCGCCTCCGTAGTCATTGTTCTGTTTCGATGAGCACGCGGGAAAAATCAGCAAGAGAATGCACACGAGTGCAAAAGAAATAAAGCGCTTTTTCATTTTCCTGTTACCTTTCCTTGATATGCCGCACTGCGCCAAAAGAGCAAGGGCTTCGGTTCTCTTATGTCCGTTATATTTTCTGTTCCGAACAAGTCACTCCTTTATAAGCTCATTTCTCAATATTAATTATATCACAACGCATTGATTTTTCAAGAAATAGCTGCAAACTTGGGAGTTTGCCTCCAAAAAAAGCTGCCGGGCACAAAAAGCCCTTTAAAAATGCAGAAAAACTCCCGAACAGCAATGCTGCCCGGGAGCTGATATTCGTCTTGTAAGCGGTAAAAATTCAGCGCTTCGAGAACTGGGGTGCACGGCGAGCGCCCTTGAGACCGTATTTCTTTCTTTCGGTCATTCTCGGGTCTCTGGTCAGGAAGCCTGCCTTCTTGAGTGCGGGGCGAAGCTCTGCATCATACTGAAGGAGTGCTCTGGAGATACCGTGGCGGATAGCACCTGCCTGGCCGGTCACGCCGCCGCCGTTGACGCGGCAGATGACGTCGAGCTTTTCGCTGGTGCCTGTAAGAGCGAGAGGCTGGCGGACGATGAGCTTGAGGGTCTCAAGGCCGAAATAATTGTCAATCTCTCTGTCGTTGATGATGATCTTGCCGGTGCCGGCATAAAGACGGACTCTGGCGACTGATTTCTTTCTGCGGCCTGTGCCGTAGAAGTAAGGAACTGAATCGTACATTATTTATTGCCTCCCTTCATTAAAGAGCCCACTCTTCGGGCTTCTGTGCTTCGTGCTTGTGCTCTGCGCCTCTGTAAACGCGGAGTCTGGTCAGAGCGGTGCGGCCCAGAGTAGAATCGGGCAGCATACCCTTAACTGCAAGCTCGACAGCGAACTCGGGCTTTGTCTTCATGAGGGTGCTGTACTTGACCTCTTTCATGTTGCCGATATAGCCGGTGTGATGATAATACATCTTCTGGTTGAGCTTGTTGCCGGTGAGGACAGCCTTCTCAGCGTTGATGATGATTACATGATCGCCGCAGTCGGCGTGAGGAGCGAATGTGGGCTTATGCTTGCCGCGAAGAAGGACGGCAGCCTGAACTGCTACCTTGCCGAGAGGCTTACCGGCAGCATCGATGACATACCACTTACGGGTGATGTCGCCCGCTTTGGGCATATAAGTTGACATACTTGTTACCTCCGATTTCTTAATGCTACGATATATTACCACATCGTTCTATGCTTGTCAAGCACTTTTTCTTTAAATTTTAATTTATGTTTTGCTATCTCCGTTTTTCTCAAGTTTTCTCATTTTTTCATACCATTTGCTCGCTTATGATTTACGAAAAAATTTTGCCGATAGCGCGATAAAATCGACAATCTGCCGCTCAAATTGACTTTATCCCCGGCATAGTATATAATAAATGTATTATATAAGCACACGGAGGCAGACATGAAAAAAGAAGAGATAAAGCGCATGAACGATCTCTATCACCTGTCGCAGGAGAGGGATCTGAGCGAAGAAGAATTCGCCGAATGGGAGGGTCTCAAAAAGCAGTATGTCGCCGATTTCAAGGCGAGCCTTACAGCCCAGCTCGACAATACATATATAATAGACGACAAAGGCAACAAGCGCAAGCTCGAAAAGAAGTCGGGCGACAAGTAATCTGCGCGGACACAAAAACGAAAGAGTGATATTATGTTTTGCAGAAATTGCGGAAAACAGCTCGAAGACGGATTCAAGGTCTGCCCATATTGCGGCGAACCGGTGAGCCTCGCGGAGAGCGACGCCAGACGCGCGGCACAGGAGCAGACCGCCGCAGAAGATACTCAGCCCGTACATAATGATATTCCGAAAGAACCGGCTCCCCTGCCTGCTCCCGCACCTGTTCAGCCGAAAGCGAACAAGAAGCCCGAGCAGGAAAGCGAAAGCACCGGCGGATGGAAAGTTCTCGGATTTTTCCTCGGCTTCTTCGGTCCGCTGCTGTGGTTTCTGCCGTTCGTCAGCCTCGTGCTCTATCTAATATGGAAGAGCGACAAGCCGAAGGTCGCAAATGGTATCGGTCAGTTTACGCTGATAGGTCTCGCGGTCGGCGTGGGACTCGCAGTTATTATTGCGATAATCGTCGGAGTGCTGTTTGCGATAACCGCGTCGATGACTGTGTTTGAAATGATACGCAGCTTCTTCCACGGTTCGCTCGGCGGGATAAACGATCTCGTCAGAAGTCTCCCGTTCATCGACTGAGCAACATAAAAATATTGAAACCGCCCGTGTTTTTTCCTTCAGAAATTCGGGCGGTATTTTTTGCGCACTTTTGAATTTATTCATTGATATTCATTCAATATTCAGCAATTATTCATCGATTCATTTCCGCAAGCGGTAAAGCTTTCCTCCTTGCTAATGTGGATAACTATGTGGATAATGTGGATAACTTTTATGTTTTGATGACTATTCGGAATATATACGTAAAGTAAAAAACTTTACAGTTTGATTTTAATAACTATATGGAAATATTCTGCATAAGCCGCATATGCAGTGACAAAAAAATTAACCCGGTTGCAGGAAAACTTGCAGCCGGGTTTTATGCATAAAATTTTACGCGTGATTTTTGTCTATTTTGCTAACCTCAGACGTTCGCGAGAGCCGCGTCAAGATCGGCAATTATATCATCGACATTCTCTGTTCCGACGGAGAGTCTGACGAGATTTTCATAGACTCCGCAGTCGTCGAGCTCCTGCGCGGTGAGCTGGCGATGAGTTGTGCTCGCCGGGTGCAGACAGCAGGTGCGGCTGTCCGCAACATGGGTGACTATCGCCGCGAGCTTGAGGCTGTCCATGAATCTGACTGCGTCCTCTCTGCCGCCTTTTATTCTCAGCGAAATGACGCCGCAGGTGCCGTTGGGCATATACTTCTGCGCAAGGTCATAGTATTCGTCGCCCTCGAGGCCGGGATAGCGGACGGACTCGATCTTCGGATGAGCCTTCAGGAACTTTGCAACGGCGAGAGCGTTTGAGCAGTGGCGCGGCATACGCAGATGCAGAGTCTCAAGCCCGAGGTTGAGCAGGAATGCGTTCATCGGGGACTGAATTGAGCCAAGGTCGCGCATGAGCTGAGTCGTGCACTTTGTTATATATGCAGCCTTGCCGAACTGCTCGGTGTATACAACACCGTGGTACGACTCGTCGGGAGTTGTAAGTCCCGGGAACTTGTCGTTCTGAGTCCAGTCGAAGTTGCCGCTGTCAACTATAACTCCGCCTACGCTTGTCGCGTGGCCGTCCATATATTTTGTGGTCGAATGGGTAACTATATCCGCGCCGAACTCAAACGGGCGGCAGTTTATCGGGGTCGGGAAAGTGTTGTCGACTATCAGCGGCACGCCGTGGGAATGAGCCGCTCGCGCATACTTCTCAATATCGAGCACAACGAGCGAGGGATTAGATATAGTCTCGGCGAACACGGCTTTTGTGTTATCTTTGAATGCCGCGTTGAGCTCCTCCTCCGTCGCATCGGGGCGAACAAAAGTGAAATCGATGCCGAGCTTTCTCATCGTGACATTGAAAAGATTGAAAGTTCCGCCGTATATCGCGGACGCGGCAACGACATGGTCGCCTGCGGAGCAGATATTGAAAACGGAGAAGAACGACGCCGCCTGGCCGGACGAAGTGAGCATCGCGCCGACGCCGCCCTCAAGGTCGGCTATCTTCGCGGCTACGCAGTCGTTTGTCGGGTTCTGGAGACGGGTGTAAAAATATCCGGACTCCTGCAGATCGAAGAGCCTGCCCATCTGCTCGCTCGATTCGTATTTATATGTCGTGCTCTGGACTATCGGCACAACGCGCGGCTCGCCGTTTTTCGGAGTGTAGCCGGACTGCACGCACTTTGTTTCTATATTAAAGCTCATTTTGTCTCCTCCTTTTTGTCAGTCTTTGAGAAAATGACCCATAAGGTCGAAGCCGGGATCAACAAAATTGCCGGTCTCGGATGCTGATTTTTCATTTATGCTCGCAACGCCGCTGTCAAGCTCTTTGCCTTTACGGTAAATCAGATACGGCACGGGGTCGGATGCGTGGGTACGGGTCGATATCGGGGTCGGATGATCCGGCAGAACCATGACTTTATAATCGTCCTGAGTGTTGAGATAGTCAAGGATTATAGGCATTATACGGCTGTCAATAAGCTCGATTGCTTTGACTTTATTTTCGGGCTCGTTTCTGTGGCCGCACTCGTCGGGAGCCTCGATATGGATATAGACAAGGTCCTGACCTTTACGCCATTCGTCGATTGCAGCGTTCGCTTTGCCCTCGAAATTCGTGTCGATATAGCCGGTTGCGCCCTCGACTTCGGGGGTGTTCATGCCGGCGCAGATGCCGATGCCCTTGAGCAGGTCAACTGCCGAGACGATGCTGCCTTTCACGCCGAACTTCTCTTCAAAGGACGGCAGAGCAGGACGGCTTCCCTCGCCCCAGAGCCAGATTGAATTTGCGGGGAGCTTGCCCTCGGCTATTCTCTTCTTGTTCACGGGGTGATCCTTCAGAAGGTCGTAGCTCTCGCGCATCATGGCGATAAGCTTTTCGGCGTTCGGCGAAGTTGAAAGATACTCGCCGATAACTCTGCCGGAGATATCATGCGGAGGAGTCATCTTGCCGAGATCCGTCGTGCCGTTATGTACGATAAGGCAATGGCGATAAGCCACGCCGCTGTAAAAATCAAATTCGCTGCTGCCGAAATGCTCCTGCACGGTTTTAATTATCTGCGCCGCCTCTTCGGTCGAGATATCGCCGCCGGAGTAGTCGAGCATGGCCTTTGCGCCGTAATCCGCCTCGTCGCTCAAGGTGACAAGGTTGCAGCGCAGAGCGATATCCGTTTCGCTCATCTTGACTCCGATGCTGACCGCCTCAAGGGGCGAGCGTCCTGTGTAGCACTTCTTCGGATCGAAACCGAGCACGCTCATATTTGCAACATCGCTGCCGGGTTTGAGTCCCGCGGCAACGGTTCTGACAAGTCCGACTTCACCCTTCGACGCGAGCGCATCGATATTGGGCTTCTTTGCAACTTCCATCGGCGTCTTGCCGCCGAGAGCCTCAACGGGATAATCCGCCATGCCGTCGCAGAGAACTACAGCATATTTCATATATCTTCACCCTTTCAGAGAATTTATGCACAAACGATGCATATCGGGCGCGACAAGTTCGGTTAGCATATGCATACTCGCCCGCCGCTGCTTTAATTATATCATAAAGTATCAGCGCATTAAAGCAAAAATTAAGAGAGAATATACATATATACTATATAAAAAAGAGTGCAAAATGACGAAAAATTATTTGTCAAAATGCGCTTGCAGCATATAATTGAGCGAGGCACAATGATATAATCGATTTGGAAGAAATATTCAGGAGGAGGATACATATGACAAGAAAATTATTCGCGCTTTTGCTTGCGTGCCTGCTCATTCTTATAAGCTTCACGGCATGCGGCACAAAAACGCCCGAGCCCGGCACGACCGCGGCAGAAGACATATCCGCCGCAGAAACCGAAGCCAACGCGCAGACGAGTGCAGAAGAGACGAACTCCGAAGAGGTATCCGAATCCGCAGAGGAGAGCACTGCTCAGAGCGCACAGAAACCGACGACAGACAAGCCGGCATCAAAGCCCGCAGCAACTGCAAAATCAAATAATTCCGGTTCAGCTTCAAAAGGCAAGCTTGAAGTCAGCGCAGGAAGCGTAAAAAGCATCGCCGGCGCAAAAGTGCTCAGGGCGTGGAAGCTCAATTCAAACGGAGTGAATATAGAAATCCACCGAATAGCCTATGGGCCGCAGATAACTCAGGCTTTCAAAAAAGCGAACGCTGACGGCGCTATCGACTACGACAAGACGGTCACTTATCAGCCGGTAGTCAATATAGCGATAATCACCTGCTCGCCCGAGCACATCGGCGTTGCATCGAGCCAACAGCTCCTTGGCACGAATGTCGGCAGGGTTGAGGATATGGGCAGAAAGAGCGGCGCGCTCATAGCGATAAACGGCGAGGCAGGCTCAACATATAAAAAAGGCGCTCCGACAATTCGCAGCGGCTCGGTAGTTTCGACCGACGGCAGCGGGCAAAAGCGACTGTTGATCTACAGAAACGGCACATGGAAAGTCGAAACGCTCACAAACGAGAACTGCAAATCGTATATCTCGCAAGGCGTTTACAATTCCCTGCGCTATCAGTGGCAAGTCATAACAAACGGCAAGGCGACCAACGAGCACGACACTTATTATCACAACCGCACGGTGTTCGCGCAGATATCGGAGAACAAATATATCATGGCCGTCGGCGAATTCATGCCGCTCGACAATATGATGAAAGTCCTCATAGCATACGGCGCGAGAAATGCGTTTTTGCTAAACGGCGGCAACTGCTCGTCGATGTATGTCAATGGCATCGGCAACACGACCGGCACAAAAGCGACTCAGCTCAAGAATCTCAACAAGCCGTGCGTTATCGAGAGCGAATTTTTCGCGGCAAACGGCATGCTCGGGCTCAACTCCGCCGGGAAGCAGAAGCTGGGCGGACCTTGCAACGAGCTCGACATAGTATATGTAAAATAAAGCAGACGGGGTGAGACGATGAAAAAGGCTTTCAGAGCGGCTGCAATTGCGGCAATATTGCTATTTGCGCTGACTTTTATCGGGAACGCAAAAATCAAAAGCGCATCGGCTCACCTGCTGTTTTCTTCGTCCGTCAGCGTCGGTGGCAATGAATCGCGGGAAGTCACGCTCAAGAGCGGCGACAGAATAGCCATCGGCTCATATCTCGGCGAGCCTATTATATGGAGAGTCATCGAAACGGGCGGCAAAACTCTGCTCATGAGCGAAAAAGTGTTGTGCTTCAAGGCGTTCGACCCGTCCGAGGACGGCATCGGCAGTTCCGATTATCTCGCCTCTCCCCTGCGCGCATGGCTCAATTCGGAGAGCGGATTTTTAAATCCGGAGAATTTTTCAGATAATGACCTTTCGCTCATATCTCCCGACCGAAACGGCGATTTGATATTCCTGCCGTCAAAAGATATGCTCAAAAATATAAGCACCGCCGACCGCCGCAGAAGCCCGACCGAGCAGTGCATCAAAAATGATACTTCGCGCTATTTAACTCTGCGCAAATACTGCTGGTATTGGACAAGCTCCCCGGTTTCGACAAATCAGAGCAGCGTTACGGCGGTCACCACGACCGGCGGATTCTATAAAACGCTCGCGGCGGACGAGCTGTGCGGCGTATGCCCGGCGATGTATCTTCGCAGCGGTATTCTCGTTCTTTGCGGAAGCGGAACCGCCGAAAATCCGTATGCGTTGGCGGGAGGTGGCGAAAGATGAGAGAAAAGCTGAAAGAATTTCAAAACTCTCCGCGCTCGATAATCGCCGCATTCTCCGCCGCCGTGCTGTTTTTCTGCACAGTATTCACGCGGCTGATACTAAAAACCGACGACGGTCACTTTCTCGGCATACTCCACCGAAACGGATTCACGGTAACAAGCTGGCTGCACGAGCGGTACACGACCGTGTCCGGGCGGATAGTCGGCGAATGGCTGATGATAAATTTTCTGCGCCTGCCGCTCATTTTCTGGAAGCTGTTCATCGCCGCGCTGATAATATATATAATGTATTTTCTCTGCCGCCTGTCGGACTTTTTCGGCGAAAAGACAGATATAAGACAGAGATATATCTTCGCCTGCTCGGTGCCGTTGGCAGTATTCCTGCCATGCCTCAACCCGTCGGTGTTTTGGTTTGCGGGTTCGTTCACATTCCTCGTTCCGTTCGCCGCCTTGCTTATCGCGGTAACTCCGCTCACATTCGAGGTGTTCGGCGGGCGCGTGAATCCCATGGCATATGTCGCCGCCGCGATTGCTTCTGTCGTCGCGGCATCTCAGGAGCAGTCCTGCGCCGCGGCGCTCGCGCTGCAAGTGATTCTGCTGATTTTTTCGGCATATCAATGCAAACTCGGATTCCGTCAATTCATCCCGCTCCTGCCGAGCGCAGTTTCCGCCGCGGTGTTGGTTCTCTCTCCCGGACTTCGCGGGCGCGGAGCGATGGAAGCAGCGTCGGGTTTTGAAAGATTCTCTAAAATGAATATATTTGAAAGACTGCTCTGCGGATTTTCAAATTATTTCGCATTTTCATTTTTCTTCTCGCTGATAACAGCAGCTGTTTTTCTCGTTCTGCTCGGCGCATCGGTATATGAAGCGTTCGGCGGCTCGCGGAAAATAAAGAAAATTATATCAGTCTTTGCAATATTCGCCTCGGTGCTGTGCGTCGGAGTCAACGCCGCATATATTATTATCCGCCGCACCACCCCGGACAAGGGCTTTGAAAAGATGTTCAAGAGCGGCAACTATCTTCCGCTCGAACTCGCGGTTACCGCGCTCTGTTTTGTCTTTCTCTTTAGTATTTTCATTCTTATAGCGGCGCTCATCAAAAAGAACAAAAAGCTCGGTTTCACCGTCGGCGTACTGTTCAGCGCCGCTGTCTGCTGCGCCGCAGTGCTCGGATTCTCTTCGTCCGTCTACGCCTCTGGTCAGCGCGTATTTTACTTCACCGAGATGTTCACGCTCATCGCCTGCGCAGCGATGTATTCTTCACTTTCCGATAGCAAGGCGAAAAAATTCGCGGGATATGCAGTCCCGACAGCCGCATTTATTTTCTATATTATCAATTGTTTCACCTACACATTCCTTGAGATACCCATAATGGGTTAAAACAAATTGTAAAGCAATTTGCTTTACAATTTACACACCTATTTTTTAGCGCAAAAATCAAAGCTCCCATGCGACTTTCCCGATATATCAACACATTCTGGGACGCATGGGAGCTTTTGTTTTTTTATTTATAAATCATGTAAAGCTTAACAGCTTGTCATCAATGACCGTGCGGAACGACATCGAGTTTGTCATGCTCCTCGCCGAGATCGGCGCGCAGGAGCGCAAAAAACACTATCGCGAGCAATATTTCGGCGCACCAGATGGTCTTGCCGCCGAGATAGCCGCAAAGAAAAGTTGAAGCGACCGCGCCCGCGACAAACGAGCCTATCATCAGCAGATGCGCGAACATCTTGCCGCGCGCCTCTTTATTTCCGCTGCGAAGCCACTTGACGAGGTTCGAGCCGACCTGGCGGACATGGTTGGTGCAGAAGGTAGTCGCCATCGGAATCTTTTTCGCCTGGCGGAATGTATTGAACTGCATCGAAGCGATAAAATTCACAGCCACCTGGCAGATCTGCGGCGGCGCATCGTCCGGGACGAAGCCGAGCGCAAATATCCACGCCATTTCAAACGCCACGAACGCCGTGTCCCAGCGGACTATCTTGCGGCGGTTTATATGCTTGGGCAGGAATTCCGAAATGACCGTGCCGAGCAGATAAGCCGAAGCGGGCAGGAGATAATACAGCGCCTTGCGCCAGTTCCCGCGCCCGAGCTGAACCGCCATGAGCACGAAGTTCGCCGTCTGCGCGTTGCAGAACACGCCGCCCTTTTGAACATAAGTATATGCGCCGAAAAATCCGCCGACCGCTATCATGACGGCAAAAATCCAGAGCTTTTCGCATTCGAGAAGCTCTTCCTCTTTTTTGAGAGCCTTTTCTTTCATCGTTCACCACACCGTTTCTTTTCTACAACGCATAAGTTTATCACTGCTCCCCGTCTCTGTCAAGGAACGGGAAATAGCCGCAGCATCTTGAAAAAAAGCCGTTTTCATGGTATTATTTAGGGTATTATATACCATTATAGAATGCAATATATAAAAGGGGAGAATAGCATGTCAAAGCTTTTGAAGTATTTGAAAAAATACAAAATTGAAAGTATTCTCGCGCCGTTTTTCAAGCTCATTGAAGTGGCGTTCGAGCTGACTGTTCCGCTGATAGTCTCAACTATAATCGATGTTGGCATAGAGAACGGCGACAAGGTTTATATTATCAAACGCTGCCTGCTGCTCGGTCTGCTCGGCATACTGGGTCTTTGCAGTACGCTTGTGGCGCAGTATTTCTCGGCGAAAGCGTCAGTCGGCTTCGCTACCGATATCCGCCACGCGCTGTTCAGTCACATCGGAAAGCTCTCATACTCCCAGCTCGATTCGCTCGGCGCGCCGACGCTCATAACCCGCCTGACGGGCGACATAAACCAGGTTCAGACCGGAACAAACCTGACCCTGCGTCTCGTCCTGCGCTCGCCGTTCGTCGTATTCGGCGCGGTGATAATGGCGTTCACGGTCGATGTAAAATCGTCGCTCGTGTTTGTCGTTGCGGTGCCCGCTCTCGCCGCGGTCGTGTTCGCGATAATGCTCGTGTGCATACCGATGTACCGCAAGGTTCAGCAGAAACTGGACGGGCTGCTGAGCAAGACGCGCGAAAACCTGCTCGGTACCCGCGTTGTCAGAGCGTTCTGCAAAGAGGAAGAGGAAATTGCGGACTTTGACGCCAAGAACAGCTCCCTGACCGAGATGCAGACGGCGGTCGGAAGGATATCCGCTTTCATGAACCCCGCAACTTTCGTGCTCATAAACCTCGCGATAATCGCGCTGATATATGTCGGCGCAATACGCGTTGATTCCGGCGCCATCTCGCGCGGCGCGGTCGTTGCGCTCTATAACTACATGTCACAGATCCTCGTTGAGCTGATAAAGCTCGCGAATCTCATAATCAGCGTCACAAAGGCGATAGCCTGCGGCAACCGAATTCAGTCGGTGCTCGATATCGAGCCCGGCACCGTCCCCGGCACTGTCACCGACGGCAACGAAAACAGCGAATATTCAGTCGAGTTTGACAAGGCGTGCCTGTCATATAACGGCAGCGAAGAATCGCTGCACAATATCGACCTCAAAATAAAGCGCGGCAGCTCGATAGGCGTTATCGGCTCGACCGGCTCGGGCAAAACTTCGCTCGTCAATCTTATTCCGCGCTTCTACGATGTAACGGGTGGCTATGTGCTCGTTGACGGCGTTGACGTGCGCAACTACGACACAAAGGCTCTGCGCTCAAAAATAGGCGTCGTCTCGCAGAAAAAAGCCCTGTTCGCCGGCACTGTCAGGGACAATATCCGCTTCGGCAAGCAGGACGCCACAGACGAAGAAATCTGGCAGGCGCTCGAAACGGCGCAGGCAAAGCAGATGATAGAGGACAAGAGCGGGCAACTCGACTTTGTCCTCGAACAGGAGGGCAAAAATCTCTCGGGCGGTCAGCGCCAAAGAATGACTATAGCCCGCGCCCTAGTCAGAAAACCAGAGGTGCTCATCCTCGACGATGCGGCGAGCGCGCTCGACTACGCCACCGGTGCGGCGCTGAACAAGGCGCTGAGAAACACCGACTTTGCCCCGACCGTCATAACCGTGTCCCAGCGCGTTGCGGCGATAAGAAACACCGATACCATAGTAGTCCTCGACGAGGGCGAGATAGTCGGCATGGGCACGAACGACGAGCTTCTGCGCTCGTGCGAAGTCTACAAAGAAATTTTCGATTCCCAGCTTGAAAAGGAGGATGCGTAACCGTGAAGAACAAAACCGTTTTCAAGCGAGTTATCGCGGTCATCGGCCGCTCAAAGCTTCTGCTGTTCCTTTCGCTCATCCTCTCCGTTGCAAGCGTCATTCTCTCGCTGTATATCCCCGTCCTCGCCGGACGCGCGATAGACGGAATAAAGCTGCACGGCAACGTTGATTTTGAAGTCATAAAGAAGTGTCTTTTCGGCATTCTGATCTGCGCCATAGTCGGCGGAGTGCTCCAGTGGGTGATGAACATCATCAACAACCGCATAGCTTATAACACCGTGCGCGATATACGCTCAAAGGCATTTTCGCATATGCAGACCCTGCCCGTGGCGTTCGCCGACTCCCACCCCTACGGCGATATCGTCAGCCGCATAACGGCGGACGCGGAGCAGTTTGCCGACGGACTGATCCTCGGCTTCTCCCAGCTGTTCACGGGCGTTGTCACGATAGCCGTGACGCTCGTTTTCATGCTCACTATATCGCCGCTCATCACTCTCGCGGTCGTCGTGCTGACCCCGATATCGCTGTTCACGGCGCGTTTTATAGCACGCCGTACTTATTCGATGTTCAAAAAGCAGTCCGAGACCCGCGGCGAGCAGACTGCGCTCATCAACGAGATGATACAGAATCAAAAGACCGTTCAGGCGTTTTCTTATGAAGACAGAGCGGTTGAAAGATTTGACGAGAGCAATGAAAAATTGCGCAAATATTCGCTCAAATCCATATTCTTCTCGTCGCTTACAAACCCGACCACCAGATTTATCAACAATCTTATCTACGCCGTAGTCGGGCTCATGGGCGGAATATTCGCCATCGGCGGCATGGTGACCGTCGGCGGATTCGTCAGCTTCCTCGCCTACTCGAACCAGTACACAAAGCCGTTCAACGAGATTTCCGGCGTCGTGACAGAGCTTCAGAATGCCCTCGCCTGCGCGGCAAGAATATTCGAGCTCATAGACGAAAAGCCCGAGGAGTCGGACGAAAATTGCTCGGCGCTCAGCGACCCCGAGGGAAGCGTGGAGTTCGATAATGTCCGCTTCTCATATGACAAGAGCAAAAAGCTCATCGACGGCTTCGATTTCTTCGCCCCGTCCGGCAAGACAATAGCCGTTGTCGGTCCGACAGGCTGCGGCAAGACTACGCTTATCAATCTCCTGCTCCGCTTCTACGACGTTGACGGCGGAAGCATAAAGGTTGACGGCGAGAATATAAATGACATCACACGCCACAGCCTCAGGCACCATTTCGGCATGGTGCTCCAGGATACCTGGATAAAGAACGGCACCGTCCGCGAGAATATAGCGTTCGGCAAGCCCGACGCCACGGATGAAGAGATAATCGCCGCCGCCAAGGCGGCACGCGCTCACAGCTTTATAAAGCGACTCAAAAACGGCTACGACACCGTCATCGGCGACGACGACGGACTCTCCGAGGGTGAAAGACAGCTGCTCTGCATCGCGCGCGTCATGCTCATGAAGCCGCCGATGCTCATTCTCGACGAGGCAACTTCATCGATAGACACCAGAACGGAATTGAAGGTTCAGGATGCGTTCAACACGCTCATGCAAGGGCGCACCTCGTTCGTCGTGGCGCACAGACTCTCGACCATCCGCCACGCCGACTGTATTCTCGTCATGAAAGACGGCAAGGTCGCCGAGCAGGGCACGCACGAAGAGCTGCTCGCAAAGAACGGATTCTATACGAAGCTCTACAACAGCCAGTTTGCGCAGTGAAAATAAAGGGTTGTCCATGCGGCAACCCTTTTTTCATTGCTTCGTGTTGACATCGGCAAAAAGTATGATATAATTATAACAGCTGTTATAAAACGAGTGTTTTATAATTGTTATTGGAGGACGCCATGGACTACATTCGCCTGTCACCCGAAAATCTCGAAAGCGAGCACATATGCTGTGCAATATCAAACGCCAAGGATCCGCAGGTCATTGCAAAAAAGCAATGGCTTGCCGAAAGGCTCGGCGAGGGTCTGGTATTTTTAAAAGCCGACGTGCGCGGGAAGTGCTTTATTGAGTATATCCCCGCCGAAAACGCATGGGCGCCGATAGACGCGCCCGGCTATATGTTCATCGACTGTCTCTGGGTCTCCGGCTCTTTCAAGGGGCACGGATATTCAAACGACCTGCTCAACGAATGTATCCGCGACAGCCGCGAAAAGGGCAAATCGGGGCTTTGCATACTCTCATCGGCGAAGAAGCGCGGTTTTCTTGCCGACCCGAAGTATCTGAAATATAAAGGCTTCATAAAAACCGATTCGGCAGAGCCGTATTTCGAGCTGATGTATCTGCCGTTTGACCCGTCCGCGCCCGCTCCGCGCTTTCACAAGCAGGCAAAGAGCGCTCAGACTGACGGCAGCGGGTTCGAGATATTTTATACAAGCCAGTGCCCGTTTACGGCGAAATATGTTCCGCTAATTGAAAACATGGCAAACGATATGAATCTTCCGCTGAGCGCCGTGCATATCTCATCGCGCGAGCAGGCTCAAAACGCGCCCTGCGCCTACACCGCATTTTCGCTGTTCTATAACGGAAAGTTCATAACGCACGAGATACCGAGCGAAAAGAAATTCGCGGCGATTTGTGAAGAGTTCGTAAAATAAAACATAGCCGGATTGACCGGCAGCGTAAAATATACTAATATAGAAAAGGGAAAAGATATCTGTCCGCCCCGGCGGACGAAAAGGAGACATTATGCTTAACATCAAAAACCTGACCAAAACCTACGGCGAGAAAAAGGCTGTTGACGACCTGACGCTGCATATCGCGCCCGGCGAGATATACGGCTTCATCGGCCACAACGGCGCGGGCAAGACCACAACGCTAAAATCCGTTGTCGGCATTTTGCAGTTCGACGAGGGCGAGATAACGATAAACGGCATCTCGATAAAAGATGACCCGCTCGCCTGCAAAAAAATCATAGCCTATATCCCCGACAATCCCGACCTCTACGAATACATGACGGGAATAAAATATCTGAACTTCATCGCGGATATTTTCGGCGTCAGCGCCGACGACCGCCGCGAGCGCATACATAAATATGCCGATATGTTCGGGCTGACCGCCGACCTCGCGCAGCCTATCTCGGCGTATTCTCACGGCATGAAGCAGAAGCTTGCGATAATCTCCGCGTGGATCCACGAGCCCAAGTTAATTATCATGGACGAGCCTTTCGTCGGTCTCGATCCCGCCGCATCGCATCTGTTAAAAGGCATGATGCGCGAGGTCTGCAACTCCGGCGGCGCAATATTCTTCTCGACCCATGTGCTCGAAGTTGCCGAAAAGCTCTGCGACAAGGTCGCGATAATAAAAAGCGGAAAGCTCATCCGCTCCGGTACAATGGAAGAGGTCAAGGGCGACTCCAGCCTTGAGAACGTGTTCCTCGAACTGGAGGGAGAAGAATGCTGAAAACACTGATAAAAAAACAGCTTCTCGAACTCAATAAAAGTTTCTTCGTTGACCGCAAGACGGGCAAGGGCAAATCTGCACGCTCGGCGACATTCTCGATAGTGCTGTTCATATTGCTCATGATTTTTGCCATCGGCGGAATGTTCTGCTATATGTCATATTCGATGCGCCCGCTGATAACCTATGGCATGAGCTGGCTCTATTTTGCCATTATGGGCGCTACCGCCGCGCTTTTCGGCGTTTTCGGCAGCGTGTTCAACACATATTCAAGCCTCTATGACGCAAAGGACAACGACCTTCTGCTCTCGATGCCCATTCCAGTGCGCGATATCATGGCGGCGCGCCTCATCGGAGTCTATCTCATGGGGCTGATGTATTCCGGCGTTGTGGTAATCCCCGCCGTCGGCGTATATTTCATAACCGCGCACCCCGGAATATCCGGCATAACCGCCGTTATAATGGCCGTTATGGTGACTGTTCTCGTGCTTATACTGTCGTGCATACTCGGCTGGGTCGTTGCAAAAATCGCAGTTAAATTAAAAAACAAGAGCATTATAACAGTTATAGTTTCAATAGCGTTTCTCGGCGGCTACTACTATGTCTACTTCAGAGCGAACGAGATAATCACCGGCATCGTCGCAAATAGCGCGGCTGTTGCCGCAAAGGTGCGCACGTCCGCCTATCTGCTCTATATTTTCGGCAAGGCGTTCGCGGGCGATGTTCTGCCGACGATTATAATTTCACTCATCATTCTCGCCCTGCTCGCCGCGACGTGGCTCATAATGTCGCGCACATTCTTAAAGCTCGTCACGAGCAGCGGAAAGACCGCAAAGACAGTCTACAAAGAAAAGACGGTCAAGCAGCAGGGCACTGACCGCGCGCTTCTGCGCCGTGAGATAAACCACTTCCTCTCGAGCCCGTCTTATATGCTCAACTGCTCGCTCGGGGCGCTGTTTATGATAGCCGTCGCTGTTTTCTCGCTGATAAAAAGTGACTGGTTTATCGGCGTTGTCACCCGAATGGATGAGGATTTGCTGGAATATGCCCCGACCTTCGCGTGCTTACTTTTATGCCTGCTCTCTTCTATGAATATACTCACCGCGCCCGCGATATCCCTCGAGGGCAAGAGCCTTTGGATAGCCCGTTCGCTCCCCGTCACCTCGTGGCAGATTCTCAGAGCGAAGCTGAAGCTCCATATGCTCTTCACCGCCGTCCCCGCACTGATATGCAGCATATGCTTCTGTATTGCCCTCAAGCCGGAGCTTCTCACGGCGGCGGTCATGATTATCCTGCCGCAGGTATTCACGCTCCTATGCGCCGTTTCGGGGCTCAGAGTGAACATCAGGATGCCCAACCTCACCTGGAGCAGCGAGAGCGGAGCGGTCAAGCAGAGTCTCGGCATCATGCTCGCGATGTGTCTCGGCTGGGCGTATATCATCGTGCTCATCGCGGTCTATCTGTTCGCAGTGCAGGTGCTGCCGAATGTGTTCGCACTAATAATCGCGACAGCAGTAATAGCGATAATAACCGCGATATCCTTCGCAAGGCTCAAGCGCAAGGGCGTAAAGAGATTTGAGACACTGTAAGCAAAAATAAATATCAGCAGCCGTGGTTCGTTGAGAATCACGGCTGTTGTTTTTTGGGTCTGCGCCGATATCGGACAGCCGCAAGGGCTGTCCCTACAATTTGCGCTGCAATTCGCGAGCAAAAGCGCGGTTCGAAATAAAAAAGCAGCAGACAAGCACACCTGTCTGCCGCAATTTTATTTAATTATTTCTCAAGATTAGCCTTGAGGGTGTTGAGCTCGTCGCTCAGAGCCTTGGGAAGTCTGTCGCCGAACTTGGCGTAGAACTCCTCGATGCCCTTTGCCTCGTCCTCCCAGAGGGAGTTGTCAACGCTCAGGATCTCCTTGAGCTGATCCTCGCTGACCTCGTCCTCGATGCCCTCAAGGTTGATGTCCTCAGCCTTGGGTACGAAGCCGATAGCGGTCTCCTCTGCGTCGACCTTGCCCTCGCAGCGCTTGATGATCCACTCAAGCACGCGCATGTTGTCGCCGAAGCCGGGCCACAGGAAGTTGCCGTCGTCGTCCTTACGGAACCAGTTGACGTTGAATATCTTCGGAGCCTTATCCTCGTCGAGGCCTGCGCCGATGTCAATCCAGTGCTGCCAGTAATCAGCCATGTTGTAGCCGCAGAACGGAAGCATAGCCATGGGATCGCGGCGGACAACGCCGACTGCGCCGGCTGCTGCTGCGGTGGTCTCGGAAGCCATTATCGAGCCGACGAACACGCCGTGATTCCAGCTTCTTGACTGATAGACCAGCGGAGCGAGCTTAGCTCTTCTGCCGCCGAAGACGATAGCAGAGATCGGAACGCCTGCCGGATTCTCAAACTCGGAGCTGATGCACGGGCAGTTGACAGCGGGAGCGGTGAAGCGGCTGTTCGGATGAGCGCCCTTTTCCTCGCTCGTCTTGCCGTTCCACGGTCTGCCCTGCCAGTCGATGGCGTTCTCGGGCGGATTCTTGTCGAGACCTTCCCACCAGACGGTGTTGTTGTCAAGGTTAAGCGCAACGTTTGTGAAAATGGTATTCTTTCTTGTCGCGGCAAGCGCGTTGGGATTGGACTTCTCGTTCGTGCCGGGGGCAACGCCGAAGAAACCGTTCTCGGGGTTGATAGCATAAAGTCTGCCGTCGGGACCCTTTCTGATCCAGGAGATATCGTCGCCGACGCACCAGATCTTGTAGCCCTTGTTTCTGTATCCCTCGGGCGGGATAAGCATGGCAAGGTTGGTCTTGCCGCAGGCGGACGGGAATGCCGCGCAGATATATTTGACTTCGCCCTTCGGATTCTCGAGGCCGAGGATAAGCATATGCTCAGCCTGCCAGCTCTCTTTCCAGCCCTGATACGAGGCTATACGAAGAGCAAAGCACTTCTTGCCGAGGAGGACGTTTCCGCCGTAAGCGGAATTGACGGAGATGATGGTGTTATCCTGCGGGAACTGGCAGATATAACGCTTCTCGGGGTCGATGTCGCAGCTGCAGTGCAGTCCGCGAACCCAGTCGTTGCTGTCGCCCAGAGTATCCATAACCTTCTTACCGACTCTCGTCATGATAGCCATGTTGAGAACGACATAGATGGAGTCGGTCAGCTCAACGCCGATCTTCGAGAACGGAGAGCCGACAGGACCCATCGAATAAGGGATAATATACATTGTTCTGCCCTTATAGCTGTCTCTGGCTATATCATAGAGCATCTTATAAGCCTCAGCGGGATCCATCCAGTTGTTGGTCGGACCTGCCTGATCCGCGCTCTCGGCGCAGATGAATGTGCGGTTCTCAACACGCGCAACATCGTTGGGCTTGGTTCTGTGAAGCAGGCATCCGGGGAGGAGATCCTCGTTGAGCTTGGTCATCTCGCCGGTCTCGCATGCCTTGGCGCGCAGAGCGTCAAGTTGCTCCTCGCTGCCGTCGATCCACATGACTTCGTCGGGAGATACAAGAGCTATCTTCTCTTCGATCCAGTCGATCACTGTCTTGTTCTGTGTCAAATGTTTCATGATATTTGACTCCTTTCGTCTAATCTATTAAGAAAGGTACCATCTTTACCCAGTATGTATTATACCCCAATAAACTCGGTTTTTCAATGACGAAACTGTTAACTTTCAGACCTTTTTTGATAAAAATTTATCAATTTCATCAATAGGCATCGAAGCTCGTGCATTGAGGGTCAGCGGGGCGATGTTTCCCGCCTTGAATTCATAGTAGCCCTGGGCGCCGACCATTGCCGCATTGTCGCCGCAAAGCGACAGCTCGGGCATGAACAGCGACCATGAATGAGCCTTGCAGATATCGGTCATTTCCGCTCTCAGGCGCGAGTTTGCGGACACGCCGCCTGCCAGGACTATCTTGTCGAAACCGAAGTTCAGTGCCGCTTTTTCGGTGTTTTCGCGCAGGCATCTTACGACCGCCTCGATATACGACGCGCCGAGATCGGGCACGCTTATCTCCTCGCCCTTTTGCTTTGCGTTGTGGATAATATTGACGGCAGCAGTCTTGAGTCCTGAAAAGCTGAAATCGTATTCGCTCCCGTCAACATGCGGGCGCGGAAGCTTGTAGCTCTTCGGGTCGCCGTTCTTGGACACCCTGTCGAGGTTCACGCCGCCTGGATAATCGAGCCCCATGGCGCGCGCCGCCTTGTCCATCGCCTCGCCTGCCGCGTCGTCGCGCGTTCTGCCGATAATATGAAAATCCGTGTAGTCGCGCACCTCGATTATGTGGCTGTGACCGCCGGACACGACGAGCGCGAGAAACGGCGGTTCAAGGTCGGGGTGGGTTATATAATTCGCCGCAATATGCGAGCGCAGATGATGCACGGGCACGAGCGGTTTGTTCGCGGAAAACGCGAGTCCCTTTGCAAAATTCACGCCGACTAACAGCGCGCCGATAAGCCCGGGGGCATAGGTCACGGCTATCGCGTCAACGTCACCGACATTCATCTCCGCCCTGTCGAGCGCTTCGCCGACAACGCCGGATATCGCCTCCGCATGGCGCCTTGACGCTATCTCCGGCACGACTCCGCCGTAGAGTATATGTTCCTTTACCTGCGACGCTATGACGCTTGAAATAACGCGTCTGCCGTCCTCGACGACCGCCGCAGCGGTCTCGTCGCAGGAAGATTCGATTGCAAGTATCTTCATTTCGCTCACCCTCATCTGTCAAAAAACTTTGTCATTATCTCCGCATCCTCGCGCGGATCGGAATAAAAATTCTTTCTTGTTCCGACTTCTTTGAAGCCGCGTTTTTTATAGAGTGCCTTCGCCGGGTCATTTGAAGCCCTGACCTCGAGCGTTATCAGCACGCAGCCGCGTTTTATTGCGCCGCGCTCCGCCTCTTCGAGCAGCTTTTCCGCTATCCCGCGGCGGCGAAATTTTTCGGACACGGCGACATTGGTTATATACGCCTCACCCACTATCTCCTGCACGCCGATATATCCGGCGACGCATCCGTCGGCAACTGCGCAGAGAAAATGAGCCTGATCGTTATCAAGCTCTTCCTGAAGCGACTTCTCGCTCCACGGATGCGAAAAACATTCGCGCTCGAGCGACACGACGCCGCCTATATATTTTTCCGTCATCGGGACCGTTTTAACTTCAAAAATACCGATCAGCTCCCGCTCTTTATCTTTTCGTAAAGCTCCGGCAGCGCGCCGTTTATCTTCTTTGCGCACTCGCGGTAAACTTCGATATCGCAGCCGTAGGGGTCATCGACTCCGCCGGCGAGCACATAGAGTCTCTCGTCCGGAATCATGCGGTTGAGCATCTCATACTGCTCATCGGTCATGCAGACTATCAGATCTGCCTTGCGCGCGATGCTGCGGGTCAACATACGAGATTTATGCTCCGAGATATCGACTCCGTATTCGAGGGCGACCGCCTGCGCGTTGTCGCTCGCGGGGCGTCCGTCAAAGGTCGCAAGTCCCGCGCTCGAGCAGTCTATACCGCTCTCCCCTTTTTCTTCGAGCAGTTTTTTGAACATCCCCTCCGCCATCGGACTGCGGCAGATGTTGCCCGTGCAAACAAAAACCAGATTCATGTTTCCTCCGTTTTATCAGCCTTTCGCGTCATACCAGGTGCGCCCGGAATGGACATCCGCAGTGAGAGCCACAGAGAGCTTAACAGCGTTTTCCATTTCCTCTTTGAGCAGGGCGCTCACACGCTCTTTTTCGTTCTCCGGCGCTTCGACTATCAGCTCATCGTGCACCTGCATTATCAGCTTTGCCGCCAGATTCTCGCGTTCAAGGCGTTCGTAAACTCTTATCATCGCTATCTTGATTATATCCGCCGCCGTGCCCTGAATGGGCATATTGCGCGCCACGCGCTCGCCGAACGCGCGGGTGTTGGCGTTCGATGCGGTGAGCTCCGGCAGATATCTGCGCCGCGCGAACATCGTCTCGGCGTAACCGTCTTTCTTCGCCTTTTCGACCACGTCGTGCATATATTTGTCAACGCCTGAATAGTGCCTGAGATAGCCTTTTATATACTCATCCGCCTCGCTGCGGCTGACTCCGATATCTTTAGCGAGCGAGAACGCGCCGATGCCGTATACTATGCCGAAATTGACCGCTTTCGCACGGCTTCTCATTATCGGAGTGACAAGCTGCGGCGGCATATCAAAGACCTCGGACGCGGTCACAGTGTGGATATCCGTGTTATCGTTGAACGCCTTTATCATGTTTTGGTCGCCCGAAATATGGGCGAGAACGCGAAGCTCAATCTGCGAATAGTCCGCGTCAACGAGCACATATCCGTCCCGCGCGACGAAGAATTTCCGCATCTCGCGCCCGAGCGGAGAGCGCACGGGGATATTCTGAAGATTCGGCTCGGTCGATGAGATTCTGCCGGTTCTCGTCTCGGTCTGATTCAGAGTCGAGCGGATGCGCCCGTCCTCGCCGATAACCTTGAGCAGACCGTCGCAGTAGGTCGACCTGAGCTTTGAAAGCGTTCTGTATTCGAGGATATCGCGCACAGCGGGGTGCTTGTTTTCGAGCGATTCGAGCACCTGCGCGTCGGTCGAATATCCGCTTTTTGTCTTTTTTCTCGCGGGCAGCTTGAGCTTTTCAAACAGCGCTTCGCCGAGCTGCTTGGGCGAGTTCAGATTGAACTCATAGCCAACTAGAGCGTATATCTCCTGCTCGATTTCGGCTATCCTCCCGCCGAGCTGTTTGCCAAATTCCGCGATTCCGTCGCGGTCAACAGCGAAGCCCGTCTGCTCCATTGAAGAGAGCACATGCGCGAGCGGAAGCTCGATGTCATGAAGCAGCAGCTGCTGTCCGTTTTCCTCAATTTTTTTGTCCATCGCCGCAAATAATCTTCTCAGCGACGCGGCGGCGCAGTCGTTTTCGTCGCCGTTTTCAACCGGCACTGCCGCTGAATATTCGCCTGCAAGGCGCAGCGCGTCATAGGACGAGGCGGAGGGATTGAGAACATAGCCCTCAAGCTCCAAATCGCCGCACATATTCCTGCACTGAGCCGAACAGCCCTGCGCGAATGAATAGAGCGACTTTATGTCCGCCGTGTATTTTTTTATATTTTTATCTTCGAGCAGCTTTATAAAAAACGGATAAAAATTCTCGTTTTCGCAGTCGCACACGAGCACTTTGTCTCCGAGATCGAAACGGCACTTTTCGCCGTCCCAGAGAAAATAGCTCTCGCCGTCAGATTTAAGGCGCGTCATCAGCTGGCCGAAATCATCCTCGGCGCAGACCGGGACGGGCTTCTCCTCTTTTTGCGGCTCAGAGGCTGTGTTTGATATCTCGAGTCCGAGGCGGTCGATTAGCTTGAACATCTCGAGATCCGCGAGCATTCTCGTGACCTTGAAATTGTCGGGCGCTCTGAGAATATAGCTCTGCGGGTTATTGTCGATCGGGATATCGCAGTTTATCGTGCCGAGCTTTTTGCTCAGGAACGCCATGTCCCTGTCTTTTTTCAGCTTGTCCCGCACTCCGGGTTTGATGTCTATCGTGTCGATATTGTCGTAGATATATTCTATCGAGCCGAAGCGGGCTATCAAATCGCCGGCGGTCTTTTCGCCGATTCCCGCAACGCCGGGGATATTGTCCGAGCTATCGCCCATGAGGGCTTTTATGTCAATGAGCTTTATTGGCTCAACGCCGTATTTTTCGCGCACTGCCTCGGGCGTGTATCTGTCGGTCACGGGTCTGCCCATCTTCGTCGCGGCGAGCAGAACATTGACGCTGTCGGACACCAATTGCAGGCTGTCTCTGTCGCCCGTGGCTATTGTGCAGACGGCGTCGCCGCTGTGGCGCGCGAGAGTGCCGAGAATATCGTCCGCCTCATATCCGGGCTTCTCGACTATCGGCACGCCCATCGACTCAAGCAGCTCCTTAAGCACGGGCATCTGCTGCGCGAGCTCATCGGGCATACCCTTTCTTGTCGCTTTGTAGCCGCCGTACATCTCATGGCGGAAAGTCGGCTGTTTGACATCAAAAGCAACCGCCACCGCCTGCGGCTGGCACTCGTCTTTGAGGCGCAGAAAAATATTCATGAAGCCGTAGATGGCGTTGGTAAATCTGCCGTCCTTTGTCGTGAGCACCTTTATGCCGTAAAACGCGCGGTTCAATATGCTGTTGCCGTCAATAACAAGAAAGTTCATGTTCAGCCTCCGAGCTTTGAGTCTAAGATACTATATTATACCACACAAGCGGCGATTTGCATACTTTTTTATATCCTTTTTCCCTTTATATAGACGCACTCGAGCTCTTTCAAATCGGACGAAAGAACAGTGAAATCGGCGCGCTTGCCGACTGCTATACTGCCCGTCACATCGTCGACACCTATCGCGCGGGCGGGATTTATCGTGCAGGATTTCACCGCCTGGCGGACTGGCACGCCGAAGCTGATTATATTCCTGAACTCAGCAAAAATATTTGTCGTGCTCGCGGCTATCGTACCGTCGGCGAGCAGAGCCTTGCCGTCTTTTACATACACTGTCGTGCCGCCGAGCTCATATTCGCCGTCGCCGAGACCCGAGGCGCACATGGAGTCGCTGACCGCGACACTCCTGTCCTCACCGAGTATTTTATAGAGCAGGGCGAGATACGCCGGGTGGATATGCATCCCGTCGCTTATCAGCTCCGCCGTGGCATTTTCGGCTCTGAGCGCCGCGACTGCCGCGCCGGGCCTGCGGTTATATATCGGATCCATGCCGTTCAAGAGATGCGTCGTGTGGGTTATTCCGTTTTTATAGCCGAGCTCCGCCTGCTCAAATGTCGCGGCGGTGTGCGCGGCGGACACCGTGCATATCTTCGACGCCTCGTGCGCAAATTCTATAGCTCCCGGAAGCTCGGGTGCCAGCGACACAAGTCTTATTTTGCAGATTTTATCGAGCTTTTTGAGCTCGTCTATGTCCGGCTCATGCAGATATTCGGGATTCTGCGCACCGCGCTTTGCATATGAGAGGAACGGTCCCTCCATATTGATGCCGTGGATATATGCGCCACACTCCTTGCCGAGATATTCCGCCGCATTCTCAAACGCCTTTTCTATCCTGTCATATGGCAGAGTCATCGACGCGGGGCAGAACGAAGTTACGCCGAAACTCGCGAGAGTCCGCGACATGGTTTCGAGCGTATGCGGCTGAACGTCGGAGAAATCCGCTCCCCCGCAGCCGTGGATATGTATGTCGATAAAGCCGGGCAGGATAACGCATCCGGAAAGATCGTGCTCCTCCCCGCCGTTTAAATTTTCGCCTATTTCAGCTATTTTGCCGTCCTCAACGCGCACATCCGCGCGGCGCAGAGCAAACTCGGAATCGAAAATATCCGCATTCTTCAGTATCATTTTATATCCCTCCGTTGCGGCAAAAGGGGCTGTTTCATATTGAATCCAATACAAAACAGCCCCTTTGTTATTGATTATATTTACGCGTTGTCCTCGATGAACTTAACGATATCGCCGACAGTTCTGACATGATCGAGAACATCGTCGGGAACTTCGAGGTTGAATTCCTCTTCGATGGACATAGAGAGATCGACAAGATCAAGGCTGTCTGCGCCGAGATCTCCGGAAATAGATGCATCCTCGGTAACAAGATGGCTGTCTATCTCGAGCTGCTCGCAAATGATTTTCTGGACTCTTTCAAAAGTTGACATTTTTATTTCTCCTTATACTGTAATTTTTAAATCAACCTTTTGTTTTCGAGGAAAGCGGAATTAATTTCCGTGCCTCTTATAGTATAGATATTATTAATATTATCGCCGTTTGTCAATACTTTATCTGTAAAAATTTTATTAATTTCACAGTGTGTATTTTTCCCCGATACAAAAGGCGTGAATATAGCCGCGCCGCGGGGAAAAAATAGATTTGAAAAAAATACTTTCGGGTGATGATATGGATATATTTCTCAGCTTTCTCAAGGCGTTCGCGGTCGGCGGCGCGATATGCGCGGTGGGCCAAATAATAATGGATCTGACAAAGCTCACACCCGGGCGCATACTCGTCTGCTTCGTCGTGGCGGGAGTCGTGCTCGGCGCGGTCGGAGTCTATGCTCCGCTCGCAAAATGGGCGGGCGCGGGGGCAACGGTTCCGCTGACGGGCTTCGGCTTCGCCATGGTAAAAGGTGTCAAGGAGGCTATCGCCGAAAAGGGCGCGCTCGGCATCCTGACGGGTCCTCTGACCGCATCGAGCGCGGGGATAACCGCGGCGGTGCTCTGCGGTCTTATCGCGTCATTTGTTGCGAGACCAAAGGAAAAATAAGAAAAAGTCACCTGCCATACACAATAGCGTATAGCAGGTGAAATTTTTTCAAAAAATCAGTTGGCTGCGGGTGCGCAGGTATCGCAGCAGGAGCAGGAGACATAATTCTCCGGCTCGTCGGCAGCAGCCTTCTTCTTGTCTATGATCTTCTTGACGGCAAACGCTATACCGACAACAGCGGCGGCAACAGCGATGATGATAGCGACGATCTTGATTATCTTCTTAGCTTTGTCCATGGTCTCACCTCCTGTTTGATTCTTATCGATTATGATTATACGCCAAACGCAGACAAAAGTCAAACCATACGATAAAAATTTACAAACGGATATTATGCCGCATCAAAAAGAAAAATCGCGAAAAGAGTAAAATAAAAAAATTAACGGTCATGGCAAAAGCCAGAACCGTTAATCGTTTGTTTGCAATCTTACGCCTCGTTGAGAAGCTTTGCAAGAGCGGACTTCTTGCGAGCAGCATTGTTCTTATGAATAAGGCCCTTGGCGGCTGCCTGATCGACCTTCTTTATAGCTGCGGTGACAACTTCCTTCTTATCTGCCGCGTTGGTCTCAGCAGCAGTGTGAGCCTTCTTTATGGCAGTCTTAAGGGCTGAATTGCGGGACTTGTTGCGGGCGGCCTTTGTCTTGTTGACGATGACACGCTTCTTAGCTGACTTGATATTAGGCATTTTTGCACCTCCTTCATCATACAGTTAATAATCTTATCATAGACTTTGCCAAAATGCAAGAGAAAAAGAAAAAATTTTTGCCTTTCGCACCCCTGCGAAAGCGAAACGGAGACGAAAAAATGAACTTCAGAACAGACCTTGCGCTCGAAGTGCGCGAAAATCTAGAGGGCAGCAGAATCGACGGCGTGGAATGCACGAGCTTTGAAAGCGCGGGCGCGGAAATAACCCGCTTGCGAGTCACGGACAGGCGCGGCGAAGAAATATTGGGCAAGCCGCGCGGAGAATATATAACCGTGCAGTCGCAGTCGTTCGCGCGCTCCTCGCGCATAAGCGACGAGCTTATAGATGCCGTGGCGCAGGAGCTCTCTCGCCTGCTCCCGTCCGAGGGCACGGTGCTCGCCGCAGGGCTCGGCAACACGAATATAACCCCCGATGCGCTCGGCCCCAAATTTATCGGCGGCGTGTTTGTTACAAGACACCTAAAGCGCGAGCTATGCGAGCAGCTGGGGCTCGGCAGGCTGCGCCCGGTCGCGGCGATAGCACCCGGAGTGCTCGGTCAGACAGGAGTCGAAACAGGCGAGCTGCTGCTCGGCGCGGTGAATGTGATAAAGCCCTGCGCCGTGATAGTCGTCGATGCACTCGCCGCGCGCAAGCTCGGCAGGCTCGGGAGCACAGTTCAGATATCTGACAGCGGAATAATCCCAGGCTCGGGGGTCGGCAATTCCCGCGCCGAGATAAGCCGAAAAACGCTCGGCGTCCCGGTCATATCCGTGGGCGTTCCGACGGTCGTTGATGCGCACACACTCGCCCGCGATGTGTCGGGTAATAACACAAATGAACCTGCCGAGGACGCAAAAATGATGGTCACACCGAAAGAGATAGATCTGCTTATCGAGCGCTGTTCGGGACTGCTCTCGCTCGCCGTAAACCGCGCTTTGCAGCCGGAGCTGAGCATAAAAGACCTCATCGAGCTGACAAGTTGACAAATTCGCCTGAAATTGTTACAGAAATGTTACAATTTATCTTTCTTTGTAACCATTTTGTATTCAACTGTAATCGTTTTGTGGTGGCTTTAGCCCCATGTTCGGTATATACTATGTATCGTAGGAAAGAGAAACTACGAAACGGTTAAGGAGGACAACAAAATGGTATTACAGGCATTAGGAATCATCTTGGTATTGGCAGTCGTCATGTCAGTGGCGGCAGTAAGCAGTTCGACCTCCGGCAGAACTGAACCGTAAAAGTGTTCTGAACGGATAAAAAAACAAAACAACTTCTCGATTGCCGCCGCTTGTGCGGGCGACGGCAAATCAGTTCCCCATCACCCCCAGAGCTTCCGGTGCTCTGGGGGTTTCCCATTTTAAACTAAATTTTACGTCATCAAAACAATACAGTCGTAACTCGTTATAAAACGGCAGAAAAGAATATTAGTCTCTACGATATAACTCATGCTTCGTGACCCCTAATTTATTTACACGAATATACCGTTCCTCGCTCATGCTAAAATATAAATACTATCCGCCCTATTTAATCCTGCTTTCAATAGCCGCGCCGCAGTGTTTGATAAGCCAATTGAGACAGGCGAGGGAACGGCTTGCGAAGCAAGACGCACGAGCACGCACTCGTTCAAGCTCCGGCGCGTTTGCGTGCGAATGTGCCGAGCAACTAACTGAGAGCCGCAAGCTATGTACTGCGGTGCGGCGTTGTCGGGGGTACAGGGGGATTCCCCCTGTTTTGCTTTTCTTTTGCAGGCGTTTTCTTTTTCAAACAAAAAGAAAACGCCGAAACGCGGGTAGTATATATCTTTTGATTATAGTACGTAGCGAAGGCAAAAGTCCATTTTAGTTAACACAAAAAGAGCCGCCATATTGGCAGCTCTCGTCTTTTTTGATTTTACTCTGCGTCGTCGGCGTTTTCCCAGTTGTGCCAGACGTTCTGAACGTCGTCGTTATCCTCGAACATCTCGAGCATCTTGCTCATGTTCTTGATATCGTCCTCATTTTCGAGTCTGGTGTAGCTCGAGGGAACATACTCGACCTCTGCGGAGAGGAAGGTGTAGCCCTTCTTCTCGAGATCCTCGCATATTGCGGAGAAATCGTTGGGCTCGGTGCGGATATCATAAACGCCGTCGTCGGTCAGGAAGTCGATAGCTCCTGCCTCAAGCGCATCCTCCATCAGCTTCTCCTCATCGATATCGTCGTCCTTTTCGATAACGATAACGCCCTGCTTCGAGAACATGAACGAGACGCAGCCGCTCTGACCCATGTTGCCGCCGAACTTGTCGAAATAGTGGCGCATATCGCCCGCAGTTCTGTTGCGGTTGTCGGTAAGGGTCTCAACTATAACGGCGATGCCCGACGGGCCGTAGCCCTCGTACATGATCTCCTCGTAGTTGTCCGCATTGCCGTCGCCGGCAGCTTTCTTAATAATACGGTCTATGTTGTCGTTGGGAACGTTGTTCGCCTTAGCCTTGGAAATGATATCCTTGAGCTTCGAGTTCGACGCCGGATCGGGGCCGCCCTCACGCACCGCAACGGCTATCTCGCGGCCGATCTTCGTGAAGATCTTCGCGCGCTGGTTATCCGTTTTTTCTTTCTTTCTCTTGATCGTACTCCATTTTGAATGTCCTGACATATAAGCCGCGCCCCGGGCGCGTCCCTCCTTTGACTATCTGATAAAGCTTGTTTCTAACGGTTAATTATACAATAAAAGCTCGCAGTCTGTCAAGTGCTGCGCCTTTATTTGACTATCGCATCGACTATCCGCTCGGCGCTTTTGCCGTCGAGGGCGTCAAAATTGAAGCTTTTGAACTTCTCCTGCCTGTCTTTTCCGAAATCGCCGCCTGATATCACATCGAGCAGTTCGTCAAAAATTTTTGCCGTTCTGCCGGGCACATAGTCTTCATAATCGAAGAAGAACGAGCGCTCGCGCTCATATTCCTCGAGGTCGAATGCATAGAAAAGACACGGCTTTCCGAGCAGAACGAAGTCCATGCATATTGAAGAATAGTCGGTTATCAGCAGGTCGCACATCTGAACGAGCTCGCCGACATCCGGATATCCCGTCATGTCTATCGCGCTCTCGCCCGCGTCCACTTCGCCCGTGTGAACCTGCGGATGCAGGCGGATGAGCAGAACATATTCATCAGAAAAACGCTCCGCAAATTTCTTCGCGTCGAAGTTTTTCATTATCTCGCCGTCGCGCTTCGGGTCGTCGCGGAATGTCGGAGCATAGAGTGCGAGTTTTTTGCCCCTGCACTGCGGATATTTTTCGTCAAACTCCGCTCTGAGCTTTTCGGTGTCAGAGGGCAAGAAGAATCTGTCCGTGCGCGCGCTTCCCAAGGGCAGCACACGCTCCTCCGGCAGGTCGAACGCCTTGGCATAATACGGCACGACATTTTTTGACGAGCAGACCGCGTGGGTATATCGCTTGCAGCAGCGCTTTTCAAGCTCCTCAATCTCCGGCGGAAGCGCCGAGCAGAGCCCGAATCGCTTGAACACGCCCTCGGCGTGCCAGAGCTGGACAACTTTCGTCTCCGGGCTGAAATTTATATAGGCGAGGGGCATAAAATTGTCGTTCAAAAAGACATACTGCGCTGTTGCAAGGCGGTATGAACTGACGAAAAAGAACCTGAACGCGCCTTTTATGAGCTTCGCCGGGTTCTTTGAAAGCTCGATGTCGCGGCGGGTGATGAGCTTTATATCATAGTCACCGCGCCTCTCAAGCTCCGTCTTAACCGCGCCGAGCGAATCGTTGAAATCCGCGTTGTGCGGAGATACCAAAGCCACCCTTCCCCTTTTAACAGGGAAAAGGCGGCATATTCTGAATATCACTGCGTAAATAGTATAAAACAGCTTTTTCATTATTTATCCCAATCGATGACGGTCTTGCCGAAGTTTCTCATATAGTCGGCGTTGAACGCCTTGTGGATATCCGGGATATCGCGAACCTTGAACTCATCGCCGATAAGATTCTCAAGATAGTGTCCGACCTCCGGATGCTCTGCGAAAATCTGCATCGTGCGCAGGAAATCCTTCCTGCCGCTGCGCGAAGAGCCGAAGAGATTGAGACCTTTTTCAAGCACCATTCTCGTGTTGATATCGACGAAGTTCTCGCTGACGCCCATGAGCGAAATGCTGCCCTCGGGCTCAATGAGGTCTATCATCTGATTTATCGCAGGTCTTGAGCCGGGGCCGCCGACGCACTCGAACGCGTGGTCGATGCTGACTCCCTCAGGCACAGCGTCAACATGGAATGTCTCTTTTGCAAAGGTGAAGAAATTGAGCTTGTCCTCAACCGTGCCGAAGATATAGAGCTCGGCGTTCGGATAGAGATAGTGCAGCATCAATGCGGTTATGAAGCCGACATTTCCGTCGCCCCAGATACCGATTCTGCGGCGGTTGGAATTCGCGAACTTCTCGAAGCGCGAGATGGACTGCACGCTGACGCTGACAAGCTCCGAGAACGAAGCGACGCGCATATCGAAGCCCTCGGGCACCTTGACAAGGCGGTCGTGGGGCATCTGGATATAGTCGCGCATGAAGCCGTCATATCCGCTCGAGCAGAAGTGGCTCGAACGCAGATAGTTCTCGGCGATGACCGGGTCGGTCTCGGTGGGTGTATTGGGTATCGGAATGAGCATCTCGCCGACCGAAAACACGCCGCTCGGGTCATATATTACTTCGGCGACACACTCATGGATAAGAGCCATGGGCAGCTTCTTCATGAGCACGGCGCGGTTGCGCAGGCCCTGATAGTAGCGCTGATCCGCCTTGCATATCGACATCTTGACGGGGCGGAGAATGACCTCGTTCTTCGAGAGGTCTATCTCCTTGTACGCCGTGTCAATGAGCTTGGGCGCTATAAGCTGATATACTTCATTTATCATTGTTCACAACCCCCAGAAGTGCGTTTGCAACTTTGAGATCATAGGTGTAGGTTATCTTGATGTTGAACACTTCGCCGTCAACGATGCGGACGGGCTTGTTCTTTATTGTATAAATCTTGCACGCGTCGGTCAGCGTGTTCTTCTCGTCCTCGGTGAGGCTGTTGAGAACGCTCTCAAGCTCCTTTATTCTGAAGGACTGCGGAGTCTGACCCTGATACAGCTCGCTTCTGGTCGGAATGCTGCTGACATTTTCGCTGTCCTCGCTGCGGACTATTGTATCCGTTGCGGGAATAACAGTGTCGCACGCGCCGTATTTCTTCGCAGCCTCGATATTTTCGTCAATTATTCTGTGGGTGACAAACGGACGGACTGCGTCGTGGGTAACAATAACGCTGTCATCGTCAATGGCGAAATTCTCGTTGATGAACTTGAGCGCGTTTTCGAGCGTGCCGTTTCTTGTTGAGCCGCCCTCAACGACATTTATCTTCTCTGCGATAGCCTCGCCGAGATATTTCTTCACGAGATCCTTCGTGTGGGCTATCCATGCCTTGGGGCAGAGGACTATTATGCGGTCGATTCCGGGATTGACGACAAACTTCTCTATCGTGTGGACTATTATCGGCTTTGAGCCGAGCTGGAGATACTGCTTGGGCATATCTGCGCTGCCCATTCTGCTGCCGATACCGCCGGCAAAAATCGCTCCTATGACCATCTGAAAAACACCCTTTCTTATTTTATTCCCTTGACCATACGGTCGTAGATATCACAGACCTCCTGGCTCGTTCCGGAAGCTATCATCTTGCCGTGATCGAGGATTATGGCCTTGTTGCAGAGTCTGCGCACCTGTTCTGTCGAGTGCGAGACGAAGAGCACCGTTACATTGTTTTCAAACATCGACATGACGCGTTTCTCGCTCTTGGCTCTGAAACGGGCGTCGCCGACAGAGAGCACCTCGTCGAGAATAAGCACCTGCGGATCGACCGCAGTAGCTATCGCGAAGCCAAGACGCGCACGCATACCGGAGGAATAGTTCTTGACCGGGACATGCATGAAATCTTTGAGCTCGGCGAATTCGACTATCTCATCATAGCGCTCCTCGATGTATTTTCTCGAATAGCCCATCGTTGCACCGTAGAGATAGACATTCTCCTTGCCGGTGTAGTTCATGTCAAAGCCCGCGCCGAGTTCAAGCAGAGGGGCAATAACGCCCTTTGTCGTGACCGTGCCCTTGGTGGGCTTGAGAACGCCTGCGACAGTCTTGAGCAGTGTACTCTTGCCGGCTCCATTGAAGCCGAGAACACCGAGGCGTTCGCCCTTTTCGATCTGGAAATTGACATCGGTCAGCGCCCAGAAATCGTCATACCTGAGCTTGCGGGTGACGAGCTTTATGAAATATTCTTTTAGATTGTCTACCTTTTCCTGATTCTGAATGAATCTGATGCTGACGTGATTTACATCAACCATTACGTTGCCCATAATTACGCCCTCCCATCAGATGTGCAGGATGAAATCATCCTGCTTCTTGTAGAACACCAGCACGCCTATGAGCAGCATCGCAACGCTGAAGACGGCGGAGTAGATTATATGATTCGGATTCATCGCCCTGCCGAAAAGCACGCAGTCCCTGAACATCGAGACTATCGAATAGAGCGGGTTCGCCATGAGCGCATACTGTGCATACCTGTTGGTTATATGCAGGGTCTCGACATTGTAGAATATGGGAGTCGCATAGAACAGCAGCATGCAGAAAACTTCGTACATATACTCAACATCCTTGAAGAAAACCTCCATGGTGCAAAGTATCATTCCGACGCCGACGCACAGCACAAAGAGAATGAGTATCGGCACGAAAGAGAGCAGGATATACGGAGTCAGGCGCATGGCGGTGTCGGTGAATATCATGTAATACGCCATAACGACCGCAAGCACGAGAAGTGATATAAGGAACGTTATGAAGTTCGACGCGACATTCGCCATGGGGTATATGTACTTGGGCACATACACTTTCTTTATGACCGATGCGCTGTTTCTTATCGAGCGCATGGCGCGCTTGGTCGCCTGGGAATAGAACTCATAGAGCAGACGGCCGCAGAGCAAATATACGGGGTAGTTGAGAACCTTCGACTCATCGCGTCCGAAGATATTTCCGAAGATGAACGCGAGCACGATCATCGTCAGAAGCGGCTGAAGGAATGTCCAGAACATACCGAGAACCGAGTTCCTGTACTGGAGCTTAATGTTCTTGCGAACGATCTCGGTGAAAAGGAAACGGTACTTATAAAAATTTTTGAAGTATTTCTTCATCCGGATCACCTCCACTTTTTCATATAGTAGAACATCGAGCGGATATGGACGAGCAGGAGCTTGAAGTTATGTTTCGACTCCCTCTCCCATTCGTGATAGACAACAACCGACGGATCAAACACGACGCGGGCATATTTGCGCACGGTGCGGGTTATGTCGCTGTCTTCAAAATAGAGGAAATATCCCTCGTCAAAGCCGCCGATTTTGCGAAACAGCTCCGTTCTTATCATGAAGAAGCATCCGGAGGCGTTCTCAATGTCAAAGGGCTTTGTGTAGTCCTCGTCGAGCATTGCGTATTCGCGCAGGAGCCTGCCCGGCTTCTCTTCGTTGCGCAGGCGGCTGGCAAAAAGATATTTTATCTTCGGGTCGCGCTTGCCGAGGATCTGCATACGCCCGTCTGGGAAACAGATTTTCGGGGCGAGCATACCTATATCCTCATGCTCTTCGAGATAGTCCGCAAGGGCTGATATCGCGTCGTTCTTTACTGTAATATCCGGATTTATGACGACATGATATTTTGAATCAAGCCTGTCCATCACCAGATTATGACCCGCTCCGAAGCCGGTGTTTCCGGCGTTGCGGATAAGCTCAAGCTGCGGGTAATTCTGCTCGATAAATTCCGGAGTGCCGTCGGTTGAGGAATTGTCCACAACATAGAGCTTGAAATCGGCACGGGTGAACTCGAGCAGAGAATCAAGGGTCTTTTTGATGGAATGCATATTGTTGTGCGTCACTATGCAACCCGTGACCTTATATTTTCCCAATTTCACACCTCTTTAAAGTGCTGACTTATCACGGTCAGCGTAAGTCTGCGTTTTTGTATCGCAGTATATCTCCCGCCATCTGAATGCGCCAGGATATCTTCTGCGCGGCGGTGGTCTTGCCTCCTGTCACATTGCCGCCGTGGCAGCGATGCTTGATAAGAGGCTCGTATATGAACTCGACCTTGCCTTTTAATTCGGCGTTGAGTCCTATCCACCAGTCATGCATGGCGAGATCTTTGGGGAACGGCATGAACGCAGGCTCGAAATCGCGCCTGAACGCCATGCAGCAGCCCATATATGAATTCTTCAGAAAGTTTCTGACAAATCCCCTCTTCGAGCCGTTGAGGCTGAAGAAAGATTCGTCGGTGACGTTCAGTTCCCCGTCCGTCATCATTGCGTCATGCAGCACGACGTCTGCGCCGTTTTCAATCGCTTTCATGACGCGCTCAACCTTGTTCGGGAGCCAGACATCGTCCTGATCGCACAGGAAGATTACATCCCCCGAACAGTTAAGAATAGCGTTTTCAAAATTTCTGCATACACCCTCGCCCGTGCCTTCGACATATCTGACGCGCCCGTCGTATGCCGAATAGAATTCGACCGCCGCGCGGGTCTTGCCCGCGGGGTTATCGTCGCTGACGACTATCTCGTCGTCCCTGCCGAGCTGAGGGAGTATGGATTCAATCTGTTCTCCTATATATTTCTCGCCGTTATATGCGGCAAGAGCAACCGATATTTTCATATATCAATAGAGCTTTGCGCCCGCAGGGATGCGGCCGGAGACCATAAGAAGATTGAGCTTCTCTTCGCCCTCCTCCGAATGTACGGCGCTCAGGAGCATTCCGCACGAATCGATGCCCATCATCGCTCTGGGCGGCAGGTTGGTTATGGCTATGAGCGTCTTGCCGACAAGCTCTTCGGGCTCATAATAGGCATGAATACCGCTTAAAATAATGCGGTCGGTGCCCGTGCCGTCGTCGAGGACGAACTTGAGCAGCTTCTTGCTCTTGGGCACTGCGGTGCATTCTTTGACCTTGACGGCTCTGAAATCGGACTTGCTGAAAGTCTCAAAATCAACAAAATCCTTGAAGAGAGGCTCTATCTCGACCTTTGAGAAGTCTATGGTCTCGGGAGTCTCCTCCTCTTTTTCCTCTTCGACAACCGCGGTCTTCTTGGACGCATCGCCGTCAAGCGACTTCATCGTCGGGAAGAGCAGAACGTCGCGGATTGAGTAGCTGTCGGTCAGGAGCATGGCAAAGCGGTCGATGCCGATGCCGATGCCGCCTGTCGGGGGCATACCGTATTCGAGAGCCATGAGGAAGTCCTCGTCGGTGTGGTTCGCCTCATCGTCGCCGGCGGCAAACAGCTCTTCCTGAGCCTCAAAGCGGCCGCGCTGGTCGATGGGGTCATTGAGTTCGGAGAAGGCGTTCGCCATCTCGCGGCAGGTTATGAACAGCTCGAAACGCTCCGTGTAGTTCGGATCGTCGGGCTTTCTCTTTGCAAGCGGGGAAATCTCGACCGGGTGCTCCGTGATGAAGGTCGGCTGAACGAGCTTGTCCTCAACATATTCCTCGAAGAAGAGGTTGAGCAGGTCGCCCTTCTTGTGTCTCTCTTCAAATTCGATGCCGCGCTCCTTAGCGAGCGAACGGGCAGTTTCAAGATCGATTTCAGCGAAATCGACGCCCGAATATTTCTTGACAGCCTCGACCATCGTCATGCGGGCAAAGGGCTTGGAGAGGTCAATTTCCACGCCGTCATAGGTGACGGCGGCAGTGCCGAGAACCTTGAGAGCAACGGTTCTGTAGAGCTCTTCGACAAGGTCCATCATGCCGTGGAAATCTGTATACGCCTGATATATCTCAAGGAGCGTGAACTCGGGATTGTGGCGCACATCAAGACCCTCGTTGCGGAAAACTCTGCCCATCTCGTAGACTCGCTCAAGGCCGCCGACTATAAGGCGCTTGAGGTAGAGTTCAAGGGAAATGCGCAGGTTGAGATCCTCGTTGAGGGCGTTGTGATGGGTCACAAACGGACGCGCGGCAGCGCCGCCCGCATTCTGAACAAGAATGGGCGTCTCGACCTCGATGAAATCCTTGGAATCGAGATAGTTTCTTATCTCGCGGATTATCAGGCTTCTCTTTATAAATGTATCCTTGACATCGGGGTTGACTATGAGGTCAAGGTAGCGGCGGCGATAGCGGGTGTCCGTATCGCGCAGACCGTGGAACTTTTCGGGCAGCGGAAGCAGCGACTTCGTCAGCAGGCGAAGCGCGGTTGCGTGGATGGATATCTCGCCCCTGCGGGTCTTGAACACCGTGCCGCGCACTTCAAGGATATCGCCGATATCCCACTTCTTGAACTTTGCAAATGTATCCTCGCCGACATCGTTTATGCGCACATAGACCTGAATACGGCCCGAGCGGTCACGGATATCGATGAAGTTCGCCTTGCCCATATCGCGTCTTGACATCATTCGTCCGCATATAGAGACCTCCTTGCCCTCCATCGCTTCGAAATTGTCAACTATCTCCTGTGCATGGGCGGACTGATCCGCTGTTGTTATCTTGAACGGATCCTCCCCTGCGGCGCAAAGCTCGTTGAGCTTGTCCAGGCGGATCTGACGCAGGGCGTTTATGTCCTCCTGAGCCTCTTCGCTCTCGGCGGAGACGGGGTTGGTGTTTATCTCATCCGGCATTTTTTTCACTCCTTGGATTTATGTGAACTGTGCTTTTTTACTTTGACTTTGCAATGCTGAGAATCTTGAGCTGAAGAATCTTTCCGGTCGGCAGCGGAACATCGACTACATCACCCTTGCGGTTGCCGATAAGCGACTTGCCTATGGGCGACTGGTCGGAGATTATGCCCTGAGAGGGGTTCGACTCGCTGGGTCCGAGGATAGTATACTCGCTCTTCTTGCCGGTCTCGACATTCTCGACCTTGACCTTTGAGCCGGGATGAACCACGCCCGCGTTCAGGTTGTCCTCATCGAGGATATTCGCGTTGCGGATGTCGTTTTCAAGGCGGGCGATTTTAGCTTCGAGCTTTGCCTGCTCGTTCATCGCCTCATCATACTCGGAGTTTTCGGAAAGGTCGCCGAAAGAACGCGCAACTTTGATGCGCTCGGCTATCTCATCTCTGCCGGTGGTTTTGAGCTGTTCGAGCTCCTTGACCTTGGCATCGTAGCTCTCTCTTGTCAATACGATCTGCTTTTCCATTTTAAGGCCATCCTTCTTCCTTAAATTTTAAAAATTGATACACTAAGGCCTTTTCAGGCACTTATCCACAATATTGTTATTATATTCATTTTATCGCCTGTTGTCAATAGTTTACGGCGCCGCCGAGAGCCTTATAAGCTCCGACGCGGCGCGCAGAGAAAGCGGTTTTCCGCCGTGATATATTTCGGAAAAGCAAAGCTGCGCGAGCGAGTGGATTCGGCTTATAAGATAAAGCGCACCCGCGAATTCAAGCGAGTCCGCGCCCGTCGGCATGAGACGCGCATATGCGCTCGGGAGCGTTATTTTTCCCGCCGTAAAAACTTCGCCGCCGCAGACAAACTTTTCGGGCGACGAATCGAGGTCGATAACTGCATCCGCGCTGTCGCTGATTCCGTCGAGAACCGCCGCGCCGAATTCGTCCATGGCGTTTTCTATCGGGCGCGAATACCCGTCCGGGCACGAAGTCGCGACGCGGATATCCGAAAACAGCGGCACTGCAATGCCGAGCCTCTGGGCAGCGGAGGCGTTTTTGTCTTTTATCAGCAGCTCGCCGCGCACTCCGCACCCGCAGGACGAGCGCAATATAGAGCACGCAGTGTTGAAGAAAACGAGCTTTCTGTAATCGGAGAGATCGGGCTCGTCTATCCCGCCGCCTGGCGCTATATCTTCAGGCAGAAGCATTGTGCCCGAACATCTGCCAGCCGCTTCGCATATCGCCGCGCGGTTTATTTTTCCGCGCCGCCTGGCTGAAATTATCTCGCGAAACGGCAGACCGCCGTATACGCGCACATCGCGCACCTGCGGAGCCCTGAACAGCCGCCTTCGCCTGAAAAAGCCGGCATCGTCAGCAATAACGAGAACCGAAAACATACTATCACCGCCGAAAATATCCTTCTCAAAGATATTATATGCCGCGAAGCGATGAAAATAGACAAAAAGAAAAAGCAGGCCTAAGCCTGCTTATCTGTATTAAAATGATATTACTCGGCGAAGCCGGACTCAACAAGCTTCACAAGCTCATCAACAGCCTGCTCCTCGTCGGGACCACCTGCGATGATGCGGATCTGGGTGTTGCCCATGATGCCGAGAGAAAGCACGCCGAGAAGGCTCTTGGCGTTGACTCTGCGCTCGTCCTTTTCCACCCAGATGGAAGACTTGAACTCGTTAGCCTTCTGAATGAAAAAAGTTGCCGGACGTGCATGAAGTCCTACCTGATTCTGTACCATAACATCTTTAACATACATAATATATAATCTCCCACACACAAATTCAAATTTTATTCTACTGCTTATATATTATATCATAAAACTTGTCCCCGTCAACAATTTACTTGCGACTTTCGCCCTCAAAGGCGATAATTCGTTGCCTGTTCCAAAGTTAAAAATTCGGGCGGGGGCTTTGTTGTGTATTTTGACCATACAAGGCACATCTTTTTAATGCAGGTTGCACATTAAATTATTGCCTTCGGAAATCAGTCCTCACTCTTCAAAGACGAGAGAAACGCTCGGTCTTTTCGGCTCAGCTCCGCTTTTTCGAGCATATCGGGTCTGCGGCGGTAGGTGCGCTCAAGGCTCTGTTCCCTGCGCCACTTCTCGATGTTCGCATGGTGACCCGAGAGCAGAACGGGCGGCACCTCTTTGCCGTGCCATTCGACAGGACGGGTGTACTGAGGATATTCGAGCAGGGACGAAAAATGGCTCTCGAGCTCGAATGCATCTTCGTTAGCGAGCACACCGGGGAGCATACGCGCGACGGCATCCGCAAGCATAAGCGCGGGCAGCTCGCCGCCCGTCACCACGAAATCGCCAATCGAAATTTCCTCGTCGACTATCTCTTCTATAACGCGTTCGTCAATTCCCTCATAGTGACCGCACAGCAGAGCGATATTGTCGAGCTTCGACAGCTCGACCACGCGCTTTTGGGTCAGCGTCTTTCCCTGCGGGGTCAGATATATGAGATGCGGGCGCGTGCCCGTGTCGCGGCAAAGGGACTCGTAGCAGTCATATATCGGCTGCACCTGCATTATCATGCCCGTCCCGCCGCCGTAGGGCGAATCGTCGACGCGGTTGTGCTTGTCGAGCGTATAGTCGCGGATGTTGCGGCAGTTTATTTCAACGCAGCCGCGCTCGCGCGCTCTGCCTATGACGCTCTCCCTGAGCACCTCACAGCACATCTCCGGGAAGAGGGTAAGAATATCAATCCTCATCTGAAAACAGCCCTTTCAGCGGTGTTATCAGGACAATTCCGTTCTCTACATCGACGCTCGAGACAACATCGGGAATTGCGGGGATAAGAGTCTCGGTGCCGTTGTCATCCGTTATGTGCCAGACATCGTTTGCGCCGGTCTGGCTGACATCGGTAACGGTTCCGTAGACTTTTCCGCTGTTTGCGTCCTCGGCGCGGCAGCCGATGAGCTCGGCTATGAACCAGTCGCCTTTTTTGAGATGCGCGTCGCTGCGGCGCATATAGAGCACCTTGCCTCTGAGCGAGGCCGCCTTTTCGACCGTGTCGCAGCCGTCGAGGCGCAGCAGCGCAATATTCCCGTGGGGGCGAGCGCAAACAACGCCCACGCTTTTTTCACCGTGTGCGTCGTAGTAGAGCGTTTTGAACTTTTTGAAGAATTCGGGCGAATCGCACCACGGCTGAACGCGCAGTTCCCCGCGCACGCCGTGGGTGCCGACTATCTGCCCTATTTCAAGATAGTCCTTTATCATCAGTCTATCTCAACTGCGACCTTCTCATCGCAGCGCGTTGCGGCAGCGCGCATAACAGTGCGGATAGCCTTGGCTATTCTGCCCTGCTTGCCGATAACTCTGCCCATGTCATTCTCGCTGACGTGGAGATGATAGACTGTAACGCCCTCATCATCCGGCTCGTCAACGGTGACGGTAACTGCATCGGGCTCTTCAACGAGACCCTGAGCGATGGATATAAGTAAATCCTTCATTTCGATGTTCCTTTCATAGAAAAACAAAACTCCCCGCAGACTGCCGAGAGCCATGTTTTACGCTGAGCGTTATCAGTCGATGACGCCGCTCTTCTTGAGGATATCCTTAACGGTATCGGTGGGCTGAGCGCCGTTGGCGATCCACTGCTTTGCCTTGTCTGCGTCGATCTTCACATCAGCGGGAGTCTTGAGCGGATCATAGGTGCCGATCTCCTCGATGAATCTGCCGTCACGGGGATATCTCGAATCTGCAACGACTATTCTGTAGAAGGGGTTCTTCTTTGCGCCCATGCGGCGAAGTCTGATTTTAACTGCCATGATAATTGTACCTCCAAAAGTAATACAAAATTAATATATAATGTAAACCCTAAGGCTGACCTATAGGATAACATCCGTTTTTACATTCCGAGCTTGCTCGGGTCGAAGCCCATACGGCGCATCTTTTTCTTTGAGCCTTTGCCGTTGAACTGCTTGAAGAGCTTCTGCATCTGCTTGTGCTGGTTGAGAAGCCTGTTGACATCCTCGACCTTCTGTCCGCTGCCCGCAGCGATACGCCTTTTGCGGGATGGGTTGATTATGTCGGGATTCTCGCGCTCCTTCGGGGTCATCGAGCGGATGAGCGCCTGGAGACGGTCGAACTGCTTCTCGTCAACGTCCACGCCCTGGAGCTTCTTGCCCATACCCGGGAGCATTGCGAGCGTGTCCTGAATCGAGCCCATCTTGCGAAGCTGGGTTATCTGATCGAGCAGGTCGTTGAGGTCGAACTTGTTCTTTCTTATCTTCTCCTCGAGCTCCGCCGCCTTTTTCTCGTCAATAGCGGTCTCCGCCTTTTCGATAAGCGAGAGGACATCGCCCATGCCGAGGATTCTCGAAGCCATGCGGTCGGGGTGGAAGGTGTCGAGATCGCCGAGCTTTTCGCCGACGCCGACGAACTTTATCGGCTTGCCCGTGACAGCGCGCGCGGAGAGCGCCGCACCGCCTCTGGTGTCGCCGTCGAGCTTTGTCAGGATAAGTCCGTCAATGCCGAGCGTCTCGTTGAAAGTCGAGGCAACATTGACCGCATCCTGACCGGTCATCGCGTCGACCACGAGGAGAATCTCGTGCGGGCGGACTTCCGACTTGATGCGCTTGAGCTCATCCATGAGCTGCTCATCTATATGCAAGCGGCCTGCGGTATCGATGAGGACATAGTCGTTGCCCTCGTCCCTTGCAAGCGCGACCGCCTGTTTGGCTGTTTCAACCGGATCCTGCGTACCCTTTTCAAAGACCGGTACGCCGACCTTTTCGCCGAGCACCTGAAGCTGTTTGATAGCCGCGGGACGATAGATATCGCACGCGACGAGCATCGGTCTGCTGCCGCGGTTCTTGAGCATGAGCGCAAGCTTTGCGCAGTGCGTCGTTTTACCTGCGCCCTGAAGACCGCAGAGCATTATCACTGTCGGCGGATGCGGAGCAGTGGCAAGGCGGGTCTTCGTGCCGCCCATGAGGTCGATAAGCTCTTCGTTGACTATCTTTATGACCATCTGCGCGGGAGTAAGGCTCTCCATAACATCCGCGCCGATAGCTCTCTCGGTGACCTTGGCGGTGAAATCCTTGGCTACCTTGTAGCTGACGTCCGCCTCAAGCAGAGCCATACGCACATCACGCATCGCCGCGCGGACATCCGCCTCGTTGAGGCTGCCCTTGCTTTTAAGACGCTTGAACGCCGCTTCAAGGCGTTCCGAAAGACCTTCAAATGCCAATGTTTTCACCTCTGTATAAAAAGTAAGTAGTTTTTATGTTACCGTTTCAAGCCGAACCATGCGGACGGTGTCAACGCAGCCCCGGCGGATTTTTCCGCATCACATCGCACAATCGAGGACTGTGCTGATTTCGCGGGCGGATGATATCCGCCCCTACGGCGGTGACCGAGCGAACGGGTTCCTGCAACGCAGCTATGGCAAACTTTTTCCGCAATCATATCCGCACAATCGAGGACTGAGAAAAATTTGTCGGAGCAAGGCGTGGGGTTCTGTGAATGAAGGAGCGCACTTTGTGTGCGTGACTGAATTCACAGGTTCTCACAACGCGGCTATGGCAAACTTTTTTCGCATCACATCACTCAATCGAGGACTGAGAAAAATTGTTCAGGACAAGGCGCAGGGTTCCGGGCGTGAGGGCGCGTACTTTGTGTACGCAACCGAGCGAACGGGTTCCTGCAACGCGGTCATGGGCGATTTTTCCGCAGTCCGCCCTATTCCATGAGAGACATGGCGATGGCTTTTATCTTCACGGTATAATCATTCACTTCGCGCGACAGGCTGTGGTTGAGATTGTAGTCCCCTATCTCGCCGGCGCAGTCGATGATTTCAGTGAGTCCGCTGCGTATCTCGTCAAATTTCGAGGCGAGCTTGAGCTTCGACTCCATATCGAAAAGCTGGGCTTCGGCGCGCTTTATCGCATCGCGCACGCCCTGGCGGGTTATCCCCTCGTTTTCCGCGATCTCGGAGAGCGACAGGTCGTCGTTGTAGTAATAGCCCAGAAAGTCGCGCTGTTTTTCAGTCAGCATATCGCCGTAAAGGTCAAGCAAAACAGCTATTTCCAGATTCTTTGCCACTTTATTTTCTCCCCCTTTTCATCATGATCGCGTAAAGGTTAAACCCCTCTGTAAAGTCAAAACGCTTTACAGGGGGTTATTATACTAAAAATATCGTCGGCTGTCAAGCACATTTTTTCGCCAAAACCGAACTTTTTTCAACATTCCGGATGTGGAAAAGCGGCGGAAAAACAAGATTGTTTTTTTATCATCAACCGCTTGTGTTTCGAGCGGCAAAAAACAACAAAATGTGCCGTTATGCGCCCGCAGGCATGTGGAAAACCGTGTGGAAAACTTTTTTCGAGTCACTTGAGCACGACTATTGTCACGCCGTCCTCGCCCTCGCCGTAGACTCCGAGTCTGAAGCTCTTGACATACGGCGACTTGCGCAGATACTGGTTGACGGCGCTCCTGAGTGCGCCGGTGCCCTTGCCGTGGACAATGGTGAACTCGCCGAGACCCATACGGAGCATATAGTCAATATATCTGTCGAGCTCCATGATGCAGTCGTCAACGGTCAGCCCGCGGACATCGAGCCGCGCGGAGGCATCCATGTTCATCTTGCTCTCAACTCCCGTGCGGCGAGCGCCGGAGTTCGGGCTGCGCTTTTTCGGCGCGTTCTCGATAAGGCGCAGGTTTTTGAGCTTTACACGCGTCTTTGCCGCGCCTGCGAGGACTTCGACATTTCCGTTTCTGTCAACGGGCGAAAGCACTGTCGCCTCCTTGCCGAGATCGGCTATCAGAACGGTGTCGCCCTTTTTGAGCTCGCGCGGGAGGACATAGCCGTCGTTCTCAACGCCCATGGCGACCACGGGGTCGACCGCCTCGTCTATCGCGCCGAGACCCTTTCTGACTGCGGCGCGCGCGCGGCGCGCAAGGTCTGCGGCATCTTTTGTCTTCTCTTTTTCTTTTTTGAGCCTGTCGAGCTCGTCGAGCAGAGCGTAGCTCTCGCGCTTCGCCTGCTGGGTCAGCTTCGCCGCCTGCGCCTTGGCTTTCTCTATCTCCGCCTCGCGCAGAGAATCGACTTCGGCGAGCCGCTTTTCGGCGCGCTCCAGCTCGGCGCGCGCCTTTGCGGTCAGCTCCTTGGCGCGCTCGTGCTCCTCCTCCATGCGGCGGCGGTTCTCTTCGAGCTTATCAACAACATCTTCAAATCGAACATTCTCATTGTTGACGAGCTCTTTCGCCCTGTCCACAACGCGCATATCCATGCCCAAGCGTTCGCAAATCGCAAGCGCGTTCGAGCGTCCGGGGACGCCGATAAGCAGTCGGTAGGTCGGGCTGAGGGTCGCAACATTGAACTCGCAGCAGCCGTTTTCGACGCGCGGAGTCTCGAGGGCATAAGCCTTGAGCTCGGCATAGTGCGTTGTCGCGGCTATTTTCGCGCCCTTGAAATGCAGGTCTTCGAGCACCGCCATTGCAAGAGCCGCGCCCTCGACGGGGTCTGTGCCCGCTCCGAGCTCGTCTATGAGCACAAGGCTGCGGTCGCCCGCCTGACCCATGATATCTATAATATTTGTCATATGCGCCGAGAAAGTCGAGAGCGACTGCTCTATCGACTGCTCGTCGCCGATGTCCGCGAGAACTTCATCGAATACGGAGAGCCTGCTCCTGTCGCCCGCAGGAATCATAAGTCCGCACATCGCCATGAGCGTGAAAAGACCGACAGTCTTTATCGAGACGGTCTTGCCGCCCGTGTTCGGACCGGTTATAACAAGCGTGTCAAAGTCCGTGCCGAGCCTTATATCAACGGGGACTACTTTGTTTTTGTCAATGAGCGGATGGCGGGCGGCGCGCAGCTCTATCTCGCCGTCGGAGTTTAATAGCGGCACCGTCGCGCCTATAGAATAGGCATACTGCGCCTTTGCGAAGATGACATTGAGCTCAACGGCGCACTCATAGCTGTTTTTTATCCCCTGCTCAAACTCGCCGACCATCGCGGAGAGCGCTGTAAGTATGCGTTCAATCTCGTCCTGCTCTTTAGAGCGCAGGACTTTTATCTCGTTATTCGCTTCGACGACTGGCATCGGCTCGACAAACACAGTGGCACCCGATGAAGACGTGTCATGGACAAGTCCCTGCACCTCGCCGCGGTATTCCGCCTTGACGGGCACGACATAGCGCCCGTTTCGCTGGGTTATGATATTCTCCTGCATGAACTTCGAGTAGTGCGCGGAGTGTGTCATCTTATCGAGCTGGTCACGAACTTTCGACTCCTGCATGCGAATCTTGCGCCTTATTTCAAAGAGCTCGGGCGAGGCGCTGTCCGCAATCTCCTCCTCGGAGATTATGGCGGAGGTTATCTTAGTTTCGAGATATTTGTTCGGCTGAAGAGCCGAGAAAAGCGGGTCGAGAACGGTCTCGACTCCCGCGTTCGTGCTGCGCCACTGTGAGAGAGCGCGCACGGTTCTGAGCACCTCGGCAACATCGAGCAGTTCGCGCATGGAGAGCGTGCTGCCCGCGCCGGCTCGCGCTGCGGCGTTATTGACATTGCGAAGCCCGCCGAAGGACGGACCTCCGAAGCGCGCAAGGAGCATATGCGCGTCGCGCGTCTGATTCATCTGCACCTGCGCGAGATCAATATCGCTCTCCGGGCGGAGGCTCAGCGCAAGCTCGCGCGCGTCGGGGCACGCCGTGAACTGCGCGAGGCGCTCCAATATTTTATCAAATTCCAAAGCCGTTAAATGGCGGTTCATATTCTGAGACATTGTTATTCCTCTCGTTTAAATTACTGCTTATAAATATAAAGTTATCACATCTGTGCCGCCATGTAAAGCAAAAAGAAAAAATAAGGCCGATGCATTTGCGGCAAAAAAATAAAAAGGCCACAATCTGCGTTTTCGGACGCAAACTGTGACCTTCAACATTTTTGCTCTTTGGTCTGCGCTGAATGCGGCAGCCGTAGACAGCTTTATCAGTCGCTCGTGTAAGGAAGAAGAGCAACGTGACGGGCACGCTTGATAGCGGTGGTAAGCTCTCTCTGGTGAGCGGCGCAGTTGCCGGTGACTCTTCTGGGAAGAATCTTCGCTCTGTCAGAGATATACTTATGAAGTTTGGCTGTGTCCTTGTAATCTATGCACTCAACCTTGTCGACGCAGAAAGCGCAAACCTTCTTGCGGCCCTTGCGGTTGGGTCTTCTGTCGTTTTTCTCATATGCCATGATGTTAACCTCCTCTTTGGCTAAGGTGGAAGCCGAAAGCCGTTTCGCGGCTCGGGGCTATTCGTTCGGCGTCAGACGCCGTGTTCAAGTTTTTCTCAGAACGGGAGATCGTCGCTTATCGGGATCTCCTCAAAATCGTCCGCTCCGCCTGTAGCGAAGGACGCTGCGGGCTGAACGCGCGCGGGCTGCTCGTTCTGGCGGGCACCCGTGCCGGTCTCTGCCTTTGATCCGCAGAAGCTGACTTCCTCGGCAACTATCTCAAACGCAGTGCGCTTGTTGCCGTTCTTGTCCTCGTAGTTGCGCTGCTGGATACTTCCGCGAACAGCGATCATTGATCCTCTGTGGAAGTAGCGGGAAACGAACTCTGCAGTCTGTCTCCAGGCGACAACGTTGATGAAATCGGTCTGCTTCTCTTCACCCTGTCTCTGGAAGCGGCGATCGACCGCAACGGAGAAAGTGGTGACTGCGACGCCGGAAGCGGTGGTACGCAGCTCGGGATCGGCAGTGAGTCTGCCCATAATTATTGCAACGTTAAGCATCTTTGTTTCCTCACTTTCTGACAACGAGTGAGCGGAGAACGCCGTCGGTTATACCGGCGATACGGTAGAACTCCTCGGGGAACTCAGGTGCAGCGCTGAAATTGAACAGAGCGTAGAATCCCTCGGGCTCATCGTCGATAGCGTAAGCGAGCTTGCGCTTGCCCCACTCATCAATGCTGTCCAGAGTGCCGTTCTGCTCGATGAGAGCCTTGAACTTCTCGATGAGAGCGGGAACGCCCTCCTCACCGTTCTTGACGGAGAAAACCATCATTGCTTCATAGCTGTTGTTTGCTGACATTCTTAAAGCACCTCCTTCTGGTCTTTTGGCTGCGGTTCGTCCGCAGCAAGGATTAGCCGCCTTTTTCCTGCGGCAATTAGTTATTTTAACAGTGTTTAGCACTTTTGTCAACATATTTTTTTACATGAGTAAAATCGCGCTAACTCTTGTCAATCAGGCATATTAGTGGTAATATTTATATGAATCAGAAACGAACGCAGGTGATTTTCATGACAAGCCCGGCAACCGGAAGGCCCGCGCACAACAGGCGCACGGCATACACAAAAACGGCAATACGCCGCACCTTCTTCGAACTGCTTGAAGAAAAGGACTTCGACAAGATCAGCGTGCGAGAGATATGTCAGCGCGCGGACATCAACAGAAGCACCTTCTACCGCCACTATGACGACATCAACGCGCTGATGAAGAGCATCGAGGCTGAGTTCGTCTCCGACATCGATAATCAGATCGAGAGAATGGATCCAGAGGTTTTCGATGCAGTATTGGTCGGTCTGTTTGATATTGTCAGGGATAATTCCGACCTGTGCTGCTACATGATGAGATGCGGCCCGCGAAAGGGCTTCATCAATTCATTGTTCGTAAAGAACTACGACAGGACACAGATAAAGTGGAAGAAGTTTTTCCCCGAGATCACGGATAAGCAGTTCCGCTGGATGTATATAATGTTCTTCAACGGCATCGTCAGCGTTATTGCAGAGTGGATAAACTCCGACTTCCGCGAAGATCCATCGACTATCGTCTCTTTCACCACAAGCATATATTTCAACGGCTTCAGAAAATATTTCTAAACTGTTTATAATTTTTGGCGACACAAATCACTTTTTGTGTCGCTTTTTGCACATGCTTCCAGATACTGTTCCTTGTTTTTAAGTTTGAGGACAATATATACTTTTATTAATGCGGCATAACCGCTAAAATGGAAGGAATCCTCAGAATGAGACAGTCACTCACAGTCAGAAGAGCCGAGCACTTCGGCATAAACAGGAAGATAATCGCAAACATGACCGCGCAGAGCTGGCACGACATTCCCCATGTCGTTGTTACAAACGAGCCTGAGGCGTCCGAATTTCTGAAAGTTTTCAAAGAAATCAACGAAGGGTGCGCAAAAGAAGATAAGATCACGCTCAACGCAGTTATATTAAAAGTAATAACAGAGGCGCTCAAGAAGTGCCCCGCGATGAATGCACATATCGATTTCAAGCCCCGCCTTGTCCGCGGATGCGTGACGGAGTTCGACGAAATAAATATCTCGATGCCCATGCTTCTCGACTCAGGTGAGATGATGACAGTAAATCTGCACAACATGCAGGACAAGAACCTCAGGGATATCAGAGATACGCTCGCTGATGTTCAACGCAGAGCGAAAAATTCAAACATGTCGCAGGTCATGTACGACGTATCCCTGAACGACACGCTGCAGGGGCTTGCAAAAGGCAAATTGGTTCAGACGATATCCCGCCTCATCGGCTCAAAGACCGGAAAGTACAAAGTAAAAACCCTCTCCGGCAAGAGCAAGAAAGAATATTATGATATACCCGAGTACGACAGGCTCACAAAATACGACATTGAGCAGGGCACGATAACCGTATCGAACCTCGGTTCGCTCTACAAGGACTGGGACGGCATCTGCGCACTGCTTGAGATAATACCGCCGCAGGTCGCCGCGATAGGCGTCGGCGCTCCGCGCGACATGGCGATTGCAAACCCCGACGGCACGGTAACGGTCGGCAAGAAGCTCGTTTTCACCGTCGTTTTCGACCACCGCGCGCTCGACATGGGCGACGTAGTCCCCTTCCTGAAGTCTATAGATGAGACTTTCAAGCACCCGGAAGTTATCAAGGAGTGGATTTGACGGAGCCTTTAAAAAAGGAGATAATATGGACAAACAGAACAGTTGGCTCAGCTGGGCTATTGAGCTCCAGAGTCTCGCGCAGGCGGGGCTGACATATGGACACGACCCCTATGACCTCGAGAGATACAAGCGGATAAGAGAGATATCCGCCGAGATGGTAGCCCACAAAAGCGACATCCCGGCAGAAAAGGTCAAAGAGCTTTTCTGCAACGAGACCGGATATCAGACACCGAAGGTCGATACCCGCGCCGCGATTTTCAATGACGGAAAGATTTTGCTCGTCCACGAATCGAACGGCACATGGTCGCTCCCCGGCGGCTGGTGCGATGTAAATCAGTCGGTCGCGGAGAACACCGTAAAAGAGACTTTTGAAGAGGCAGGCTTGCGCGTCACCGCGGACAGGCTCATCGCCGTTCAGGACAGGAACAAGCACAATAAGCCAATATACGCTTACGGGGTCGTAAAAGTTTTCGTCCTCTGCTCCGTTGTCGGCGGCGAATTCATTCCGAATATCGAAACGACCGAAACAAAATATTTCGGAAGAGACAAACTGCCGGAGAATCTCGCGGGCGAAAAGACCTCGCGCGAGCAGATACTGATGTGCTTCGATGCGAACGAGAGCGAACATTGGGAGACAAAGTTTGATTAAGAGAAAAATCCATATGTAAAGTGATTTAACTTTACATATGGATTTTTGTTATATCAGCGAAATTTTATATAAAATTGCCGTCGAATCGCAGTAATATCAAGTGTTCTGCGATGTTGATCCAAAAAGTGTATTCAACCGTTGAGCTCCGTGTAAAGCCATATCACTTTACAACAAAGAATCACAAACCCGACCCAAAAAATTATATCCTCGGGTCGGGTTTCATTATAAAATTCAGGCTATCTCTATCTCAAACGAAACCGTCAGCGACTTCTCTGCGCCGTTGCCGCCGTTCCATTTGAAAGTCGAGGTTCCCGCGCATTTTCCCGCGCCGTAGGGCACTGCGTCGGCGGTGCCGCTCATGCCGGAATTCATCTCGGCGGCGACGAGATACATATCCTGGACATAGCTCTCCCCGCTTTTGACGATAAATTGTCGCGTGGCGTCCTCGGTCATTTCTACGGGATAATCTTTGTCGTAGAACGCTTTTCCGCCCTGCGTCAAAATTTTCGTTCGTATCTCATAGTGCTGCTGATTATATATCGGGAGCGTTGAAATTATATCTTTTCCGCTGTTGTTCGTGACGGTCGCCGTGATATGCACTTCGCCGCCCGATTTGACTTTCGGATTTTCGATATAAACTTTTAGCGTCACTCCGTCGAGAGTTTTTTCGATTGTCTGCGGAGCTGAACTTATTTCGGCTGTACTTTCTGCCGTGGTGTTCTCCGGAACGGTCGTTCCCGCCGTCTCCGTATCTCCGTTTCGGCACGCCGAAAAGCTCGTTATGAGCAGAACCGATATTAATATAGAAAGTATTGTTTTTTTCATAGTTTTCGCCTCCGGGCTTGATATTTATTCCGCGCCCTGTTCCCTTTGAAGATTGCGTTCAATCGGCTATAGGCATCCCTCCGTATATCTCTTTTTATTTAATATTATCAGACATTATTGTCAATGTCAATTTTCCGTCCACGATCTACTTTTCTTTTAAACAGTGCCGCCGTTGGCGGCATAGGGTTGTCGAGGTCGCCAACCCCTACAAATTATAATAAAAAGCAAAACACCCGAAGCTGTTTTCACAACTCCGGGTGCTCTCACGTATTCATTTAGTTGACTTTCATCTCAGTTATCTTCACTCCGGGCTCGATAACATCGATGCACTTGACCGGGCACGCCTCGTGGCACTTGCCGCAGCCGACGCACTTGTCGTAATCGACCTTCGCGCAGAAGTTTTCGACCGTGACCGCGCCGTATTCGCAGGTCTTGACGCACTTCATGCAGCCGATGCAGCCCGCCTTACACTCTTTTCTGGTCTGGGCGCCCTTGTCATGGTTCTTGCACATGACGGCTGCCTTTGCCTCATGCAGGGGCATAAGATCGATAATGCCCTTGGGGCAGGTGTTGACGCACATCTTGCAGGCGTGGCACGCGAGCGGATTTATTCTCGCAACGCCCTCGCAAATATGAATCGCGTCATAGGGACATACCTCAACGCAGTCGCCGAAGCCGATGCAGCCGTAGACGCACTCTTTCGGTCCGCCGAAAAGCTGAGTTGCCATTTTGCAGCTCTTGACTCCGACATAGTTGAGCTTCGTGTCCGTGTTGTGAATATTGCCCTGGCAGAGGACAACGGCAGTCATGGGAACAACATCCCCCGCCGCGAGTCCGGTTATCTTTGCAATAGCTTTGCTGACCTCCGCGCCGCCGGGCATGCAGCGTCCGGTGTCGGTGGTCTTGCCCTGAGAGAGGGCTGCCGCATAGCCGGAGCAGCCAGAGAAGCCGCACGCGCCGCAGTTTGCGCCGGGCAGCGCCGCCTGAATCTCCTCAGCCTTTTCGTCGACCGGGACAGCCATGACCTTTGACGCAACGGCGAGACCGAGACCGGCTATAAGTCCGATGACGGAGACGATGACAACCGCAATTATAATAAGATGCATATTATCCCGTCCTTTCTCAACCGAATATGCCGTCGACAACGCCCGAGAATCCGAGGAAGGAGACCGAGGTGAGCGATGCGGCAATGAGCGTTATGGGCAGACCCTGAAGGAATTTCGGCACGTCGCAGCTCTCGAGGCGCTCTCTGACGCCCGCGAACATGACCATGGCGAGCATGAAGCCGAGACCGCCGCCGAGCGAACGCATCATCGACTGGCCGAAATTGTAGTTATTCTCAACGTTTATAAGCACGACGCCGAGCACCGCGCAGTTCGTTGTTATCAGCGGAAGATAGATGCCAAGCGCGTTATAAAGCGCGGGCATATACTTCTTGAGAATTATCTCGACGAGCTGAACGAGAGCCGCTATGACAAGAATAAATACTATCGTCTGGAGATATTCGAGATCATTGGGCACGAGCAGCTTCGCGTTGATGGGATATGTAACAGCAGTCGAGAGCAGCATGACGAATATAACGGCGGCACTCATTCCGACTGCGGTGTTGAGCTTCTTCGACACGCCGAGGAACGGGCAGATGCCGAGGAACTTTGCGAGAATGAAGTTCTCCGTAAGGATACCGGTAAGCAGTATTGAAAGCATTATTTTCATTTGCCTGCCGCCTCCTTTCCGTCCTTTTTGTTTTCAACTTCGCCGCGAAGGGAGCAGGAAGCCGCCATCGGGCAAGCCTCGCAACCCTTGAGCTCCGCCTTTGAAAGACCCTTCTTGTCGGCAAGCTTGTTGGCGCAAGCCATGAGCAGACCGAACACAAAGAAGCCTCCGGGAGGCAGGATGAATATCAGCATGGGGCTGACGGAAGCCGGGATTATCTGAAGTCCGGCGATAGCGCCAGTGCCGAGCAGCTCTCTGACTGCGCCCATGAGGAGCAGCGCCGCGGTGAAGCCGACGCCCATGCCGAGACCGTCAACGGCGGAAGCCGCAACGGAGTTCTTGCAGGCGAACGCCTCGGCTCTGCCGAGGATGATGCAGTTGACGACTATCAGCGGCAGGTAAACGCCGAGCTGAGCGTCGATCTGCGGGACGAACGCCTTGACGAGCATCTGGACTATTGTAACAAACGAAGCGATTATAACAATATAAGCGGGAATTCTGACCTTCTGCGGAATCACTTTTTTGAGCGCCGCAATAGCGATGTTCGAGCACACAAGGACTATCGAAGCTGCAACACCCATGCCCAGCGCACTCTCGACCGAGGTCGAAACCGCGAGCGTCGGGCAGGTGCCGAGCACCAGACGGAGAACGGGGTTCTCAACAAGAATGCCCTTGGTAAACTCCTGAAAAAGACTCTTTTTCTTTGCCATTTTTTACTCCGCCCCCTTTAAATTGGAATCATAGTAGCTCAGCGCCTCATTGACTGCCGCCGTGACGGCTTTCGAGGTTATCGTAGCGCCGGTGAGCGCCTGGATCTCGTTGCCGGAGGCACTGTTTTTGTTGACTGCAATATCCTTGACCTTTCCCTTGAACTGGTCGAGGAAGCTGGCATTCTGGGCTTTCATGCCGAGACCGGCGGTCTCGTTGAGTTCGAGCGGCGAAATGCCGGTGACTGCGCCGTTTTTGTCGACTCCGGTCATTATCTTCACATCTCCGCCGTAGCCCTTGGAAACGGTGACAAAGACATAGCCGACTTCGTTGCCGCTTGCATCCTTGCCGACAGCGTAAGTGCCGCTGCCGCCCTTCATCTCCTGCGTTTCGCCGAACTGAGTCGCGGCGGGCAGGACTTTCTGCCTTGTTTCGACCTCGGTCTGCGCCGAGAGCTCCGCTATCTTCGGAGCCGTGACTTTATTTGTAACGGCGAGAAGAGTCGTGGCGACGAGGCATATCAGAAAGAGCGCTACAGTCGGGATGGCAAATTCCTTGAAATTCTTCATGCCTTCTCAGCCCCTTTCTTCTTTTTTTCCTTGACCGTGCCGAAAGGCTTCGGGGTGGTCAGATGCTCTATATGGGGAACGAGTATGTTCATAAGGATTATTGAGAACGAGACGCCCTCGGGCAGCGAGCCGAAGAGTCTGATGAACGAGGTCAGCAGACCGCAGCCGATGCCGAAGATTATCCTGCCCTTGAGATTGATGGGCGAGGTGGTGTAGTCGGTAGCCATGAAGAACGCGCCGAGCATGAGTCCGCCGCTGAGCAGCTGATAGGCGACAAAAGTGAAACTGCCCTTGCCGGCTATGAGCATTATAACGGCTACAGTGCCGATGAACGACAGCGGAATGGCGGGAGAGATTATCTTTCTTATCATCAGATAAACTCCGCCGATTATCAGCGCCACTGCGCAGGTCTCGCCGAGGCTGCCGCCGCGGATGCCTATGAGCATATCAACAAGGCTCGGCAGCCCGTCGGAGAGCTCGCCGCCCTTTGTCATCATGGTTAAAGGTGTTGCGGTGGTGACCGCTTCAGCGCCCTTGTCGAGCCACAAGAGGGGCTTTATCCATGTTGTCATGGCGGTCGGGAACGAGACCATGAGAATGATTCTTCCGGTTATTGCGGGGTTGACGAAGTTCTGGCCGATTCCGCCGAAGAGCTGTTTTACAACAACTATTGCGATAACGGAACCTATCGCCGCCTGCCACAGCGGAATCGACACGGGCAGGTTAAACGCGAGCAGAAGTCCGGTGACGACCGCGCTCAGATCGCCGAGCGTGTTGCTGCGCTTCATGATTTTGCGCGACAGATACTCGGAGAGCATGCATGTGCCTATCGTTACGAGGCAGACGAGCAGGACGCGCGGACCGAAGAGCCAGACGGATGCCGCAAGGGCGGGGATCAGCGCGATAATAACATTGAGCATTATTCCGCTGACCGTCTGAGCCGAGCGCACATGGGGAGATGCGCTGACTGTTAGTTTCTTTTCAGGCATTTCAGGCATTTTTGCTCTTCTCCTCTCTCAGCATCTGTTTTGCAAGGCGCATATACTGGACGAGCGGCTTTGCCGCAGGACATGAATAAGCGCATGAGCCGCACTCCATGCAGACCATGGCGCCGGATTTTTCAAGCCTGTCTATATCCTTCGCCTTTATATAGCGTTCAACAAGCGTGGGCATAAGGCTCAGCGGACATGCCGCCGCACATCTGCCGCAGCGGATGCAGTCGCGCTCTTTCTTGACCTTCGACGCATCGTCGGCAAAGGCGAGAATGGCGTTGTTCTGCTTGAGAACGGGAATATCCGTGTTGACAACGGCAAGTCCCATCATCGGGCCGCCGGTTATTATCTTGCCGGGTTCGGCTTTGAAGCCGCCGCAGAAGTCGATTATTTCACCGACGTTCATGCCGATTGGCACGCGGACGTTCTTCGGGTCGGCTATCGCGGAGCCGTCAACGGTCAGCGAGCGGCTGACGAGCGGCTTGCCGCTCTTGAGATATCTTGCTATAAATGCGACGGAGGCAACGTTCATAACAACGCAGCCGACATCGGCGGGCAGCTTTCCGGGCGGAACCTTTCTGCCCGTGGCGGAGAGCACCATCATCTTCTCTGCGCCCTGGGGATACTTCGACTTGAGCGTCATGAGGCGCACCACGTTATCCTCCGCAACGTCTCTGTCCGCTATAGCCTTGAGCACTTTGAAAGCTTCGGGCTTGTTGTCCTCTGCGGCGATAACGACGCGCTTGAAGCCGAGTATCTCTTTCAAAGTATAGATGCTCGAGAGGATGTCCCACGAATTTTCAAGGCACTCGCGGTAGTCAACGGTTATGTAGGGTTCGCACTCCGCGGCGTTGACTATGAGTGTGTCAACATTCTTGTCGGGCGGGATGCGCAGCTTGACATGCGTGGGGAAGCCCGCTCCGCCGAGTCCGACAAGGCCGGAATCCCTGACGGCGCGAAGGAAGCTCTCCTTGCCCGTCACCTTCGGCGGCTCAAGACCGTCGAAAAGGCGCATCTCGCCGTCGGACTCTATCTCCACCGCCTGAGTGATAACGCCGTTTGCAAGCGTCGCCTGCTTGACTGCGCTGACGGTACCGGATATCGATGCGTGGATCGGCGCGCTGAGGAATTTGTCGCTGTCGCCCACTATCTGTCCGACCGAAACTTTGTCGCCCGCTTTTACAGTGGGTGTGCACGGTACACCGATATGCTGCTGCATGGGCAGGAGCACTTTTTCGGGGACTGGAATTCTTACGACTTCACAGTCTGCGGTGTTCTTGTTGTGGTTGACATGCACGCCGCCGCGTACCTGCTTGACAGCTTTGAGAACACCGTCGAGTTTAACCGAGCTCATTTCTTCAACTCCTTATGATTAATTATTACTTCTTTATTATAAACCGCGTCTGTTTTTCGAGCGCCGGCATGACTATGCGCAGCACCGTTCCAGTAACAGCTCCGGTTATAAGCGAAAATATCAGCAGTGCCGGCGCATAGCCGAGCACGGCTCCCGTCCCCGTGAGCACCGCCGCGGCGGCGAGCTGACCTGCGTTATGGCATACGGCGGCGATTATCGACGCGCCGAGCAGACCGAAGGGATCGGATTTTATTTTTGTTGCCGCCCACATCGCGAGGGTGCTGAGCACTCCTCCCGCGAGGCTCATGAAAAACGCCGTCGCGCCGCGTGTCATCAGCGCAAAGAGCGCCTTGAACACGGTTATGCACATCGCCTGCGGCAGTCCGAGAGTAAGAACAGTGAACATCGTCACTATATTTGAAAATCCCGGCTTAGCTCCCGGCGGCAGAAACGGCAGAGAGGGAATCAGATTTTCAAGAAACGAGAGCGCGATTGCCTGGGCGCAGAGGATACCTAAAAGAGCGGTTTTTCTCGCTTTCATGGGCATATCCTCCCGGTCAGGGCGTCGTGCCGCTTCTCCGAGCCCTCGAGCCTTATCACAACTCCTGCGGGCAGGCACGCAGCGGTGTCGCCCGGGCGGGTGAGTTTGCCCGATTTTACGCACAACTTATCGCGGCAGTCCGCGTCTTCGAACCAGACAGCGCCGTCCTTTATTTTTATCACGACCTTGGGGTCGGTGTCGGGTGTTATTGTCATATCAGCGCTCTTGTCGAGCGTTACGCGGCGATATACTTCGCCGCCCGCATAGATGACCGCCTCAGTTTTTCCGTTCGACGGCAAAAATCGCCATATCAGAAGAGCCGCGCCGACGCAGAGTACGACCGCTATCAATGCGATATCGGCTTTTTTTATGAATCTGCGCTGCATTTGTCTCCCCCGTTATAAAAGTTTGAATCCGTCCTTTTCAAGTTTGAAGCTGTCCGCGAGAGAGCCAGTGACCCTGACGCTCCTGTCATTGAACACGAACACAGCCTGCGCACCGTATTTTTCAAGTAGCGGCAGCGATTTTTCGTAGCCGAGCACGAAGCAAGCAGTCGAAAGCGCGTCGGACATAAAGCCGTCGCTGCAAACGACCGTCACGCTGACAAGTCCGCTCTCTGCGGGATAACCCGTTTTCGGGTCGAGTATATGATGATATCGCACGCCGTCGCGGTCAAAATACCGCTCGTAGCTGCCGGAAGTAGAAACACAGGTCGCGGGCAGAGTCAAAACCGCAAAGCTCTCGGTCGAGCTCTCCGAAAAAGGATCTCTTATCCCGACAGTGAATTTTTCTCCCTCGCCGTAGAGAAGTATGCTACCGCCGACGGAGACGACCGCACGCTTTATTTTTGAATTTTCGAGCACTCCGCGCACCTCGTCGCAGGCGATGCCCTTACCGACCGAGCCGAGGTCGAGCACCGTACCCGACGGTATTTTTATGCCGTTCTCGTTTATCTCTATGGCAGAGCCCGTGCCGTTGAGCGCCGAGTTTATTTCATCCTTGTCGGGCACTCTCTCATTGCCCGTACCGAAGCCCCAAAGGTCGCTGAGTCTGCCGAGCAGAGGGTCGAACGCGCCGCCGCTCGACTTTCTCAGCTCTTCGCACTTCGAGAGTATATCCCCCATCTTCTTTTCGGGGTCGTTTATCTTCCCGTTCGCAGAAGACGAAAAGAGAGTTATCTTAACGCTCTGTCCCGCCGCGTCGTTTATCTCGCTGACGGCGGATGTTTCGATATGGCGCGAGAGGAGCTTGTTTTCGAGCTCCGATATGCAGTCAAAAACCGCCTTGCCGACCTTTTTCGCGTCTTTTCCCTCGATGTCCGCGCTGACGGCGGTGTTCATCATCGCAGACGAAGACGAGAACTCACGGCTCTGCTTTATGCCGTCGTATGCCACGAGACCGATCAAAACGGCAGCCGCCGCGCACAAGAGCGCGACAATCAGCTTTTTCGAGCTTTTTTTCATCGGTCTCCCTCCGCAGTCAAGACTTCCATATACCTATAACATATATATTTTACATTGTTTTTCTTCAAACTTCAAGGACTTAAAATTGTCATTTTCGACGGCGAAAAAATATAGAAATATTTCTTTATCGATACAAAAATTGCTTTTTAAGCTTGATGTACAAAAAAATACAAAAATTTTATTAAAACTTAATAAAATTTCGTCCTTTTTATGGTGACAGAACTAAGAAAATATGGTATAATCTAACAAAATATTTCGATAATATTATCAGTTATGACGAAAATTCATTTTGCCGTAACGCTAATATAAAGCAAAATTCGGAGATAATCTATGTTTGAACAGTCAATCAGCGTCGACAGGATGGAGCAGGCGGTCAGCCTGTTCGGCAGTTTCGACGAAAATATTAAAATGATAGAAAAAGAGTTCGATGTCGGCGTCGTCAGCCGCGGCTCGGAGATAAAAGTCACGGGCGAGGCGGAGAACGTCTCAAAGGGCGTGCGCGCGATAAACGGACTTCTGATGCTCATCAACCGCGGCGAGGCGCTCAGCGACCAGAATGTCCGCTATGTCATCTCGCTCGTCAACGAGGGCAACGAGGATCAGCTTCCGCAGATGACTGCGGACTGCATCTGCATCACTTCAAAGGGCAGACCGGTCAAGCCGAAAACGCTCGGTCAGAAGAAATATATCGAAGCCATCCGCAAAAACACGGTCACTCTCGGCGTCGGACCCGCCGGCACAGGCAAAACTTATCTTGCGGTCGCCATGGCGGTGACGGCTTTTCGCGCAAAGGAAGTCAACCGCATAATCCTCACCCGCCCAGCAGTTGAAGCGGGCGAGAAGCTCGGATTCCTGCCCGGCGATCTTCAGCAGAAGGTCGACCCCTATCTGCGCCCGCTCTACGACGCGCTGTTCGATATGCTCGGCGCGGAGAGCTTCCAAAAGCAGCTCGAGCGCGGAAATATAGAAGTCGCGCCCCTTGCATATATGCGCGGACGCACGCTTGACGACAGCTTCATTATCCTCGACGAGGCGCAGAACACCTCGGTCGAGCAAATGAAGATGTTCCTGACCCGTCTCGGCTTCAACTCGAAGATGGTCGTCACGGGCGATATCACCCAGATCGACCTGCCTGACGGCAGGCGAAGCGGTCTCGTCGACGCGGTGAAGATTCTCAAAGATGTCGACGATATTCAAATTGTCAGGTTCAACGAGCGCGATGTGGTCAGACACAAGCTCGTTCAGGATATAATCAAAGCCTACGAAAAACACGAGGATGTGAAAAAAAGAAAATGAGAGGCAAAGTTAAGGTAATTATCACAAACGACCAGCATGAGGTCAAAATACCGACAGGAGTAAGAATGCTCGTGCGCCGCGCATGCACCGCGGTTCTGACACTCGAGGAATTTAACGATCCTGCCGAGATAAGCGTCCGCTTTGTGGACGACGAAGAGATACACAGACTCAACCGCGAATACCGCAACGTGGACAGGAGCACCGACGTGCTCTCGTTCCCCCTTGGTGAAAACGGAGTGTATGACACAAATCTTGACACGGGCGCAAAGATGCTCGGCGACATAGTCATTTCTATCCCCCACGCAGTCAGCCAGGCCGAGCGTTTCGGCCACACGCTCCAGCGCGAGATAGCATTCCTTACCGTACATTCGATGCTCCACCTGCTCGGCTATGACCACGAAAAAGGCGGAATCGAGAGCGTGCGTATGCGCGAAAAGGAGGAGACCGTCTTGACTCAGCTCGGTCTGCCCAGAAGCGGAAGCTACTATATGGGTGACGAATAAATGAAAGGTCTGCTCAAGAGCTTTGTCTATGCGGGGTCGGGCATCATCACCTGCATCAGGCAGGAGAGAAATATGCGCGTGCACCTTGTGTGCATGATATATATGTATTCATATCTCCTGATCTATGACTTTTTCGAGGTCTCGCGCACCCAGTTTGCGATAATTTTTATCGCAAACGCGATAGTTGTCATGGGCGAGCTGTTCAACACCGCCATAGAAGCGGTCGTTGACATGGCGGAGGAGAAGTTCAGCGAGAAATACAACCGCCTTGCTAAAATATCGAAAGATACTGCGGCGGGAGCCGTGCTCGTCGGCGCGATATTCGCCGTTTGCACGGGCATTGCGATTCTCGCTCAGCCCGAGGCGTTCAGGGCGATGTTCGCCTACTACGCAGAGAAGCCGTATATGATAGCCGTTTTGATCGCCAGCCTTGTGCTGAGCTTCACTTTCATATTCACGGGCTTCAATTTCAAGAAAAAAGACAAATAATATATAAAAAATCAATGACCGCTGACTGTCATATCAGCGGTCATCTATATGAGGAGAAGTTATGACTCAGACAAGAACCGCTTTCATCGCAATAGTCGGCTGCCCGAATGTAGGCAAGTCGTCGATACTCAACCGTCTGCTCGGCCAGAAGGTCGCCGTCGTGTCGCCAAAGCCGCAGACCACGCGCACAAAAATAATGGGCGTGCTGACCGAGGACGAGGTTCAGCTCGTTTTCACCGACACCCCCGGCTTCCACCGCCCGCGCACAAAGCTCGGCGAAAAAATGATAAAGGCGGTCAGCGACAGCATCTCGGGCGTTGACGCATGTCTATTTGTTGTTGAGCCCTCGGGCGAGCTGCGCGACGCGGAAAAAGACCTTCTCAAGAAGTTCAAGGACGAGAAAATGCCCGTCATTCTCGCCATAAACAAAATAGATTCAGTCAAGCAGAAAGAATTGCTTATCGAGCGCATGGCGCAGTTTTCCGCGCTCTACGACTTCGAGGCGATAGTCCCCTGCTCCGCGCTCAAGGGCGACGGGTTCGGCGATCTAAAAGACGAGCTGTTCAAGCAGGCTCAGCCCTCGCCGCATTTCTTCCCCGACGACACTCTGACAGACCAGCCCGAGCGCGTGCTCGCCGCCGAGATAATCAGAGAGAAGCTTTTGAATCTTCTCGACGACGAAGTGCCGCACGGCGTTGCGGTATGCATAGAGAGAATGCATGAGCGCGAGGACTCGAATATAACCGATATCGACGCCACGATTTACTGCGAGCGCGAGAGCCACAAGGGCATAATAATCGGCAAAAAAGGCGAGATGCTCAAAAAAGTTTCGACAAAGGCGCGCGAGGATATGGAGCGCTTCTTCATGTGCAAAATCAACCTCCACTGCTGGGTAAAGGTCAAAGAGGGCTGGCGCAACAGAGAGGGACTCATCCACAATTTCGGGCTCGACAACGAATAAAATTTTTCCTATCATAAATGCGCCGCGCAGTGAAAAAAATATTTTTACACTGCACGGAGGAGCGCACATCGCGCGTTTATCATAGATGAAAAATACGGACAAAAACACGGTTCAGAATGCATGGAACGCCTTTGAAATGAGCGGCAGGGTCGAGGACTATCTCCGCTATGCAAAGACGAATATCCGCGCGGGAGGTGAAACGGCAAGTGCAGACGCAGACAGAGGGGCTGATAATCAAGTCCCGCGATATCAATGAAAACGATACAGTCGTCAAAATTCTGACAGGCGACCTCGGGCTCATCTCCGCCTTTGCCAACGGCACGAAGAAAGTGAAGAGCCGAACCGCGAGCGCCGCCGTTTCGCCGATGACATACTCCCGTCTGACCCTCTACCGCGGGCGCGAGAGCTACATAGTTGACGACGCAAAGGCGATAGATGTGTTTTTCGGGCTGCGCGAAGACATTGAAAAATTATCGCTCGCAAACTATTTCTGCGAGCTTGCGGGTGAGTTTTCGCCCGAGAACACCGAGGCTCACGAATTTTTGAGCCTGACGCTGAATCTTCTACATTTGTTGTCCGAGGACAAGCGGAGCGTAGATTTCTTAAAACCCGTCGGCGAGCTTCGTATGCTCGCGCTCGCGGGCTATATGCCAGACCTCGCCGGATGCCAATCCTGCGGGAACGAGTTGCCAGACGAGCCTGTTTTCAGCCTGCGCCATGCGGGATTTTTCTGCCGCTGCTGTGCACCCGACGGCGAGGGAATACCCGTGACTCCCGGCGTGATAAACGCGATGCGCCATATCTGCACCTGCGATGACCGCGCGCTTTTCGCGTTCCGTATGCCGGACAGCTCGCTGAAAATCCTCGGCGATATCACCGAACGCTACCTGCTTCTCCAGCTCGGGCATAAGCTGAGAACACTGGATTTTTACAAGAGCATAAAGATGTGAAAAAAATTGTCTCTCTTGAGAGGCGATTTTTTATTTGCTTCGAAACACTCTTATTTTTCTTCCTGTTTTCATGCAATTATCTATAACATATTTTGTTTCCGTTGACTTTCCGTCCCAAAAGGCGATAACTTCATCAGCATATTCTATTATTTGAATGTTTCGATATAGCGGCGCTAATTTACCATACCTTTTATAGTCCGGAAAAAATTCAGTTAATTTTTTACCGTTTCTTCGTGCGTACTCCCTTGCGCAAGTATCCACTCCGGCTGCTCCTCCGGAAACAATTTCATCAACATCACTCGGAATAAAATCTTCCAAGCAACTCACATTAAGACTTCTCGAACCCACAACAGCTATTTTCATCGGCTTTCTTACCCTTTTATACGCACTTACGTATAAATTATATCAAATGCGTTTCTATTACGCAAGTGCGTATACTATCGTGCGAATATTTTTATAAAATTTGCACGAGGTGAGGATATGCAAATAAAAGAAGCTATCGTTAAGCGGATAAAGAACATCTGCCTTGAGCGCGGTATAAAATATAACGAGCTCGCAACACGTTCCGGCGTTACACCGTCAACAGTTTACAGTATGCTCGACCCGAGCCGCCGTGATCTGTCGGTTATAACTCTCAAAAAGCTCTGCGACGGGCTTGATATGACAATAACCGAGTTCTTTGACGACGACATATTCAAGACCCTCGAACAGGAAATTCAATAAAAACTTCAACCGGGCGGATATCCGTCCGGCTGTTTTTATCCTGTTGTGCTCTCGTTCTGCGCGGCATTTTTTGTCGGGAAATCGAAGCCCTGCATGAATCCGTCGAGCTCGGTCGAGCAGATGTCGCCGCCTATCACCGCACCCTCGTAGACGAGGATATTCGCCTGCACCGTCCCGCTGTCGCCCTCATAGCCGGGGTAATTTTTTATGTTGTATGTCCAGCGCTTTGCGCGCTTTCCCGCATAAGGCGTCAGGTCGAGGTTCTGCGCTTTCTGAATCTCATTGTATTTTTCATATCCCCTGTCGAACTCGGCGGGGATTATAACTTCTGCGACCTCGACCGGATCCTCCTCGATATCCCAGCCGAACTGAGACAGAAACGCCGCGCGTTCCGAGGCGTTCGACGCCTTGAGGCTTATCGCGTTGTCGCTGACCGCGGGCTTGCCGCGATTTATCAGCAGCACCACCGCCGCCACGGCGAGCACCGCCGCGAATGCAGTCAAGGCAATTTTCAGCTTTGAGGATTTTATTGAAAACACAAACACTTTTCTCCGCCCCTTCGCGCTTATAAAGATAGTTGATATATATGCTCATTTCTCCCGCTTTATCACGGTTGACAAATCTTGCTGAAATGGTAATATTATACTGTAACTTATTTCACATTTCGGAGGCAGGAAAAAGCATGAAAAAATGCAGTCTCATCCCCTTTGCCGTCCTCGCCGCAGCAGCGGGCGCAGGCGCGGCGGTCGGCAGAAAATTAAAGACCGACAAGGCTTTCCGCCGCGACTTTGACAACGCTGTCGGAAAAGGTATCCTCGCCGCCGTCGGCAAGATTGCCGACAAACTCCCCGAGCCGAATTTCGGCGATGTCTCGAACTACTGGAGCCGCAATTTCTATCCCGGTCACGCCGAATTTGCATCATCGGGCAAGCGCGGTTCAAGATGGCGTCTCGGCTACGCCCGCCGCAGCCTTGTCCCCGACGACTACAATCAAAAGAACTACTACATAGCGGGCTATCTTTCCTATCCGCCTAATATAATGAGCGGGGTTATCGACGACCAGGCGGTGCGCGTTATCTGCCTTGACGATTCGAGCGGACGCGGGAGTGTGGTTTTCGCCGTCATTGACTGCGTCGGAATATCCGGCACGGACATACGCCGCATACGCGAGAGACTGGCAGACTTTGCAAAAGAAAACAACATCGTTTCCGTAAATATTTCATCTATCCACTGCCACAGCGCGATTGATACACAGGGTCTCTGGGGCGATCTGCCGAAGATGCTCAAGAACAATGTCAAGGCTATCAAGGACGGACGGTATGACGATATTATCTCCGGGCGCGACCCCGAGTTCATGGAGAATCTGTTCGAAAAGACCGCAGACGCGATAAAAGAGGCGTTTGATTCCATGCAGCGCGGAAAGCTCACCTATGTGCGCACCGACGCTATCGACTTCGCGCGCGACAAGCGCCCGCCCTATGTTTGGGACAAAGACATAGTCCGCCTGCGCTTCATCCCCGACAACGGCTCGGAAGAGACTGTAGCTGCATTCATGGCGGCTCACCCGACCGCGCTCGGCGCGAAGAACACCCTGCTCAGCTCCGACTACATCGCATCGATGGAGCAGGAGATAAACAAAGCTGGCAAGAACTTTATATTCTTCCAGGGCGCGGAGCTTGCAATAGCCCAACAGCGCGACTGCATAACCGAGCATGACGGCTCGGAGGGCTGGCAGGAATACGGCAAGACGCTCGGACGCTTCCTACTTTCTATTCCAGAAGAGGACGAGAGACGCGTCGCGACTTTTATAAATATTAAAAACCGCGAAATATTCATCCCGGCAGACAACCCGATACTCATCGCCGCCGCAAAAGCAGGACTCGTTGACAACACAGTTCTGCACGACCCGAGCGAAAAATCCGGCTACTGCTTCGTCAGCGAAATCGGCTATGCAGAAATTGGCAAGGAGCTGTCCCTCGCGCTCATCCCCGGCGAGCTTGCGCCCGAGATTCTGCTCGGCGGCGCATACGGCGCGGACGAGAGCTTCAACCGCACCGCATGGGAATATCCGCCCATGCGCGACATGATTCCCGATGGCAGAGAGCTGAGCGTTATAGGTCTGTGCAATGACGCGATGGGATACATCCTGCCCGACAACGACTACGGCAGCGTCATAGCAAAAGACCACTACGAAGAGGCTGTCTCGGCGGGAAAACGCGCGGGTTCTACAATAACAAAAGCCTTCGGAGAGCTTGTGAAGAGTCTCCGATAAAAAATAAAATACAACGGAGGTCCACTATGCGTAAAAACATCCGGCGAATCTTCAGCATCATTCTTGCGGCGATACTGCTGCTCTGCGCGAGCCTGCCCGTTTTCGCAAAGAGCGAAAAATGCACCTGCGGCACACCGCCCGTTATCTATGTTGCGGCTCTCGGCAGCGCGAAGCTGTATCTTGACAGGGGCACGGAGAACGAGCGACTGCTGTTCAGACCCGACACCGCCGCCTATCTGCGCCTCGCCGCGCGTCTCGCCCCGGCAATAGCGCGTCTCGTCATAGACAAGAACTATGACGCTTTCGGCGACGCGCTCATCGATGGAGTCCGCGGCGTCTTCGGCGATTTGCAGATGGACGAAAACGGCGACTCCACAGACCGCGTGACCTCGGACGCCAAGCTGCCCGACGACCCCGACCACGGCGTTGACAAGAGCTACTATTTTGCCTACGATTTCCGTGAGGACCCGCTCACGGTCGCGGACAAGCTGCACGAGTACATCGCCTGCGTAAAGAAGCTGACCGGACATGACACCGTGCTTCTTCGTGCCTCATCCATGGGCGGCGTTATGACCATGGCGTATTTCTACAAATACGGCACCGACGGCATAGACGCCTGCATATTCCAGTGCTGCCCCATACTCGGTACGCAGGTGGCGGGTGACCTGTTCACGAAAAAAATCGTCATTGACCCAGAAGCCCTCGTCCGCTACGCCTCGCAGTTGCCGACAGACGAGCAGTGGCAGTCCGATCTGCTCTGCATAGTGCTTGATATGTTAAATTACGCGGGTGTTTTCAAAGCCCTCGTCGGCGTCGCGGATAAGCTGCTCGAAAATCTGACGGACAGGGTCTTTGACGAGTTCATGTACCCGGTGTTCGGCTCGATGCCCGGAATATGGAGCTTCGTGACAGACGACGAATACGAGCAGGCTAAGAAAATGACTTTCAACGAGAACACATCAAAGAAGCTCATCTCCCGCCTCGACGAATATCACTACAACGTCCAGTGCAAAGCCGGAGAGATACTGAACAGAGCTAAGAACAACGGCGTAAAAATAATGATAGTCGCGGGCTACAACAAACAGCGCACGCCGCTCGTCGAGTCCTATATGTCAAACAGCGACGCGACCGTCGACACGAAATACGCCTCCGTCGGCGCGACTGTGGCAGACCTCGGCTCCGCTCTCCCCGAAGGCTATGTTCAGAAGAATGAGGCGGGCGTTCACGACCACCTCTCGAAGGACGGCGTGATAGACGCATCAACCTGCCTCCTGCCCGAGAACACCTGGTTCATAAAGGATATGCTCCACTGTAAGATACACGACGGGCACAAGGCGATGTACAACCTGTTCTTCTATTCGGACTCTGTAACAGATGTCTGGTCGAATGAAAAATATCCGCAGTTTTTGCAAAACGATGTGAACGCGAAGACGCTCACTCCCATAGGCACTCAGGCAAGACCCGCTGCATCGAACGGCGGTTCGGGCAGCTCGAAAGAGCCTCTGACCCCGCAGACCGGCTCGGCATCCTTTGCGGCGGTTATCCCGCTCCTGTTTGCCCTGCCCGCCGTAGTTGTTTCAAGGCGGCGCAAACGCTCATAAGAGAAAATTGCAACAGCCGACGGCCATATGTTTCGCTGTCGGTTGTTTGTTCTTTATTTAACGGTTAAATATTTGTAAATCCTACTTCTTCGGGCTTGAAATAGGAGTAAATAATGTATAAAATAAGACTGTAAATCAAGTGCTGCTTTTTATAGGGCACAACAAGAAAGGTCGTGCAAAGATGGCAAGATTTCTCTACTCCGCCTTTTCCGACGAAGCCGCCGACAGCATCGACGGCCAGATAGCCGCCTGCAAGGCAAACGGCGTGACACACATGGAACTGCGCGGCGTTGACGGCAAGAACATCTCCGAGTTCACCGTTGACGAGGCAAAAGCACTCAAGGAAAAGCTTGACGCAAACGGCATGAAGGTCTCTTCCATAGGCTCTTACTATGGAAAGATCGAGATAACCGACGATTTTGAGCCCCATTTCGAGGGCTTCAAAAACACAGTTGAAGTGGCGAAGATACTCGAAGCGAAGTATATCCGCCTGTTCAGCTTCTATTTCACAAAGGGCGAGAGCTACGAAGAGTACCGCCCGGAGGTCATGCGCAGAGTCAGAGCCATGGCTGAATATTCAAAGGAGCGCGGAGTCCTCTGCTGCCACGAGAACGAGCGCGGTATTTACGGCGATATACCCGAGAGATGCCTCGATCTCCACAAGGAGCTCGGCGATGTCATCGGCGGAATTTTCGACCCCGCGAACTATATTCTCAACGGCGTTGACATTCTCCCCGCATATGAGCTGCTCGAGTCCTACATCACCTATATGCATGTAAAAGACGCGATAGGCGCCGAGGAGACTGTTGTCCCCGCAGGTCATGGCGATGCTCATTTTGATGAGCTCATCCGCCGCTTCAACAAAAAAGAGGGCGAGAGATTCCTCTCCGTCGAGCCGCACCTCAAGGTGTTTGATGCACTCAAGACCATTGAGCGCGACGACAGCCTTTCAATAAAGATGGATAAGTTCACTTATCCCGACAACAACGCGTCCTTTGCCGCCGCGGTCGGCGGAATAAAGGAAGTTGTCGCAAGAGTCAAGACCCTGCGCTACGGCATAATCGGCGTTGGCAACATGGGTTCCGCTCACCTCGGCTATTATCTCGACGGACTCATCCCCGAGATGGTTCTTACTGCGATAGCCGATATCGATCCCGCAAAGCTTGAGCGTGCCGAGAAGAAATGCCATAACAGAAGCTGCGAGATAAAATGCTTTGACTCCGCCGAAGCCCTCATTGACTCGGGCGAGGTCGACGCTGTTATAGTCGCAACGCCGCACTATTCTCACCCGCCGATAGTCGAATACGGTCTGACTCACGGTGTCCATGTGCTCAGCGAAAAGCCCGCAGGCGTCTATACAAAGCAGGTTCGCGAGATGAACGAAGTCGCCTCAAAGAGCGACAAAGTGTTCGCGCTGATGTTCAATCAGAGGACAAATCCCATGTATATCAAGCTGCGCGAAGTCGTGCAGAGCGGCGAATACGGCGAGCTGCACCGCTTCAACTGGCTCATCACCGACTGGTACCGCACGCAGGCATATTATAATTCCGGCGGATGGCGCGCAACCTGGAGCGGCGAGGGCGGCGGCGTCCTGCTCAACCAGTGCCCGCATCAGCTCGACCTGTGGCAGTGGATAACCGGCATGCCTGCATCCATTCAGGCGCAGTGCTCCATCGGCAAGTGGCACAACATTGAAGTTGAGGACGATGTGACCATATACGCCGAATATCCCAACGGCGCAACCGGCGTGTTCATCACGACGACCGGCGACGCACCCGGCACGAACAGACTTGAAATAACGCTCGACCGCGCAAAGATAGTCTGCGAGAACGACAGGATAAGAGCCTATATCCTCGACCAGTCCATGACCGAGTTCAGCAAAACAGCTGAAGAGGGCTTCGCGAAGCCCAACGGTCACTGGGAGGATATCGACTACGTCGACACGGACACCGAGCAGCATGTCGCAGTCACAAACGCATTTGCGGCGCACATCCTGCACGGCACTCCGCTCATCGCGCGCGGCGAAGAGGGCATCAACGGTCTGACTATCTCGAACGCGGCGCATCTATCCTCATGGCTCGGCAAGAAAGTTACCCTCCCGATAGACGAGGATCTGTTCTACGCCGAACTCCAGAAGAAAATTGCCTCGTCTTCCGGCAAGAAAGAGCCCGTGAAGGAAGTTGTCGTTGAGGATATGTCCTCGACCTACGGCTCATAATCGAAAGAAAACAGAGGTAGAATATGAAGATATCTATCGTGGGCTGCGGCGGAATAAGCCGCACCCACATCGGAGCCGTCCGCGATATACCGGACGCCCGGATAATCAGCGTTGCGGACTGCATTCCCGAGCGCGCCGAAGCGGCGGCAAAGCAGTGCGGCGCGAAGGCATATATGAGCCTTGAAGACATGCTCGCGGGCGAGAAGCCGGATGTTTTACATATCTGCACCCCGCACTATCTCCATGTTCCGATGGCGGTCTACGCGATGGAGCGCGGAGTCGATGTGCTGTGCGAGAAGCCATGCGCCATGACGAAAGGCCAGCTCGAAGAGTTGCGCGAATGTCAGCGCAGGACGGGGCGGCAGTTCGGAGTCTGTTTTCAGAACAGATATAACCGCTCGGTGCAGTATCTCAAAAATATCATTGATTCAAAAACATACGGCGAGCTTATCGGCATGAGGGCTTTTGTCACCTGGAAGCGCGACGCGGACTATTACGCGAGCGGCGACTGGCGCGGCAAAAAAGCGACCGAGGGCGGCGGAGTGCTGATAAATCAGGCTCTGCACACGCTCGATCTGATGAATATGCTCGGCGAAAATGTAAAAGCCGTGACCGCACATGCTTCAAACGACCATCTCAAGGGCATAATAGAAGTTGAGGACACGGTGAGCGTATTTGCCGAATTTTCGCAGGGCTTTCGCGGAGTGTTCTTCGCAACGACCGCAAACGCCGTCACCTCGCCAATAATGCTCGAAGCAAACTTCGCCGACCGTTCGGTACGCATCGAGGGCGACAGCGTGTTTGAACTAAAGGACGGCAAGCTCACCCCGGTGCTCGCTGCGGACAAGTTCGACAACCACGGCAAGCTCTGCTGGGGCAGCGGACACAGCGCACTGATACGCGATTTCTACGACGCGGTCAAAAATAACCGCCCGTTTGCAATAGATTCAGACGAGGGCGGCAAGGCGATCGAGCTCCTGCTCGCCGTATACAAGAGCGCTGAAACAGGCGAACGCATAGAGTTATAAAAAAGAAAGGGAAGATTGAAATGCAGATGACTTTTCGCTGGTTCGGCGACACCAAGGACACGGTATCGCTCGAACAGATAAGGCAGATCCCCGGCGTCAAGGGCATTGTCCCCGCGCTGCACACCCTGCCCGCAGGCGAAGTATGGCCGCTCGATATGGTCATGGACATGAAGCACGAGATCGAGGCGGCAGGTCTTACGATGGAGTGCATCGAGAGCGTCAACGTCCATGAGGATATCAAGCTCGGCAACGAAAACGCAGACAAATATATCGACAACTATATCGAATCCATCCGCAATCTCGGCAAGGCGGGCGTCAGGGTGATATGCTACAACTTCATGCCAGTTTTCGACTGGACGCGCACCGACCTCGCCATGGATATGGGTAACGGCGCGACCTGCCTGTCATATAACGGCGCGCAGATCGAGGGCAAGAGCCCCGAGGATATGTTCCGCGAGATCGACGAGAACTCAAACGGCTACGCGATGCCCGGCTGGGAAACCGAGCGCATGGGCGAGATAAAGGAGCTGTTCCAAAAGTACAAGGGCGTGACCGAGGACGATCTCGTTGAGAATCTCCGCCACTTCCTGCGCCGCATAGCTCCCGTCTGTGAGGACTGCGGAATCAAAATGGCTATTCATCCGGACGATCCGCCATGGGGCATCTTCGGTCTGCCGAGGATAATCAAGAACACCGCAGATCTCGAACGCCTGCTCTCGCTCGTTGACAGCGACATAAACGGCATCACCTTCTGCACCGGCTCGCTCGGCGCGTCGAAAGACAACGACCTGCCTGCGATGATAAGAAAATTCGGCGACAGGATATATTTCGCGCATCTGAGAAACGTCCTCAGACGCGACGGCTGGTTCAACGAGACCTCCCACCTGTCCTCGGACGGCTCGCTCGACATGTACGAGATAGTCAAGGCTCTCTATGAAAGCGGATTTGACGGCTATATCCGCCCAGATCACGGCAGAATGCTGTGGGGCGAAAAAGCCCGTCCCGGCTACGGTCTGTACGACCGTGCGCTCGGAGCGGCATATATAAACGGACTCTGGGAAGCTGTTTCAAAGTCCGAAAGGGAAGGAAGATAACCATGGTACACGAAAATCTTAACGGCCGCGTTGCGGTCATAACCGGCGGCGGCGGAGTTCTCTGCAGCGGATTTGCAAAGGATCTTGCGGCTCAGGGAGTAAAGGTCGCGATACTCGACCTGCGCGAAGATGCGGCTCAGAAGGTCGCGGACGAGATTAAAGCAGCGGGCGGCGAAGCTCTTGCAGTCGGCTGCAACGTGCTCGAGAGCGAGAGCCTTGAGGCGGCGCGCGAGAAGATAAACGCAGCGCTCGGCTCATGCGATATCCTCGTCAACGGTGCGGGCGGCAACTCCCCGCTCGGCACGACGACCAAAGACACACTCGAGCTCGAGGACATAGCCCACAAGGCGGAGGGAGTCAAGACTTTCTTCGACCTCGACCCCAAGGGCATTGAGTTTGTTTTCAATCTTAACTTCCTCGGCACGCTGCTCACCACGCAGTGCTTTGCAAAGGACATGATAGGCAAGGAGAATGCGACGATTCTCAACATCTCCTCCATGAACGCCTACAGACCGCTCACGAGAATCCCCGCATACTCTGCGGCGAAGGCAGCTGTCTCGAACTTCACCCAGTTCATGGCGGTTCATTTTGCCGATGTCGGCATCAGAGTCAACGCGATAGCTCCCGGCTTCTTCTCGACGAACCAGAACAAGACTCTGCTCTTCAACGAGGACGGCTCGCTCACCGCGCGCTCGAACAAGATAATCACCCACACTCCCCTGCGTCGCTTCGGCGTGCCCGAGGATTTGACGGGTGCTCTGCTGTTCCTCTGCGACGAGAGCCAGTCCGGCTTCATAACCGGCGTTATTCTCCCCGTTGACGGCGGCTTCTCCGCTTATTCGGGAGTGTAAAGTCCATATCAAATCGGATTCCCGATTTGCAGAATTCTCAAATAAAAGAACGCTGTCCATTGAAATACATGGGCAGCGTTCTTTTGTGTTATAGTGTGTGATTGGCAATTGGAATTTGCAGATGTAAATGCTGATGATAAACGACCATCACAATATTACAAATCGTCACAATCGTGCAGGGGCGGATAATATCCGCCCGCGAACTCCGCGCAATTTTAGCGGCGTGTAACTTGTAGGGTGCGGCGACCTCGACGCACCGCTGCCGCGCGAGCGGCACGAAATTCCCGAAATGTTTATTACCGACCGTTGCCCTCACGGCTGTCCGCTATCGGCACAGTCGATACAACAAATTTGATTTGTTTATAATTGGCTCCTACCTTCGCGTCCTACCATAATCGAATATTTGATACTTACCGCGTTTCGGCATTTTCTTTTTATTTGAAAAAGAAAACGCCTGCAAAAGAAAAGCAACCTTAGGGCTGCGCCCCGAGACCCCGCGAACGCCACGCCGCAGTACTTAGCCTGCGAATCTCAATTAGTTGCTCGGCACATTCGCACGCAAACGCGCCGGAGCTTGAACGAGTTCGTGCTTGTGCGTCTTGCTTCGCAAGCCGTTCCCTCGCTCTTCTCTGTTAGCTGTCAAACACTGCGGCGCGGCTATTGAAAGTTTGATTATAAAAATTGGTTGAGTCGCGCGCTTTTACTTTGCTATAGCTCAAGTGATAGACAAAACCTAATTCATCAATCACAAAACCGACCGCAGCAGATATGCTGCGGTCGGTTACTGTTTTACGGCACCCGTTTATGTTCCGGGCACTTTTCTTATTCCATATTGTCTATATAGCTGCAGGCTGCGAGTGCGGCTACGGAGCCGTCCGCCGCTGCGGTGGTCAGCTGGCGCACTTCCTTTGTGCGGCAGTCGCCCGCGGTGAAGACGCCGGGGGTCTTTGTTCTGCAGCTCTCGTCCGCGATGATATAGCCGTAGTCATCGAGGTCTGCAACATCCTTGAAGCTCTCGTTGTTCGGCATCTGACCGACCGCAATAAAAACACCGTCCATCGGAATGGAATGGGGCTCCTCGTCGCCCGTCGCTATCTTTATGCCGTCGAGCTCGTCGCTGCCGATGAGTTTGACTACCTTTGTGTTCATGAGAACCTTTATGTTATCTTTCTCGCCGAGCTTCTTGACAAGAGCCTTTTCGCCCCTGAACTCATCGCGTCTGTGTATAAGCGTGACGCTCTTGCAGTAAGACGCGAGGAAGAGCGCGGACTGGAGAGCGCTGTCTCCGCCGCCGACAACGGCGACATTCTTGCCCTTATAAAAAGCTCCGTCGCACACCGCGCAGTAGGATACTCCCCTGCCCGCGAGGTCGTTTTCGCCGTCCGCTCCGAGCGGTCTGTGGCGCGCTCCGGTGGCGATTATAACGCACTTGCACTGGTAGCTGTTTGAATCGGTTATGACGGTTTTTATCTTTCCGTCGACTATTTTTATTACCCGCTCAAGCTCAACATCCGCGCCGAGCTCCATCGCCTGCGAGACGAGGTTATCCGCAAATTCGCTGCCGCTTATCTGCGATATTCCCGGATAGTTTTCAACTCTCGGCGAAGAGGTTATCTGACCGCCGAAGGACTCGCCCTCGGTCACGAGCACGGTTTTTCCCGCTCTGAGCGCATAGATTGCCGCCGTGAGTCCGGCTGTGCCGGCGCCGACGATAACGATATCAAATTGCTGCATTTCTTTTTCCTCTGAATATGGCAAAATTTTTCTTTAATGCGCCGAAAACCGGGTGAAGCCGCGCTCCACCCGATCTTCCAGCGTTTATCAGTGCATCAGCACTGCTCAATGAACTTTTTGATGTTTGAAAGATTGACGAAGCTCTCATATCCGTCGCCGTCGGTGACGATGAGAGTCGGAGCCTGTCTGATTCCGTATTTCATCGTCAGATCCTCCTGAGCCTCTGCATCGATCTTCTCGTAGCCGATATTCGCCTTGTCAAGCAGAGTATAGGCTATCTTGCAGTTGGGGCAGGTCTTTGTGGTGAAGAGCATGACCTTTGCGCCGTTTGATGCCTTGGGAGCATCCTCGTGCTTGCCGTCCTCCACGGTGTGGCTGACGGTGCGCTCATTCTTGAGATGAGACGCGCCGAGGTTATAGACGGTTCTGTCCTTGAACTCCTGCGCCTTGCCGTCGTTCCAGTTCTGGACGGGGCGATAGTAACCGGTGATACGGCTGTAGACCTCGGTCTGGCCGCCGCACTCGGGGCAGGTAAAGTGCTCGCCCGCGATGTAGCCGTGATCCTTGCACACGGAATAGGTCGGGGAGATCGTGTAATAGGGCAGCTTGTAGTTCTCGGCTATCTTGCGCACGAGAGAAGCAGTCGAGGTCCAGTCGGGCAGCTTCTCGCCGAGGAAGGCGTGGAAGACTGTGCCGGAGGTGTATCTCGTCTGAAGATCATCCTGAATGTCGAGCGCCTCAAAGATATCCTCCGAGAACGAAACAGGAAGATGCGAGCTGTTGGTATAATAGGGAGTTCCGCCGTCCTTCGCCGCGGTGATGATATCCGGGAACTGAGCGACATCGTGCTTTGCGAAACGATAAGTGGTGGACTCGGCGGGAGTTGCCTCAAGGTTGTAGAGATCGCCGTACTTCTCCTGATAGTCGGAGAGACGCTCACGCATATGGTCGAGGACTTCCTTGGTGAACTGCTGAGTCTTCTCGTGGGTCATATCCGCTCTGAGCCACTTTGCGTTGAGACCGACCTCGTTCATGCCGATGAGGCCGATGGTCGAGAAGTGGTTCTCGAAAGTACCGAGGTAGCGTCTGGTGTAGGGATAGAGACCCTCGTTGAGAAGCTTCGTGATAACCGTACGCTTAACGCTGAGCGAACGGGCGGAGATATCCATAAGCTTGTCGAGTCTGCGGTAGAAGTCCGCCTCATCCTCTGCAAGATATGCGATTCTCGGCATATTTATCGTAACAACGCCTATAGAACCGGTACTCTCGCCGCTGCCGAAGAAGCCGCCGGACTTCTTGCGAAGCTCGCGCAGGTCGAGGCGCAGTCTGCAGCACATGGAGCGGACATCGCTCGGCTCCATATCGCTGTTGATGTAGTTAGAGAAATAAGGTGTGCCGTACTTTGCGGTCATCTCGAAGAGAAGTCTGTTGTTCTCAGTATCCGACCAGTCAAAGTCGCGGGTTATGGAATAAGTCGGGATGGGATACTGGAAGCCGCGTCCGTTGGCGTCGCCCTCGATCATGGTCTCGATGAACGCCTTGTTGACCATATCCATCTCTTTCTTGCAGTCCTTGTACTTGAAGGGCATCTCCTTGCCGCCGACAATGGCGTTGAGCTCGGCAAGGTCGTTGGGAACGGTCCAGTCAAGGGTTATATTCGAGAACGGAGCCTGAGTGCCCCAGCGGCTGGGGGTGTTGACGCCGAAGATGAACGACTCGATGCACTTCTTGACCTCGCGGTAAGAGAGGTTGTCCACCTTGACGAACGGAGCAAGATAGGTATCGAACGAGGAGAACGCCTGAGCGCCCGCCCACTCGTTCTGCATGATGCCGAGGAAGTTGACCATCTGATTGCAGAGGGTCGCAAGGTGGCTTGCGGGAGAAGAGGTTATCTTTCCGGGAACGCCGCCGAGTCCCTCCTGAATGAGCTGCTTCAAAGACCAGCCCGCGCAGTAACCGGTGAGCATGGAGAGGTCATGGAGGTGGATATCGCCGTTTCTGTGGGCGTTTGCTATCTCTTCGTCATAGACCTCGGAGAGCCAGTAGTTCGCGGTGATCGCGCCGGAGTTGCTGAGAATCAGTCCGCCGACGGAATATGTGACGGTCGAATTCTCTTTAACGCGCCAGTCGGAAACCTTGACGTAGCTGTCAACCAGCTCCTTGTAGTCGAGGATGGTCGACTTCATGTTTCTGACTTTTTCGCGCTGCTTTCTGTAGAGGATATACGCCTTTGCGACATCGGCGTAGCCCGCCTGGCTGAGCACCGACTCGGCGCTGTCCTGAATGTCCTCAACGGCGATAAGTCCGTCCTTGATCTTGCCCTCGAAGTCCGAAGTGACCTTGAGTGCGAGCAGGTCGATGACCGTCGGATGAGTTTCCTTGTTGAGCGCGTCGAAAGCCTTTGATATAGCCGAAGATATCTTCGCTATATCAAAATCGGCGACTGCGCCATCTCTTTTGATAACCTTGTACATCATCATGCCTCCATTTTCTTTTCCAAATATATGTCAAAATTATATTATGCTTCATTTGCGCTATCTGCCTACAATTATAGATGCAACCATGGCAAATGTCAACAGCAAAATACAAGATATTGTGTAGAATTTATTTTTCTACCCCAAGATGTTCCGAGTTTCAGTGTCCGTTATATTCCCCTTATCTCGACATTCGGGACATTTTTGCGGACTATATCCGCGAAAGAGCGCAGTGTTTCGCGGCTGTGCGAGCCGAGACCCTTCTGCAAAACGAACTCGGAATCGGTGAAGTTCTGGAGAAAATATTTCTCGTCGCCCTTGAGCCACTCGCCTATTTTCTCAAAGTCCTCCGCGCTGTGCAGCTCGCGCACAACGGTCGTGCGGAACTCAAAATCGGTCTTTCCGCCCATGAGCAGGCGCACGCTCTCATATATCGGCTCCATATCGAATTTTTCGAGTCCGACCGTCTCGGCATATTTTTCGGGCGAATTTTTGATATCCATCGCCACATAGTCAACGAGCCCAGCGTCTATAAGCGACTGCATCTTGTCCGGGAAAGTTCCGTTGGTGTCGAGCTTTACGAGATAGCCCATGTCTTTTATGCGCCTTGCGAAGTCATTGACATTTTTATTGACAAGCGGCTCGCCGCCTGTTATGCACACGCCGTCGAGCATACCCTGACGCTTTTTGAGAAACGCAAAAAATTCTTCCTCCGGAATCTCATATTCGTCCCCGCCGGGAAGAATCAGCTCCGAATTCTGGCAGAACGGGCAGCGGAAGTTGCATCCGCCGAGGAACACAGTGCATCCCATCTTGCCGGGAAAATCGAGCAATGTAAGTTTTTGCAGACCTCTGACGCGCATACCGATACCCCTTTTCAAGCCGTAAAAATCGAGACGGAGAAAATCGGTCTTTCCGTCCCGGCAAAATCTATTATATACCACGAAAGCGTTCTTGTCACCAAAAACATCTTGAAAAATTGCACAAAGATTACCACAAAATAATGTGCATATTATCGTCGCGATACATATATGTTGCATTTTCTGCGAAAATTTGATACACTCATAGTATAATACAATCCCAATATATATGTATAACTGCGGAGGTGTCTTAATTGGCTGGAAAAAGACCTGTTGCGGCGATACTCTATGACTTCGACCGCACACTTTGCACAAAGGATATGCAGGAATATCAGTTCATTCCGAGCGTCGGCATGGAGCCCGCGGATTTCTGGGGGCTCGCCAACAGCTACGCCGAGGAAGAGCATATGGACAAAATCCTGTCATATATGTACATCATGATAAAAAAATCGCAGGAGTGCGGGATTCCGCTGACGCGCAAGAGCGTCATGGAGTGCGGGCGCGCGATAGAACTGTATAAAGGTCTGCCCGGCTGGTTCGACCGCCTCAACCGCTTCGGCAGCGAGAACGGCGTGACCGTCGAACACTATGTCCTCTCCTCCGGTCTTAAAGAGATAATCGAGGGATCCGAAATAGGCAAATGCTTCAAAGAGATTTTTGCCTGTGAGTTCCTTTACGGCGAGAACGGCGAGGCAGTCTGGCCAAAGACCGCCGTCAATTATACTTCAAAGACCCAGTTTGTCTACCGCATAAACAAAGGCGTGCTCGATGTATCTAACGATAAAGATCTCAACCGTTCTACACCCGATAACAAGCGCCGCGTTCCGTTTTCCAATATGCTCTATATCGGCGACGGGCTCTCCGATGTCCCGTGCATGAAGATGGTCAAGGCATACGGCGGATATTCTATAGCCGTCCACAACAACGAACCGCGCCAGCTCGAGGGCGTGAGTGACCTGCTCTATCACAACCGCGTTGACTTCGCCTTCGCGGCAGACTACTCAGAAAACAGCGAGCTTGACATAACCGTCAAGGATATCATCCGCAGAATAGCCATAGACAGCACCCTGCGCGACGAGCACAGCAAGCAGAAGCGCCGCTCGAAATGCTGCTGCGCGGACATCTGACGGAGGATAATATGCCTGTATTTTTTACCGCCGCAGTGTGCGTATACAACACGGAAAAATATCTTCGCGAATGTCTGGATTCCGTCCTCAATCAGAGCTACAAAAATTTTGAACTGCTCATAGTTGACGACGGCTCGACGGACTCAAGCGGCTGCATCTGCGACGAATACGCAGAAAAAGACAGCCGTGTGCGTGTCATTCACACGGAGAATCAGGGTGTATTGCTCGCGCGAAAGACTGCGTTTGAGAATGCGCGCGGGGACTATTTCATCGTCTTTGATTCGGACGACACCGTCTCGCCCGAGCTGTTTTCGAGATTGAGCGAAAAAATCGAGCAGTGCGCGCCGGACATGATATTCTTTGACTATAATAAAATAAACGGCGAAAATATCACGCATGAAAAGACATTCAACGGCGAGCGCACTTTTAATAAAGACAGCAAAAAAGAGCTTTGGGAACTGCTGCTGCGCTCGAAGTTCAACTCACTTTGCTGCAAGTGCATAAGGCGCGATAAATTCGACTATGATATAGACGCGGCTCATTACAAAGGCTACAGCCGCGGCGAGGACAGGCTCGTCTCGGCGCATATGCTGAGCCGGCTCAACACTTTTTGTTACCTGCCCGAGGCACTTTATAACTACCGCGCCTCGGCTTCCTCTCTGACGCGGACATATTCGTTTGAGAATCTCGTCATGTCCTCCCGCGCTACAGAGGAGATTCGCCAAATGATCTCGGCCGACGGCTGTCTCGACGGCGAGTGCGAAGTGCTCATATGCTCCCTCGCGAGGATGATCTACCGCAATTTTCTCTATCCCAACGCCGTCTCTCTATCTAAAAAAGAGACTGTTGAGCTGATAAAAAAGAGCGAATCTCTCGGCATCTATAAGCTGTGTACCGATCGCAGAGCGGACAGATATTCTTCAAAGCCGGAGAATCTTAAATTTTCGCTGCTGAGAAATAAAAAATACTCCCTGCTCGTTGACGCAGTGAGGCTCAAGAGCAGGATATAAGTCGAAGAGAGTCGATTGCCTTGACAAAATTTCTGCCGGGCGTTATAATATTCTCCCGAAAACTGCCCGTGCGGAAAGGAAGTGAAAGCCATGGGCACAGAACAGAAAAAGATCGCCGCCCAGAACAAGAAGGCTTTTCACGACTATTTCGTGCTCGACAGATACGAAGCGGGAATCGAGCTTTGCGGCACGGAGGTCAAATCCATCCGCCAGGGCAAGCTCAATCTCAAGGACTCATGGTGCTCGATAGTCGACGGCGAACTGTTCGTCAACGGAATGCACATCAGCCCATATGAGCACGGCAATATCTTCAACCGCGACCCGCTGAGGGTGCGCCGTCTGCTGATGCACAAGCGCGAGATAATGCGCCTGCTCGGTCAGACGAAGCAGGAGGGCTTGACCCTCGTGCCGCTGAGTGTATATTTTGTCAAAGGGCGCGCAAAGGTTGAGGTCGGGCTGTGCAAGGGTAAAAAGCTCTATGACAAGCGCGAAACGGCAGCGAAGAAAGACGCCGCGCGCAATATTGAGCGCAGCATGAAAAACTTCTGATTCAATCGGCAAAAGCCGTTTGATATATGGGGATGAAAGGATTTCGACGGGGAGGTTGAACTTCGGTAAGCGGGCAGCGGTGTGGGACCGCTATAAAACCCATACGTTTAAATAATAAACGACAACAAAACAGTTTTACAAGCTGCTTAAATAGCAGCCGTCTTTGCCGGGAGTACTGCGGCTCGGTACAAGGCGTCGATTAGCAGTGAACGTGCACGGGTGAGCGCTCCGTAACCCGTCATGAACAACGGAACTACCGAACCGGTGAGCCTGCCTGACGGCGCTCCGGCGAGGGAATCTTAAAAGACAGGCTACGCCCGTAGAAAGCTGTGGGGAGCCCCTTTCGGACGCGGTTTCGATTACCGCCATCTCCACCATGAAAAAAGCACTTGCTGTTGCAAGTGCTTTTTTCAACGAAATTCGTTCCTCTGGAACGAGTGAAATATCTTAGATGTGAAATATGCCTGCGGCATATGAAAACAGGTCAATAGCCGATTTTCTAGACAGACTGTAACCAATGCAAGCCGGGAAAGTTCTTTACTACTCTCCCGGCTTGATTTTTATTTTTGCAGTCATATTCTGACTGCTTCAACCTCGTTTCCGTGTTCCGTTACTATATCTATAAGATCGGTTGTTTTCAGCCACACCGTTGCGGTGTTGTCATTCGGGTGGACTCCGATGAGTCCGCCGTTGACAAGTTCTTCGTCGAGGAAAAGCTTCACTTTTTTCTCGCTGTCGTTGAGTATACCGAGCGGCGTCACTGCGCCCGGTATCAGACCGAGCAGGTTCATCAGATCGTTTTCCGATGCAAAGCTCAGCGGGCGTGTGCCGTGCTCCTCCTTGAACTTTTTCAGGTCAACGCGCTTGTCGCCCCTGACAGTTATGAGATAATAATTGCGCTTCTTGTCATCTCTGACAAATAAGTTCTTCGCGTCCGCCTCCGGGTGCGGCAGCTCAACATGCGACATCTCTTCCATATTGAACACCGCGCCGTGCTCGGTCACTTCGTATTCTATTCCCCTGCTTGTCAGGAAATCATATACTTCCTGCTTATTCACAATTTCATCCTCTATTTAAAGAGGGCTGCCGCATCGGGCAGCCCTTTTGCTTTTATATCAGTCCGGCGTATAAGTAAAGGTGAAGCAATGCGAGCGGAGCGTCGCCGCGCCCATTATGTTGAGTCTGAATGCGTTGCCGCGCATTGTCTGATTGCCTATTCTCATGCTTGAAATATAGCCGCAGCTGCTGCCGCGCGCGCTGTCATGCTCGAGTATTTTTATCCACTGCGCAGGGTTGCTCTGGAGCGTTATGCGCTTTGATGAATCAACCTTTGCATTATACGCTTCGACCTTCTTGCGAAGCTCCTCGCTCGAAATGGTCAGCGTGCGTTTGACATTGCCCTCGGGGCTTGTCCTGCCGCCCGCGAGATAAGGATAGCTGCTTTGACTGCCGCCCCAGACATTCGCGCTCGAAGCCGTCTTCCCAGCCGCCGTTGAAAAATACGGAGTGAATGCGGGCGAGCCGTAATAGGCAAGATATTCGCCGAGCGTCGCTTTTATCGCGTTTTCAATAGATGAGCTTGTGCCGGCGTAGCTCTCGCGGAACGCGTGGTTTGAGGTAGTCATCTTAAAATTCTGGCGCTTTGCGTAGGTGTAAATCGCTACCATCTGCGACTTTATCGACTCAAGCGGCGCGGACGGGCCGACCTCGGCATATGCAGTCTTGCCGAGATATTCGGCGAGCGAATATCTCTTGCCGTTATATGTAACCGTGCTCGGCAAATTTGAATCCTTAACGAGGCTGATGCCGGGGTTGTTGTAATAATGGAGCAAGATCTGCTTGTATGTCCAGCCGCGGCGCGCATATTCGGACGCGCCGTTTTGGCTCATGCCGACTCCGTGGCCGTAACCGTAGACGGTGAAAACAAAAGTACCCGTCTTTGAAGAGCTGTGCCTTGTCGTGGTCTCGGTCGGTTTCTGGGTAGGCTTAGTGGTCGGTTTTCCAGTCGTGTTCGGGCGAGTCGTGGGCTTTGTCGAGATAACCGTCGTCAGGACGGTTGATCCCTCGGCTATCGAGCCGGGCACAGTGCCATTTGTCTGTTCCCCGGTTGTTTTTCCGGAGTCGGTGCTCTGCGAGTCGGTGCTGTCAGAACTATATTCGTCGGTTGTATCGCCGTTGGGATCTTCGACATCAGCAATGATAATATCATCTATAACGCCGATTATGTCGCCCGTCCCGCTCTCGGTCGTGTCGGGAGTGCGCGCGCCGATAAGCGACGCGCCCGCCTGCGAGCCGTAGCCCTTGACAAGGAATGTGACGGCAGTGCCGATAAGCGCGGCGAGCAGAATGACCGACGCGACTATGAGCGCGGTCTTTTTGCCCGAGCGCACCGGAGCCGATTTATGGTGAGAGTGATGTTCGCCGTCCGTGATTATTATTGACGCATCGTCGCTGACATCGTGCATGACAAAGCCGTTGCGCGCATAGTCGGCGAGCGCGGAATAGAGCCTGTGGACGCAGGCGTAGATAAACTCCTGCGTGGTCTCGCCCTTGCGGCTGAAGACCTTGAACACGCGTGCCTTGTTCTCGTCCGCTATGCAGATGAGCATGAAATGCTTGCTGTTTTCATCATCGTTGCGGAACACATTCGATATCGCCGCGCCGACCGACGCGCCGCTCTTCGCTCTGGCGCGTCCCGCCATGGCGGCTATATATTCGCCGTGACTCTCGTCCTCCTGCCGCTCGATATCGACCGACCGGGCGAATATAGCATCGCCGAAATCCGATTCATCGTCATAGGGCAGGACAGAGAACACGAACGGGCTGTTTTTGCTTGAAGCAACCGCGACGGAAAGTCCGCGCTCTTTCAAGAGCGCAACGACCTCTTCCGGATCGCACTTTTCTTCAGCACTCGGCTCGCCGGCGCCGTTTGCATCCGGTTCGGTAGTGTTTGCGCTTTCGGCAGCTTTTTCAACGGGCAGGAACACCAATTTCAGTTCTTCGGCGACCTTGGCGCATCTGCCGTCGGAAAGGGGCAGAAAAACCAGCGTCTGGCTGCCGCTTTTCTCTATAAAGCCGCTGTATTTGCCGTCGTCGGTCACAAGTATCTGTGCGTCGGCAGGCATCAGACACTGATCCTCATCCGCCTTTTCAAGCACTTCGGCTATTCTGTCGGAGGACGCGGTTTTTGTTCTGAGCGCATCAAAAAGCAGCTTCTTTATCTCGATATAATGCCGCTCGGCAGCCGCGAGAACCACAGTCTCCGAATCTCCGAACGCTCCGGCAAGGGCAGAAAACAGCTCGCGGCTGTCCGTGAACTGCTCAAAGCGGCACTCCCCGTAGGCTGCGGCAAAGACGGACTCATATTCCGCTATCGCCCTGCGCGGGAGGGGCTGATTGACAAAAGCCAGGAGCGAGATTTTATTTTTCAAAATATCACCTCATTAGTTGGGATACCATCTGTTTGCGTTTTTGTAGGGGTTCTGTTTCTTATCTTTATCATACCAGGCCTGAGGATATCTCGGGTTGGGGTTGGTCTTGACGAGCGAAGTATCAACTTCTTCACTCTCGCCGTCGCGCACCATTCGTGCCACAACGACAAGGCGTGCGTTGTCGAACTCATACAGGCAGGTAGAAAGAGTGAGAATCTTGTCGGTCGGCTTGATATCGACGCCCGTCGTGTAGAGCTTTCTCGAATCAAGCTCGGCTATATACTGCCCGAAGCTCGCCTCGCTTATATTCGTCCAGACATAGTTAAAGAAATATCCGTTGTCCTCGGCGGTGGTCGCATTTGTGATAAGCACCGCATAGACCTTCCACTTGTAGTCGTGATAGATGGTGTTGAATTCGATTATCGGATTGTTTATGAATCCGCGCGTGGTGCGGTAATCGAAGAGCTTGCTGAATATCTTGTCCGAGCTGCGGGTGCTGTGACCGTAGATTATGCTGTTACGGTCAAGCGGCTCGATTGAATTGGCATGAGCCAGGAACGGGTTTCCGAGATCCGTGTATCTGTGGGTGAAGCTGCGTTTAAGATAATACGAATCGTTGTCGGTCTGGAGAATCGGGAAGTCCATCTTGAGCTTGTCTATTTTCAGCCAGCCGATGAGGTCGGTGTTCTGTGCATACGCCTCGGCGTATTTTAGCTGCATACCCTCGGGGAACTTGACATTCGGGTACTTTGCCTTTATCTCATCCCAGGTCAGCTCCTCGCTGGGCTTGATATCTTTTATGTCGTTGTCAACGATGTTGGGCTGAACAAGATATGTGTTTATCAGCATTCCCGCGCTGACGAGCACGGTGATTATCGCCGCCATAAAGACTATCTTGCGGACTATCTCGGAGACAGCGTCGCCCTTCATCGGAATGATGCCCTTTATAAATTTTTTGAAGCCCTTTTCGCTGCCGCTGTTCTTTTCATTTTCGCTGACCTCGCGCTCATATTCGCGCAGTGAGCCGCGGTCGCGCTCGCTGAGGTTGACGGCAAAGGTAGAATCTGTCGGCATATCGAAATCGTCGAGCGCCTGCTCAGTCGGGTATTCCGGCTCAGTCACTTTCGGAATATCCTCACCGCTCAGATCGTCGGGCGGGATAAACTTATACAAATTGTCCTTTTTCGGCTCTGCGGGTTTCTCCGGCTCGGACTCGATTATGGGCTCGAGCTCGGACTCCGGCTCGGATACCGGCTCCTTTTCTTCGGTCACGGTGCCGCTTTCCTGCCGTGACTCCACCCCGGTTTCATCGTCGCCGCAGTCAAGATATCTGCGCGCGAGATCTTCCATTTCGCTGCGCTGTGCCGTAGGTTCGTCGTCCTCAACCGATGTGTAGTGCTCAAACATCTCCCTCATATCGGGCAGCGAAAACTCGCCGTCTTTTCTGTTTTTGTCAGACATACTCTTTCCTCCGATACAGGTTTACTTTATTTTCTCTTCCAGCATCAGGCGTGCAAGGTTAAGCGCCCGCGACGCCGTGACATATCTGTTATATTCACGGTCATTTTCATGACCGGTGACTATCTTTTCGACGACTGTGCGCTCGCCGTCCGTGACCGCCGCAAAGCTCAGTCCGCCGGGCAGAACACCGTCGCCTCCCGGTCCTGCAAGACCGGTTGTGGATATCGCTATATCCGCGCCGCTCACGTGCTTTGCGCCGAGCGCCATCTCGCGCGCCGTCTGTTCGCTGACAGCGCCGTAGGTCTCAAGCGTCTTTGGCGAAACGCCGAGGAGCTTTGTTTTTATATCATTCGAATAGCTGACTATTCCGCACTCGAAAACCTCGGATGCGCCGGGGATATCAGTCAGCCTTTTGGGGATATATCCCGCCGTGCAGGATTCGGCAGTCGCTATCTTTTTGCCCTTTTCTTTGAGCAGAGCGACAACGCGCTCTTCGATGCTGTTCATATCGGTGCCGTATACGACATCACCGAGCCTGCTGCATATCTCATCAACTACAGGCGCGCACATTTTGTCCGCCTCGTCGGCGGTTTCCGACTTCGCGGTTATCCTCAGCCGCACCTCGCCGCTTTTTGCATACGGTGCGACGGTCGGGTTCTTTGCGTCGAACATATCCTCTATCTCTTCGGCGACCGAGCTCTCGCCCATGCCGATTATATTGACCGTGTGTGAGACTATCGCGCCGTCAGAATATTTTTTCAAAAATCCGCGCACGCTCTCATTGAACATCGGGACGAGCTCGCCGGGAGGGCCGGGCAGGATAATAACGCACTTGCCGTTCTTTTCGAGCGCCGCGCCGGGTGCCGTGCCGTGGTTATTCTCAAACACGGTGCCGCCGACGGGCAGCATCGCCTGCTTGAGGTTGTTCTCGGGCATATTGCCGCCCTTTGATTTGAAATATGAGCGTATGCGCTCCGCCGTGTCTTCATCTTCTCTGAGCTCGAAACCCATGACCTCACAGCAGACCTCTTTTGTCAGATCGTCGTCCGTGGGACCGAGTCCGCCGGAAGTAATAACAATATCGCTACGCCCGAGAGCCGTTTTCAGCTCCTGCGCGAGGCGCTCGGGATTGTCCCCAACTGAGCTGCGGTGCATGACGGATATGCCCATCGCCGCAAGCTCTTTTGAGAGAAACTGCTCGTTGGTATTGAGGATATCGCCGAGCAGAAGCTCGGTTCCGACACAGAGAATTTCACACACTGCCATTGTTACTCACCTTTTGAAAAAGCTTTTATAACCGTAACTTTTGTGCCCTCGACCGCGCGCTTTATGGGCTCGTCCCATTCGGTGCCGCGCTCCGCCTTTTCGACTCCGGCTATCGTCGGATGGGTGCGCGGGTGCTTCGGGGTGAACACAGTGCAGCAGTCCTCATAGGGCTGGATGGATATATCAAATGTCTCAATTTTTCTCGATATCGCGATGACTTCGTCCTTGTCCATGCCGATAAGCGGACGGAATACGGGCATCGAGGTCACAGCGTCCGTGCAGGCTATTGCGGGCATGGTCTGGCTCGCGACCTGACCGACGCTCTCGCCTGTTATCAGCGCCTGGCAGCCCTCTTTTATTGCGATCTCCTGCGAGATGCGCATCATCATGCGCCGCATGATAAGCGTGAACACCTCTTCGGGGCAGTTATCTTTTATAAGCTCTTGGATCTCGGTAAACGGGACAACGAAGAGCATAATGCGTCCGCTGTATTTTGCGACCTGGCGCAGAAGCGAGTGAACTTTCTGCTCGGCGCGCTGGCTCGTATAGGGCGGAGAAGCGAAGTGAATAGCTATCAGCTCCACGCCGCGCTTTGCCATCATCCAGCCTGCAACGGGGCTGTCTATTCCGCCGGAGACGAGCAGAGCCGCCTTTCCTGCGGAGCCCGAGGGCATACCGCCCGCGCCTTTGAGCTGGTTGCCGTGGATAAACGCGCACTTATCGCGCACCTCGACGTTTATTATAACATCGGGGTTATGAACATCTACTTTCAGATGGTGGAATTTCGAGAGTATCTTTCCGCCGACCTCTCTGCATATCGCGGGAGAATTGAGCGGAAACTTCTTGTCCGCGCGCTTTGCCTCGACCTTGAAAGTCGATGCGGCGTTGAGCAGGGGAGCTGTATATTCAACGCAGGTGTTGAGAATAACGTCCATATCCTTTTCGACTGCGGCGGCGCGAGAGAGTCCGGCTATGCCGAAGACCTTGAGAAGTCTTTCGGTCGCTTCGTCGAGATCGGCAGCCTCGGGTCCTTCGACTATTATCGTCGACTGCGCGGGGGTGCAGGTGAATTTGCCGAGCGACGCGAGTCTGCGACGGATATTCGCCATGAGCATATCTTCAAAAGTGCGCCTGTTGAGTCCCTTGAGTGCAAGCTCACCGTTTTTGATGAGAATAACTTCCTTCATATTGTGATTCCTTTTTTATTTATTTTACTTATTTTTCCTTATTGTTTTCTGCCCCTCGGCAATGCCGTCGATGAGCATATCTATCTCTTCTTTTGTGGTAAAACGCGAGAAGCTGATTCTGAGCGGGCTCTTTCTGACTTCGTCGCTCAGCCCCATATTTTTGAGCACTGAGCTCTGATGTCCCTTTGAGCACGCCGAGCCGCTCGAGACATAGACGCCGCGCGAAGAGAGGAAGTTGAGCATCGGCTCGGAGTTTATGCCGAGCACCGAAATATTGGTCACATACGGCAGCGCGTCCTCGGGCGAGTTTATAACAACTCCGCCGAGAGCCAAAAGTCTGTCCCGCATATAGTCGCGAAGCTCAGTAACTTCTTTGAGCTCAGCCGCAAGATTCGGCAGAGCCGCAGCCGCCGCGCCGAAGCCCGCTATCGCCGGCATGGGCTGAGTGCCAGGGCGCAGTTTTTCCTCCTGCGAGCCGCCGAAAACTATCGGCGACAGGCGCACGCCCTTTTTGACATAGAGCGCGCCGACGCCCTTGGGTCCGTGTATCTTGTGGGAGCTGACCGTCATCAGGTCAACGCCCATAGCAGCGGGCTTGAGCGGCAGTTTGCCGAAAGCCTGCACCGCGTCGCAATGGACAAGTGCGGGCGACTTCGCACGCGTTACCGCAGTTCTCGCCGCTTCGACGGGCTGAATAGTACCCGTCTCGTTGTTGACCGCCATAATGCTCACGAGTATCGTATCGGGAGTCACGGCTTCAAAAAGCTCGCGCTCGCTGATGCGCCCGTTTTTGTCAACACCGAGGCGTATAACTTCAAAGCCCTCGTTTTCGAGATGCTTGACCGTCTCATCAATGCTCGGATGCTCGACGCTCGTCGTCACTATCCGTCTGCCGCGCCGGCGCATGGCATGAGCCGCGCCCTGAACGGCAAGATTGTTGCTTTCCGTTCCTCCGGAGGTGAAATACACCTCGTCATCCCGGCAGAAGAGCCTGCGCGCCACATTCGAGCGCGCGTTTTCGAGCATTTCGTCCGCCTCTATCCCCTTTTGATGCAGGGACGATGGGTTGCCCCAAAGCTCTGTTACAGCGGTTTTCATCGCCTCAACAGCTTCACTGCACACGTGGGTCGTGGCGCTGTTGTCAAGATACGCCGTCATAAGAAAAATCACTCCAAACCGCACGATTCCCAATTATACTTATATATTCTATATTATACAACATAATCACCGGACTTGCAATATATTTGAGCGGATTGCGGCGATACTGCGCGCGGCAAGTTTTTTCCTGTCTGCGCATAAAACGCCCGCCCGCTACATTATATGATATAAAGTGCAACAAGGACAGCAAATAAAGATTGACAAAAATATGCAATTTGCTATAATTAAACTGCAAATGAAACCCATTACATAAAGGAGAGTTGACATTGACAAAACGAACAAAATCGTGGGTCGCCCTGCTGCTTTTCATCGCAGTGTTCGGCGCTCTGCTCGTGACCGCAACGTTCACTGACCTCCAGGTCAGCAACATTCTCACGGCAAAGGCGCTCGCCGCCCACACCTACTACACAAACGAGACCGTATACGGCGTTGTGCTCGAGGCCGTCGGCTCGTCGCCCGTCTATCTCATGCTCGCGTTCAGCTTCCAGATTCTCTTCTGGCAGGTCATGCGCAAGATGAAAAAGCATCCGTGGAAAGAGATCCTCGCGATACTCCTGCTCGTCGCGGGCACAATAGCCTATTTCGTACTGTTTGACGACGCCGTCAAATATGCGCTTCAGCACATCGGGCCTACTGCCGAGGCGTTCAAGGGCGCGGGCTTCCTCAAGGGCATATCGCTGTTCTTCGCGGGTCTTATGACTTTCTTTGCGACCTTCGCCATCAGAAACTATTCCGAGGAATCGGTCAACAAGATGGTTATGTTCGCGGTTGCGGTGCTCTGCGTCGCCGCGCTTTCAAACGGTCTTGTCGCCGCTGTCAAAGAGCCCGTCGGCCGCATGCGTTATCGCGCAATGAACTGCGAGGGCGGCCAGTCGATCGGCGGATTTGATAACTTCACCCGCTGGTATGTCGCCAACGGCCAGCACCTCACCAAGGACGAGATGAGAGCACTCTTCGGCACGACCGACGCTCTTAAATCATTCCCGAGCGGACACACCTGCTCCGCCGGCACGGTCTACTGCCTGCTTATGCTCCTCGATGTTTTCAACGTCAAGAGCAAGGGCAAGAGAGCTGTCAGCTGGATCGCCGCCATCACCTACACCGGCATGGTCGCGGTCAGCCGCATAATCGTCGGCGCACACTTCTTCAGCGACGTCCTCATGGGCGGCACGATAGCTTTCGTGAGCATGATAATCTTCAGAGAGATATTCATCTGCAAGGGCTCGAATGTCAAAGCAATGTTCGGCAAAGAATAAAATCAAGATAGGTAGGCACCCCGCAGGCTCAAGTCTGCGGGGTGTTTTTATGGGCAACAAAAAAGCACGGTGCATCTTTTGACACACCGTGCTTTTGTTTTTTATCAGTCTTCGCTGTTCTGCTTAGCGATGGGCTCGATCCTGCCGTATCTCGAAGCGGAAGCCGCATCGGATCTGGGCGGACGGGAGGGAGCTGCGGGACGGTCGCTGCGCGGGCGGTCATTTCTGCCTCTGCCGCCTCTGTCGCGGTTCTGATATCCGCCGCGTCCGTTTCCGCGGGGCGGTCTGGAGCCGCCGTTGAGGGGCTTCACGCCCTCTTCGAGAGTGATAACGACCTTGCGGTCATTCTCGGAGCCGACAGAGTGGGAGGTCACGCCCTCAACATCCTGGAGAGCCGTGTGAATGATGCGTCTCTCATAGGGATTCATGGGATCAAGCACAACATTTCTGCCGTACTTTCTGACCTTTGCTGCGCTCTTCTGAGCGAGTGCACGCAGGGTTGCCTCGCGCTTCTCGCGGTAGTTGCCGATGTTGAGCGAGACTCTTCTCGACTTGTCCGCGCCCCTGTTGACGACAAGGCGGACGAGATACTGGATAGCGTCGAGTGTCTCTCCCCTGCGGCCGATAGCCGCGCCGTAGTCACCGTCATATTCGACCGCGATGCTGACTTCTTCGTCAGTCTCTTCAATCTTTATCTCTGCGCCCTCAATGCCGAGGCTTGCAAGAATTTTTTCAAGATATTCCTTCGCGCCGGCCTCGGACGGAGCATCGTAGCTCACCTTGACCTTTGCGGGAGTTGTTCCGAGCAGACCAAACATCTTCTTCGTCGGCATCTCGAGAACTTCAATTTCAAAATCCGAATCGGCGGATATGCCGAGCTGCGCGATAGCGTCAGCTTTTGCAAGATCGACTGTTGCGCCGGTTCCGATAGCTTCTTTTAACATCTCTGTTTCCACCACCTGGAAAATTTATTTTTCTTCTTTTTTCTGCGCAAGTGCGCGCTTGAGATTCTCTTCCCTTGAACGGCGCTCGACAGTCTCATCGACCATAGCCTTTGCAATCATCTTCTTCGGGCTGTGAGTGAACGAAAGGATAACTGTCTGAATGAGCGCGAAAACGTTCGATGCAATCCAGTAGATACCGATACCGGCGGGGAACTGGAAGGTGAAATAGAGCGAGAACAGGGGCATACCGAAAGTCATGCAGCCCATGGTCGGGTTCTTCGCCATTTCAGGGTTGTTCTTGCGCTGCTGGAGCATTGAGAAGAGGCTCGTTGCGAGAGAAGTAAGGCCCGAGAGAATGGGGATGACCCAGAGGATTCCGGGCTCTTTTATCGACGGAATCTCGCCCAGCGGTATGCCGAGGAAGGTGAAATTGAAGTTCGCGATGCTGTCGATAACTCCCGAGCTGATGCCCTTTGAGAGCGCGATGGGTCTTATCTCATTGATATGGTTGATAACAAAAAGCTCGATAGTCTGCTTACCTGTCTTTGCGTTATATTCAGCGAGTCCTTTTGCTATTTCTGTCAGCGAATTGATTGTTGTATCATCGATCGCGAGCGCCCACTTGAGGGGGTGATAGATAACGCCGATAAGACCGAAGATGATGATGAACTGGATGGCGAGCGGCAGGCAGCCCATATTCATGGGATTGTGTCCTTCGCGCTGGTAGAGAGCCTGAGTCTCTTCCTGAATCTTTTTCTGATCGCCCTTGTATTTGGCGTTTATTCTGCGAATCTTGGGCTGAAGGCGCTGCGTCTTGACGGTACCCTTAGTCTGGTAGATAGAAGTGGGAATCATAAGAAGTCTTGCGAAGAGGGTGAAGAGAATGAGTGCAAGACCGTAATTGTCAACGGCTTCGAATATGAACCTGAGAACATATCCGAACGGGATACCCAATGTCGTGTAAATGGCGTCCATTATTTGTGAGTCCTCCGGTTGGATTTTTTGTCCCTCTTGGGAGGGACGGGATCATAACCGCCGGGGAATAGGATATTGCAGCGAAGAAGTCTGGCAACAGTCAGCAGAGAGCCTTTGAACGCTCCGTGTATTTCAAGAGCCTCTATCGCATACTGAGAGCAGGTCGGATAGTACCTGCACATATCGGGCAGCTGCGGTGAGATATGCTTTCTGTAAAACTGAATAAGTTTTATCAGTATGTCCTTCATTTTCACTTCACAACTTTCACTCCTGCAGATATACCGATAACACCCAAGACTCCCAGCTGTTTGCGCATTGACCGCTCGATGTCGGTGCTCTTGCGGGAGACCGTCTTATGACGGGCGACAAATACAATGTCCCATCCCCCGCAGCACTCGCCTTCGAGCTGCCGGAAAGCCGCGCGAATTATCCGGCGGCACCGGTTGCGCTCCACCGCATTTCCGAGCTTTTTGCCGGTGGTTATCCCGATGCGCATGACACCGTAACGGTTCCTGAGCGCATATGTGACAAGCACCGGGTCAGCGGCTGATTTGCCGCGCCCGTAAGTCCTGCGAAAATCGCTGTTAAGCTTGAGCGTCTGATATTCTGCCAAAGCAATCAATCCATCCGTGGCAATAATCCGCTCGACCTGTTAAAAGACCGTTAAAAAGGCCGATCAATAGGTGAGCTGCTTTCTTCCCTTCGCTCTGCGGCGGGAAAGAACCTTGCGTCCGTTTCTGTCGGACATTCTCTTGCGGAAGCCGTGCTCCTTCTTACGGTGCAGCTTCTTGGGCTGGTAAGTTCTTTTCATTTGCGGTAACCTCCGTTTCACAGGATATTAGTCACCGGCGGGCGCTTTGGTGGCACTCGTACCGCCGTGATCTTATGTGCAGATATGGGTATAACGCTTTCGCCTACCCTTGCAAGCTACTATTATATATCATACTTCACATCAATGTCAATCATTTTTTTGCGTCCTTGTGCAAACTGCTTGTTGAAAAAAAGGGGGTTTTATGATATACTCTATCCTATTATAAAGTATTATGATGGGGGAAGTTCACTAATGGATTCATTCAACGAGCTGTGGCAGGTAGTCTCCGACTATCTCAGGCAGACAAACTCCGAATCTATCTACAACGTCTGGTTCAGCGAGCTTGAGCCGATAAGCTTTGACGGCAGCCGCGCCGTGCTCATGACAACGGCGGAATTCAAGCGCCGCATCCTCGCGCAGAAGTTCGGCGGCACGCTTCACAGCGCATTTTTGAACGCGCTCGGTCTCGATGTCGATGTCGAGTTCATAGCGCCGGGCGAGGGATATTCGCAGTCTGACTCCTCGGGCTCTGCGGCGGGCTCATCGGAGATAGACGGCAGCACGCGCGCCTCAAACTATTTTGAAAACACATTCGACACATTCGTTGTCGGCGCGTCAAACAAATTCGCCCATGCGGCGGCGCAGGCGGTCGCGGCGAACCCCGGCAAGGCGTATAATCCGCTGTTCATCTACGGCAACTCGGGGCTCGGCAAGACGCACCTGCTCAACGCCATATGCCACGAGATAAAAAGAAACGACCCGTCGATGAAGATAGTCCTCACCGACGGCGAGGAATTCACCAACGAGTTTATCGAAGCGCTCAACCACCGCACAACAACGGAATTCCAGAACAAATACCGCAAGGTCGACGTTCTTCTGATGGACGACGTTCAGTTCATCGCGAGCAAAGAGCGCACGCAGGAGGAATTCTTCCATACCTTCAACGCCCTGACGCAGGACGGCAAGCAGATCGTTCTGTCATCCGACCGCCCGCCGAAAGATATGCCCCAGCTTGAGGACAGAATGCGCACCCGCTTTGAGTGGGGTCTGCTCGCGGACGTTCAGCCGCCGGATCTCGAGACCCGTATGCTCATAGTCAAACGCAAGGCGGACGCGCTCAACTTCGATATCAGCGACGATGTCGTTGAATACATAGCGCAGAAGCTCAAGAACAACATCCGCCAGCTTGAGAGCGCGGTCAAGAAGATGCAGGCCTATGTTCAGATTCAGGGCGCAAACGTCAACACCGCCACCGCTCAGCAGGCGATAAGAGATATTCTCAGCGACAACAAGCCCATACCCGTTGTCGTTGACAAGATAATTACGGAAGTCGCGCGCACCTACGGCGCAAATCCCGAGGATCTGCGCTCGAAGAAGAAGGACGCACAGACTTCAAAATACCGCCAGATATCGATGTACATCGTGCGCGAGGTCACAGGACTTTCCGCCAAGGCTATCGGCGCGGAGTTCGGCGGCAGGCACTATTCAACGGTGCTCTACGCCCTTGACGAGATAAAGAAAGAGAGCGACACCGACTCTGCGCTCAGAACGACTATCAACGATATCATAAAGAACGTGCAGGAGAGCTGATTTTTCTAACAGACTGACGCACCGCGAGGGAGGGATAAATGGTGCGCGATATTATTATAGCATCGTCATCCGACAAGGTGCGCGCGCAGCTGCGCGGCTTCGTTGCGGAAATGGGAATAATGGGCGTCATCGAGTGCCGCTCTGCTTCGCAGACCCTCGATTTCGCTCAGCGTCTCCCCTCGGCTATAATAATCTGCCACCGTCTGACCGACATGGCGCCCGCCGCCATGCTTCGTCTGCTCCCGCCGGGCGCCGATATGATATTGCTTATATCCTCCGCCCAGTCCCCGCTGTTCGGCATGAGCAACGTGCAGTGCATGACCCTGCCGCTCTCACGTCCTGAATTTCGCAGCGCAATAGAAAAGCTGCTCCGTTCCTCGTCCGAGTCGCGCATACGTTCGGGCGGTCAGCGCAACACGGCGGATCAGGAGATAATCGACAAGGCAAAACATTTATATATGAAAGTAAACGGTGTGTCTGAAGAGGACGCATACGCATATATTAGAAGAAGGAGCATGAACGAGAGCAGTTCTATAACCGCCACCGCGCGGCATCTGCTCAGCGAGCTCGCTAATATATAAATGAAAAGGGTCTTGTGAATGAAATTCGCCAAAATGCAGGGCACGGGCAACGACTACATATATGTCAACTGTTTTGATGAATCGATAGACGACCCTCCCGCCGCGGCGAAATTTTTGAGCGACCGCCATTTCGGCATTGGCTCAGACGGGCTTGTGCTGATCTTGCCGTCCGACAGGGCGGATTTCAAAATGGATATCTACAATTCCGACGGGTCACGGGCGAAGATGTGCGGCAACGCCGCGCGCTGCGTCGCAAAGTATGTCTGCGACAGCAAAATGACCGACAAAGATATGATATCTTTGGAGACTCTCAGCGGAATAAAATACATTAATATATATAAGACGGACGGAAAGGTCACTTCGGCGCAGGTAAACATGGGGTCACCAATGCTGAAAAGCAGGGATATTCCCGCGCTTATTGAATCGGACACCGTGATTTCCCGGCCGCTCGAAGTCGGCGGAAAAATTTATTCCGTCACCTGCCTTTCGATGGGCAACCCGCATTGCGTGGTTTTCTCTGAAAATATTGATTCTATAAATATTCAAAAAATCGGCGTCGAGTTTGAAAATCACCCGGCGTTTCCGGACAGGATAAATACGGAATTCGTTCAGCCGATTTCGGCTTCACACATCAAAATGCGCGTTTGGGAGCGCGGCGCGGGCGAGACCCTCTCCTGCGGCACGGGCGCGTGCGCGGCGGCAGTCGCCTGCATATTGAACGGCTACTGCAAGCGCAATACAGATATCAAAATCTCGCTTCGCGGAGGCGAGCTTTCAGTAAAATGGAGCGCCGATGGAAATGTGTACCTGACCGGTTCGGCACAGACCGTCTTTACAGGCGAAATTGCCTACGGCGGAGGCGCAAGATGAAAATAAACGAAAACTTTTCGCTCCTCCGCAGCAACTATCTTTTTTCGACGATAAGCCGAAAAATTAAAGATTATAAAATCGCTCACCCCGAGGCAGATATAATCGACCTCGGCATCGGCGATGTCTCGCGTCCCCTGCCCGAGGCGTGCATAAAAGCCATGCACTCGGCGGTAAACGAAATGGCGGACGCCGCCACATTCAGAGGCTACCCGCCCGAACGCGGATATGATTTTCTTATCGACAAGATATTGAAATATGATTTCGCCGCGCGTGGAATAACGCTCGAAAGAGACGAGATTTTTATAAGCGACGGCGCAAAGAGCGACACCGGCAGCATCGGCGATATCTTTTCGCCCGAGTGCAAAGTCGCCGTCTGCGATCCCGTCTACCCGGTCTATATAGACACTAATATCATGGCGGGCAGGGGCGGCAAGCCGCTCGAAAACGGCAGATTTTCAAATATTGCTTATCTCGACTGCACCGCAGAGAACGGATTTATTCCTCCCCTGCCGGAGCAAAATGTCGATATAATATATCTCTGCTCCCCCAACAATCCCACGGGAACGGCGATGAATAAAGAGCAGCTCCAACAGTGGGTCGACTGGGCTAATGAGCACGGAAGCGTCATTCTCTTTGACGCCGCATATGAGGCGTTTATCACTGAGAGCGACATTCCGCACAGCATTTTCGAGCTTGACGGCGCAAAGAAATGTGCCATTGAGTTCAGAAGCTTTTCAAAGACTGCGGGCTTTACCGGCGTTCGCTGCGCATATACAATTATACCGCGCGAGCTCTCACGCGGCAGAGTCAGCCTCAACGCGCTGTGGGCGCGCAGGCAGGCGACGCGGTTCAACGGCGTGTCATATATAACCCAGCGCGCCGCCGAAGCCGTCTATTCCGACGAGGGCAGGCGGCAGTTAAAAGAAAATATAAACTGCTATCTCGGCAACGCAAAGAAGATAACGGACGGACTTGAGAGTATTAATATCCGCTGTTTCGGCGGCAGAAATTCGCCGTATATCTGGTTTGAAGTGCCGAACGGGCTGACCTCATGGCAGATGTTCGACAGGCTTCTGAACACCGTTCAGGTGGTCGGCACGCCGGGCTCGGGCTTCGGCACGATGGGCGAGGGATATTTTCGCCTGACCGCATTCGCGGAACCGAAGCGCACGCTCGAAGCAGTTGAAAGAATAAAAAACGGTCTGAAATAAGACCGCACGGAGGATAAAAATGGGCATTTTTTCAAGAATAAACAAGGGACTCAAAAAAACCCGCGAGAATATGTCGGGAGCCATCGACTCGATGCTCCACGGCAAGACTGAAATTGACGACGATTTCTATGACGAGCTCGAAGAGATACTCGTCATGGGCGATGTCGGCTGCATGACCGCATCGGAGATAGTCGAGAAGCTGCGCGAGCGCGTTATGAAAAAGCATCTGCGCAAGCCTGAAGCCGTCAAGAACGAGATAAAAGAGATAGTCGCCGAGATGCTTGAGGGCGGCGAGGAAATGAGCCTTATCACTCTCCCCTCCGTCATTCTCGTCATCGGCGTCAACGGCGTGGGCAAGACCACTTCCATAGGCAAGCTCGCCGCAATGTACAAAAACGAGGGCAAAAAAGTTATCCTCGCCGCGGCGGACACTTTCAGAGCCGCTGCAATCGAGCAGCTTGAAGAGTGGGCTGACCGCGCGGGAGTCGAGATAGTCAAGCACCGCGAGGGCGCAGACCCGGCGGCTGTTATATACGACACAATTCAGGCGGGCAAGGCAAGAAACGCCGACATAATCATCTGCGACACCGCCGGCAGACTCCACAACAAGAAGAACCTAATGGAGGAGCTGGCGAAGATATACCGCGTCATCGACCGCGAGCTGCCCTACAGCGACCGTGAGAGCCTGCTCGTGCTTGACGCGACTACAGGACAGAACGCAGTCAATCAGGCAAAAGAATTCAAGAATGTTGCAGAGATCACCGGCATCATTTTAACGAAGCTTGACGGCACCGCAAAGGGCGGCGTTGTATTAAACATCAAAAATGAGCTCGGCGTACCCGTCAAGTTCATCGGCGTCGGCGAAAAGGTGGACGACCTCCGCCCATTCAACGCCCGCGCATTCGCCGAGGGTCTGTTTGACGCAGAGTCGATTGAAGACGAGGAAGAGGAAAAAGAGGACGAATAATGGATTTTCTCATAGCTACACATAACATGAAAAAACGCGCCGAGCTTGAGCGCATATTGAAACCCATCGGCGTGCGCGTTCTGCTCGCGGAAGAGGCGGGAGTCGAGCTTACCGATGTTGAGGAGACGGGCGTCACCTTTGAAGAGAACGCATTCTTAAAAGCCGCCAGCGGCTGCAAAGAGAGCGGCATGCCCTGCATCGCCGACGACTCGGGACTTGCCGTTGACGCACTCGACGGCGCGCCGGGAGTGTATTCTGCAAGATACGCGGGCGAGCACGGAAACGACGAGAAGAACAACGAGCTTCTGCTCAAGAATCTGTCCGATATTCCTATGGACAAGCGCACCGCGCGATTCGTTTCGACCGTCTGCTGCTGTTTCCCGGATGGCAGGCACATGACCGTGCGCGGCGAGTGCGAGGGCAAGATTGCCTTTGAAACCGCAGGCGAGGGCGGCTTCGGCTACGATCCGCTGTTTTTGCCCGACGAGTTCCCCGGCAAAACGATGGCGCAGCTCACCGCAGAAGAAAAAGACAGCATCAGCCACAGAGGCAAGGCGTTAAGACTCCTTGCAAAAAAACTGGAGGAAATTATATGACAAGCAAAGAGAGAGCCGCGCTTCGCGCGCAGGCAAATTCGCTCGAGCCGCTTTTTCAGGTCGGCAAGGGCGGCGTCAATGACGCACTGATAGCCCAGACGCTCGACGCATTCCGCTCCCGTGAACTGCTCAAGCTCAAGGTCCTGCTCGAGACAGCACCCAAGCCCCCGCGCGAAATTGCCGAAGAGATTGCGGCAAAGACGCAGTCCGAGGTCGTTCAGGTCGTCGGCGGCAGTCTGATATTCTTCAAGGAGAATCCGGAGCTGCACGAGCCGAAAGATAAAAAGAAAAAGATAACCGGCACGAAGAACCCGAACCGCCCGTCTGTGCGCAAAAAGATACACGAAAAAAAGCTCGCCGAGGAGAGAAAGACCGCCGCTCGCCGCAAGGCGGAGCGCAATTTCAGACGCAGCCGCGATATATAACAGCAAATTTTAAGTCAACCGGTTCAAAAGCAGGCGCATTTTCGCCTGCTTTTTTGTGCATCGGGACAAATCGGGAATTTTTTGTAAAAGCCTATTGACAGCGTAGGTATAAGAGACTATAATACGCTCATAGATACTGAACAGGGAGGAAGCATCATGAAAAAGTTTAACAGCAACATTATGATGATGGAAATGTGCATGTTCTCCATGCGCATGTGCATGTGCATGCCTTTTTCCGACGAGCTTCCGTCAAACGAATAAATCTGATATATGCAGAGATTCGGGGAGCTTCGTGAGGAGTTTCCCGTTTTTTATTTGCATTGAGGAGGAAGAAAAGTGCAGTATCTGAAATTATTCTCGCCCTTTGATATAAGGCATTGGCGAATGTGCCGCAAGGCGCATGATTAAAAAGTCCGTTTCAACCCAATACCTTATAAATTAAAATACAAAGGAGATAATCAACATGAAAAAGACAATATCGATCATTCTCGCAGCGGTTCTCGCGCTGGGCTGCATCTTCGGCTTCGCCGCCTGCTCTTCGGGCAGCAAGGGCATCACCATTGCCGTTCCCAACGACGCTACCAATGAGGCACGTGCGCTTCTTCTCCTCCAGGAGCAGGGCATAATCAAGCTCAAGGACGGCGCCGGCATCACCGCAACCGTAAGAGACATTGAGGACAACCCCAAGAACATCACCTTCAAAGAGGTTGAAGCCGCTCAGCTCCCCAACGTTCTCAAGGATGTTGACTATGCTGTTATCAACTCGAACTACGCTATCTCCGCGGGTCTTAACCCCGTAAAGGACAATCTCGCCATTGAGGGCTCCTCGAGCGCATATTCGAACATCCTCGCCGCCAAGAAGGGCAACGAGAATTCCGACAAGATAAAGGCTCTTTCCGCCGCTCTCCAGAGCAAGAAGGTCGCCGATTTCATCGCTTCCAAGTATAACGGCGCAGTTATCAGCGTTGTTTCGAACCCCGGTGACGGCTACGATCCCTCCGTCAACTATGACGCACTCAAGGGTCAAACCATAACCGTTGCTGCATCCCCCACACCGCACGCCGAGATCCTCGCCGTTGCCAAGGAGATCCTTGCCGCTAAGGGCGTCACCCTTGACATCAAAGAGTTCGAAGATTATGTCCAGCCCAACAATGTTGTTGAGTCCGGCGAGATCGACGCAAACTACTTCCAGCACGAGCCTTACCTCGACGATTTCAACAAGCAGAACAACACGAACATCGTCACCGTTTGCTATGTCCACGTCGAGCCCATGGCTCTCTACGGCGGCAAGCAGACCACTCTTGACGCAGTGAAGTAAATGTTATAAAATATAATGCCGGGCTAAGTTGCTCTTAATCGGGCTGCTTGCCGGCATTATCTTTTTATCCAGAAGTTCGGAGGCATAAAATGATCGAGATTAAAAATCTGTCAAAAACTTTCAAGACCGCCGACAGCTCGCTCGACGCGCTCAAGAATGTTTCTCTGACGATAAACGACGGCGATATTTACGGCATCATCGGCATGAGCGGCGCGGGCAAGAGCACGCTCGTGCGGTGCATAAATATGCTCGAACGCCCGACTGAGGGCCAGATACTCATAGACGGGGTCGATATGGGTTCGCTTTCGAGCAAGCAGCTCAGGGACGCCCGCCGCAACATAACCATGATATTCCAGGGCTTCAACCTGCTCATGCAGCGCAACTGCCTGAAAAACATCTGCTTTCCGCTCGAGCTTGAGGGCATGAAGAAAGAGGACGCGAAGAAACGCGCGCTCGAACTGCTCGAGATAGTCGGTCTGCCCGACAAGGCGAAGGCTTACCCCGCTCAGCTCTCCGGCGGTCAGCAGCAGAGAATCGCGATAGCCCGCGCACTTGCTACAAACCCAAAAGTTCTGCTCTGCGACGAGGCGACAAGCGCGCTCGACCCGAACACCACACATTCGATCCTCAACCTCATAAGAGACATAAACAAAAAGCTCGGCATAACGGTTATTATAATAACCCATCAGATGAGCGTTGTTGAAGAGACCTGCAACCGAGTCGCCATTCTTGACAACGGCACGGTCGTTGAACAGGGCGAAGTCAGCACCGTCTTTGCCCATCCGCAGTCGGCGGCAGCAAAACGCCTCGTGTTCCCCGACGCTTCGGATGAGATTTTTGCTCCCGCTTCGGACGAGCACAGGATAAGAGTCGTCTTCAACGGCGCGTTCGCGACCAACACCCCGCTGATAACCAAGATGGCTATGGACGAGGGAATCGCGGCGAATATTTTAGCTGCCTCCACGCGCTGCATCGGTGACAAGGTCTACGGCAACATGCTCCTCGGCATCCCCGGAGGGGACAACGAGCTTGAACGCGCGTCGAAATATCTGCAGAGTATGCCGGATATTCTTGTTGAGGAGGTTTAAAAGATGTTTGACAATGCATTCACTTCCGAGGCGCTGACGGAAGCCCTCGATATATTAAAAAATGATTTCCCGCTGGCTATCTGGGAGACGATATATGTCACCCTGCTCTCCACGCTCTTCGCGATAATTATCGGCCTGCCGCTCGGCGTGCTGCTCGTCGCGGGCGAAAAGGGCAGCGTTCTCCCCCTGCCGAAGGCTCTGATGAAGGTTCTCAATGTTATTATAAATCTTCTGCGTTCGGTGCCGTTTTTGATTCTGATGATTCTCGTCTTCCCACTGACCCGTCTTATCGTCGGCACGGCGGTCGGCACAGTCGCCTCGATAGTCCCGCTCGTTATAGCGTCGTTCCCGTTTGTGGCGCGCCTTGTTGAAAGCAGCCTGCGCGAGGTCAACCCGAATATAATTGAAGCCGCGCAGAGCATGGGAGCTTCGCCCATGCAGATAATTATCAAAGTCATGATTCCCGAGAGCGTGCCCTCGCTGCTCTCGAACTTCACGATAGCGATAACCACCATCCTCGGCTACTCCGCAATGAGCGGAATAATCGGCGGTGGCGGACTCGGCAAGATAGCCATAAACTACGGCTACTACCGCTACAAATATCTCGTCATGATCTTTGCGGTTATCCTGCTCATAGCGCTCGTTCAGATTTTCCAGAGTGTCGGCACCCACCTTGCAACGAAGACAGACAAGAGACTCAAGAAAAAATAATTAAGCACATAAAAAGCACCCGGTCGGGAGAAATCCCTGCCGGGTGCTTTGCTGTATTTATTTTACGCCTTCGCTTTCGGGGTGAAAACCTTTGCGTCAAGCTTTTTCATCAGCGCGTCGAACACTATCGCCATAAGCAGCGTAGCGGCGAAGCAGAGAATGAAATAGTTCAGATTGTTGTTGACCAGTCCGAGTCTCTTGAATATCGTCATCGGGGTGCGCTGGAGAATATAGACGCTGAAAACATGCTTGCCGAGCATCGAAAGTGCGGGATTGCCGATTTTTATCTTCATCGATGCGAGCACAACAATAAGCATGAACGCGCTCGCCCACGCCCAGTATACCGGGAGCCCTGCCGAGCGATATTTATGTCCGACAACAAAGGCAGCAACCGCGACCGTAATGCAGAGCATATAGATATAGTTGTTTTTCATCACGAATTTGTCTATATATTTCTTGAGATACGCATACCACATACCCAGCGGGAAGAGAATCAGCGTGTTGTAATACCACGCGGGCTTTCCGACTTTTATAAGCGCAAAAGCGAGTCCGCAGGTGAGTACGGTCATCGCGATAAGCCCCGGGATATGGTGCTTGCGGAAGATAAGGAACGACACAATAAGTATCAGATAGAGGCAGAGAACGGCGGTGATATACCAGTTCGAATTGCCTATGCTCTCCCATGTAGTGAACGCGAGCAGAGTCGTTCTCGTCTTCGTCTTTATTCCGAGTGCGAGATTCATCAGCAGGAACAGGAGAACCGCGATATCAAAATGCGCAAAAAGGCTCAGGAACCTGCGCCTGAAAATACCCTTGACATACGGCGTGCCTTTTTTCATTATAGAGCACATCATGCCGTAGCCCGAATAGAACAGGAAGGTCACAACAACGAGCTGACCGAGCCAGCTTTTCAGGTCGAGCCATATCGTATCGGACGAGCCGCCGAGCTTCATATACCCGCTGATGTGGCACATGAAAACGAGCAGCACGAAGATTCCGTTTATGGCGCCGGTCGTATCTTTTGACATATAATCGGAATTGAACTCACCCGATTTGACGAACTTTGCGCCGCACAAAAACACAAACAGCGCAGCTGCCAGAACATAGATCGTATTTAATTATCCTCCGCAATATTTGAGACAATTATATCACAGCATTCCTATCCTTGCAACAAAAAAAGCGCGGGCACAGTTTTCGCTGCACCCGCGTTTTCGTTAGAAAGGTGATATATCAATTAAAGGGGTTGTAGTAGAATGATCTGTTATCCTGCTGAGTTGTCTGCTCCTGCTGCTGTTGAGAGGATGCGGACGAAGTATTTCCGGTATCCTCGACGAGCTTCACTTTGACATTAAATTCCTTTGTCTGATAGTTGCTCGATATCCTGCACAGGGTCAGGGTCAGCGTATCGCCGACTTTGGCGTTTTCAATCGCTTCGAGCAGAACCTCCGAGGTGCTCAGCTCCTTGCCGTTGACCGCCGTTATAAGATCGCCGACCTGGGCGCTGCTGTTTGCAAGGTCGCTGTCCTCGTTGATGTCCGCGATTATGAGCGAGCCCGCCGGCAGACCCTTTATCTGCACTATCATGTTATACTGCTGATTCGATGTGTTTGAGAAGTAGCTGATGCCGAGCTTCGGGCGGTTCGGCACTCTGCCATAGGCGATAAGATCGTCGATTATCTCTTTTGCGGACGAGATCGGGATAGAGAAGCCCATGAGCTCATAGCTGCTGTCGCTGATTTTAAGCGAGTTGATGCCGACCACCTGGCCGTATTCGTTTATCAGAGCGCCGCCAGAGTTGCCGGGGCTGATAGCCGCCGTATGCTGGATGCACTCCATGGAGTAGCCTATCTGGCTGCTGACCGTTCTCGAAATTGCGGAGACCATGCCGTTCGTGAACGAGCCGAAGAACTCGGTGCCGCCGGGGTTGCCTATTGCATAGACTGTCTCGCCGACCGAAAGCTTCGTTGAATCGCCGAACTCTGCGGCGGTGAAGCCCGTAGCCTTTATTTTCAGCACGCCGATATCGGTGCGCGAATCGTAACCGACTATCTCGGCGTCATACTGAGTGCCGTCATGCAGCTGAACGACGGCTTTGACGCCCTCGCCGCTGATAACATGGGCGCAGGTGATTATATAGGTATAAGTGTGATCTTTATTTTCGCCCATGACTATGCCGGAGCCTTCGCCGGAAGCCGAGCTTGACGACTGGCTGTATACGACTATGCCGACATTGCTCGGCGAAACTTTTTCATATATCTGAGCCGAGGTGAGCACGCCGTTGCCCTTTGAAGTCGTTGTCGCCTTCGGGGTCTCGGCAATGTTCAGCTGAGCGTCGCCCTCGGAAGTGCCGGTCACAGAAGTGCCGCCGGAGCTGCTGTTATTATTTCTCTTTGCGAGCACGGTAACTGTCGCAGAGACCGCGATAACAACTGCGAGGATCGCGGCGAAAACCGCAACGCCTTTCTTCTTCGCGCTCATCTTTTTCTTCTTTTTCTCGGGCTGAGGCGGCGTGTAGCTGCCGGAATTATATGAATTCTGGCTGTTATAGCTGCCCTGCTCGGGCTGCTGCGGAGCGGAATAAATCTGATCCGGCTCAAGCGGTGCAGACTGCTGTGCGGTGTCTGCCGAGTTGTCTTCGGGCGGCGTCTCGCCGGAGCTGCCGAAGTTGTTCACATAATCATCATTGTACATAAACTGAGTTTACCTCCATCCATTGCCTTCGGGATATCCTTCATCTTTTGACACTATTATGGACTTTCAATATTACGATTTCTTGAACGTCGGGTAAATAACCTTTGGATTTTTATTCAACTTTTTTCCGCAAAAATTCATCTCAGCGGAAGCCAGAACACGAACTGCGTGTACTCGCCCGGCTCGCTGTTGACGGTTATCTGACCGCCGTGCATATCGATTATGGTCTTGACTATATACAGTCCGAGACCCGCTCCCTTGACATCGTAGCTGCGCGATTTGTCCGTTTTATAGAAGCGCTCAAAGACTTTGCCCGCCTCTTCGCGCGAGATGCCCTTGCCGCTGTTTTTGACGGAGAATATCATCTTCTCGCTGTCCGATTTTATCGCGACTTCGATATAGCCGCCCTCGTTCGTGAACTTCACGGCGTTGTCGATAAGATTATATACGACCTGATTTATCATATCCTCGTCGGCGCAGATGTTGAGCGGCTCGACCTTGTCAAGGCCGCGTATCTCTATCTTCTTTTCATCTATCGCGCGCTCGAAGCCGAGCATCGTTTTGAAGGTCATTGCCGAAATGTCGAACTCCTTGGGCTGGATTTTTAACTGACCCGCCTCTATCTTCGACATATTGAGCATACCCGTGACAAGGCGAGAAAGGCGCTTGACCTCGTCGGAGACTATTCTGAGATAATATGTGCTCTTCGACGAATCTATCGTGCCGTCGAGTATTCCGTCTATGAATCCGCCGATAGTGGTCATCGGGGTCTTTAACTCGTGCGAGACATTCGCGACGAAATTGCGTCTCGAGGTCTCGATAGCCGAAAGCGCGTTCGCCATGGAGTTGAACGCCGTCACAAGCTCCGCGACCTCGTCCTCGTCGCCGCCCAGCACTTTATGATAGGGCACCGAGATTCGGTTGCTGAAATCGCCCTTTGCATACTGCTTTGCCGCCGCCGACATCTCGCGCAGGGGCTTTGTCATCTGATAGGTCATAACATATGTTGCAACGAATGCTATCGCGAGCGCGAGAATTGCCGAGAACAGGAACATCTTGAGCATCGCCCTGACAGGCTCGTGCAGCGAATCCGTATCCTGCGAAGCGATGACCGCGCCGCAAAGCTTGCCGGATGCCACTATCGGCTCAACGCTTATAAAATGCGAGCTCTTGTACATTCCGCCGAGCGTGCCCGTTTCGGTATATCCGCCGCTGCTGAGCTTCGACAGAGCTGTTTCGGGGACTGTATATTTGCTGTGGACTATGCACTCGCCCATATACATCACGAGATTGGACTGCCATATATCCTTACAGCAGATTATCTTGCCGTCGGTGTCGCATATATAAATGTCCGCATCTATCGCCTGCGAGAGCTGGGCGGTCGAAACGCTCATGAGCAGAGTAGAATTCTTGTTGCTCTCTTCAAGCGAGTAGCCTTTTTGAATAAGCGCCGCGGCAGTCTGCGAGACGGTCTGCGCGTTCTGCTTTAAAAGCGCCGTCTTCTCTTCGGACTGATAACGCGCGATGAATATCAACAACGACGAGCCGAGAATGGTGAAGCCGATAAACAGTATCAGCACCGTCACATAGAAGTAACGGTGAAACAGACCCGAGCTTTTTGTTCTCGAGCCTGCGTTCTTTACATCTTTTATTTCAAACTTTTTGCGTGCTTTTTTCATGCACATCAATCCTTGGTCTCAAACTTGTAGCCTACGCTCCAGACGGTCTTGAGCTCCCACTTGTCGGACACGCCCTCGAGCTTCTCTCTGAGCCTCTTGACATGGACATCGACCGTTCTCGAATCGCCGTAATAATCGAAGCCCCAGACTTCGTCGAGCAGCTGGTCGCGGGTAAACACCCTGTTCGGATTGCTCGCAAGGTGATAGATAAGCTCCAGCTCTTTGGGCGGAGTGTCGATGCGCTTGCCGTCGACCCAGAGCTCGTAGTTCGTCAGGTTTATCTTGAGCTTGTCGTATTCGACCTGCTTTATATCCGCCGCCGGGGCGCCCGCGCTGCGTCTGAGGACTGCCTTGACGCGCGCCACAACTTCCTTTGCATCGAAGGGCTTGACGACATAGTCGTCCGCGCCGAGTTCAAGACCGAGAACTTTGTCAAAAGTCTCGCCCTTTGCGGTGAGCATGATTATCGGCTTGTCCGAGAATTTTCTGATCTCGCGGCAGACCTGCCAGCCGTCGAGGCGGGGCAGCATGATATCAAGCAGCATCAGATCCGGCTGAATCTCGCCGAAGCTCTTCACGGCGCTCTCGCCGTCGTTTACTATGCTGACTGTGTAGCCCTCTTTTTCAAGATAGAGGCGCAGCAGTTCGCAGATATTAACGTCGTCGTCAACGACAAGTATTTTTTCGTTAGCCATAAGTACCTCTCCTTTGTTTTAAACGAACCCATTGTAATTATTATAAACCATTCGCAAAAGTTTGTGTGAATGGCGGAATAACATTTTGTTACAAAATTTCGTATATTTACCTGTGCAGATTCTCGCCCATGCTCACGAGCTTATGCTCGATGGAATCGACGAGCGCTATCCAGCTCGCGTTGATAACGTCCTGCGACACGCCGACCGTTGTCCAGATATCCTCGCCGTCGGACGAAGTTATAAGAACGCGGACGCTTGCCGCCGTGGCGTCTTTCGGCTCCATGACGCGAACCTTGTAGTCGATGAGCCTCAATTTTCTAAGGCACGGGTAGAACACCTCGAGTGCTTCACGCAAAGCGCGGTCGAGCGCGTTGACGGGACCGTCGCCGTCCGACGCCGCTATTCTGACTCTGCCGTCGACGCTGAGCTTTATCGTGGCGGTTGCGCTGTGGTCATTGTCATAGGGCAGCTCGTCGAGCACCTTGTAGCTGATGAGATCGAAGAACGGCTTGTATTTTCTGACGAGGCGGTGAACTATCAGCTCGAACGACGAATCAGCGCCCTCATACTGATAGCCCTCGTATTCTTTTTGCTTCAGGATATCGAGCAGCTCCGCGACCTGCGGCGAATCCTTGTCGAAATCGGGATAGAGCTTCTGTATCTTCTTAAGCACCGCCGCCTTGCCGGTCACTTCAGAAAGCAGGAAGCGCCTGCGGTTGCCGACGGATTCGGGGTCGATATGCTCGAACGATTCGCTGAATTTCAAAACGCCGTCGGCGTGCATTCCCGCTTTATGGGCGAATGCGCTGCGCCCGACAAACGGCACATCCCTGTGCAAAGTTACATTGGCTATCGACGCTATCTTTATCGCCGAAGAAGTCAGATTTTTGAGATTCTCCTGCGGGATACACTCGTAATCGGACTTTATCTGCAAATTCGGGATTATTGAAGTTAAGCTCGCATTTCCGCAGCGCTCGCCGAAGCCGATAAATGTGCCCTGCACCTGCTTCGCGCCCGCTCTGACCGCCATGAGCGCGCCCGCGCACGCCATGTCCGAATCGTTGTGGGTGTGGATTCCTATATCGGTACCCGGAAAGGCTTTTACGACCTCGCCGGTGATTTTTTCAATATAATCGGGGAACGAGCCGCCGTTCGTGTCGCAGAGCGTCAGGCAGTCCGCGCCGCCGCGCAGAGCCGCGCGCAGGCTTTCGAGCGCGTAGCCGTCATTGTCCGACATACCGTCAAAGAAGTGCTCGGCGTCGAAAACGACATATTTGCCGTGGTTTTTGAAAAAGCGGCAGGTCTCCTCTATCATAGACAGATTTTCTTCGAGGCTCGTCTGCAAAACGCCCTCGACCTGGATTTTTCTGCTCTTGCCGACTATTGACACACACGGGGTTCCCGCCTTGAGCAGAGCGGCACACGCCGCGTCCTCTTCGACTCTCTCGCCCTTTCTCCGCGTTGAACCGAATGCGCACAGGCGGGAATTTTTGAGCCACAGCCTGCTCGCCCGCTCGAAAAACTCAAGCTCGCGCGGATTGGAGGTCGGGTTGCCCGCCTCGATTATCGGTATGCCGAGATCGTCCAGCACACGGACTATCTCCAGCCTGTCGTTGACGGAAAAGGATATGCCCTCACCCTGAGCGCCATCGCGCAGGGTCGAATCGAGCAGTTCGATTTTTTTCAACTCTCTCCCTCCCGTGTCAGTCGTTTATGACCGTGTCGCCGCTCTCAAGAGCGGTTATGCCCGAGCGCGAAAGCTCGGCTATTCCGTGGACGCTCATGTCCGCGATAAACGCGTCTATTCGCTCCGGCTCGCCCGTCAGCTCCGCCGTTAGCATCGTGTGACCGATATCCTTGACCCTCGCGCCGTAGGCTATGACGGTCTTTAGGACCTGCGGTCTGTCTTTGTTGAGGCAGTGGACTTTTATCAGCAGAAGTTCGCTCGAAACGAGCTTCCCCTCTTCGAGATGCGCCACTTTTATGACATCCTCGAGCTTCAACAGCTGAGCCTCGACCTGCTTTACCTGCTCCGGCTCAACCTCGGAGACAACCGTCATTCGCGAGAACTCGGGATGCTCGGTCTCGGAGACAGTGAGGCTTCGTATATTATATCCGCGGCGCGCAAAAAGTCCCGCCACTCTGAGCAGAACGCCCGAGCGGTTTCGGACAAGCGCCGAAACGGTCAGCTTCTGAGTCATAATAATTTCTCCTTATTTGTAGATAGCCGTCGTGATATCGCCGCCCGGAGGTATCATCGGGAGCACCGCGCAGTCTGGGTCGATGCGGCAGTCTATAACTACGGGCTTGTCCATCGAGAGCGCCTTTTTGAAAACGCGCTTCGCCTGCGACGGATTCTTTATTCTCATGCCCTTGACGCCGAACGCCTTTGCGACGGCGACTATATCCGTCCCGCGCTCCGGCTGAGTCGCGGAAAAGCGTCCGTCATAGAACACCTTCTGCCACTGGCGCACCATGCCGAGCACGCCGTTGTTTATCACAATAACAACGACGGGGATATTATATCTACTGAGCGTTGCAAGCTCGCTCAGGCTCATGTGGAATCCGCCGTCCCCGGTTATCAGAACGGTCTTTCGCTCGGGTTTGCCGAGTGCCGCGCCTATCGCCGCACCCATGCCGAAGCCCATCGCGCCCAGTCCGCCCGAGGTTATCAGCGAACGCGAGTGTTCAAAATCATAGTACTGCGCCGTCCACATCTGATTCTGACCGACATCAGTCACTATATTCGCTTCGCCCTTCGTCAGCTCGCTCAGAGTGTGCAGAACCGTGTACGGAGCATAGGGCTTCGGGCGCGGAATCCGCCTTTTGAACTCGGCTATCTCGCCGAGCCACTCGGCATTCTCTCCTGACGGCAGCATAATACTTAGCTTTTCGAGCGTCTTTCCGAGATCGCCGAGAATGTGGGCGTCGGAAATTATATTTTTGTCAAACTCCGCCGCGTCTATATCAATATGTATTATCTTCGCCTTCGGGGCGAAGCTCTCTTTGCTCGCGGCGACGCGGTTTGAAAATCTCGCGCCCGCGGCAATGAGTAAATCGCAGTTTAACGCCGCCATATTTGCCGCCGGGTTTCCATGCATGCCGACGAGCCCCAAGAACAGCTCCGCCGAGCACGGATAAGCGCCGAGCCCCATCATAGAACACGCGACGGGGATATGCAGTTTTTGAGCAAATGTTTTCAGCGCGTCCGACGCGCCGGAGCTTATCGCCCCGCCGCCGACATAGATAAGCGGTCTTTTGGCTTTTTCTATCATCTGCGCCGCGCGTTCGAGCTCGGCTTTCTCCGGCTCTTTTGCCGGGGCGGGCTCGCTCTTCGGTGCGCGTTCATATTCCTCGCTCTGAGCCGCGATATCTGCCGGGATATCGACGAGCACCGGGCCTTTTCTGCCGGACTGCGCTATCGAGAACGCCTCGCGGACATCCTGCGCCACTCCGCGCTCGCCCGACGCGATGAACGAATATTTCGTCACCGGCATCGTAACGCCCGCGATATCGACCTCCTGAAACGAGTCGCTGCCGAGGAGTGAGGTCTTGACGTTCCCCGTTATCGCAACAACGGGGCTCGAATCCATGTATGCCGCGGCGATGCCCGTCACAAGATTGGTGGCACCGGGTCCCGAGGTTGCAATAACAACTCCCGTTCTGCCAGTTGCGCGGGCGTAGCCGTCCGCCGCGTGAGCCGCCGCCTGCTCGTGGCAGGTGAGTATATGGCGAATTTTATCGCATTTGTAAAGTTCATCGTAGATATCGAGCACCGCGCTGCCGGGATAGCCGAAAACCGTATCGACTCCCTGTTCGAGCAGCACATCTATCAGCGCCCGCGCACCCGTTGAATTCATAAACACGCCTCTGAAAAATTTATTTTACCGAGAATTTGAAGCTTGTGCGGCTTCTGAACTTTTCGCCCGCTTTGAAAATGCAGGACGGGAAGTTCGGCTGGTTCGGAGAATCGGGGTAGAACTGAGTCTCAAGGCAGAAGCCGGCATATTTGTTCATCAGCGTGCCGCCCTTGCCGGGTATCTTGTCGAGGAAGTTGCCGGTGTAGAGCTGAACGCCGGGCATATCCGTAGTAACTTCCATAACGCGCCCGCTCTCGGGGTCATATGCAGTCGCGAACGCGCCCTGCGTGCCCTCATCGATGCAGAAGTTGTGGTCGTAGCCGTTGCATCCGATGATGAGCTGATCGTCGTCCTGATCTATATCCCTGCCGATAGCTTTCATCTGTCTGAAATCGAATGCCGTGCCGGTGACATCTCTTATCTCGCCGGTCGGTATGCTGTCCTCATCAATGGGAGTGTAGCGCGACGCGGACAGGCGAAGCTCCTGAGAGAGCACGTTCGGACGCTTATACGAGCCGAGATTGAAATACGCGTGATTCGTCATGTTTATCGGCGTATCCTCGGTGCAGACGGCTTCATATGCAATCGAAAGCTCGTTGCTGTCATCAAGAGTATAAGTCACCTTTGCGCTCATCTCGCCGGGGAATCCGTTCGAGCCCTCGCCGCTCTTATATTCGAGAACGAGGCTCTCGCCCTCGACTTTTGCCGCCCAGACAGCGTGTGAAAACTCGCCGCCGCCATGCAGGCAGGTCTTGCCGTTCTCGTTCTTTATGACATCAATTTCTTTGCCGTTAACGGTAAAATGTCCGCCGCAGATGCGATTAGCATATCTGCCGACAATTTGACCCTGATAGTCCGAACGCTCGACATGACCCTTGAGATCGTCGAAGCCGATGAGAACATCCTCGAAATTGCCGTCTCTGTCGGGTGCAAAAAGCGACTGCCAGGTTGCGCCGTATGTAATGACGGACGCACTGACGCCGTTTGCGTTCTTGAGCTCGTATATATCGACCTCTCTGCCGTCGGAAAGAGTGCCGAAAAGTTTCTTTGAAATCATCGATTTTATCCTCCTGCTGTTATATTAACTCATGGTAAATTATACATTTAATAAAGACAAGTGTCAAGCCGAACGGCGCACCGGCGCGCAACAGAAAAGCTAATCTGTCGGCAAAAATTACAGCATCCATATTGACACGGGCAAATTCACAGTTTATAATAAAATCAATTTAGTACAGTAAAGCCTTGAATCTGCGCCAAAGAACGATTCGGGGCTTGCTGAAAGGGGAATAACAATGAGTTCATCAAAAGGAAAGTATATGAACTTCAAGGAAATCGCCGCCTATTCGCTCGGCCTTTTCGGCTTCCAGGCGATAGTCGGACTCCTGAATTCATATCAGGCGGAGTTTGACGCTTCGATTCTCGGCGCGGACATCGCAGTTGTCGGTATTCTCGTGCTCGTGGCGAAGATTCTCTCCGCAGTTTTCGATCCGTTCGTCGGCAACATGATCGACCGCTCGAAGAGCAAAAACGGCAAGTTCAAATCGATGATTGCAAAATCGATCCTGCCCCTGCTCGCCATGTCTGCGGTCGTATTCATCGATGTGCCGTTCAAGACGAACAAAGCGGCAACTTATATATGGATCTTCGCGACCTATCTTCTCTGGAGCTTCGCGATGACCCTCGGCGACGTGCCCTCGCAGGGCATCGCATCCGTCCTCACCCCCGACCCGACGGAGCGCACGAATGTCGTCTCCATCTCAAACACGTTCAAGCAGATAGGCTTCTCCGCCTGCGTCGTGATAGTGCCCATCGCCTGCCTTATAATCCCGGGCGGCTCCAAGGTGCTCGTCAAGAGCGGCGAAACCGACCTGCCCATGATAGCGAATGAGTATCTGTTCACTGCCGTGCTCACTGCCGTTTTCGGCTGCGTGCTGTTCGGGCTCATCCCGCTCCTCAACAAAGAGCGCGTACCCTACACCGCGGGCGACAAGATATCTTTCAAGGACATGATGGGCGCGCTCAAATCGAATAAGCCGTTCATGCTCGTCATAATCTCGTATTTCCTCGGCTTCGGACGCCAGATGGCAATGGGAATTCAGGTTCAGGCGGCGAACATTCTTCTCGGCTCGCAGAACCTCGTTGCAGTCCTCGGCATCTCGACCGCTATTGGCACGATGATAAGCATGGCAGCCTGCCCGTTCCTTATAAAGAAGCTCGACGAGAAAAAGGTCTTTATCGGACTTTCGGTATACGGCTTCATCGCATCCGTACTCTCGTTCGTGATAGCCCACTTCTGGTTCACGAACCCCGACAACATGGTGCTCACCATCCTCTTCTACTTCTCGCTGTTCCTCATGGGTCTCCAGTTTGCGTCCGTCAACCTCATGCCCATGATAATGACCGCCGACTGCGTTGACTACTATGAGTACGAGACCGGCAAGCGCATGGAGGGCACAGCGTATTCGGTGCTCACGCTGACTATCAAAATCTGCCTTGCGCTCGGCACGGCGCTCGGTCTTGTGTTCGTTCAGGTCTCCGGCTATTCGGACACCGTGCGCGAGATTGCCGCAGGCACCGCCGCCGGATTCGCGACAAAGACAAAGGACATCGTGTTCTTCGCCTACGCCGTTGTCCCCGGTATTCTCTCCCTGCTCTCCGCTATCCCGATATTCAAATACGATATCGTCGGCAAGAAGAAGCAGGAGATATCCGACACGCTCCAGGCAAGAAGAACCGCCGCAGCCGCCGAGAAATAATCAAAGCAAAAAGTTATCCTCCGTATGGATTCATACGGAGGATTTTTTGTTTTGTTGGTTTTTTAAGTCTCTCTTGCATAAAGAGACGCGGCGCGAAGTGCCAGAGGAACTGTTTTGAATAAGTTGCAATTTTCAAAATTGCGAGTATTTTGAACTTTCATACAACCCCTCAGTCACGGCTTTGCCGTGACAGCTCCCCTTACACAGTGGAGCCTTGGGGCTGTGCAATGACAAACTTTTTCGATTTAAAAATAATTCGTCGCACTTTTATGGCTCCCTTGTGTAAAGGGAGCTGTCAGCCGTCAGGCTGACTGAGGGATTGTTTTACCGCAGAGTCAATATATTCGCAAACGCCCTGAAAGTTTTCGTTGATTTCATTATTGGGGATGCGAATCACTGTGAGTCCGTATTTTTTCAAAAAATCCGTCCTCTCAGTATCTTTTTGCATATTATCATTCTCATAGTGCTGAGAACCGTCAAGCTCAATAACAAGCTTAGCCTTAGCGCTGTAAAAATCCGCTATATATTTTCCGGGCACCTTTTGCCTTGAGAAACGAATAGGATAGCCGCGCAGAAAATCATACCAGAGATGCCGCTCTTCTTTTGTCATCTCTTTTCGCAGCTGTTTTGCCAAGGGAACAAGCTGTTTATTGTGTTTTGGCTGCATGACGATCCCTCCGTCTCGGCTTCGTCGAGCCACCTCCATTTACACAAGTGAGGCTGATAAAACTTATTCAAACATCGCCTTGAATGCTTTTATCCACTCGCGTGCTATCAGCGCGTGCCCGCTCTCCGTCGGGTGGATGCCGTCCCAAATCCAGTAGGCGCAGTCACGTCCCTCTGCTGCTTCGTCGAACAGATGCTGAAGCTGGATAAAAAATATCCTGCCGTCCTTTTCGGCAATGCGGCGGCAGATTTGCGAATATCTGCCTATCTCTTCGCGGCAAATATTCTCTTCCGCCTTGAATCTGTCCTTTGTCGGCAGAAAGAACGGCTCCATGAGAAACACTTTCAGCTCCCCGTTCGTTTCAAACGACTGCGAGAGTATGCTTTCGAGATTCTTTTCGTATTCCTCTGGCTCAACATGATTTTCGCCCTCAAGGAAGCAGTCGTTCGTGCCGATGAGCAGGCTCAAAACATCCGGCTCTATATCGAGCGCATCCTCGCGCCAGCGGCGGAGCAGTCCGCGCGTCGTGTCGCCGGAAATGCCTCGGTTTACAAATCGAAGTCCGGCATCCGGGTATTCCGCGCCGAGCATACCGCTGACAATAAATGCGTAGCTGTGCCCTATCTGATGGTTGAGATCGTGGCGGCGTTCGGGCTCTTTGTATCTGTTGCCGTCCGTTATCGAATCGCCCTGAAAAAGTATCTTCATTTTTCTCCTCCTCAGTCTATATCCGCAAAAACCGTGTCTGTTATTTCTCCGCAGCAAGTGCCGTTGCTAAGGTCAACGAGCCGCGCCTCAAACGCAGGCTCAAGCTCCTGCGGTATTCTCATTTTCACCGTCACCACGTCCTCGAACGCCGTGTCCTCGACTATGCCGCCCTGCTCCGGGATAAGCGAGGCGAGCCGCCCGTAGAATGTGTAGTCGCAGCGGATTTTCACTATACTGCACTCCGCGCGGGTCACTATGCCCCCCGCATCAACTGCGATTTTCGCCGCGTGCGAATAGGCTCTGACGAGTCCCCCGCCGCCTAAAAGTATTCCGCCGAAATATCGGGTGACAACCAGAACGCAGTCGGTCAGCTCTTCTTTTTGCAGGACATTGAGTGCCGGCATTCCCGCCGTGCCCTGCGGCTCGCCGTCATCCGAAAAGCGGCAGATGTTGCCCTCTCTGATTATATATGCGGGGACATTGTGCGTCGCGTCCCAGTGCTTCGACTTTATCGAATCGATGAACGCTATCGCGTCCTGCTGAGTCGTGACGGGCGATATATAGCCGATGAACCGCGAACGCTTTTCAACGAACTCGGCGCTCGCCGCCGCTCTTATGGTTCTGTACTGCATATTGCCGCCTCCCGTCAAATTTTATTCTTCTTCGCCGTCCTCGTCGTTCTTCTCATACGGGAACTCGTAGACGACCTCCAGCTTGTGCCCGCGCATCCACAGCGACGGGGTTATGCGCAGAGTGTAGCCGCAGCCGTTCGGGGTTATCCACTCGTGCATCGGCAGCTGGGGCAGACCGAAGTTTGTGAGCAGTGCCATCATCACGCCGCCGTGTGTGACTATCGCCGCGCGGTCAGTTTCGGTCTTTATCAGACCGTCGATTATTTTTATGAATCCCTCGCACACGCGCTTCGCGAACGCCTCGTTGCTCTCGCCGAACGGCGGCTCAACGCCCTGCTCGCCGGCGAGCCAGCGCGGGAACATCGGATAGTCCTTGAGCTCCTCCGCATCCTTGCCCTCGAACTCGCCGAAGTTGCACTCTATGAGCGAATCTATAGTAATGCACTTGTTGTCGGGATAGAGTATCGCCGCGGTGTCGGTGCAGCGCTTGAGCGGACTCGATATGACCGCGCCGACGGGCGGATAGACAAGCTCCGAGCGCATATTCTCGAGCTGTTTTCTGCCCTCTTCGCTGAGCTCAGCGTCGGTGTGACCGATATATTTTCCCTCGGTCTCCTCCTTCGTCGCGCCGCTTCTTATGATATAGACTATATAGCTTTTCATGTTTCCTCCAAAAATACGTTGAGTATTTTGTTGAACTGTATGATTGAAAATTCTTGAATTTCTGATATAATGATTATACAGACTGTATAAAAGAGGTATCGTTATGGCAACAAATATAACCGCGCGCCTGTCTTCGCTCAGAAAAGAAAAGGGGCTGAGCCAAAAGGAAGCCGCCGCAGGACTCGGAGTCTCGCAGGCGCTGCTCTCCCACTACGAAAACGGCATACGCGAATGCGGGCTCGATTTTCTCTGCCGCGCGGCGGATTACTACAATGTCACCACGGACTACCTGCTGGGGCTGAGCGAATCGAAGCGCGGATTTGAAGGCGCATTCGGTATCAAAGGCGACCTGCCCTCCGACTCGGAGCTCAACACCCTGACTATATTCCGCGTCGCCGGAAAGCTGCGCAAATTCCTGACTTTCCCGCAGGAGAGTAATGACTCAACCGTCGACTCCCTGCACAGGATATACAGCCTCATGATGTACCGAATCATAATCGCGGAGACCGCCAAGGGCAATCTCCCGGGCGATTGGGTACCCAACGCCGATATTCTCAACGACCCCGCCTATCTGCATATTCTCGACTGCATCGAAAGCGAGCTGATAACGCAGGGCAGCCACTCGCCGCGCCGCGCTCCCGCAAAAATGCCTATGAGCTTCAGAACAGTCATCGACCGGACGCAGAGCTTTGTTGAATCCCGCTGCGAAAGAAGCGGGATAAAGCTCGACGGCGGCTACACCACGAAATTTTAGTTATATTCTCGCAACGCCGCTGTCCCTCGCCGCCTGCGCAACCGCATCGGCGACTGCCTTGCCGACGCGCTCATCGAACGCCGCAGGCAGGATATAATCGGGGTTCAGCTCATCGTCGCTGACGAGCGAAGCTATCGCCTTGGCGGCGGCTATCTTCATCTCTTCGTTTATGTCGCTCGCGCGGACATCGAGCGCACCGCGGAAAATTCCGGGGAACGCGAGAACGTTGTTTATCTGGTTCGGAAAGTCGCTTCTGCCCGTGCCGACTACCGCCGCGCCTGCCGCCTTTGCGAGGTCTGGCATTATCTCGGGTACGGGGTTCGCCATAGCCATGATTATTGCATTTTCAGCCATCGACGCCGCCATCTCCTCTGTAACGATTCCGGGAGCGGAGACGCCGACAAATATATCAGCGCCATTCATCGCGTCGGCAAGCGTGCCGGTGCGGTGATTTTTGTTTGTGAATGCGGCAATTTCCGCCTTTGCGGGAGTCAGATCCCCACCCTCGCAGATTATGCCCTTGCGGTCGCACATGATTATCTCGCCGGCGCCCATAGAGTCGAAGAGTCTCGCTATCGCAACGCCCGCAGCGCCCGAGCCGCTGAAAACAACGGTGCAGTCGGAGAGCTGCTTTTTGACTATCTTTAATGCATTGACAACCGCCGCAAGGCAGACGACCGCAGTGCCGTGCTGATCGTCGTGGAAAATCGGTATATCCGTGCGCTCCTTGAGCTTGCGCTCGATTTCAAAGCAGCGCGGAGCCGCGATATCCTCGAGATTCACTCCGCCGAACGAACCTGCGAGCAGGGCGACGGTGTTGACTATATCGTCAACGTCCTTTGAACGCACGCAAAGCGGTATCGCGTCGACTCCGCCGAACGCCTTGAAGAGCACGCATTTGCCCTCCATGACGGGCATGCCAGCCTCGGGACCTATATCCCCGAGACCAAGCACTGCGGTGCCGTCCGTGACGACGGCAACGGTGTTCCAGCGGCGGGTCAGGTCATAGCTCTTGCTGACATCGTCCTTTATTTCGAGGCACGCCGCCGCGACTCCGGGGGTGTAGGCAAGGGACAGCTCGTCCTTGTTGCTGACCCCGGCTCTCGGCTGTATCTCCAGCTTGCCGCGCAGTTCATAGTGCAGTTTGAGTGATTCGCTCAGATAATCCATTTTCGTTTTCCTTTCGTGTTCAAGAATACCCGGTTATTTTTACGGCCGCCGATCAGAAAACCGGTCGGCGGCCAGATAATATCAGTCCTTCGCCCAGTCGCGCGAACGCTCGACTGCGCGCTTCCAGCCCTTGTAGAGCTCGTCGCGGTGCGACTTCTCCATCTGGGGAGTGAAAATCTTCTCGATCTCGCGGTTCTGCGCGATCTCGTCCCTGTCCTTCCAGTAGCCGACGGCAAGACCCGCAAGGTATGCCGCGCCAAGAGCGGTCGTCTCGACGGTCTTGGGTCTGTCAACTATCGTGCGTATCATATCCGACTGGATCTGGAGCAGGATATCGCTGACGCTCGCGCCGCCGTCGACACGAAGCTCGGTGAATGTTATTCCGGAATCGTCCTCCATCGCTTCAAGGAGATCCGTCATCTGATAGGCGATAGCCTCGAGGACGCTTCTCGCGATATGAGCGCGGTTGACTCCGCGCGTGAGTCCGACTATGCAGCCGCGCGCATACATATCCCAGTAGGGCGCGCCGAGTCCCGTGAACGCGGGGACAAAATATATACCGTTTGCGTCGGGCACACTCTCGGCGAGCTCGTCGCAGCGCTTTGCGTTGTCTATCATATGCAGCTCGTCGCGAAGCCATTTTATGACCGAGCCAGCATTGAATGCAGAGCCCTCAATGGCGTATTCTACCTTGTCGCCGATACCCCATGCGACGCCCGTGAGCAGGTTGTTCTTTGATTTAACGCGCTTTTCGCCCGTGTTCATCAGCAGGAAGCAACCGGTACCGTAGGTGTTCTTCGCCTGACCGGGCTCGAAGCATGCCTGACCGAACAGAGCCGCCGGCTGATCGCCTATAGCGCCCGCGATCGGGATACCCTCGAGATCCTCAAGACCGATTATGCCGCCAGCGACCTTGCCGTATACCATACTCGAAGGCTTGACCTCGGGCAGAATGGACATCGGGATGTTGAGATATTCGCACATCTTCTCGTCCCAGCAGAGATTGTCGACATCGAAGAGCATCGTTCTCGATGCGTTGGAGTAGTCGGTTATATGCACTCTGCCGCCGGTGAGGTTCCATATGAGCCATGTCTCGACCGTGCCGAAGAGTAGCTGATCCGCCTCGGCGAGTGCACGTGCGCCCGGAACATTGTCAAGGATCCACTTTATCTTTGTGCCGGAGAAATACGCGTCTATAACAAGACCGGTCTTATCCTTTATGTATTCCTCCATTCCGTCCGCCTTTATCTGCTCGCAGAGCTCCGCTGTGCGGCGGCACTGCCAGACGATGGCGTTGTAGACGGGCTTGCCCGTCTCCCTGTCCCACATAATGGTGGTCTCGCGCTGATTCGTTATGCCGATAGCGGCTATATCCTCAGGCTTTATCCCGCCCGAAGCAAAGACGGAAGTCACCGCCTGGAACTGGCTGAAAAGTATCTCCATCGGGTCATGCTCGACCCAGCCTGCGGCGGGATAGATCTGATCGAACTCCTTCTGCGCCTTGGCTACGATATTGCCCTTTTTGTCGAAAACGATGGCGCGTGAGCTCGTCGTTCCCTGATCGAGTGCAAGGACGTATTTTGCCACTTGTATCCTTCCTTTCAAATATATATGTCCGTTCTCTGCGCGGGCGTCCGTTCAAGTTATACGCCGCCGTGCAGAGCAAAATACCACTATAAAATAATAGCGCCAAACATACAAAAAGTCAATGTTATTGACGAAACACTTCGGCACTTTGACTAAAAAAATAAATAATTATCTTTTTACTGTCAAATAGTTCTTTACCGTAAATATTAAAAAGCTTTTCTGATATATAATAAGCTCCGTAAGCTTAAAAATTAAAGGAGTGTTAATTAATCATGGGAGACAAGCTTTCAGTCGTCACGGGCGCTACGGGTCACGTCGGCTATGCACTCGTTAAAGAACTCGAGGCACGCGGCGAAAACTTCAGAATACTCATCAGAAAAGACAGCAAGATTTTTGACGGCATCAATTGCGAGCGCGTATTCGGCGATGTCACCGATCCCGCTTCTCTCGAAAAGGCTTTTGAAGGTGCGGACGTCGTCTATCACCTTGCAGGCGTTATCGAGATAAACAAGGGCAACGAGGACATGACCTGGAAGGTCAATGTCGACGGCACAAAGAACGTCGTTGAGGCGTGCAAAAAGTGCGGCGTAAAACGCCTTGTCTACGCTTCCTCCGTTGACGCTTACCCCCCGCTCCCCGATAATCAGGTTATGCGTGAGATTTCTCACTTCAATCCCGAGATTCTTGACGGCACCTATGCAAAGACTAAGGCTACCGCCACAAACTATGTGTTTGAGAATAACGACGACAAGCTTGAGACAGTTGTCTGCTATCCCGGCGCGTGCTGCGGCCCCTATGACTTCAAGGTCTCTTCCGTCGGCGAGATGGTCAGAATGTTCCTCAAGGGCAAGTTCCCCGTATCGCTCTCCTTCGGCGCATATAACTTCGTTGACGTGCGCGATGTTGCAAAGGGCATGATCGGTGCTGCTGAAAAAGGCAGACCCGGCGAGGGCTATATCCTCACCGATGAGGTCGTCACCGTCGACCAGCTGATACATATGCTCGCAGACATCTGCGGCTTCAAGGCTCCGAGCCTCAAGATTTCTCTTGGCCTTGCAAATGCGTTTGCTCCTCTCATGGAGGTCTATTACAACGCCGCGAAGAAGACTCCGCTCTTCACCCGCTACTCCATCCGCAAGCTGACCTCGAACTGCAACTTCAGCTGCGAGAAGGCGAAGGAAGAGCTCGGCTACGCCCCCATGGGCGCAAAGCAGTCCTTCACTGATATGATTGACTGGATCAAGGAATACGAAGGCACCGACAAGAAGAAATAATCTTAACCGATAATTGAAATGACCGTCCGTTTATTCGGACGGTCGTTTTTTCATATTCTGTTGAGTATAAAATGATTCTTCTTGAACTTCAATATTCCGTCATCCCTGAGTGCGCAGAGCTGGGCGGACATTGCACTGCGGTCAACGCACAGATAGTCGGCAAGCTGCTGGCGGTCGAACGAAATGTCAAATTCATTTTTTCCGCTCTTCATCGCCTGCGCCGAAAGATATGACATCAGCTTTTCGCGCGTCGTGCGCTTGCCCATGTGACCGAGCTTCGAGTTGAAATTCAGATTTTTGCGCGCAAGCTCGGATATCAGATTGCCGACGAGCTTTGCGTGCCCGGCACACGACTTCGGGCACGAGCCGAGCACATGCCCGACTTTCAGCCGCATTATCTCGCATTCGCTCTCCGCCTCCGCGCCGACGGTCAGCTTTTCGCCCGTGCAGGCGAACGACTCGGCGAAGATTCCGCCCTGAGTTATCCGCGCCATGATATTGCGGTTGCCCCAGAAATCGTCCTGCACTATCAGAACGCTGCCACTCATCACGAGCCCGAGCGAATCCGTCTTTTCGCCCTCGGGCATTATTATTTCGCCCTTTTGATATCTGCGGCTGCGCGCATCGAGGGCTTCGAGCAGTTCGGGCAGCTCGGCTTCTTCTATGTCCCAAAAGAGCGGCGCCGCTTTTATTTTTTCAAAATTTTCCGACATATTTTTATCACTCCGTTGTTTTTGCAACAGTATTTTTGTCCTGATTCTACTATAATAAACGCGTCAGGTCAAGAAAAAAACAAATTTTACGCTCGGAGGAATTTTTATGAAGCGCAGAATAATCCATATTGACGAAGAAAAATGCAACGGCTGCGGAGCTTGCGCCGCCGCCTGCCACGAGGGCGCAATAGCCATGGTCAACGGCAAAGCCAAGCTCATGCGCGACGACTACTGCGACGGGCTCGGCGACTGCCTGCCCGCGTGCCCCACAGGCGCGATAACCTTTGTCGAGCGCGAGGCCGCCGCCTACGACGCGGAGGCGGTCAAAGAAAACATGATGAAGAAAAGAGGCGGCGGACATCA
>ERZ791891.22-NODE-22-length-126449-cov-12.201790_pt1 | contig 126449 bp, 156 predicted proteins | sample MGYA00510155_ERZ791891 | MGnify/ENA primary metagenome ERZ791891 (study PRJEB30046, sample SAMN00792061) | human gut metagenome | study: EMG produced TPA metagenomics assembly of the A metagenome-wide association study of gut microbiota in type 2... | reverse complement strand
TTTTTGCACCTCTCTTTTGCGAGGTGCTTCTTTTTTTACTTAAGCTTTCTTTTTCTCCCGGTAGAACCGGGGGTTTTCAACTGTTGCGAAACAATAAGTAAAACTCCCGCACAAAAGTGCGGGAGTTTCTGGCTGGGATGGCTGGATTCGGACCAGCGAATGACGGAGTCAAAGTCCGTTGCCTTACCCCTTGGCTACACCCCAAAATATCGGTAATATATAAAAAACGCAAAACATTTCTGCTTTGCGTTGGTTTGCTGGGGTGGATAATCGGATTCGAACCGATGACCTCCAGGGCCACAACCTGGCACTCTAACCAACTGAGCTATACCCACCATTTAGTTTGCTGCGGGCACATCAAGAGATATGCCCGCAGGCTTGGCGCGCTTGAAGGGACTCGAACCCCTGACCCACTGCTTAGAAGGCAGTTGCTCTATCCACCTGAGCTACAAGCGCATATTGGAGCGGGTGATGGGAATCGAACCCACGTAACCAGCTTGGAAGGCTGGAATTCTACCATTGAACTACACCCGCAGTTAATTGCCGTTCTGTGACGACGGCAATTATTTTAACAAATAACTTTCGATATGTCAAGTGTTATGGCAAGATTTATTTAAAAAATCATTCACATTTTGTCGGCTCGTATCCGGCATCCTTGACAGCGTTCATTATAACGGCGTTATCGACATCATTTTTGAGCGTAAGTACCGCTTTTTTGTCTTCAAGGCTGACTTCAACGCTCTCAACTCCGTCGAGCGCTTCGAGTGCCTTCTGAACATGAGCTGTGCAGTGGTTGCACATCATACCTTCGATATAAACTGTCTTTTTCATAGCTGTTTCCTCCGTATTTTTTATATTCTCTTCTGCCGGCATGAGCTCAGGGAGCTTGACCGGCGGTTTTGACTTGCCTTTGAACGGGCGATCAGGCTTGAAGAAATTGAGTCTGAGCGCATTGGTGACAACACAGAAGCTCGAAAGACTCATTGCCGCCGCACCGAACATGGGATTGAGCGCAATATTGAACACGGGTATCAGCGCGCCTGCAGCGATTGGGATACCGATGCAGTTATAGAAGAACGCCCAGAACAAATTCTCATGAATATTCCTGAGAACCTGGCGCGAAAGGCGTATCGACGCCGCAACATCGCGGACGCTCGACTTCATCAGCACAACATCGGCCGCATCGAGCGCAACATCGGCTCCTGCACCTATAGCAATACCCGTATCCGCCTGAGTGAGCGCAGGAGCATCGTTTATGCCGTCGCCGACCATGGCGACCGTGCCGTACTTCTGGAGCTTTTTGACCACATCCGCCTTGTCACCCGGGAGCACATCTGACACGACATTTTCTACGCCTATCTGCTTTGCCACAGCGAGTGCCGTACGCCTGTTATCGCCCGTGAGCATAACGGTTCTGACACCCATACTCTGGAGTTCGGATATTGCCTGTTTGCTGTCGTCTTTTACTACATCAGCAACCGCGATTATACCGGCAAGCTTGCCGTCAATGGCGAAATACAACGGCGTTTTACCCTCACCTGCGAGTCTCTCGCCGGCGGCTTCCATTGCAGAATCTAGAATTCCTTTTGATTTGAGCAGAGATGCATTGCCGCCTATCGCGGATTTTCCGTTTATCTCCGCACTGACTCCGTGACCGGGCAGAGCGGAGAAGCCCTGCGCCTCATCAGCGATTATATTGCTCTCCTCTGCCTTGCGCGTTATCGCCGCGGCGAGCGGATGTTCGCTCTTGCTTTCGAGCGAAGCCGCGAGTTTCAGCAGCGAATCATTATTAAATCCGTCGGCGGGCACAATATCGGTGGCCTGCGGCTTGCCCTGAGTCAGCGTTCCGGTCTTGTCGAGGACGACTATCTGAGTTTTTCCGGTCTGTTCAAGCGCGGTCGCAGTCTTGAACAGCACTCCGTGCTTTGCGCCCATACCGCTGCCGACCATTATCGCGACAGGGGTTGCAAGTCCGAGGGCGCACGGGCAGCTGATGACAAGAACGCTTATTGCGCGGGCAAGCGCAAAGCTGAACGGGCGACCGGAAATAAACCACGCCACGCCCGCAACAAGAGCTATCGCCATAACAGTCGGGACGAATACACTGGACACTTTATCGGCGATTTTCGCTATTGGGGCTTTTGTTGCCGAGGCATTTTCGACCATATCTATTATCTGGCTGAGCGTTGTATCCTCGCCGACACGCGTCGCTTCGCAAGTAAGAAATCCGTTCTGATTGAGCGTCGCCGCGCTGACGAGACTGCCCGGCGCCTTATCGACGGGGATGCTCTCTCCGGTAAGCGCTGATTCATCAACCGCGCTCTCGCCGCTTATAACTCTGCCGTCAACAGGGATGCTCTCGCCTGGTCTTACAACAAAAGTATCGCCTTTTACGACTTCCTCCGCGGGTATAACCTGCTCCTTGCCGTCTCTTATCACACAGGCGGTTTTCGGCGCGAGATCCATGAGGCTCTTTATCGCATCTGTTGTGCGCCCTTTGCTGACGGCTTCAAGATATTTGCCGACGGTTATAAGCGTCAGTATCATTGCCGCCGACTCAAAATAGAGTCCGTGAAGATGGTGCATCGCCATCTGAACATTGCCGTTCACCGCCGCGTTGCACATTTCAAAGAGCACCGCTGTACTGTATATATAAGCCGCCGCGCTTCCGAGCGACACTAGCGTGTCCATGTTCGGCGCACCGTGAAAAAGGCTCTTGGTTCCGCTGGTGAAAAATCGCTGATTTATAACCATAACAGCTGTCGTCAACAGGAGCTGATAAAGTCCTATCGCAAGCGGATCCGAAGCAAATATCTGCGGCACGGGCCAGCCCCACATCAGATGTCCCATCGAGACATACATCAGCGGGAGGAGCAGCACGACCGATGCTATGAGCCTATGGAGTATTTTTTTCGGCTCGTTGCTTTCAAGCAATGTTTTTTTGTTTTCTTTTTTGCCGCCCTGATTCTGCGGCGATGCGCCATAACCCGCCGCAGATACGGCTGAGCATATTTTCTCGGCAGTGGCGGGTGAAGAGAAATCGACGGTCATGGAATTTGTCAGCAGACTGACCGTCACCTCTTTCACACCCTCAACTTCGCGCACCGCGCGTTCAACATGGGCGCTGCACGCGGCACAGGTCATGCCGGTAACATCAAATTTTTCCATTTATCTCTCTCCGATCATTTGAGCTTCTTTATGAGTTCCACAGCCTCCGCTATGACCTCATCGTCGCCGTTTTTTATCCCCTCGGCGACACAGGTCTCCATATGCTCCTCGAGTATAATATAGCCCACATTTCGCAGCGCATTCTGTGCGGCGGCAAGCTGAATGAGGATATCGCCGCAGTAGCGGTTATCGTCGAGCATATTTTTTATTCCGCCGAGCTGACCGATTATCCGGCTGAGTCTGTTTTGAAGAGCTTTTACTGTATCGTCGCTCCGCGGCGTCGACTTATGCCGACAGCATTCGCAGCATTTATTTTCATTTTCCATTCTGTCATCTCCCGTTTCTGTCTTTAGCCCGATTATATACCCCCACGGGGTATTTGTCAATGCCTGCTTTTCACTTTTCTTTCAAAATCACGCAAAAAAAGAGCTGCCCATTTCTAAGCAGCTCCCAAAAAAATTGATTTTTTAAGCGATTATATATTCTCAAAGCCGCTGAAGCCCTTGAATATACGCTCGTCGTACTCGTTGTTCTCGTCCTTATCGTGGAGGGGATACCAGACCTGAGCAAAGAACGGATTGACCTTTGCTTCGGCGTCATATGCCCAGTGGAACTTCTTGCCTTCGCTGTCAGAGGGAAGCTCCTTCGGGCACCAATGGCCGCCCTTGAGAACAAGGTTCGGGGTCATCTCAAACTCATGGCCGTGAGCGCACTTCCACTTCAGAGGAGTGAACAGGTCGCCCTTGGTCATCTCGGTCGAGAGGCACTCGCCGCCGCGGAAAGCAGCAGCCTTCTTCATATCCTCGAGGTCAAGCTCGCTTTCGGGCTTGCTCTCATCATAACCGTGGTCAAGAAGGGTAACTTCCTCGGTGGGACGCTCGATCTTGAAGGTATCCCAGTTTCCGATAGCTTCCCAGTTCTTCTTGGAACCATAGTAAGCGGTGATTCTGTCTTCAACATTGTTGGAGATCCACCACATGGTGCCGTAAATCTCGGTGTTTGCAAGCTTCTTCATGAAGGTCTTCTTGAGAATACCAGCAAAGGGCTTTGCAAGGAAAGCGAGTTTATAGTAAGGTGCAACCTGAGTCATCATCTGCTTGAAGTATGCCTTCACGGGGATGTTGGCTCTGAAGTGCAGGTACTCCTCGAGCTTATCCGAGTCAGCATACCACTGACCGTGGAAGTTACGGAGGATGAACCAGTTGGCATCAAAGAGCTTCTTGGTGGAGCCGATGCCGAGAGTGCCGAGGAGTAGCTCCTCGAACTCGAAGTTGGTGAGTCTGTATTCCTTACCGCTGCCGATGTTGTAGAACTTTCTCCAGAAGTCCTCGGGAACGTCGGGCTCGCAGATGTTTGCAAGAAGGCGGCCGGAATCCTCAACAGTTGCCCACTCAAGCACGCCGTTTATCGGAACATGGAACATGATGGGATCGATGTTCTTGAGAATGTCAGGATAAAGGATACCGGACTGACGAAGAGATACCCAATGCTTAAGACCGGACTCGGCGAAAATGCTCTCGGCGATGGTCTTGCTTATCGCATAGTGATCATAGATGCTGATTTTAATCGGGTCACCGGTTCTTGCCCAATGGATAGGAGCGTTTCTGTCGCCCGTCTGAGCAACGGTGCCGATATAAACAACCTTGATCTCGTCCTTGTTGGGCTGAGCCTTAACGGCGTCAACTATGTTCTTAGCAGCGGTGGTGTTGGTCTGAATGGTCTTTGTCGGATAATAGTCAGCCGAAGGCGAGACCATTCCGCCGACATGAAGAACATAATCGGAACCCTCAACGCACTTGAGAACATCGTCATATTTCTTTAGGTCGCCCCAGACGATCTTAACGCTGGGATCATTAAGGTAATTTGCGAATTTCTTTCTGTTTTTCTCACTGTCGCGAAGAAGCAGGACTATGTTAAGCTTATCTTTTTTCTTGTAAAGCTCTTTGAAGCCTGCCCAGCCCATATGGCCGGAAGCGCCTGTGAGAAACACTGTCTTTTTTTCTGCCATGAGTGTTTTCCCTCCATTTGCATTATTACAGGATGTATAATAGCACATTAAAATGCGTTTTATTTTATATTTTAGCATTATATGTCAAAAATTACACTCAAGTGCAAAAAATATAAGCGCAAATGTATCGATAAAGCCTTATCGGTGTATCTCAAGGAAGCGGGATATATTTTCAACTGTCCTTCTGTCGAGGAAGTGTTCTATAAGCTCGGTCTGGCGCAGCTCGGATTCACTCGAATTCATTCGGCGCAACAGGCTCTCTATAACATCGTGGCGGAAGATAAGATACTCCCCTATTCCCCTTCCTCGCTTGGTGAGATATATCGTTCCGTATTTTTCAAATGTCACGAGCCCTGTCTCGCTGAGCTTATGCACCATTTTAGATGCGGACGATTCGCTGACATTTATCTTTCGCGCGAGCACGCCGAGGCGAACCGAACCGGACTGCGGACAGTTGCGGCAAATCATCTCGAGATAATCCTCCTGCGACGCCGTGAGTCCGTATTCTCCCCTGTATTCGCTGCCGTTGAAAGTAAAAAATTTTTCGCCGCCGTCCATGCCCATTCACCCTTTTCGCAGATGCCGATATTATGGTATCGGGAAACTTTCTTTCCCCGGGTAAACTTATATTAAAGGGTGAATCAAATTATGAGTCTTGTCTCTTTGAATACATTATCGGTCGGCGAACAGGCATATGTAAACAAACTCGGATTCGGCGCGAACGACCGGCGCAGAATGCAGGACATCGGTCTTATCGACGGAACGCGCGTCGAATGCCTCGGCAAAGCAATATCCGGCGACCCGGCGGCGTATTTAATTCGCGGCGCGGTCATAGCACTCAGAAGCGAAGACGCCGCAAAAATAGCGGTCAGCAAGATATGACGGCGCGGAGGCGGTAAAATTGGGATTGACGCGCACTTCAACGGGAAAGCATAGCATAGACACAAATACGCCCGCTCTCAAATCTGATCCCGGCGATATTGTGATAGCCCTCGCCGGGAATCCGAACGTCGGAAAAAGTACGGTGTTCAACGCTCTGACCGGCATGAATCAGCACACCGGCAACTGGACGGGAAAAACAGTTGCCACCGCCTGCGGGTCGTTCAGAAAAAACGGAAAGAATCATATTCTGGTCGATCTTCCCGGCACATACTCGCTCTTCACGCACTCGGTTGAAGAGGAAGTGGCGCGGGACTTTATACTCAGCGAAAATGCCGACGCCTGCATAGTTGTTTGCGACGCAACATGCCTTGAGCGAAATCTGAATCTTGTTTTGCAAATAATTGAAATAACTCCACGCACTGTAGTTTGCATTAATCTCATGGACGAGGCGAAGAGAAAGAAGATATCAGTTGATATTCCCGCTCTGTCGCGCGAGCTCGGTGTACCCGTAATCGGAACGAGCGCGCGCAACGGCAAGGGGCTCGACGAGCTGATTGACGCAGTTGACTCGGTAATATCAAAAAAGTCCGCTCCCATAGAGCCTGTGCATTATGGGAGCGGAATCGAAGAAGCACTAAAAATACTTACGCCCGCTCTGAGCGAAAAATCAAGCCACCCGCGGCGCGATGCAATGCAAATACTCTCGGGAGAAATTGAAGCTCCCGACGCGGCGCAAGATGAAGCAACGATCGCAAATAAAGTAATTGATAGATTCGGGCTTACGCATGAAATGATACGCGACAAAGCGGCAATAGCCGCCGTTATGAGAGCTGAAGATATATTCAAAAAATGCGTCACAACAAGCGCAAAGCACTCGGCGGCAGACAGAAAGCTCGACCGCATATTCACGGGTCGCGCCGGGATATTCGCCATGCTCCTGCTGCTCGCCGCCGTGCTGTGGCTGACTGTATACGGGGCCAACTATCCGTCAAATCTGCTGTTTTCGGCTTTTGATGCGCTCGGTGTAAAATTGCGGCAATTACTATATTTGATAAACGCTCCCGATATTCTGACGAGCGCGCTCATTGACGGAGTATACAGAGTGCTTACATGGGTCGTTGCGGTCATGCTCCCGCCGATGGCGATATTCTTTCCGCTGTTCACGCTGCTCGAAGATTCAGGATATCTTCCAAGGGTAGCTTTCAATCTCGACCACAGGTTCAAGAAATCCGGCGCGTGCGGAAAACAGGCATTAACAATGTGCATGGGATTCGGCTGCAACGCAGCAGGAGTTACGGGATGCCGGATAATCGATTCGCCGCGCGAGCGCCTCATGGCGGCAGTCACGAACGGATTCGTGCCGTGCAACGGGCGATTCCCGACGCTGATATCGCTGATTTCACTGTTTATCGTCGGCGCACTGCCCGCTCCGTTTGACTCGTTTGCCGGAGCCGCTCTGCTGACGGCGCTCATAGTTCTGTCCGTCTTTGCGACCTTTGCGGCGTGTTCCCTGCTTTCAAAGACGATACTTCGCGGAGTACCTTCATCATTCACGCTCGAGCTGCCGCCGTATCGCCGACCTCAGATAGGCAAAGTTATAGTGCGCTCCATATTCGACCGCACGCTCTTTGTGCTGGGGCGCGCCGCGGCTGTTGCGGCTCCCGCCGGGCTTATAATATGGATTAGCGCGAACATAAAAATAAGCGGCACAAGCATTTTTTCATACTGTTCGGATTTTCTCGACCCGCTTGCGCGGATCTTCGGCATGGATGGAGTTATTCTGACTGCGTTCATTCTCGGATTCCCGGCAAACGAGACAGTCGTGCCGATAATGCTCATGGGCTATCTCGCCGACAGCGGCATCTCACAGACTGACGGCGCCGCACTGCACACACTGCTTACAGCAAACGGCTGGGACATAAAAACAGCCATATGCGTGATAATATTCATGCTTTTCCACTGGCCGTGCTCAACAACGCTGATAACGGTAAAAAAAGAGACGGGCAGCATGAAATGGGCTGTTATCGCCGCACTTCTGCCGACCGCCGCAGGGCTTATATTATGTTTTGCCGTGTCTCATATTTTCGCGCTGATCTGAGAAAGCAAGCCGGGAACTTCAGAAAGCTCTTTTATTGTATAATCCGGCTTTATGTCGCTGTCGTTTTCTATTCCTTTGGGATTGAACCAGACGGTTGTTATCCCGGCGTTTATGCCGCCTTTTATGTCAGAGCTCAGGCTGTCACCGATTATGACCGTTTCGCTGAGCGAGAAATCGGGTATCTCCGCAAAGCAGATATCAAAGAACTGCTTGTCCGGCTTATTGGCGCCGAGAATCTGAGAGATAAATATGCCGTCCATATATTTTGCGATTCCGGAGCTTCCTATCCTGCCCTCCTGTACCTTTGCGGTGCCGTTTGAGACTATATAAAGTCTATACTTTCTGTAAAGCTCCTCGAGCAGCTCGGGCGCGCCGGGCATAAAATAGTGGCCGATTGCGAGCATACTTTCATAATACGCAGTCGCCTTTACGGGATCGCACTCGACGCCTATCGTTTTAAACAGCTCGCGGTAGCGCCCGACTTTAACTTCTTCGCGCGAGATTTCGCCGAGTTCGAGGCGCTTCCAGTGGGCTGCGTTTATTGTGCTGTAGAGAGCCAGTGTCTCCTCGGTCGGGTCGATGCCGAAATGCACAAGTGTTTTCGTGAGGGCTATTTTCTCCGCCTTATGAAAATCGAAGAGCGTATCATCCAAGTCAAAGAGCACATTTCTTATCATCATAAACCTCCGCGGACTTTTTCGACTATTATAGCACCGATTTTATTTCTATATAGTATATATCAGAATTTTTTACGAATATTTTTCGTTGTGAGGCACTTGTTCACAGTTTGTTTAAATTCGAGTGGTACGATTGTCGCGGTTATTATATGGGAACACTTGGGAGGCCGCACAAAAATGAATAATGCAGCAGAAAACAGACGAAAAAAAGCACTTCTAATAGTCAATCCCTGCGCGGGAAAGAACAGAACGAGATCAGATCTCGGTGAGATAATCAACGCCTTTCCGGACGGCGTTTTTGACTTCACCATCAAATACACCACCTGCCAGGGCGACGCAGTGAATATAGCGCGCGACTTTGCAGATGGACATGACCTTGTTATCTGCTGCGGCGGAGACGGCACGCTCAACGAGACTATAAACGGACTGATGAGCGCGGGAGCAAATATTCCGATAGGCTATCTGCCGATGGGTTCGACAAACGACCTCGCAGTGACGCTCGGAATACCGACAAAGCTCAACGAAGCCGCCGAGCTTATCGCTTCCGGGCACACAAACGGATACGATGTCGGTGACTACAACGGACATCAGTTTTCATATGTCGCCTGCTTCGGCCCCGGCACAAAGATATCATACAGCACCCCGCAGAAGATGAAAAATCTGCTCGGATACAGCGCATATATGATAAACGGCTTTTTCCTGCATCTTATCCCCGCTCTCGCCGATGTCAAGCCGAGACACATTAAAATAGAATATGACGGAAATGTGCTTGAGGACGATTTCTATTTCGGCTCGTTTTCAAATTCCACTTCTGTTGCGGGACTTTTCAAATTTGACAAAGATGATGTCAAGCTTGACGACGGTCTGTTTGAGCTTCTGCTCGTGCGCAAGCTCTCTAATCCGCTTGCGGCGTTCAACATGCTCCACAGAATAATGAAACGCGACTTCGACGGCGACTCTCTTATATACATAAAAGCTTCCGAAGTAAAGCTCACATTTGAAAAGCCCGAGATATGGACGCTTGACGGAGAATGCGGCGGCGAAGCAACACAGGTAGACCTCAAGGTTCTCCACCGCGCCGTGAACATATTCTCGCCCGAAAATCCGATGTTCTCGCACAGAGAAAGCAAAGAAGAAGCAACCGTATAACCGCAAAAGTTTTATCCGCAGACTAAGCTCTGCGGATATTTTTTTGTGCTTTTATATTGCTATTGATTTCTTGCGGATGAGCTATTATATTATAATGTTGTAGATTTTGCGGCGTATATGTGGTATTATATTTACATATATAGTGTTGCATTCAACCGCCTATCTTATCGGCGCAATCCACAGGAGGACACAGCATGAATCTTGTTCATCTGAAATACGCAGTTGAAGTGGCTGAGACCGGGTCTATAAACAAAGCTTCTGAGAAGCTCTATGTCAGCCAGCCCAACCTCAGCAGAGCGATAAAAGAGCTCGAAGCGAGCCTCGGAGTTACCATATTCGACCGAAGCGCAAAGGGAATGGTGCTGACGCCGGACGGCGAGGTTTTTGTTCGTTACGCCCGCTCGATACTCCGTCAGGTCGACGCTATCGAAGAAGTGTTCAGCAAGGGTACGACCGAGAAGAAAAAATTCTCGATATCCGTGCCGAGGGCGAGCTATGTGACCGACGCATTCGCCGAGTTTTCAAAGCTTCTCGACAAGGACACGCCGGTTGAGATATTCTACAAAGAGACTAACTCCATGCGCTCGATGAAAAACATTCTCCAGGATGAATACAAGCTCTGCATAATCCGCTACGCCGAAGGATACGACAAATATTACAAATCGACATTCGACGAAAAGGGGCTCACCTACGAGCTTATAACCGAGTTTCAATATGTTCTGCTCATGAGTAAGAACAGCACGCTCGCAGAGAAAGAGGACATTACCTTCGACGATCTCCGCGACCGCATCGAGATAGCACATGCCGATCCGTATGTTCCATCCCTGCCGCTGTCCGAAGTCAAGAAAGAAGAACTGCCGGACAATTCGCAAAGGCGCATATTCGTGTTCGAGAGAGCGAGTCAGTTTGAACTGCTCTCGCGCAACCCCGATACTTTCATGTGGGTCTCCCCCATTCCGCAGGAGCTGCTTGACAGATACGGGCTCATCCAGCGCGTCTGCCCGGAGAACACACGCAAATATAAAGATGTGTTGGTTCACCGCAAGGATTATGAGCTGACCGAGCTTGACAACATGTTTATAGAGCAGCTTGTCAAAGCGAAGCGAAAGACTTTCGGATAAAGGAGAAAATATAAAATGAAATGGTTTATAGCATCCGACATTCACGGCAGCGCGTACTACTGCCGAAAGATGCTTGAAAGATACAAAGCCGAAAACGCCGACCGTATGCTTCTGCTCGGCGATATACTCTATCACGGCCCGCGAAACGACCTGCCGGAGGGCTACGCTCCCAAAGAGGTCATCGAAATGCTCAACGCGATGAAAGATGAGATTCTCTGCGTGCGCGGAAACTGCGAAGCTGAAGTCGATCAGATGGTGCTGAAATTCCCGGTTCTCGCCGACTACGCGATAATAGACCTCGGGAACAGCATTATTTACGCGACGCACGGACATATATACAATGAAAACAATCTTCCGCCTATGAAAAAAGGTGACATTCTTCTGCATGGACACACGCATGTTCCGAAGTGCGTTGAGCATGAAGATTATACATATATGAATCCCGGTTCGGTTTCGATACCGAAAGAGAACAGCCATCACGGCTACATGACGCTCGAAAACAAAAAATTTGTCTGGAAAGATCTCGACGGAAACGCAAAAAAAGAGTTCGTTTCAGGTCAATAACACCATAAAAAAAACTAAATATCCCCCACTATCTGTAAACTATGCCGAATAAAGGTAAAGGTATATCGATATCAATAATATCGATATATAAAAGTCGTAATTCCCTTTTGCCCCGTTATGCGATAGAATAGTATTGGTCAGAAGTCAGACTACTACTTTTCGGGAGGTGCAGCATGAAAACTACGGACGTGTCCAGAGCTGCTCTGGGGCGCATCCCTGTTTATCTCAAATTTATTGAGAGTCTGCCGCAAGATGTCGAAACGGTCTCGGCGACAACGATAGCAAAGGCATTGGGCTTCGGCGAAGTTCAGGTTCGAAAGGATCTCGGAGCGATATGCGGCTCCGGCAAGCCGAGGATAGGTTACACCGTATCCGACCTCAAAGCGAGCCTTGAATGTCTTATCGACAGCCGCAACGGCAAAACGGTGATAGTCGGCGCGGGAAAGCTCGGAAGGGCGCTGCTCGACTACGGCGGATTTTCCGACTACGGGCTTGACATTCTCGCGGCGTTCGATACGGATGTTTCGCAGAATAACGCAAGCGGAAAACCGATACTGCCGATTGACGGACTACACGATTTCTGCAAAGAAAACAATGTCAGCATCGGAGTCATTGCAGTGCCGGCAAAGGCGGCGCAGGAAGTATGCGACAAGCTCTGTCAAAGCGGCATAAAAGCCATAATGAGCTTTGCGCCGTGCAAACTCACCGCACCTGAGGGCGTAGCGATCCAATACGAAAACATGGCTCTCTCGCTCGCACACCTGAAAACACAGATAAAACAGTAAACCGTTTAGGGGGATAAAAATCATGAACAACGAAAGAAAAATCATCGACAGCGTTGAAGCACTCGAATCAGCTCTTGCTTCGCTCAAAGATGCAGAGAAGAAGTTTTCAACTTACACCCAGGAGCAGGTAGACAAAATCTTCCTCGCCGCCGCTTCCGCCGCAAACAAGGCGAGAATACCGCTTGCAAAGATGGCGGTCGAAGAGACAGGCATGGGCGTTGTTGAAGATAAGGTCATAAAGAACAACTACGCGGCAGAATATATTTACAATGCCTACAAAAACACAAAAACCTGTGGTATAATTGAAGAGGACAAGGCATACGGCATAAAGAAGATTGCCGAACCCGTCGGCGTTATCGCGGCGGTCATACCCACGACGAACCCAACCTCCACCGCCATATTCAAGTGCCTGCTTGCCCTCAAGACCAGAAACGCTATTATCATCAGCCCCCATCCCCGCGCCAAGAAATCAACCGCGGCGGCCGCAAAGGTAGTTCTCGACGCGGCAGTCAAGGCAGGTGCGCCCGAGGGCATCATTGAGTGGATCGACACTCCGAGCCTTGAGATGACGAACCTCGTCATGAAAGAGGCGGACATAATCCTCGCTACCGGCGGTCCCGGAATGGTCAAGGCGGCATATTCCTCTGGCAAGCCCGCAGTCGGCGTCGGCGCCGGCAACACGCCCGCTATAATCGACGATACCGCTGATATTGTCCTCGCTGTCAACTCGATAATCCACTCCAAGACATTTGACAACGGCATGATCTGCGCATCCGAGCAGTCCGTTATAGTTCATCAGAATGTCTATGACGCAGTCAAGACAGAGTTTGCGGCTCGCGGATGCTACTTCCTTGACCCCGAGGAGACTGAGAAGGTCAGAAAGACCATTCTTATAAACGGCGCACTCAACGCCAAGATAGTCGGTCAGTCGGCTTTCAGAATCGCAGAGCTTGCGGGAGTAACCGTTCCCGAGGGCACAAAGATACTTATCGGCGAAGTCGAGAGCGTTGACCTCTCCGAGGAGTTCGCTCACGAGAAGCTCTCCCCCGTGCTTGCAATGTACAAGGCTGAGGACATTCACGATGCATTCAACAAGGCTGAACAGCTTATTGCAGACGGCGGCTACGGCCACACGTCTTCGATATATCTCAATGAAATAACCGAGCATGAGAAGCTCGACGAGTTCTCGGCGCGCATGAAGACCTGCCGTATTCTCGTCAACACCCCCTCCTCCCACGGCGGCATCGGCGATCTTTACAACTTCAAGCTCGCGCCCTCGCTCACCCTCGGCTGCGGCTCATGGGGCGGCAACAGCGTCAGCGAGAACGTCGGCGTCAAGCATCTTATCAACATCAAGACTGTGGCTGAGAGGAGAGAGAACATGCTTTGGTTCAGAGCACCTGAGAAGGTCTACATCAAGAAGGGCTGCCTGCCCGTCGCGCTCGACGAGCTCAAGAACATCATGGGCAAGAAGAGAGCGTTTATAGTCACCGATAACTTCCTTTACAAAAACGGCTACACCAAGCCGATAACCGATAAGCTCGACGAGATGGGCATTGTCCATGCGACATTCGGCGACGTTGCTCCCGACCCGACTCTCCAGTGCGCCGAAAAGGGCGTTGAGCAGATGAGAGCTTTCGAGCCCGACACAATAATTGCTCTCGGCGGCGGCTCCGCGATGGACGCGGCGAAAATCATGTGGGTTCTCTATGAGCATCCCGAAGCGGACTTCATGGACATGGCTATGCGCTTTATTGATATCCGCAAGCGCGTCTACACCTTCCCGAAGATGGGCGAAAAGGCATATTTCATCGCCATCCCGACCTCGGCAGGTACCGGCAGTGAAGTAACTCCGTTCGCCGTTATCACCGACGAGACCACCGGCATCAAGTATCCCCTCGCAGACTATCAGCTCATGCCCAACATGGCAATAGTTGACACAGATTTCCATATGAGCGCACCCAGAGGACTGACCGCCGCTTCCGGTATAGACGCAGTCACCCACGCGCTCGAAGCTTACGCTTCCGTTATGGCTACCGACTACACCGACGGACTCGCAAAGCAGGCGCTCAAGGTCATATTCGACTATCTGCCCCGCGCATACGAGAACGGTCAGACCGATGTCGAAGCCCGCGAAAAGATGGCGAACGCCGCAACAATGGCAGGTATGGCTTTTGCGAACGCTTTCCTCGGCGTCTGCCACTCCATGGCGCATAAGCTCGGCGCTTATCACCACCTCCCCCACGGCGTTGCAAACGCGCTGATGATTGAAGAGGTTCTCCGCTTCAACGCGGCGGAAGCTCCCGCCAAGATGGGCACTTTCCCGCAGTACGACCATCCGCACACCCTTGCCCGCTACGCAGAGGTTGCCGACAGCCTCGGGCTCGGCGGCAAGAACGACAAGGAGAAGCTTGAGAATCTTATAAAAGCTATCAACGAGCTTAAGGAGCGCGTCGGAATAAAGAAGACAATCAAAGACTACGGCATTGACGAGAAATACTTCCTCGACACTCTCGACGAGATGACCGAGAACGCATTCGACGATCAGTGCACCGGCGCAAACCCGAGATACCCGCTCATGAGCGAGATAAAGCAGATGTATCTCAACGCATACTACGGCAAGAAGCACTTTGAGGAGAAGCCCATGCCGACCGAGGCAGATATCGCAGAGGACGACAGCGCCCACAACTTCAAGCAGGCTTACCGCAGAGCGGAGAACGGCAAAAACAAGGCATAAGGAGGGTTCACAATGAATCTTGACAGAATCATAGCAGTAAGGAACAACAAGACAGTCTACCGCGACGGCGACCGCTGCCTCAAGGTTTTCAACGAAGGCTATTCAAAGGCCGACGTGCTCAACGAGGCGCTCAACCAGGCACGTATCGAAGAGACCGGGCTCAATATTCCGAGAGTTCTCGAGGTTACGGTCATCGACGGCAAATGGACAATAGTGTCCGACTATATCAAGGGCAAGACGCTTGCGCAGCTGATGCAGGAGAATCCCGAGAAGAAGGACGAATATCTCAATCTTTTCGTCGACCTCCAGCTCGAGATGCACTCAAAGACCTGCCCCCTGCTCAACAAACTAAAGGACAAGATGAACAGAAAGATCTGCCAGACCGATCTTTCCGCAACGGTCAGATATGACCTGCACACCCGCCTTGAGTCGATGCCCAAGCACAACAAGGTCTGCCACGGCGACTTCAACCCCTCGAACGTTATAATCACCGACGACGGCACGCCTTATATCATCGACTGGTCGCACGCCACCCAGGGCAACGCCTCAGCCGACGCCGCGCGCACATATCTCCTCTTCTGGCTCAACGGAGATATCGACGCCGCGAAGAAGTATCTGAATCTTTTCTGCGAGAAGAGCGACACCGCGATACAGTATGTCCAGAAATGGATGCCCATCGTTGCCGCATCACAGACGGTCAAGGGCAACGCTGCGGAGCGCGAATTCCTCCACTCGTGGATCGATGTTGTTGATTACTCGTGAAAGAGGTGAAATGAATGAAAATAACCGTTTGCATCGGTTCCTCCTGCCACATCAAGGGATCGCGCCAGGTAGTCGAGCAGCTCCAGTACCTTATAAGAGAAAACAATCTTGACGACAAGGTTGAGCTCTCCGGCACCTTCTGCATGGGCAAATGCCAGCAGGGCGTGTGCGTCACGGTGGACGACAAGTTCTTCTCCGTGAAGCCCGATACAGTCAAAGACTTCTTCAGCGAAAACGTTCTTGCAAAGGTCTGAAACATATGATAATCCAGATTTGCGTAGGCTCTGCCTGCCACCTCAAGGGTTCGGAAAAAATTGTCGGGCTGTTTGAGGACGTTCTGAAAAAATATGACCTCGAAAACGATGTTACACTTGCCGGCAGCTTCTGCACCGGCAGGTGCAACCGCGAGGGCGTGACTATATCGGTCGACGACGATGTCTACACCGGAATAACGCCGGAGGGGTTCAACAACTTCTTTGAGGAGAAGGTACTAAAACGGATAAGGGAAGAGAGGGTGTAACGGCATGGATTGCCTGACTCTTAAAAAATCCAACTGTAAAAACTGCTATAAATGTATCCGCCATTGCCCGGTGAAGTCTATACGCTTCTCGGGCAATCAGGCATATATTATCGGCAACGAATGTATCCTCTGCGGTCAGTGCTTTGTCGTGTGCCCGCAGGATGCAAAACAGATAGTTGACGAGACCGAGAAGGTAAAAGTCCTGCTCCAGAGTAGCGACCCGGTCATCGTCAGCCTCGCTCCGTCTTTCATTGCAAACTATGAGGGCGTGGGCATAAACGCGATGCGCGAAGCGCTCAAGAAGCTCGGCTTTTTCGACGCCGAGGAAACCGCTGTCGGCGCAACAATAGTCAAGACAGAATATGAGCATATGGTTGACAGCGACACGAGAGATATTATTATCTCCTCATGCTGCCACTCTATTAACCTGCTCATCCAAAAATATTTTCCTGCGGAGCTGCCGTTTCTTGCGAACGTGCTCTCCCCCATGCAGGCTCACTGCAAGGATATAAAGCGCAGATATCCGAACGCAAAGACTGTTTTCATCGGTCCCTGCGTTGCGAAAAAAGACGAGGCGCAGTACTACGAAGGCATAGTTGACGCCGTTTTGACATTCGACGAGCTGACAAGCTGGTTCAAGTCGGCGGGCATTGAGCTTGCCCGCGAGACGGACTCGGACGAGCACAGCCGCGCGCGCTTCTTCCCGACGACCGGCGGCATACTCAAGACCATGGCGCAGGACAACCCGAAATACACCTACATGGCGATTGACGGCGTTGAAAACTGCATGGCGGCACTCAAGGACATTGAAAACGGCAAGATACATAACTGCTTTATCGAGATGTCCGCCTGCTCCGGCAGCTGCATAGGCGGCCCGGTAATGGAAAAATTCCACCGCGCGCCCGTAAAAGACTACATGGCTGTGGCGCAGTTCGCCGGCGACAAGGATTTTGAAGTTGACCAGCCGGACAGCTACGAGCTTCAGAAGAACTTCACCGTCATCGAGCGCAGACTCCAGCCCCCATCGGAGGCAGAGATAACCGAGATTCTTCACCGCATGGGCAAGACCAAGCCCTCGGATGAGCTCAACTGCGGCTCCTGCGGATACAACACCTGCCGCGAAAAGGCTATCGCCATATATCACGGCAAGGCGGAGATATCGATGTGCCTGCCCTATCTTAAGGACAAGGCGGAGAGCTTCTCGGACAACATCGTGCGCAACACTCCAAACGGACTTATCCTGCTCAACGAAAAGCTCGAGGTTCAGCAGATAAACAAGGCTGCGCTCAAGATAATGAATCTTCGCTCCCCCTCCGACATTCTCGGAGACGGCGTTGTGCGCGTGCTCGATCCCAAGGATTTCCTTAACGTTCTTCAGACAGGCAGAAATATGCATGACAAGCGCATGTATCTCGCCGAATACGACAAGTATGTTGAGGAGACTATAATATACGATAAGGAATACCGCCTGCTCATATGCATCATGCGTGATGTTACGCAGGAGGAGACTGTGCGCGAACAGAAAGAAAACATCAGCCGCCAGACGGTTGAAATAGCCGACAAGGTCGTTGACAAGCAGATGCGTATCGTTCAGGAGATCGCATCGCTGCTCGGCGAGACGGCGGCAGAAACAAAGATAGCGCTATCCAAGCTCAAGGAGTCGATCAGCAATGAATAACCTCTGCGCCGAGATAGGCTGGAAGAGTATAAACCACGAGGGCGAACAGCTCTGCGGCGATCACGTTGACATAATTGAACAGGACGAAAATTCAACCGTCATCGTGCTCGCGGACGGACTCGGAAGCGGCGTCAAAGCCAGCATTCTCTCCACCCTCACCTCAAAAATAATATCAACGATGATGGCTGAAGGTCTGCCGCTCGAAGAGTGCGTGGCGACCATAGCCGCCACCCTGCCGATATGCTCGGTGCGCGGAGTCGCATATTCGACCTTCACCATCATACACCTCATAAACAACGAGACCGCCGAGATAATTCAATACGACAATCCGCATGTTATAATGATACGCGACTGCGAACCGTTTAAATATACGGAGACGGAGCTGAACATCGGCGGAAAGAACATTTTCAAGTCGCAGATAAAGCTTCAGGAGGGCGATGTTTTCGTCGCTATGAGCGACGGATGCCCGCACGCGGGAATCGGAACGGCTTTCAACTTCGGCTGGAAGCGCGACGATATCGCGGACTTTATGTCCGGGCTTGTGCCTGTCGGATACACGGCGAAAACGCTTTCGACGATGCTCGTTGACGAGTGCGACAAGCTCTACGGCGGTCATCCAGGAGACGATGCGACTGCTTGCGTTGTCAAGATACGCAAGCGCGAGCCGATGAATCTTCTCTTCGGCCCGCCGCGCAATCCCGACGACTGCGACCGAATGATGTCGCTCTTCTTCTCAAAAGAGGGCAAGCACATCATCTGCGGCGGCACTACTTCGTCCATCGCCGCCAAATATCTGGGCAAGCCGCTCAGGGCGAGCCTCAATTTTGAACAGAGCGACGTTCCGCCGATTGCTGAGATCGAGGGCGTTGATCTGGTGACCGAGGGAGTCATAACGATAAACAAGGTCATTGAGTATGCCAAAGATGCGTTAGGCAAGAATGAACTGTATGAGGAATGGGGCTTCAAGCGCGACGGCGCTTCGCTCATATGCCGCATGCTGTTCGAGGAAGCTACCGACATCAACTTCTATGTCGGCAGAGCCGTCAACCCGGCTCATCAGAATCCCGATCTGCCTATCAATTTCAATATAAAGATGAACCTTGTCAAGGAGCTCTGCGCCTGCCTCAAAGAGATGGGTAAGAGAGTCAAGGTCAGCTATTTCTAAGGGGGATATCAATGAGAAAATTCGACACTAAGGTACAGTATCTTAAATATAAAGTCCTGCGCGAGGTCGCGCGGCTTGCATGGAACGACACGCTGCTTGAAAATCTTTTCGAGATACCGAAAACCATCGTCCCCGGCAACACGCCGACCATGCGCTGCTGTGTCTACAAAGAAAGAGCGATACTCAGCGAGCGAGTCAAGATAGCTATCGGCAGCAACCCGAACATTATAGAGGTTATCGACATCGCCTGCGACGAGTGTCCCATGGGCGGATACGAAGTCACCAACGCCTGCCGCGGATGCCTCGCCCACCGCTGTGAGGATGTCTGCCGCTTCGGCGCACTCTCTTTTGACCGCGAGCACGTTGCGCATATCGACAAGACGAAATGCAAGGAATGCGGCGCGTGCTCCAGAGTCTGCCCCTACACCGCGATTATAAACCGCAAGCGTCCCTGCGAGATGGCGTGCAAGATAAAGGCTATCAGCATGAACGAGAACAAAGCGGCGGCGATAAACTACGACAAGTGCATATCCTGCGGCGCGTGCGTCTACCAGTGCCCGTTTGGTGCGATAACGGACAAGTCATATATGCTCGACGTTATTGATATTATAAAGAAGAGCGAGAACAACACTAAATACAAAGTGTTCGCAGTTGTTGCGCCCTCGATTTCGAGCCAGTTTACATACGCGAAGCTCGGTCAGGTCATAAAGGGACTCAAGGAACTTGGCTTCCACACGGTTATCGAAGCCGCTCTCGGCGCGGACATGGTCGCATATGCGGAATCCGAAGAGCTGGCGGAGAAAGGCTTCTTAACAAGCTCATGCTGCCCCGCGTTTGTCAACTACATTGAAAAATCCTTCCCGGATCTCAAGCCGTTCATTTCCCACAATCTTTCCCCCATGGCGACTATATCCAAATATATCAAAGAACATGAGGCGCCCTGCAAGGTTGTATTCATCGGTCCCTGCACGGCAAAGAAAGCGGAGGTTCAGAAGGACGAGGTCAAGCCCTATGTTGACGCGGCGATGACTTTCGAAGAGCTTCAGGCTCTGTTCGACAGCAGAGATATTGATATAATGACCCTCTCCGAAGATGTTCTTGACAACGCATCGTATTTCGGCAGAATCTTCGCCCGCTGTGGCGGTCTTGCCGATGCTGTGGCGCAGGGGCTCAAGGAACACGGCATTGAGGACTTCGATCTCAAAGCCTGCTCCTGCGACGGAATCGAAGCCTGCCGCGCTGCTCTGCTCAGGAAGAGCAAGGGCATGCTCGATGCGAATTTCATCGAAGGCATGGCGTGCACCGGCGGATGCATCGGCGGCGCAGGCTGCCTGACCCACGGCGAAAAGAACAAAAAAGAGGTCGACAAATACGGCATGGAGGCTCACGAAAAGACCATAACCGACGCCATATCGATACTCAACAAATAACAACACCGCCCCGTTCGTCAGAGCGGGGCGTCTTATATGAATGATATGTAAAATACGGCGCGGATTTGTTGACACCGCCGCCGTAACGGGATAAAATATAATAAAACAATCTGAAAACAGGTGAAAAAACATGGACGAAGTAAGAATTCTTGAAATCAAGCAGAGCGTGTTTAAAAATAACGACGAGCAGGCGGACAAATTGCGCCGCGAGCTCAAAGAGAAGGGCGTATTCCTACTCAACCTCATGTCCTCGCCCGGAGCCGGCAAGACGACTACCCTCAAGGCAACTATCGCCGCGCTGAAAGACAAAGTCAAGATAGGCGTTATGGAAGCGGACATAGACAGCGATGTTGACGCGAAGAGAATCGCCGAGACGGGAGTCAAGGCAATTCAGCTGCACACCGGCGGAATGTGCCACCTCGACGCGGAGATGACAAGGCAGGGTCTTGACGGACTTGAGACCGGCGATGTTGAACTCGCAATACTCGAGAATGTCGGCAACCTCGTCTGCCCCGCAGAGTTCGACACGGGAGCCGTTAAAAATGCGATGATTCTCTCCGTGCCCGAGGGCGACGACAAGCCGCTCAAATATCCCCTGATGTTCTCCATATGCGATGTTGTTATCATCAACAAGATTGATGTTCTCCCCTATTTCGACTTTGATGTCGAGAAGTGCAAGGAATATATAAAGCGCCGCAACCCGAACGCCAAGGTATTCATGATCTGCGCCAAGACAGGCGAAGGCGTTGACGAATGGGCGAACTGGCTTCTCAGCGAAGTCAAGAACTGGAGAGACGAGAAGTAAAAGATATAAAAATAAAGGCAACCGAGCAGTAAGATTTAAGTCTTACTGCTCGGTTTATTAAACATGATAACTATTTCAATCTATAAAGTAGAGCACACAGTTTGAGTATGGTGACGCCCTGCATTTTAACACTTAAAAATTATTTGCTGAGTTTTTTATAAACTAAATAAAGAATAAGTCCTACAATAGGAATAAAAAAGCTCAAAAGTGACCATCCACTGTTACTCCAAACTTCCTTTTGAATGTCACTTAAAGCTTCCTTAATTTGCGGAACACTATTTCCCTGCACATTATTTTGCACATTGTTTTCCTGTGCACAACCACAGCCGGGACAAATCACCGCTTTGTTCATAATTTCCTTTCCACACTTTGAACAATACTTCATTCCAAATCACCTCTTAATATTTTTTGTTGATAACCAACGGTATTATTTTTCCTACTTTATCCTACTTGTAAATAGTAAATAAGATTTCAGCGTATAATTATTCTAGAGGTGATAGCTTTGAAACCATTGAAAGAAAAAATAAGCATAACTATTGACAGTGATATTTTGGAAACATTACGAATTTTGGCAGAGGATGACGATTGTTCGTTATCTCAATATATAAATATTGTTCTAAAGACACACATAGCCAAGAAGGCAGCACATTCTAATCATTAAAATACTAAAAGCGATGGGACAAAATCGGGGCGAACTATCATAAAAAGACAGCTCACAATTGCAGCAATGGGACAAATATGGTACACTGTTACAGGTATAATATAGCCGAGGTGAAAAGAACATGTACAGTCCTGAATCCAAAAAGTTGGCTCTGACACGCATTAAAGAGATATTTGAAACCTACAGCGACTTCGAGCATCCGCTCACACAAAACGACATAGCCGAACACCTTGATCACGACTACGGAATCAATATAGACCGAAAAACAATCGGCAGAAACATATCGCTTCTCAAAGAGACCGGCATTGAAATAGAATCCGACCACCGCGGGAGCTATCTTGGCAGCAGATTGTTTGAGGACTCCGAGCTTCGTATGCTCATCGACGGCATTCTGTGCAGCAAATATATCACCGCCAAGCACTCTGAAGATCTGATAAAGCGCATTTGCGGGCTTTCGAATATATATTTTCGCTCACACATAAAAAATATTTTTTCCGTTACCGACCGCTGCAAGACGGAAAATCCGTCTCTCTTCTATAATATTGAAGTGATCGACGATGCCATCGAAAAGAATCGACAGATAACTTTTGACTACAACAAGTACGGAGCCGACAAGCAGCTGCACAAATCCGCCGAGCACACCGCCTCGCCCTATCAGCTGATAGTTCACAACCAGCGCTATTATCTCATGGCGCTCAACGAGCAATGGCAGAATATAATCTATTATCGCCTGGATCGCATAACAAACATGCGGATTACCGACCTACACATGACCCCGCTCAGGAGCATAAAGGGATACGAGAACGGCATTGACTACGGCGAGATTTCCTCCGCGCTCCCGTATATGTTCGCAGACAAGCCGCAGACCGTCGAGATGATTGTAAGCGTCTGCATAATCGACCAAGTTATCGACTGGTTCGGAAAAGACATACGCATCTGTGATATCGGGGACGGCAAATTCAAAATCACTCTGCGGGTGAGCCTCAACGCCATGGAATATTGGGCGATGCAATATCTCAACTTCGCCGAAATAGTTTCCCCTGCCGGTCTGCGTGAGAAGATAAAGCAAAATATCGACAACGCAAAAGAAAAATATAAATAAAAATCGGGCTGAGCGCTTCAATATTGCTCAGCCCGGTTGCTTTATCTGTTCAAAATCGTGCGTTTTTAAACTCGTCTTCAAGCTTTTTCAAACGGTCGGTATCTGTTTTATATCTGGCGCTTGGATGATAAACTTCAAGCACAGGCAGCGACTTACAGGAGTCAACCCCCGAAAGGCGGCCCCTCACGCCCATCCCGCAACACACTATAATATCCGGCGAAATTATTTTGATTTCCCTGTCTATCAAGTCTTCGTATTTCTCAACATAGGCGTCAAGGTCGGTTTCACATTCCGTAAACCCGCCGCGTTTGTTTATATTCATGAAAGCCACATACCGCAAGGCGGAAATGTCTTTTTCGGGTGTTTCAAAGTTTTCGTTCAGTATTGCATTGGCAAGAAGTGCGAGCCCCGAAGAAAAACCGGTTCCTCTCTTCTCTTCCCCGAGCACCACCCTGCGGCACCAAAAACCGTCGTTTTGTGCTATCTCAAAATTTTTTTCAATGGTATTTCCTTTTTTGAGGCACGCCGCCTCTTTGGCAATAAAAAGAATCTTCTTGGGGCTTTGCATATACGAAGCCTCATCGATTATCCCGTCGGGGATAAAGTTATTCTTTGATATTTCGTTGTTGCTGTAATCTTCGGATATGTGACGTTTTCGCCACTCATCAAACAGTTTCTCCAGCTCTGCGCTGCGGTTATTACTCATAGCCTTGCCTCCCCGTTTTTTATTTTATTATATCATCCCGAGCCAACTTCGTCAACGAAAGTTATGTCTGCTTTTTGGGTCATGTGTTTTGCTAAAATAAGAATCAAGAGGGGTGAAAATATGGCTGAAAAAGCAATTTTAGAAATTCCGGATGGATATAAAATCGAAAAGAAATCATATATTGTTGACCGCGAAACCGCATGCCGCATTTTAACATCGGACAAACAAAGGAAATTCACATCTGCCAAAAAACGTGGCGAAAATGTTGAGCTCACACAGCATATAATTATCTGCCCCGTCTGCGGACACCGAATGCCCGCCTATCCGCGATATACAAACGGTTGGCTGACGCAGAGCTCTTCAAAAATAGCAAAGACTCCGAAAAATGTCATCAGGCAATGGTGCGAAGATAAAATAAGCGATTCAAAAGATACTATTTACTTGAATTTCATATCACAGCCGATGCTTGAAAATGTAATATGCACCTGTCCCGAATGTCGCTGTGAATCTAATTTGTTCAGCAAAATTGTGCGCTGCGAATTGAATTACCGCCGCCACAAGCTCTCAATATCCAGACAAATCGACGACACAAAAACGCTTTTGTCCGTCTCATGGCTCAAGGAAACGGTGAGCGTAAATTTTCCGATGTATGAGGAGCTTACATTTAACTTCAGAAACGGTCACACGTTCGTGCGGCTTCTGGACAGAAACGGGGCGGCAATTGCAACATGCGATGTCACCGAGCGAAAGGAGCTTTTGCAGGATAGCTTTTTTGCAAGATTATTGGGATGTAATAAAAGAGTCGTTCGCCTTGTCAAAAAATTTTTTGTCTGCGAATGGCAGTCAAAACTGCCTTTTAAAACATCGGAGCTCAATCTGACAAAGTTCATGCTTTTAACCGAGTTTATAGGATACCCGAAGATTTTCTATCATTCGATACCGTATGCAATCGGGACGCACAATATATCCGCATTGTTTAAGTGCAGGCGCAGGGCTCTGCACAGCGCTCGGCGGATAGTAAAACGGTATGAATCCGTATCATGGATGAGAACAAAAAGCATCCGAAAGCTGATTTTTTTAAATCCTGCTTTTTTATTCTACGAACATGAATGCGAGGCTCTCTCCGAAATCTTTGTCAACGTAAATCTGTTCCGCTCGGTTTTGTGTATGCCCGATATTTTTACGGTTCTCGGCAGACTCAACGAAAATCGCGGCATACTTGACTTTTTGCGTGATTACGCCGCCGTTAAAGGTGAAATGTCGTTGAAACGCGAGATGATGACCTCACCAGTTTATTTAAATGAGTACGCCTTCCATTACGGCGGTTTGAGCGACCGAGCGAAAGTGCGCGAGAGAAAACAATGGAAAAACGGCATTTCAATAAAGGATATATATAAATTTGACACCGCAAGAGTATCACTTCCCGTCTTCTCTTGTGATATCGGGATACCCGATTGCGTCGTATACGGATTTCATTTTTTCCGTCTCGGCTCCGAAAGCGACTATTTTGAAGCTTCAAACAAGCTGAATAATTGTCTGCGCTTTTTCCTGGATCGCTCCGACATGGCCGATAATAACCCTGTCATATGTGTATCTAAAGGCGAGAAGTTAGTCGCCGCGATAGAGGTGCACGGCAAATCAATTGTGCAAGCTTCCGGATATTCAAACAGACCGCTTGAGTATGACCCATATTTATACAAGGCATATACCCGTTGGTGCAAAAAATACGGCTTGCGCGAGAGCGAAATATGAAAGAATCCCGACACGCAAGCCCGATTCACACAAGGAATAATAAAACGGTTCGGTTTATTAAAAGCCGAACCGTTTAATTCATATAAACTCGCTTATCGGGATCTTATTGATATCTCTGCCTTTTTCATCTTTGAAGAAATCTTTTCTTCCGGTGCTTTCATAATCCCACAGCACGGTAATGTTATCTATCCGCGCAGCATTCTCACGGACGAATCTTTTGATGACGGCCGTCCAGTCAAATCCACCGCCGGAAATGCGAAAAAACATATCGCGGCAGCCCTCAACAGTGTCGTACATCCCGCCCAATCTGGCTCGCAAAAACTCGTCGTTCAGAGCTTCGATAACAAGCGAATTTAGCTCTCGGACATTCATATTAATCCCGGTCGGCAATTTATCGGCAACCGCCAAGACAAAATCGGCAGTCAGAAAATTATACTGTTTGTCCTCAATATCAATCATGAGATCGTGCACGGTATCCCCGTTGTAACCCGGGTACTCATGTCCGGAGTCTCCACGGCTCAGACCCTCGGCGTATGCCGATATGAGATTCAATATCAAACATTTCGTCCCGCACCGTGCCGTGTGTTTATACAGCCACTCTGCGGCATAGAGCGTGTCCTCCGCATCCTCACTGTCTGCGTAATAGTGACTGGTGCACGCAAAAGCCTTGCCATCCTGTCTTATCATCCACGCCGTTTCTCTGTTCATAACATTCCTCCTTTGATGCATTATACCAAACTCAATGCGTCAAAATCGGGACAAAAAACTGGGGATAAATTAAACAAAGCAGCAAGAATAAATCTTGCTGCCCTGGGATTTGTCTTTTTTTACAGACCTGTTCAATTATTTAATCAAGCGACTCCAAAATTTTTTCAATGGTCTCCGCATTGATTTTCTTTCTGTCCCCTTTTACGGCAACAGTCATATTGCATCTTCTGAAAATATACTTTGCGGCGTCGATTATCTGCTCCTTAGTTACTCTGAACCTGCCGTAAAATTCATCCGAATAATCTATCGGCTGCGTTTTTAATATATGGTTGTAGTAAGCCATATTCCAATTCAAATTATCCGGATTATCCAAATCCAGTTCCCAATTAAACATCTCATAATTAAGATTCGCTTCAAAGTTAAACCGACCGTCTTTTGCCGCATTTAACAACTCGACAACCGTTTTGAAAACGTCCTCAATCTTATTTCTGTCAACTTCAAAGCTGAAGTTAATATTGCCTACATTGTCATATTGCTCAAAAGTGCTGTCGTATGAATAAATAATAGGATTGTCCTCGGACAGATAATTATACACCAACGCTTTATCGCCATTGAACAGCAATGCATAAAGTAAACCATAGACTCCGCCCGGATATTTTGAACAATCAACATCAAATCCTATCTGAATATAGTGCCAATAATTATTTTTGATCCAAATTTTCTTTTCCCTATGAAAGAACTCGTTTTCGTTTCGCTACGCTCCACTCCAAAGGCGGTCAAAAACATCATTTATCTGACTTCTTAAAAAACTTACACACTTTTATTGACAAAGCCGCTTAATCGGTCTTTCAATCATTAAGCCAAGTGTATGTTTGATTTCAAATCAAACTGCTATATGCCTAGCAGAGCCTTCACTGTGTAGTGAAGAGAAAAATATTCCCTCCTCGATTTCAGAAATTACAAATCCACATATTGCACCATTTAAGTTGATGGTCTTACTTTAGTCTACAACAGCTACCGTAGTAGGATCGCTAAAATAATGGGCAGCTTGGGTGGTAAACATTTTTTTATAAATTCCTGATTCTTTTGCCATAAGGCTCTGATGTGTTCCGTCTTCAAAAACGGTGCCATTATTTATTACGATAATTCTATCACAAAAATGTGTTGAAGAGAGCCTATGAGATATAATAATTGCAGTTTTATTTTCAACCAATTTTTCGAATCCTGCGTAAATTTCATATTCCGCAACAGCATCCAGCGAGGCGGTTGGTTCATCTAAAATAATAATAGGGGCATCTTTATAGCAGGCGCGTGCAATAGCTAGCTTTTGGCTTTCGCCTCCCGATAATTCAACGCCATTTTTATCAAACTCTTTGCTATACAAAGTATCAAGGCCATTATCTAAAGTTTTTAGTCTTTGAGAGAATCCACTTTTTTTCAAGGCTATATTTATGTCTTCAGGATTTTCAGTTTTGCCAAGTAAAATATTATCTTTCAAAGAGAATGAAAATAATTTGTAATCTTGAAACACGGCCGAAATAAATGAATTATATTCTTCCTCATTATATTCATATATATTTCTGCCGTTGAGAAGAATTTGTCCCTCATCTGGAATATAAAAACGACAAAGTAATTTTACAAGAGTGGTTTTTCCGGATCCATTCAACCCAACAATAGCAATTTTTTCCCCCGCATGAATCTTTAAACTGAAGTCTTGCAAGATATATTGTTCCTTGCCAGGGTATCGAAACGAAACATGGTCAAATACAATTTCCATGCGTGATTTATTTTCTGACAAGAAAGGTTTGTTTTGATTTTCAGCTTCTTTTTTTAGAGAAAGATTCACGCAAGTTCTGAAATCGGTAACAAACGTTCCACTCTTCATTAAATCAGAAAAGGCGTTCGAAAATTGTTCGGATATACTTGATAACGATACGGCTGCGGTGATAACAAGCACGGCTTCGTCAATCTGAATAATGTCTTTATAAATTACATATACAACAAACGAAGTCAAAAAAGAAAATAGAAGAAAATTAATTAGAATTGAGAATATGCTGAATTTTCTGCAACTTAAATCATATTTCTTTTTTGTTTTTAGATACTCCGTACAATTTTCTTCTGCTCTGTCATAGAGCCATTCCTGAATTGCATTAATGCGGACTTCTTTTCCGTATATGGGGTTTTTAAGTAGCCCCAAAACATAATTTGTTCGTCTGAGTGGTGGGATAACAAGGTTCTTCCATTTAGTCCAGTTTAAAGCCTTTACTTTTTCGGATAAAAGGATCAATACGATTGCGACAAGCAGAGGAACAATCAATATCTTGTCTACAGCAAGAATGGTTGCAGCAAGACCAATAATTGTAACAAATGTAGAAATGGAAACAATTACATTTTCAAGCACACCAACGAACTTTCCCGGATCTTGTGCCAGTTGAAGCAAATCTTTTGCAAACGGTTTCTCCATTTCAAAATAATCCATTTTTATGGCGGTCATGCCTACTTGCGTGAGAATCTGTTTTTCAAGCAAATCCATATCTTTTCTTAGAATAGGTTCTATCACGGACGAAAGAATTTGCGTGATTCCAAGAGAGACCACAAGCGCTCCAACAAATATAGCTGTCAGAGTCCAGTTCTTGTCTATAATAATGTACTGTACGATATATCGCAAAAAAATTACAGTAGTTAGACTTTGTGCGATATCCAACACCACTTTAAAGATATTCAACGCATAAATCCTCTTATTTATTTTCCATATAAACTTTAGCAAAAAAAACAAATTGGATAAGATGGGAGTTTTTTTCTTGCTCATAAAACTATGATTCCTTTCTCCTGAAAATTAAAAGGCAGCGACAATCACGTTTTATAGTACAGGGATTGCTTCATGAACATATCTTCATAAATTCCTTGTTTTTGTAGTAGCTTATCATGTCCACCAACAGAGTCAATCTTTCCTCCATCAAACACATAAATAGAATCACAGAATTTTGTTGAAGACATTCGGTGCGAGATAAAGATGGTGGTTTTATTTTTTGTGAGTTGACTGATTTGTTCATACATACGCTGTTCTGCAATTGCATCTACTGCTGCAGTTGGTTCATCCAAAATAACAATAGGTGAATTTTTATAAAGAACTCTGGCTAGTGCTAGTTTCTGACCCTCGCCACCTGAAAGCTCAATTCCATCTTCACTAAAATCTTTATTAATATAAGTCTCATATCTGTCAGGGAGTAAAGATATCTTATCTTCAAGACCGCTGTCTCGTGTTGCCTCATCTAGCTTTGCTATATCATCTTCACCAGAAAGTATAATGTTGTCCTTAAACGTGAAGGAAAAAATTTTATAATCCTGAAAAACGACAGATATGATTTTTGCATATTCAGAGGAAGAAATTTCATTTATGTCTGTTCCGTTTAGTAGTATTTTTCCAGTTGTCGGCTGATAAATTTTACATAAAAGCTTTACGAAGGTGGTTTTCCCCGATCCATTAAGGCCAATGAGCGCTACCTTTTCTCCAGTGCAAATTTTTAAGCTAATATTTTGCAATGCGAAGGTATTTGAATTTGGATACTTAAAACTTACATCTACAAACTCGATATCATAACTACCTTCTTTTTGGGATGAAGTTTGTGCAAGAAGCGATTTATTAGAAGAGGTTACGTTTTCTAGATATGTCTCGTAATCTTTTACATATACTGAAAACATGTTCAGACGATTTACACTTGCTAACAGTCCTCCAACAGCCTGAGCAAAAGCAAGCATTGTCCCAATATACATTGTCATTTGCCCAATTGAAATAGAGCCATTATATGCAAGATATACAACATATCCATACGAAACGGCATTAATTATCGCTAATAAAACTGTTTCAAAAAAGTTAAGCTGGCAGAGTTTTTTTGTATGTGCACTTAACTTTTGATTATATTCTTTTACCTCTTTATCAATTTTATCGCTTGCCCATTTAGATGCTTGATTGATACGCATTTCTTTTGCATATTGAAAATCAATGAGAATCTCAAAAAGATAGGTAAGCTTTCTCTGAGTCTTGGAGATATTTTGGTCATATTCGTATTTGTATCGTTCTCTTTTTTTCTCAAATTCATAATTGCATATTGCAATCACAAAGAAGACGAGATAGATTAGAACATGCAGCCTTACCATGATGAAAGAAAAGCCAATGACTAAAAACAGATTAATAAAAAATCCAGACAAATCATCTGCTACGAATCCATTTGCAGTTACATTGCGGCGCAGTTTTTCTTGTGTATTGCGAATTTCATCATTTTCCTGGTCTTTATACTCCATTTTCACATAATGAAATGCGTAATCCAAAGCTGTATTTGCATCACCTTGGTTATACGCCTTTAAAATATAAGGGGTAATAGCGGCTCTGAAAATCTGAATGCCAAAAATTGCAATTATTAATATGGCTAGATGAAACATAGTCTGTCTAATTGATGACCTGTTTGTAATATCATCAATAAAATATTGAGGGAGAAGGATTGAAGAAAAGGTTTTCGCGATTTCAAGAATAACAAGAAAAAATGTAGGCACAAATACTGCGGGATTTAATTTCTTGGTGTATTGTAGCATAAAACGAATTCCATGCCAAAAATTTTTAAATCGTTTTTTCATTATAAAATATATGTTGCATAGCAGCATAAGACTAATCGAGACGTTTGGTCTTGTGCAGACTATGCAATCACTCCTTTCTGTTGTTAAGAAGTGGTTTTGTGTAAATATTACGGTGTTTCTGTTATCTATGATTCTTGGGAAAAATATGAAATAATCTCATTTGTTAAGTCCATCATCTGGGCTTCTTCTCCCAAAAGAAATGTAGGTAAATTAAAATGATCATATAGATCTTTTTTACATTCTGGAATGATTCTTTTGAAATAATATTGCTTGGACCCACGGGTCCCGCCCAGTCAAAGGTCTGTACCACGGGAAAAAGGCAAAGTGCAATTACTTCACATTCAACGGTTGATTCAAGAAATGAGATCGTTTTTTCAATATATTCATAAGTATCATTCATGGAAATACTTAAAATAATAGCATCGGGGCGCGTGCCCATTAAAAAATTTGTTTGAAAAATATTATAATAGTAGAGATGGTTCGGATAGATATTCACACTAGCGGATTGGGATCCAACCAAGATAATATCACACCGGGTATCCTCCAGTTTATGTATAGTTTCGTTTAGATATCTTATAACATCGTAATCGTGTATGCGCAAAGAATAAACACTATTATATCCGATAGGGAAAACATACTCCATTCCAAAAAGTAGTGCACTTGATTCTGTGCCGATTTGACCTACCTTAAAGCCTTTATTCCGCAGACAGTTTCTCAAAGTGACTTGTAAAGTGAATTTGCCTTGGCGTCCTCCTGTGCCGAAAACTCCAACTACGGGGACAATATTTTCGTGTAGCTTTTCATATCGAAAAGGAGGGAGATGTTCTGGCAGTATTGTTGGACTTTGCACTCTCTTATTGTTTTTCACGATTTGACCTAAGTCGTCAAAAGAATATATCTGCTTATTATGCCGTAGCGCTTCTGAAATCAGGTTATTTTTGAAGTCATACGATTTCATTTGCAATATAAGCATGTCGATATGACCAAGAATCAATGTGTCAAAGCTGTCCCAATCGATTTTTTCAATGTTCTTGATAATATGCCCTGAGGAGTCACTCTTGACTTCTTTGTTAGTGTTCTTTCCAACTCGCAACGAATATTTTGTATCATATACATCAGTGATTTCAAAGTCCAGTTTATCTTCGAATCGCAAGATACTATGCATTTCTTTGTTAAAAGGAAACAGGGCAGCTTTTTTTATTTTAAATATGTTATTGGGCATAACTGGAACACAAGTATTCGTATGTATTTTTTTTGCACTTACAAATTAACATCAATATCAAAAGTATTAAAGTTTCAGAAAATCAACTTTTATTCGACAAATTGATTATACCACAATCAATGGTAATGTCAATATATAAAAATAGTGCAAAATATTCACATTGAAACATTAAAAAGTGTTAGACAGATGTTAGACACATGGGAATTTCGAGCTATTTTAAAAAATGAAAAAGCCCTGAACCCGTTGAGGCTCAAGGCTTCTGAGATGGCTCCCCCTGTTGGACTCGAACCAACGACCCTGCGGTTAACAGTGGTTGTGACGCGAATATCAAACAGTGTCATTTGATTCCATGCAGTGTAGAACCGTGATTTTTCCCATATAACGCAATTAATAAACGGTTCGCATGGTGCGAAAAATCGCTAAATAATAATGGTGTTAGACAATTGTTAGACGGTTTGCTTGCTGTTGTTTTATATAGCGGAGTGGAGCAGTTGGTAGCTCATTAGGTTCATGCCCTAAAGGTCGTGGGTTCAAGTCCCGCCTCCGCAACCAATATCCCGTGTGCATCCTTGGCTCAATGGTAGAGCGGCTGCCTTGTAAGCAGCGGGTTGCGTGTTCGAGTCACGCAGGATGCTCCAAAAATCCAAGCGCGAGGAAGCGCGAGAAGTTAAGTATCGGGCGTTCCGGGACGAATCGGGCGCACAAGTTTGCGGACGGTAAAACGATGGCTGACGAAAAGACGTGACTTGGATTTTAACTTAGGTTATCAAAAGGCTCATTCGCCTTTGTATAGGAAGCGTTACGACGTTTCCTTAGTTTTACAAATACCGCCCATATGGGCGGTTCAATTAGACAACTCCATTTTGTCGGCTGCTTGCAAGCGGTTTCAAAATTTCATTCCTCCTTAAGCAGAACTTTGGGCGGGTATTATGCAAGCGATATCCGCCCGAGTCCTGCAATACAGCGCTTTGGTGTAAGGGCAGCACATCAGATTTTGGCTCTGATAGTGTAGGTTCAAATCCTGCAAGCGCCGCCAATTTAACTTTTGCGTCCCGTATAGGGGCGCTATTTTTATATGTAAAGGATGTGGGTAACATAGCTCAAAACTCAATAGGTCGCTCTAAATCGACCTCTAAGAAAAAGAAAAAGCCCGCGTCGTCCAACGGTCGAACCGAGTTCTACTGCACCATGTGCGGCAAAAAATATACTAAACTTACTGGTAACTTTTATAGATCGCAATCCCCTATTCATGTTGGCAACGACGGATTTATCCCCGTGTGCCGCTCGTGCGTCGAGGAGCTGTTTGAATTGTATACCGACGAACTTGGCTCAGAGATGGAGGCGACGAAGCGTCTATGTCAGAAGTTCGACTGGTATTTCTCGAAAAGGATATACGATGCAACTGAGAAGAGTTCGGCGTCGTTCAGCCGTATGAGCTCATATGTGTCTAAAATGTCCTTGCGTTGTTATCAAGGTAAAACTTACGACGATACTATACGCGACGAGGAAACTGTCATTAATGACGTAGAGGATTTAAAGAACAATAGTTCTGAAATCAAAATAAAGCAGAAGACCTTGGCGTTCTTCGGTGGCGGATTCGAGCCCGAAGAGCTTAAGTTTCTTCAGGAGCAATACGATGACTGGACTTCGCGGCATGAGTGTTCTACTAAATCGCAGGAAGAGGTCTTCAAAAACCTGTGCATCGCTCAGCTCAATATTCTAAAAGCTCAGCAAGGCAAGGGGTCTATGAAGCTTGTGGAGGCACTCAAGGTATTCCAAGACCTCCTTGGCACGGCAAACTTAAAGCCAAGTCAGAATAACGAAAATGCTATGGTTGAGCAAAATACCTTTGGCACTCTTATTAAGAAATGGGAGAACGAACGCCCCATTTCAGAGCCGCTCCCCGAATGGCAGGATGTTGATGGAATCCGCAAATACATAACGGTGTACTTTCTCGGACATCTGTGCAAGATGTTGGGAATACAAAACAAATATAGCGCGACTTACGAAGAAGAGATGGCAAAATATCGTGTTGAAATGCCTGAATACGAGGGCGACGATGACGCGTTGCTGGATGCCATTATAAGTGACGGTGAAGATTATGGCGACACGGAATAAGCTCAGTGATCGCGAGTTAGCCAACGATAAAGCTAAACGAATTATGAATGGCGTGGACGCATGGTGTTCGTTCTATAGGGCTAATCCTCACCGTTTCTGCTTGGATTATCTTAATATTAAGCTTAAGCTCTTTCAGCAGATAATCCTGTATATGATGAACTGGTACGACCATACAATGTACATCGCAGCAAGAGGTTAATACTGGCTTCGCCGCATAGAAATGTGCGGATAAATTAATCGGGCAAAATCGGTGAACGCTTACTGAGCAAACGCCGAGGTAACTGGACGGATAACGGAAGGCTGTCCAGCACCGTAACGCATAGATGGTGAATAAATATAATCCATCCACGAGTGTCCGACACGACCGCATATAGGGCGGTCTGAAAACCTAACGTTTAAACGAGGGTGAAAACATATGCTAAACTGGGCACGAATTGACGTGCCGATGAAAATGGGGCAACCCCAGAGGGGCAGATAAAAAGCTGTCCGTTAATAACTATTGCAAGGAAAAACATTTCTGGTCGCCGTGTTCTGCTGTGTGCGTTGTATTTTGTACCCCGGTACGGCTATCTGTATTGCGTCTAAAACCCGTGGACAGTCCGTCGAGGTCTTAACGAAAATACAAACGATTCTTATGCCCAACTCCGCTAATCTTCAGTTAGAGATAGAGCCGAAGGGCATAACAATAAATCAGTCCAAAGCGGAGATTGTGTTTAGGAACACATCCCGTATATTCGTCGTAACTGCAAACGATGAAGCTCGACACAACAGAGCTAATATTAATATCTGCGATGAGTTTCGCATGATACCGCTTACTATTATGCAAACGGTTCTCAAAAGATTTTTGACGGCTCCGAGAAGTCCGGGATATCTCAACAATCCCAAATATGCACATTTAACGGAGAGAAACAAAGAAATTTATCTCTCGTCTGCATGGTATAAGTCACATTGGTCTTTCGGCAAGCTTCAGGCATACGCGAAGAATATGAGTGACGATCAGCGCAAATATTTCACCTGCGGGCTTCCCTATCAGCTTTCGATAAAAGAGCACCTGCTTGACAAGAATCAGATAGCGGACGAACTTTCCGAGGGCGACCAGTCAGAGACGACGTTCGGTATGGAAATGGAGTGCTTGTGGTTCGGAGATACGGACGGCTCGCTGTTCTCTTACGATGATATAGCTAAAACTCGTCAGATAAAGCAAGCCATATATCCCGACTATATCAGCTCTCTTATACCTAATTATAAACAAAAGATACCTCCGCTCGCATTTAATGAGAGACGTGTTCTTTCTGCTGACGTTGCGCTGTTGGCTTCTAAGAAACAAAACAACGATGCCGCGTCTATATGGATTAATAGGGCTATACCCAATTCGGAGAACAGATATATCAGCAACCTTATATATACGGAGAATCACGAGGGACTTCACACGAACGACCTCGCTTTGCGTATACGCAGGTTGTACGAGCAGTTCCATTGTACTGATATAGCTCTCGATGTTAAAGGTCTTGGTATAGGTGTGTACGACGCTCTCGTGCGCGATATATATGACCCAGAATACAACATCACCTATCCGCCACTTAGTTGCTGTAATGACGACGTGTATGCAGCTCGTTGCACAGATAGAGAGGCTAAAAAGGTCATTTGGGCAATACAGGCTACAAGTCAGTTTAATAATGATATGTATCTTGCGTTGCGTGACGGCTTCAAACAGAATAAGATTAAACTCCTTAGTTCCGAAAATGACTTCTACGAACTTCCGAGAGGTATTGTTCAAGCCATACTTGACGACGCTGAACTAAAGCGTAAAGTTCTGCTTCCATATATTCACACAACGCTTTTTATTAACGAAATAATAAGCCTAAAGTACACACCTACAGGTACTTTAATAAAAGTCAAAGAGCAGTCCGGTATGAGAAAAGACCGAGTGTCATCGGTCGGCTACAACTATTGGGTTGTTCAAGAGCTTGAGAGAAAGCTTAAACCCAGCAACAAACCACCCGAGCGTAAAGTGTTTGCGTTCAAGAAACCTATTATTAAATAAGAAAGGAGACGCGAAGTGGCAAAAAAGAAAGAAACTGCTCCGCCGCTCTCGCCTGAAGAGCAAAAGAAAGTCGATCTTGAAGCGGCAAAGGCGGAGTTCCATAAAGCTCTTCTGTATGCGCAGAAAATAGCTCAAAGGAATATAAGCAATCCTGCGTCCTCACAGCAGAGCCGAGGTCAATCGTACTCCACCTATACAAAGGAAAATATTCTGACGTGGCTTAAAAACCCGTCAACAAACGCAAAGAGTCTTCGCAATGCGTCGATGTATCTTTACAATGCTTCGCCGCTGTATCGTCGCCTTATTAACTATCAAGCAAATATGTGGCTGTGGGATTATGTGCTTTACCCTCTTGGATATGATGAGTCTAAGATGAAAGCTAATAATCTTCAGAAGCAATATCTTGCTGCGGCTAAAAAGTGTGAGGTTTGGAATCTGAAAAACGAGCTTTCCAAGGCTGCCGTGAGTGCGGTACGCGAGGGAATCTTCTTTGGCGTGTCGTGGGAGTCTGGCGATTCGTTCTTCATTCAAAAAATCAACGCTGATTATTGCACTGTTGAGGCTATCGCTGACGGTACTTATCTCTATACAGTTGATATGTCTCAGATTAAAGAGGACGAGCTTGGATTTTATCCACCCGAGTTTACCAAGATGTGGAACGCCTATAAATCTGATGGCGTTAAGAGACAGTTCGTCCCCGAAGAGATATCTTGGTGTCTCCCGTTCTGCACCGCAGACGGCGACCAAGGTGCGTTCATACCGCCTTATGTTGGTTGTCTCCCCGACCTGTTGGATATAGAGAACTATAAGGCGTTGCAGGAGACGGCTACCGAGCTTGCTAATTATAAGGTGCTTGTCGGCAGAATTGACCTTGATAGTCAGGGAGCGCCGACGATAGATTGGAATTTGGCAATGCAGTATTACACTCACCTCTGCAATGCGCTTCCTCCGCAGGTTGGCGCGGCTGTACTCCCGTTCAAGGTTGAGGATTTCAACTTCGATCAAGACAGAGGTATAAGCACAGTCGATATTGTTACCCGCTCGGTCGAACAGTATTGGGAGAACTGCGGTTCAAACAGTGTTCTTCACGGCGGTAAAACAGATACATCGGGCGGCATGAGCCTTGCTATAACCACCGATTCAGAGCTGTTGCTTGGATTCTTGGGTAACGCGCAGAGGCTTGTCAACAGACATCTTAAATATCTCAGCGGAACTATCAAGTTCCAAATACAGTTCTTGTCAACTACTATCTACAATCGCAAGGATATCGTTGGTATATATAAGGAAGCGGCTACATATGGCGTAACTCCCAGTATGTATTTTGCGGCTCTCGGCTTAACTCCTCTTATGGTGTCTGGGCTTAATCGCATTGAAAACGATATTATTGGCGTTGATAAGCTTAAGCCGCTCCTGAGCTCACACACAACTTCGTCCGAAGAGATAGGGCGTCCCGCAGAGGATGAAAGCGACCTGTCTGATGAGGGCGCAAGGACACGCGATAAGCAGTAGTCCGAAGGAGAATAATAAATGAACTATATTAAGATAGCAGACCCCGCAGTCATTAAGGCTCTTAGTGACGCGGGGTTTAGTTATATTCGGGAAAAAATCAATGACATCGACATAGCGATGTTTGAGGCTACACCCGAGCTGTTGGACATTGTAAATAGCAAATTCAGCGATACAAAGTTCATATACAGCAATAAACTACATTTTCAAGGAAGGAGGAAACATGGAAGGAAAAGTGTCTCAAATTCACACCTTTTCAAAAATCACTCCGCTCCAAAAGCTGAATGAGAATTTTACGCTTGCGGAATGTACTGTTTGTGGGTGTGGCAAAAATCGAAACTACTCTTATATCTCACGCGAGACTATCGAGAAAGAGATGTACGGTCTGAATTATCTTCCCATCGTCGCCCATCTTATTGAAAGAGACGACGGTACAGGTGTGTTTATTGGCGGTCATGACTATACGATAGATGAAAACTGGAATTTTAAGCCGTTGACCCAAGTGGTTGGTTGTGTTGTAAATGACAGTTTTGAGTTCCGCGAGATAGAGGAGTACGGCGAGTCAGTAACCTATCTGGTCTGTAAGTGCATCCTCTATACCGAGCACGTTCCCGAACTTATGTCGGCTATATATTCCGACGACGTATATTTCGGGGAGAGTATGGAGATAGAGGTCAAGCAGTCGAGACCTTTAGCTGAGGACTCGAATTATCAGGAAATACTTGATTTTAACTTCCTGAAACTCTGCCTCCTCGGTATGTCAGACAATCCCGAAGAGCATACCGAACCCTGCTTTATCTCATCCAAAGTGTACAAACCTGAAGAGTTTGAGCTTGATAATAGCAACTTTGATGATGTAATGCTGAAACTTAAAGAGCAATGTGCTAATTATTTTGCTCTGCGCAAGAAAGGAGGTAACGCTATGGAAGACAAGAAAGATATGGAGCTTGAGCAGGAGACTACTATCGAAGAAGCTCCCGCTGTCGAGCTTTGCTCTGTTGTAAAGGGCGAAATTGAGGCTATGGCTCAAGAACCCCTTGTGGAAACCGAAGAGCCTGTCGAGGTTGAGGAGCCTACAAAAGAGTTTTCAATGACTTATAAGCAAAAGCTTGACGCCGTGCGAGAAGCGGTTCGCTCTCTCGGCGATGATGCTCATAGCTATTGGGTGATGGACTGCGATGACAATTATGTCTATATCGAAAAGTATTCGTGTGAAGACGGTAATGAAGACCATTTTAAGTGCCCGTACACTCTTGACGAGTCGAACGGTAAAGTGACCGTCGGCGACGAGTGGGTTCATATACAGCCGAGATGGCTGACAGACGAAGAGGTTGCGGCTCTCGACGCTATGAAGCTTGAGGTAACTGTGCTTCGCGACTTCAAGAGAGATGTTGAAGACAAAGCTCATAAGGCTGAGTGCGACGCGGTTCTTGGAGAGTTCAGCGATCTGAATAGATTTGAGTCGTTCCGCGACCTCAAGGCTAAGGCTTATGAGTTCTCCGCAGACGACCTGCGCAAAGAGTGCTTTGCTATTCGCGGTCAGTATGGCTCTGCGAAGACGGTAAAGGCTGGGCTTCTGCCCAACACACAAGAGTCTACAAGTTATGTAGACGATTTCTTCAGAACATATTCTCGTAAATAATTTATTTACCCACCGCACAAGGTGGGCTTTATTTTTGTAAAAAGAAAGAGGTTAATACAATGGTACACGCAAAAGTTAGAACTGATAATCTGACTGGCACTGTTTTTGGCGGCGACCTTGTTTCCGTCAAGTATCAGCCCAGTGGCAAAGATACTGAAATTGATAACGGCAACTTCGTTAAGGTCGGCGCACTTATTTCCAGCGAGCGCGAGGTTCATACTGGTAGCACTCCCGCCGCAAATACTGCTCTGTCCGACATCGTTCTTATTGCTTCTCCCGAGGTTGATAAGACCGTTTCCAGCAACACTCTTGGCGAGTTCGAGAATAGAGCTGGTGACATTCTTCGTGGCTACAAGCTTGTCAGAGGTTATTTCTCTGTTACCAAGGAGGCTCTTGATGCTGCTGCCGCTATAGAGGTCGGTGATATCGTCGAGCTTCAGGCTGGCACTAAAGGCAATGTTGTCAAGACCCTTACTTCCGGCTCCACTAAGGTCGGCACTGTCGAGGCTATTGAGGGCGACTGGATCGTCATCAAGATAGCTTAACCAAGAATTAAAGATTACACAGAGGTGAAAAAATAATGGATAACAACATAGTTAAGGTTGCACTTGACGCTATCAAGGGCAAGCAGTACGCACAGTATTCCGCCGCAGAGACATCCGAGACCATCCGTAATGCTCTTATTGAGCTCAACGGTGGCTCTACTAAGCTTAACGCTCGCGACTTCAGACCCGGCAAGCCCGTGTTTGACCTTGTTGAGATTCTTCTTCCCGCAATAATCAATGAGGGTATCGCGAACGACCCGGTTCTTATGAGCCTGTGCGAGTATCGCAATATCGCAGACGGTGACGAGGCTAAGTTCACTACTCATGGTGAGAACGACCTTATCGTCGCTGATGCAGCGGCTGGTATTCAGGGCGTTCGTCGTCAGAGAATCCCCGAGGGCGAGGCTGTTACTATTAAGACTACAGCTAAGGCTGTTCGCGTTTATGAGGACGTGCTTAGACTTATGTCTGGTCGCGTTGACTTCAATGAGTTTGTCGATATGGTTGGTAAGGCTTTCACAAATCAGCTGGCTCTCGATGCTCTGGCTTGCCTCAACAATATCTCTGCTTCGACCGCTGGTCTTAGCGACAAGTATGTTAAGAGCGGTTCGTTTACCACTGCTAACATGGACGAGATTATCGATCATGTCGAGGCGGCTTCGGGTACATCCGCAAAGATTTGCGGCACAAGAGGCGCTCTCAAGAAGGTCGCTGACGCTGTTGTCTCTGACGACGCTAAGAACGACATCTACAACTTCGGTTATTATGGCAAGTATTCGGGCACTCCGATGCTTCGCATGAAACAGGCTCACAAGCCCGGTACCGATGTCTTCGCTCTGTCGAACACTAAGGTGTTTGTTATAGCTGGCGACGACAAGCCGATTAAGATTGTCAACGAGGGTACTGGCATTATGAATGTCAAAGAGGCTACTGATAACGCAGACCTCACTCAGGAGTATGTGTACATACAGCCCGTCGGCGTTGGTCTTGTTCTTAACAGCAAGATTGGCGTTTATGACATCAACGCTTAATCAAATTTAAACTTTTGGGGAGAGTCCGCGTGGCTCTCCCCTTTCTAAGAATAAAAGGAGTGTAAAAGATAATAATGGCACAGCAGAATAAAACAACTACAGGCGCTAAGAAGGGAGCCGCTAAGGCTAAAACAACTAATGCAGAAAATCAGACGAAAGCAAATGAGACGATTGAGGCTGCTCCCGTTGTGCCCAAGAGACCCTCAAGAATAGAGGATTCTACCCTCATATATGTAAAATCAAACACTTTTGGTGGTCTTACTTTTGTGGATAAAAGAAGTGGTGAAACCATCGACTGGGAGTTTTGTGGTGATATACAGCCTGTCTCGATGAGTCTGCTTCGCTCGATAAAGGCGTCAGCAGCAATATTCTTCACCGAGAATAAGATACTTGTCGATTCGGTTGATGACGGCGAGCATACACCCGAGGATGTGTATAACGCTCTTGCAGTCGGCAGATATTACAAGGATATTATCGATCCCGATGATTTCCAGAAGGTCTGCGGTTGGAGTGTGAAGGATATCGAAACAAAGGTTCCGCTTCTTACTACTACGGCAAGAGAAAATCTTGTTGTCGCTCTTAACACATTTATCGAGGATGGAACTCTTGACTCTCTCAAGAAGATTAGAGCTTTCGAGGAGGCTCTTGGTTGCGATCTGATGAAGTCCGAGAGGTGATTTAATGGCAACACCGTTTTCGGAGATTTACGAACGAGCTGTTCTGAAGTTCTCTGATTATGATTTCTTGAAGCTATCGGAATCCGAGCGCGAGTATATACTTGAAAAATATCTCATGAGTGCTCAAGCGGACTTCGAGAAGATGTGCCGCATAGATCTTTCTCAGATAGATACCGATTATAAAGAATATAAGGTTGACTTGGATAACGAAGTAATCGAAATTCTTGCTCTCGGTATCGCATATTACTGGGTCAGTTCTAAGGTTCTGGATAGCACAAACTTAAGCAATTCCTTGTCTGTCAAGGATTATTCATTCTTCTCTCCTGCCAATCTCTTAAGAGAGGTGACGGAATTTAGGAACTCCCTTTATAAGGAATATCGCCGCAAAATGACTGAGTATACCTATTATGCTGGTAATATCGCCTCACTGAAAGCGTAGGTGATTATTATAAAGTTTAAAACTTTTGTTAATCGTTTTACGGGACACGTTTATAAAATTATTCCTTTAAAAGAATATGATGTGCTCGGCATAGGAGAGGATATACATTTATCGGAATACATAAATAGCGTCACCATAGAAGCCACGGGAGCTTTGACGACTTTTGATAAACTTGCAGATAATATGGACTTTATTACCGTTGTGAATATTTTAAATTATCTCAACGAAAATGAGGTTTCAGAAGAGGTCTGCAAGCGTGAGGTGTTCAAGGCTTTAGCTCTTCTTAACAAGATTGGTGGTGGGCGCAATGCTTGATTGGTCTCACTACAATGCGCGTCTCGGCATAAATGGCGTATCAGACCGAGATAGAATCATTCAAAAGGCTAAAGACAACTTTCAAGTTAAGGTTATAAGTAATCCGGGATATCAGCCGAACGCAACTCGTAACGGAGCCCCGCAGCGTTTCTTGGTTGACCGGACTGAGGTGGCTTACAAAATAAAAGTTATCGCTTTTCCCGACGAGAATCTTTATGTCGGGGATATCCTTGAAATTATGGATGAACACTTCATCGTCGTTGAAACGAGAGTGGTAAATGAGATCCATATAACAGGGACGGCGTGGCTGTGCAACCATCTGTTCAGATTCCAAAACGGCACTTCGGATATTATCGAGCGTTGGGGTGTTTTGGATTCGGGCGTTTATTCGACAACGCTTAAGGGTAACAACACGGTTCAGTCGTTGCACAAGCAGTTCAAGGTGTATCTCCCCTACGACGAAGACACAGCCAAACTCTATATAGATAAGCGCATAGCCGGTGGTGTTAACTACGACGCTAACGGAAACGAAATTCTCACTTGCTACATTTATACAGGAGAAGACCCGATAAGCCGAAGTTACGGCAAAAACGGACATCTTCTTATTATGAATGTCGAAAGTGTTGAGTACGACGCTTCGAGAGACAACGCTAAAGAACGCATATGTGATTACATCGCTCCAAGCGAGCCGCCTACTGCCGGTACTCTTTGTAAGATTGTCGGGCGCGATACGCTCCGAATTGGAGCGTATAGAACATATCTTGCGCAGTTCTTTAAGAACTCAGGCGGAGTTGATGAAGAGGCTGTTCCGTCGTGGTCTGTGACTGGGGCTGCATATGGCATACAGTATTCCGTTAAAGATGGCGCATTAATTATTTCCGTTGACGCTAATGATGCTCTCATTGGCACAAAGCTGACTGTTGAACTAAATGACGGCGGAGAACGCTCCGCTTATAAGAAAGTCGAGGTGACTGGCTAATGGCAGGATATACACACCTCGATGAAATTATAGACTATAACAATCTCGTTATCAGCAAAATTTTGGAGTCATCAGAGGTTATGAAGCTCGTCTCGAACGGCAGATATGCCCCTGATGATGACGATGCTGAAAAGTGGGAAGACCACATTAACGACCACGGTTGGATAGACGAGAGCGTTCAAGAGGCTGGTGCTTATGTGCTTGTTGACGCAGAGGTCACTAAGGCTCCGAGTGGAAGCATAAAGAGAATGACGCTCCTCGTAGAAGTCGTCTGCAACAAATCCTTTATGAAGCTCGACAGCGATAGATTTCCGGGCGTTAAAGGAAATAGGCGTGATAACATATGCCGTCAAATAGACTTGCTGATAAACGGCAGTTCAGAGTTTGGAATAGGCAGGTTGCAACTTAGTTCAGCGACGCTCGCGGCTGCACCCGAAGGCTTTACTGCTCGTCTTCTGACATATACTGTACCCGATTATGCACGAGATAGAGCGAGAGTAACTAAATGAAGCTGACCCAGTGGGACTCGATTACCGGCAGTTCTATCGCCGTCGGCAATGTGTGCCATGTACGACAGCCACGATTGTCGGAGGTTCGTCAGCTTGGTTACGACAAGTTCTTCGGATATGTGAGTGTAATCATGTTTGACCCGAGCGAGCTTGACGGGCAAATACCTATGCTTATACCCGACCTTTCAACCTTTTACATCTTAATAACCTACCCGATGTTAAGAGAGACCTTTTTTGAGGCACTCTCTTTTTTTATTGAAGAAGAGGTTGTTTTTGATGACAAAAGCTTGTGTTTCAAGGTCTATAGGAATAAGCAAGTGGTCGGCGAAATCAACAACGGAAATTTCGGAGATATACAAAGTTTAATTGCTCAGATAATTGGTGTGGAGAAAGAGAGTAAGAGCGAATTAAAGTTCTCAAACAAAAAAGCTAAAGCCATTTACGAAAGATGTAAAGCGCGGAAGAAAGAGTTCGATAAGGCTAAGAAAAAAGAACAGCCGTCTAACGACTACACACTTCCGAACATTATATCCGCCGTATGCGCAAAGCATCCCTCTTTAAACCTACTGAATATCTGGGATTTAACTATATTACAACTTTACGACCAGTTCAGGCGTCTCAACGTCATTACTTATGAATCGGTCGAAGGACTGCGCTGGGCTGCATGGGGAAAGGACTCCATAGAGCTTTCGGCGTGGTTCAAGGATTTAACAAATAAATAAGAGAGGTTTAATATGAACAACAATACTACTTTTGCTAACAGAGAAGTATGTGACCTTATATTCGTTGAATATAAGAGCAAGAAGCCTTTCCTCAATCTCGACTTTGCTAATACGACAACGACCGAGATGAGCGGTGAGGCTGTTTATGCCTACGGTGGTAAGGGACACCCGAAGAGAGTTACATTCCACGGAGATCGCGGCGGCATAATAGCGTTCGAGACTCAGATGAAGACAGCTAAGCTCTATTCTCTGATTACTGGCGCGAGCCTTGAGACAGCCGCTAAGTTCCTTAAGCGTGAAGTCGTTAAGTGTGGAACTGCGGGCAAGCTGACCGTTTCCGGCACTCCTGTCGTCGGCACTGTCAATGTCTTTAAGGCAGACGATGACTGCGGCACAGAGCTTACTGCTACGGCGACCGCAAGCACCAAGGAGATTACTGTTACTGATGCAAAGGCTAACGATAGCTATATTGTCTATTACATGACCGAGCTTACCGAGAAGGTGCGCAAGATAAACATCAAGTCCACGACTTTCCCGAGAGCGTTCACTGTTTATGGTGATACTTACGAGAAGACCGAGAACGACGAGATTGTTCCTTACAGAATGGTTGCGTACAAGTGCTCTCCCCAGACCAACTTCTCTCTGTCGTGTGCTAACAGCGGCGACCCCGCTACTATCACTATCACCTGCGACCTTATGGCAGACAGTGACGACAACATTCTTGATCTTATTTGGCAGGATGAGGAGGAGTAATCAATATGGATAATGAAAACGTTGTAGAGGTTGTAGAAGTCGCTGACAAGGAAACTCCGAAGCGCAAGTCAAAGGCTCTGCCCCGCAAGAGGAAGTGTCGGGTCGTTTCTTACAACAAATATAGCGGAATCATAGTCTATGTTGATACAAAGGGCGAGCTCGTGCAGACGAACGCCATCAAGTACGACGGAAGCGGGTATGTAACCGTATGAGAATTTTGGCGTTAGACCAAGCCAGTATTATTACCGGCTACGCCATATTCGACGACGGCGATCTTGTCAGCTTTGGTAAACTCACGGCTGACAAGTCCGTTTCGCCAGAGGATAGATTTGAGGAGATGTGTCGAAAGATACATCTCCTCTTTTTGAAGTCTAAGGCTGATATAATTATTTTTGAAGATGTCTCACTGAGGACGTCTATTAAGACGCTAATCACATTAAGCAGACTTCAGGGCGCTATTATGGATATGTCATATTGGCATAATACAGCGTTCAAAATCTATGCCCCGACACAATGGCGTAAGGTGTTGGGCTTTAATCAGGGCAACAAGGTTAACCGAGAAGCCCTTAAGATACAAGCAATAGACTATGTTTCAAAATGCTATGGAATAACCGCTAAAGATGATATCGCTGAAGCTATTTGTATAGGTCTTGCCTATCTGCGCGACAGCGGTGTTATTGAGGAAATAAAGGAGAAAAAGAAATAATGCTGAAATATAAAGCTGAAGTTGATAATAAAGAGATAGAGATGGAAATCCGTGACGAACTGACCTATTCTGATGTTGAGAAGATAATCGGTACAGCTCTTGAGTTCTGCTATGACGACAACGGCGGTCTTATCGCTCACTTTGCTGAGTTCGTGCTTGAGACCTTTCTTGTCTTACAGGTTTCAAATGCCAAAGAACTTGGTCTCAGCAACAGCGTTGAGTCGATGTGGAAGCTTATTAATGAAAATGATATTATAGAATTTATCGTTAAGAGCGTTAGATATGTCAACTATAGCGCAATGAAAAAGGCTTTCTTCGCTGCATATAACGAGAAGCTTAGAGTGGCGTATGACCCGTGGTCTTCTGCGGCAAAGTCCCTCGCTGAACTTCTTAACACCATAAACGCCAATCAGTCTTCGCTGTCTAAAGTTGATCTCGAAAAACTTATGCAGCTGAGCGAGGTTATTGCTAATAAAGATGAAGGCAAGATAGTTGACGGGATTCTCGACTTCCACGAGAAGAAGAAATAATAAGTAAGGAGTTGGTTGTGTGAAGAGGTTCACTACTCCCACTATACCTATTAAGTTTAATATAAACCACTCTGATATCGAGCACATAGACTTCTTGTTTAAGCTCGATAAAGACATGAATAGTCAGACTCTCTTCACGCGAAAGTACCCGGATAATGTCGGTTATGACGAAGAGTTTGATTTATACACAATTGAGCTGACGGCAGAAGAGTCCGGTCGTCTGCCTGAAGGTATTATCTTTATGGACACACGAGTTGTTATGGCTGACGAAAAAATTCCTGCAACACCCATAGTCGAGCTTCGCGTTTCGCCGACATTGTTCAATTCCGCAGATAAGTGCGAATAACGGAGGCTGAAATGTTTGATGTAGTTTATATCAGAGTTATCAGTGAGCCTGTTGTAGTGGTACGAGCCGTAACAGAACCCGTGTGTGTTATTTATGGTGATGCTAAGTGATTTCTGAAGAATATATTATACAAAAACTTCAACAGTTTATCTTAAGCAAAAACGGCGAAAAAATAGTTAAAGAAAAATACCCCGACTACAAGAATCAGCTGACCGAGCTTGCTAAGGAGTTGCGCAACAAGATTGTTAATGCGTATAATCAGGCGACCTCAGTTTATGCTCGCAAAATGGGCGTAGGTAAAATTCACGTCGGTATATCAAAGATTGATAAACGCTCGGGTGAATGGGTCGTTGATGTTGTGTTTCCGGGTGATTTGTTAAAACGAGATTCGCTGACTGGGGCTGGTGGTGTTCCTACCGGAAGTGGTGTATACGACATATTCGGGCTGATAACTCAGGGTTATCCGAAGATTCACTCTGTGGTCGGTGTTTGGGAAGGGCGAAATAGCGGATTGCCTATCAGCAACAAAAGGGTTCGTTCCCCGAACTCATTTATTTCCGATACAATTAATGACTTTGAGATGCAACATCCGGGCGTAAAAGTAGACTATCCTCGCTTGTGGGGCGGTATGGATAGCGGAATATTGTAAAGGTAGCCGCGCTCGTTTGAGTGCGGCTATTTATATAGGGAGGCATTTATGTCCGATAACAAAAACGTAATTGAATTAAAATTTGGCGTATCTGGTGGCGGCAAAATAAGTGGCGAATCCGGACGGCAGATACTGCAAGACATTCAGAGTATAGCCAAAGAGATTAATGAAAGCGGAGTTACGAAACTCAAGTTCTCTCTTGATACAGATAGTATAGAGAAAGAGGTTCAGTCCACTAATAAGAAAATCACCAAGTCAATAACCCAAGACTCCGGCAAGTTTTTACGAGCTTATAACCAACTCTACAAGTACATGGACAAATATGGCGATAAGCTTGAAAAATCTGGTCTTATGGGTGGTTTCAAGGGGCTCCAAAGCGCCTTGGACAGCGGAAATATAACCGCAAAAGAGTTTCAGGAGACGTTCAACGATTTAAAGCTCGATGCCATTAAGGCTGGCGTCGAAACAACAAATGTCTTTGATAAGCTTGGCAGTGCATTAAAGACAAATATTAAGCAAAAGGCAGTAACAGCTATAGCTGGTTTTTCAGTACAGCAGCTTAAAGAGGTCTACGATAATGTTGTCAAACTTGACTCAGCTGTCGTCAACCTTTCTATGGTTACAGGTTACAACCGTGATCGTACTAAAGAGCTCGTGGCGAGTTATTCTGAAATGGCTCAGGAGCTTGGTGCTGTCACTTCCGAAGTAGCCGCTGCTGCCGACGATTGGCTTAGACAGGGTTATTCTCTTGAAGATACAAACGAGCTAATAAAGACCAGTACCGTTCTTTCCAAGATAGGTCTGATTGATTCGGCGGAGGCGACTCAGTATCTTACCTCGGCGATTAAGGGCTATAAGGTTGAGATCAATGACGCGATGTCTATAGCAGATAAGCTGTCTGCTGTCGATATGGCTGCCGCCGTCAGCGTTGGTGGTCTTGCTGAAGGTATGAGTAAGACTGCAAACTCGGCGCGTCTTGCCGGTGTTGAAATGGACACGCTTCTGGGCTACCTTGCCGCTGTTGGTGAAGTTACTCAGCAAGACATGGCGTCTATCGGTAATGCGTTTAAGACCATGTTCGCTCGTTACTCAAATGTTAAGCTTAATAAGCTTGTTGATGACGACGGCGAGTCGCTAAACGATTACGAGCGCATATTGACAAGAGTTGGCATACGTCTTCGTGATAACTTAGGTGAATTCAGAGACTTCACAGATGTCCTTGATGACGTACAGGCTAAGTGGTCGTCTTTGACTGAGGTCGAGCAGAGTGCCATTGCGACCGCGCTTGGTGCTACAAGACAGAAAGAAAACGTCCTTACCCTTATGGAAAACTATGGTAAGGCTATGGAATATGCGGGTATAAGTGCTGATTCCGCCGGAACGGCTATGGAGAAGTACGATGCTTACTCGCAGGGTATTGAGGCAAATATCGCAAGAGCAAAGGCTTCTTTTGAGTCTTTGTCTACAAATCTCCTTAACAGTGACGCTGTTGTTACTTTTGTAAAGTTAGCAAACGGCGCACTCCAATTCGCGGATGCACTCGCCAAGTGCAAACTGTTGCTTCCTGCAATAGTCGGCGTTGTTACATCCATCAAAAACGTGGGCTTATCAATTATCGGAGGAATATACCCACGAAACGCTCTGGCGGTGACGCTGAACGAGTCATTGCTTGACAATGACAAGAGAGTGTTAAGAAAAACGACTGATACTGGTGCGTGTAAGAAACGCATTGCTGCTTGATAATGTGGCACGGGGTAATCCGTATGCAAGGCTACCAACCCATAGTAGTAATATTATGGCGGCGACCGTGAAAGCGAGTCGGTACGGTAATAAGGCTGAGATAGGAAAGTCCGCAGCAAAGCTCGTTGTAAAAGCAACGAGAATGTTCACAGAGCACAATGGTCGGTTGGTCTACGGATCAACATGGTGTGCTCGACTCCGGGGATGAGCGAACAATCCCTTATATTATCAACGGATAACCTGTTCGTTGTTCGCAGTAGGTCGGTACGCGCTGCCGTTGGGGATAGGCGCAAAAATGATTGAAAATTTCTTGGCTTCTGCTATAATATATCTAAGAAATATAGCAGAGGTGTAATTAATGGGAAAGGTCAAAGACTACCCGCCGTTAGACTTGTTAAAGCAAGCAACTGAGTTGTGTCCTAAAGCGTGGGACTTGCTGTCCGACATTCATTCACATAACGGACAAGGCGGTCTGCCGCGTTGGGATAGTGATTGCTATGTGCCTATAGCGGCGGCAAAGGCTGTTGTAGAGAGCGAGACTGACTTTAAGAACGAGTCGGACGTGGCGCGTATTGGAGCTACATTCGCTGCTCTTGCACCATGGAGACTCAGCAAAGAAGTATTTGTCCTTGACCCCGAGATGGAAGAGGTGCTATTCGCGCAAGAAGATTGTCTCGATATACCGAGCGAAGTTTTGTCGCACCTCCCCTATCAATGTTTTTATATACAGTTCAATAACCTTTACTTCGGCGACGATAAGGTTATCGGAACCTTTGTACATATGGAGTATGACACGGACACACAGGACAGAGAGTTGCGCTTCTTGTGTTTAAATAAAAATAATATGCCGTATGCGTTTCCGATACATCTTAATCAAGAGAACCTTTATGACAATCTTGAATATACTCGTCAAGAGGGATATAAGTATCTTTACGAGTCGGGGCAATACGACAAGGCTCAAAAGTTTATGTTGGATATGGATATTGCCGATACTCTTGTCTCGTTTATGAGCAAGATGTTACAGGTTGTCCTTTATATCTGCGCGTCAAATGCTGATATTGAAGAAAATCCTGAGCAGAAAACAATAACCCGTAGATCGCCAAGCCGCATCAAGGATAAGTATGGCGAGATTCGCAAGTGGGATGTCGGAGTTCGTGTTGGTGCGTCTTTCAGGCAATACAAGCGAGTGCAGTATAAACAGTCTTCGGTGTCCACCGGGGTCCATGCTTCTCCCCGCCCTCATATCAGACGCGGGCATTGGCATAATTTCTGGACTGGTTCTATGAAAGAACCATCTACTCGCAAACTTATATTAAAATGGATATCACCTATTGCCGTTGGTGTTGACGACGATGAGAGCCCTGTGGTGGTTCATAAGATAGACAAAGATAAAGATTAACAAAAAAGATAAGTGCATCTTCAAAATTTTTAGAGATTGTTTCAAAAAATGTAAAATTTTTTAAACTTATTGACTTAATTTGAAGACATCGATATAATAATAACTAAGGAGACGTTTGCTGTGAACAAACATCTCCCCAGTAGTGCATCCAGACGGTTGCTGTAGTATCAACTTTATAAGTGAGAATTTACATTCTCGAATTAGTAAGTCGTCCACTCGCTATAGACGGCTTACTTTTTCTTTATATGTTCGTATACATATATCACAAACATAATTATTGTTGTAATAGAAGCTACTGCCCCTATCACATTAAAGAGTAAAGTTATACGCATCACCTCTCTTGAGAAAAAAGATTTCCCCACGAGGTGGTATGCTTGCTGCACTCCGCTCCTCGCGGGATATCAGCAACCGTCCTTTTAACCGTGAAACCGTTAAACAATTACAACGGTGGATCCACTATCATCTATTATATTATTATCAAAAGTAAAAGTCAATAAAAGGCATAATAAAACAGTGTCCTATTTTTTTTGTAGGGCACTGTTTTGCTATTTAGAATGAAAGGAATGTAAGAATCTTTGTAAGTACGAACAATTTGTTATAAAGTTGTCAAAGTTTAATTTTTGTGATATAATCAAAGCGCCTTGGTAATAGTATGTATCGGGGTGTTATGTATGGAGATGAAGAAAGGAAAATTAGTACGGGAGGAAGTGAGTGCTTTGAGTACTGCAATAAAGTTGCGTGAAAATGAAGCGCGATATCTCAGAGATATGGAGATATACATTAAAAGACTCGAAGATGAGCAGGTAAAATCAAAAGAGAGCGCTTATCAGGAAGCAAAAAAAGCTTTAATACGCACTGGTGTAATGGACAAAAATGGAAAAATGAAGAAGAAGATTGTTTCTTGGGAGTAAATCAATATGTATTCAAAACTGCCAAATCTTGTACTCGGATTTCACGGTTGTCACCAAAATACTTTTAGAAGCGTGGTGCATAACAGCGAGCAGCTCCGGCAAAGTTCAAACTCTTATGACTGGCTCGGCAACGGTATATATTTCTGGGAGCAAAATTATCAGAGAGCTTTTGAATGGGCTGTTAATCGTTATGGTGAAAATGACGCCGCCGTAATCGGCGCGGTTATAGATTTAGGCAAATGTTTAAACCTAACAGATAGCGCCGCCACAGGTATACTGCGCAACGGTTATCAGATCCTGAAGGTTCGTTGTAAAATAACAGGTGAGCCTCTCCCTAAAAACAGACCTTCTTATAAGTCCACCGATATTCTTTTGCGAGATTTGGACTGTGCGGTAATAGAGCAGGTTCATGACTTTAACAAAGAAACCAACCAAGAGTCGTTTGATTCCGTTCGTGGTATTTTTGTTGAGGGTGGACGAGTTTATGACGGGTCTGAGTTTTATGAAAAGACCCATGTACAGTTGTGTATTCGCAACCCTAATTGTATAAAGGGATATTTTTCGCCATTATCCCCCAACCAAAACTTTTCCATGCCGTGAATAAAAGAAATTAACGCCGTCACATTTAGTGGCGGCGTTTCTCGCTTTTAGAATGAGTAGAGAATTATCACCTTGAGCCGTTAGATGACGGCAAGTGTCGAGTTACTATTACTATGAAGTGACCCCTCACCAAGTACACCCGCAGTCTTTACACTTAAAGCTCTTATTTATCTTATTAGAAAAGATGCCGAAGAGCCCCACAGATACTGCGCGGTCAACGACGTCGAGTTTTTTGATGTTAGTTGATCCACAGGTGGGACAGTGGGGAAGGTCTTCATTTCTGAGCTTCTCCATAAGCTGTCTGTTCTGCTCCTTAAACTCAGGCGTTTGCTTCATCTCCTCAATTTCTTTATCTTCCATGTAGGCGGTCTTTATAGACAACTCCTCGTTGTAGAGTGGATTTTTGTCTATATCCAGTACCATTAGTTTTATCAAATGAAGATTTTCAGCTAACGGTTTATTCATTATAGGATTACTGCTAACTATCATATTTTTTCTCAGTTCAAGCTCTTCTGTCATAAACATACGCGATGTATATTGCTCTGGCAGTTTTACAAGTCCGTCTTTAAATCCGCAAAATCTACAAACATTAATACGAAAGTCTTTTATATCTCCCACCCTGTTATCTTTAAGGATGTGCCCGCACTGTGGGCAGTATGCCAACATATTACTCATTAATATCAGTCTCCTTCTTATTATATATTAGGTAAATCCCCTACTTGATATATGATTAACGATATTCACTACCAGTGGAGCTGGTAACAAACTTGGCGATTTGTCTATATTCGGGGCGTCGTTCAGTGAGATAAAAAAGACTTATGATTCTTTCTCTGTCCTAAACCGCTCTACTGCACTTAGAGCTGGTGAAGATTTTGCATCCGGGTTTAAGGTTGCGAAAGCTAAAGTAAAAGATTTCGGAGACGCTGCCGTAAAGACAATGAAGCAAGTCCGCGAGTCATCTAAGAAGAGCAGCGAATCGGCGTTAGCGGCAATTCTTGAATCTATAAATGAGGATTCTGACTCGGGCAAAAGAAATAAAGATTTTATCTCTCGGTGGGGAAAAGCCGACTCAGATGATCGCATCCAACTCTTAGAGACCGCCGACAAATCCATGAAGGACTATCTTAAAACGGTTGATGAGAGTGGACCCACATGGGATGGCTTTGTAAAATATCAGAAACTCGCCGCCGCCCAAATAGAGGCTACGGGTATTAAGTCAAAGCTCGCCGCCGTCGGACTCAATATCTTCAAAGCCGCTGCGGGTATGCTCATAACGGTTATTGCTCAGTTTGCTATTCAGAAACTGATTGAGGGGTTCCAGTATTTAATCAACATAGAAGACGAGCTTGCGCAGAAAGCGGATGAAGCTCGTGAACAGTACAAGAGTACAACAGAAGAGCTTGAATCTCAAGAGAGTGCTCTAAAGAAAGTTAATTCTCAGCTTACCGCTCTTAATGCTATTGACAACCCGACTCTTGCTGATATTGAGCAAACTAAAGAGTTGCAGAAGCAAAACGCTGAACTACAGGCCCAGATTGCTTATCTTAAGACTAAGGCTAAAATAGAAAAAGAGAAAGTAGATAAGGCTGATAAAGAGGCATGGAGAGAAGCTAACGACCTTAGCTCTTTCGGGGATTCATATGATAAGTATGGCAACAAATTAAAGTGGTGGCAGGTTGCTCTTGACAGACATTCCGGCAACTCAAGTGTTGATTATAATCAGGTTGGCGCCGCTAAGTCTGCGCAAGAAGAATTGATTAGACTCGAACAAGAGCGCAAAGAAATATACGACGATACCAATCTCAGTATTGAAGAGCAAACTAAAAAACTCGACCAGAACAAAAAAGACTACGAAGATATACGAACCAATCTTCTTGCCATCGCTAAAAACTGGGAAGACTCCACAGACCCAGAAGCTCAAGCGTTCTATGAAAGTATAATGTACTCGCTTTCCGATGCCGCTGAAAGGGCTACATTGCTTAAGGGCAAGCTTAGTGAATTAGATGTCAATCAGGCAACTATAAACAAGCTTGAGGCTCTTGGCAAAGCGGCTACCACAGACGAGGGCTTGAACGACTTTGGAGCGGCGTTGAAACAAGCTATCCCCGACGACTCTGATAGAGAGGCGTTTATTAAGCTCAACGGCAACCTCGCAGGAACCGCCGCAGCTTTTGCAAAGATTTCCAGCAATGGCTATTCAACCAAGGATGTTCTGGATGAAATAGAAAAGTCAGCAGAAGACGTTCTTGGCGGATTCGATAATTTGTTTGATGGTAAGGGAAATATTATCGGCAAACAAATGGATGTTATGTTCGCAGGAGCGAGTGATTCGTTAAAGAACAACATCGGCAAGATTCTTACGCAATATCATGACGGGGAAATAAGCCTCAAGGATGCGAATAAATCGCTTGCTGATGCGTATGAGCGCGACACTCTTGAGGGGTTCGCCGGAACTGTTGATGAGATTCTCGGTTCTTCTGAAAAGCTCACTAAGGTGTTTGATGAGAACGGTAAAGCGTTAACAGATGGGTTGAGTAACCTCTTTGATGAAGACGGAAACGTAATCACTGAAAATATTGATACTGTGTTTGCCGGTGCAAGTGACACACTGAAGGGCAATATTGGTATGATTCTTCAGCAGCTTCACGACGGCGCTATTGATGTTGACACAGCAAAGGCGGCTTTCGCGGCTGCTTTCTCACTCGAACAGATTCAAATTGAATCTCAGCGAGTTATCTCTGATTTTGAGTCTGCTTTCGGTGGAGCTGTAAGTGGTGTTGAGGGGCTTATCAACTCTTATGACGAGCTTGATGCAGCTCTGAAGAAAATATCTACAACTTATGATACCGTAAATAGCGCAATTAAAGAGCAGAATGAAAACGGTTCGCTTTCTATTCAAACCGCGCTTGAACTTGCTAAGAGCGGAGCTCTGTACGCCGGTGTGCTTGAAGTCACAGAAAATGGTATAAGGCTTAATGAGGGTGCTACCAAAGAGATGGTAGAGGCTCAGATAAACGCCACAAAAGCCAGTGTGAACCAAGCATTAGCAGAAGCCCAAACAAGGCTCGCGCTCTTAGAGTTAGCTTCCGGTATGAAGCCCACCGCTGAAGCTGTGGGCAAGATTCTTATTCCTGCGTTCGGCGAAGCTTGCTCTGCGGCAGCTTATTTCGGCAGCTTAGTGGATAGTATTTCTGATGGCAATTGGAAAGGTATGTTCGATAGGGCTTCCGCCGTAGCTAAAGGTCAAAAAGACTTGGTTATGTCTGGTACCGAAAGGTTAAAGACGTCGCTTTCGTCCTCGATTGAGGCTCAAAAGGTTGCTACGCAAAACGAAATTGCGTCTCTCAAAGAGATGCAAAAGATGGTTGGAAATTTGAACTATTCTAATTTCCAATCTAAGTACACTGGTGGCGGATCTTCCTCTAAATCCAGCGGTTCCTCCTCCTCTTCCTCATCTGATGACCCGCGCCTTAAAGCGTGGAATGAGATGTTGGCTGTTAAAAAGCACCAGCTCGAAATGGATCAGATCACCGAAGAGCAATACTACGCTTGGCTTGAAGCTAACTACAAAAAGCAACTCAATAACCAAAAGAAGTATGCTGAAGAGTGGCGTAAGTACGAAGAGGAAATCTACAAGTGGAAGAAGCAGAAACGTCTCGACGACTGGAATGAAGCTGTTGACCTCAAGAAGCATGAGCTCGAAATGGGTAAAATCGATGAGGGCGAGTATTACACATGGCTCGCGGCGAACTACAAGAAATACCTCAACGACAAGACCAAGTACGCCGAAGAGTGGCGTGAAAATGAAGAGGCTATCCACAAGTTCGAGGAACAACAGGCTAAGGACTCACAGGACGCCCTTGAAGACCTTATCGACCTTCGTATTGATATGCTCAAGCAGGAGAAGAACAACGAGAAAGATGTTCTCAAAGAGCGTCAAGATAATGTAAAAGATTTCTACGACAAACAGCGCGACCTCCTCAAGGAACACTACGACCAGATAGACAAAGAGGAAGAGCGCCGCGAGAAGCGTAAGAAGGTTACAGATATACAGGCGGAATTGCTTGAACTCGAAGCAGACGACTCCGTTGAAGCGCAGAAGCGCCGTCTCGAACTTGAAGAGAGTCTCTCCGACGCTAAGAAAGACTTAAACGACTTTGAGCGCGATGAGGAACTCGACAAGGCTGAAAAGATGTACGACGACCTCGAAGAGATGCAGACGCAGTATTACGAGAAACAAATAGAAGCTATCGAGGACTACCTTGACAACGCCTATGAGCTTCGTCGGCAAGCCATCGAAGACTTGCAGAACGGTAATGCTCAACTGTATCAGGAGATGATTGAGTACAACCGTCAGTATGGGTTAATACAATGGCTCACGCATAGAGCGATCTGTGCGAAAAACTACACATATATGCGAGGACACCCTAAAGCCCTGCACCAAAACAAAAGAGTTGAGATGCCTAAGTGGTATGGTGCGAAAGCAGAAAGAACGCAGGGATGGCATATGGTTAAATCCTAAGTGCTAACGCCAATGGGAAATTCGCAGGGAAAGTTTAAAACAGGACTGCCCTCAACGACCAGAACGCAAGTTCGTACACCGCAAGCTAATGGCGGTGGAAAAGTGTAGCTCTTATATAAAAATATAAGATGAAGATATGGTCTGCTCTCATATGAAAGTATGAGGATATATTGGCAATATCATTTGCGCGTTGCGAGCGCAAGTAAACAAAATAACCTATCTTGACCCGGTTTTGCCGGGTTTTTATTATTTTGAAATAAAGGAAGTGTATCTTGGATTTTCCTAAGTCAAGTGGAATTTATCTAATAAAAAACATTCAAAATGGAAAATGCTATATAGGTCAGTCACAGAATATTTACCGAAGAATCGGAGCCCACAAAAGGTTGCTAAGATCGAATAAACACCACAACTATGCTCTCCAAAAAGAATGGAATAAATACGGACAAGAATCTTTTGACTTTAGTGTTGTTGAGCTTTGTGATATCTCTATTCTTAACGAGCGAGAAATTTATTATATCAAGGTTTTTAACGCTTATCAAGATGGATATAATTATGACGAAGGCGGAAACACTCATCGTGGATATGTTATGTCTGAAGAAACCCGAGCAAAAATGCGGGCTCACCATCACGATGTGAGCGGTAAAAATAATCCGATGTATGGAGTAAGTCTATACGATATCCTCAATGAAGAGGAAATAGCCATGTGGAAGCACAGAATCTCCATGGCGAATAAAGGAGAAAAGAACCATTTCTTTGGCAAGACGCTTTCTCCCGAGGCTAAGGCAAAGATATCGGCAGCAAACAAAGGACGTTTGTGCGGTGCTAAAAACCCCAATTACGGAAAAACTCAAGAAGAAATATTCGGTAAAAACATTAAGGCAATTCTGAAAATATATCAAGAGAAAGCTGTGAGAGGCAACAACCCGAACGCTCGCCCGGTGGTCTTACTAAATACAAAAGAAATTTTTGACTGTATTGAAGATGCTGCGGATAAATACGACGCACACCGGTCGAGTATTTCGTCATGTTGCGCGAATAGAACTTATTCGGCTGGCGTGTTGGATAATGAACGTCTTGTCTGGGCTTATCTTGATGATTACAATAGTATGTCAGAAGAGGATATATCTAACAAAATAAAACAAGCTCAAGGAAGAATGTGCGGAGAAAACCACCCTCGCGCACGGGGTGTTATATGTCTAACTACTGGCTTAATCTTTAAAACTGCCAAGGAGGCTGCTGATTATTATAACACAGATAACAGTACAATAGGCAAGGTGTGTAAGGGTAAAGCAAAATCAAGTGGCGTAGATCCTATATCCCAGCAGCCATTGCGCTGGATGTATTGCAAAGACTACTTAAGCGACCAAGCCAATCAAGCAACTTCTGCTTGAGGTCGTGATAAAAAATAAGATAGGTTATTATAGGCAGGAATTGATCGTTCAATCACAGAAAAATGGGAGGCTGCATACGAGGCTCTTAACCGTTACAATAGTCTACTCGACGACGACTACGGCATGAAGCTCGACAATATGACGGGCTACAACAAGGGTAAGTATGAGACCGCCGCCGAGCGTGAAGCTCGCGAGAGGGCAACCCAGAGAACGAGTGCAAAAGATGCGGCGCAAACTATCGCTAAAAATGCGGGCAAGTCCGGCGGTTCTTCTAATACAAGTCAGAAGTCTGGACCCAACCGTGGCGATAAGGTGACTATCAAGAAGTCAGCAACGCACTTCTCTTCTCAAAGCGGCAACGCAAAAATGGCATCTCATGTCCCCGGAGGCAAGTATACCGTTTATCAGGTTAAGGGCAACCAAGTCCTCATAGGCGTTAACGGCGCGTATACCGGTTGGGTGTGGAAATCTGATATTCAAGGTTACGCTACGGGTACTCCCTATGCCAAAGGCGGTATAGCCAACATTGACGAAAAGGGTCTTGAGCTTATACTCGGCTCCCCCGACAAGGGTCGCTACAAGTTCCTCAATGACGGCGACAAGGTGTTCAACGCCAAGGCAAGTGAGTTTCTTTACAAGTGGGCTAATCAGCCCGGTGAGGTGCTCAGCTCAATGATTAAGTCTCTGTCTGCTGCGTCGTCCGTGTCTATAGCGTCTCCGTGTAATATTACAGTCGGCGACGTTGTTATTAATGGATCGGCTGACGAGAAGACGGTTGGCGAGCTGCGTAGAGCTCACAAGCAAATCGTTACAGATATTCTTAATGAGTTTAAGAAAATGAAAAAATAATTTTCTATAAGCTGATTATATCACACTCTAAAACAATGTCAAGCATATAACGGGGAGATATTTTCATGAATATTTTCCCGTTTATTATGCGGTTGTCATTTTTGTATAAATGTGATATGATATAAATGAAAGGAAGTGGGCAAATGGAGAAAGCTGTTAATGTGGCTCAGTATATTTATGAAGAGTACAAGAAAATTGCACAGAGCAATATAGACAATATGAAGCTTCAAAAGCTCTTATATTTTGCGCAGAGAGAATCCATTGCCGTCACGGGCGTTCCTATGTTCAGCGATAATCTTGAAGGATGGCGATATGGTCCCGTGTGCCATGAGGTTTGGTCTTTCTTTGCGGAACACGGCATACCGGGCGGCGATAGCCGCATATCTGACGAGGCTAAGTATATAATCAACAACGTTATTCAGGAATATGGTTCTTTGGAGTCGTGGAAGCTAAGCGAGATGTCGCATCGCGAGATATCTTGGCAAAACGCTCGCAAAGGATTAAGTGATGGTGAAAATGGCAATGTTCCGCTGAAGCTTGACGATATACGGATCGATGCCCAAAAAGTCCGCCCATACGATTATGTGTGGGATATGTACTACGATGAATTTGAGGATGCTTAAATAGATGCTTGGGTGGATATGCTCTTCTACAACCCCATATTATGATGCAAAAACTGGTCGTAATGCTTTTAAACAAAGACCGGTTTTGGTTATTGGTGAGTTAATAAGTAATGATTATACAGTTCTACCAATATCCACAGTGTCTAAGAGGGAGAATCTACACTTCTTCTATGATATAAAAGTTGAGCCCATGCTCTACCCGAGATTAAGATTAAACAAAGAGTCGTTTATCCGCGTACACAAACAAACAACGGTTCATCGAGCTGCTGTTGTTAGAAAGATTAGCAATCTAAAAACCGAATACCCAGACCTTTATTCGCTCGTTTTAGAAAGGCTGTCTGAGTACAATACAAATCTTATAAGTAATGCAAAATAAATCAATTAGACCGTCGTTATGGCAACGACGGTCTTTTTATATAATACAAAAATCTGCACACAAATAATCAAAACTGTGTGCGGATTTTATTATTTTAGAAAGGGGCGAGTCAATATTTATCTGTTAGGAAATAGGTTCATTTATGACGGAATCAATTCGTCGCGTTATAATCTTTCAATTCTGCGTATTGATACAGAGGGGCTTACTTCGGCGGAGGGTTCTGTGGAATACTCGTCGTCGTTCTTTCCTGCGCAGAATAAAAGATATATTACAGGAGTCTCCCGCGAGAGCGCTCCGCTTGAGTTCGAGGTCGAGATAATCGGCGAAGAGGGGTATTGCTCTGTACATGAGCGAGCTATAAAGAATTGGCTCTTCAACTCCCCTACCTTCAAAGAGCTCTATATAGATCCCGAGGACGACAAAGAAGCCGAGTATGTGAGCGGTACAATAAAAAGACAATATCTTGAGTGCGTATTCTGTAACCCTGAGAAAATTGAGTACGCCGAGGGTACTGTCGGTTGGCGTTGTACTTGTATGTGCTCATCCACAATGGCTATACAGGAAAAAGTGGAGGTCACAGCCACCTCTTTTAGCTCGGATATAACGCTTAATGTTGATACGGACATACAGGATTACGTCTATCCGTATCTTGTTATCACCTGCGGCAACACAAAAGCGGATGTGACTATAACGAACAAAAGCGATAACAACCGTGCTATGCAGATTAAAGATGCAACGGCAAAGGCTGTGTTGTACGCCGATTGTGCTATAGGAACGATTGTAAACGACGCCAATACCGAGTATTACAACAAGCTTGTCAATCAGCATTTCTTGAGGCTTGTTCCGGGCGAGAATATCATCTGTGTTACCGGCGGTGTGTCGTCGGTAAAGTTTACTTGGAATAATGCGAGGTGGATGACGTGATAGCAAGGTTTGACAAATTCAAACGCTTCGAGACTCCCCTGCTCACGGTGTGCAACCCCGGCAGTTATGTGACTTCAGATAATTTACTTACCAATTCGGTGTGCGCGTTACCGTATGCCAAAGATATAGATGCTACCCTCAATTTTGGCTCTCTCTCTGAGTTAGCCTTTACTCTTCCGCTTATCGACGAAAAGGTGCGTAATACCTATAGTGACCTCGAAACGGGAAGATATATATACGCCTCGGGCATTGGATATTTCATAATAGACAGTGTTGAAGACTCGTTCTCCCAAGAGGGGCGAGTAAAAGAGATATCCTGTGTGTCCGTTGAGCGTGAGCTTGAGGAGCTTGAAGCGCCGTTCTACAAGGCGGGTGTTTATCCGCTGATATCTAATGATACCAAAGACGGCGTGTTAACCCTTGCTATGACTAAATGTCCGTCGTGGTCTCTCGACCATATAGACGACAAGGTTAAAGCTCGCAGTAGATATTTTGAGATCGCAGAGTCTACGAGCATATACGAGTTCTTTATGAACGACTTGCAGGACAAGTTCGATTGTGTGTTCTGCTACGACATAATTAACCGCAAGATATCTGTATATGATAGAGCTGCCTACGCCAACCAACACCTTACAAGTATTCATCTTGCAAGGAACAATATTATTGAGGGGCTTGATATTTCGCAGGACTACGACGACCTCTACACGGCGTTAAGTGTTACCGGCGACGAGAATATGAGTATTCGCCGAGTTAACCCTATCGGTACAACCGTTATTTACGACTTCACATACCATAAACATTGGATGTCTCCTGAGTTACAGGACGCGGTTACGCGCTGGGAAGCAAAAATTGCCTCTGTGGAAGAAAGTTATGTAGCCCTCAACAGAGAGTATTACAACCAGTATCTCGCTATGAGCGAAACGCAGATGGATATAGACAAGCTGAATACTCAGATTGATATCTATTACACCTGTCGTGATTGTATTCTTTCCGGCACGATAAGTTCAAAGAAGACATCGCTGCTTAGCCAGCTCAAAAAGAGTGGCGCGGTTGGCGACGACGCGACTACGGACGCTGTGCCCGTTGCTCTTGCAACTGTTAATGCTAAAATCGCAGAATTATCTATAGCTAAGGCGCAGAAGCAGACGCTATATAATTCTCAAAAATCACAAGCAGACGCAACTAAAGCTCAGATAGATGCCATTCAGGCGGCGTGTAGCTTGTCTACGACCGCAAGAGACGTCAACGGCAAAGTCATATTTACGGACGAGCTTCTTCGTGAGTTGTCTGCATATATAAAGCAAGCCGACTACACCGACGACAATATCACTAAGACGGATATTATGTCTCAGGATGAGATATTTGACTGGTGTGTCGAACTTATGAAACGAGCCAAAACTCAGCTTTCTAAAATTTCAACACCTAACAGAAAGTTTGAAGTCACAACTCGTTCGTTTATTTTCTCACAGCAATTTGCCTCATTTACTTCGCAACTTGAGAGCGGCTGCATAGTGACCGCAGAAGTAGACGACGACCAATTTGAGCAACTGCATTTGCTCACTATAGATATAGATTTTGAGTCCAAAACCATATCTCTAACCTTTGGTAACAAATACAATCAGTATGACCCGAGGTCGTTGTTTGATGATGTGTTCGGCGATGTATCAAAGTCAAAGGCTACCTTGCAGTACGTCACAGGCATAGTCGAAGATATGTCTAAGCAGGTCAGCGATGCTTCCAAGTGGATCGACGAGGCTTTGATACTTACAAAAGACAAAGCTCTCTCGGCTAAAAATCAAGAAGTTATCATAGACGACGGCGGATATCTCGGTCGCTTGCGTAAAACACAAAAGGACGCGCAGGGTATGGATGCTCTCGACGCCGACGGCAACCCTATCTTTCTTACGGATTCACAGGGTAATCCTATATATGACGGCGAACAGCTCCGCATTGTTAACAATTGCATAGTCTTTACTGACGATGGGTGGGAGACGGCTAAAACAGCTGTCGGCAAACTGTATCTCGGGAAAGACAAAAGCGGCAATGATGTTTACAAGTACGGCGTAGCCGGAGATGTCATTATAGGTAAGATTATAGCTGGTAACAACCTCATTATAGCTGGTGGTTCTGAAGAAAACGGAGACTACAGCGTAACTATAGATGATAAAGGACTTGCGATTAACAACGGCGATATTCTTATTAAAGACCCGAACGGCAAGAAAGTGTTCGGCGTGGAAGACGGACAGATGTATTTAGACGGCAGTATTGTAGCTACTGGCAGTTTGTCTATAGACTCTATTGCGGTCGGCGACTACACAAACTATGTCAACCTCAGCGAAGAAACTGCTGATGTGTACGGATTCAAATCCGCCGCCGAGTATGCCGCTGAAGCAGCTCACAAGCCGTATATAAATGAGCGTTGGCTTACCCCTATCTCCTACCCTACCGCTTCGCCATATTTCACTTACATCAGCAAATTATATCCGTGTAAGATTGGCGACTCATTCAGAATTACAGGTAACGTGTATAGCCGAGCGTATCACAATAATTCGTTGGATGTTAAGATTGCTCTTGTTGTTACCGTGCGTAACGCCCAAGGCGTAGAGAGCAAGAAAAACATATATTCTGATAAAGTGCCGCTTTCAAACGGTGGCTATACGACGCTCAACAGCACCGTCACTATCGACACTAAAAGTCTCGGGAGCACCGCACTTACTCCGGTTAATTTCTCTATTGCTATAGCTACATTTGTCAAAGACACCTCTACTAAGACTAATGTTACTGCGGGTTGGTACGCAGTTAATAACCTTGAGGTTCGTAGAGCTTCTGCGGGTGAAATAACTGCGGGGTTGCTTAAATCAAAAGACGGCGAGACTTATATTAACCTTGATACCGGTGACGCGCAGCTCACGGGTACGGTTAGAGTTAAGGGCGCTAACTACGACGTGTGGCTGAAGAGTGAAACGGCAGATGGAGAAACAGAGGTTGGTCTTTATTTAACCAAGACAGATGGTTCAGATACTAATGGCAGAGTTGTCCTTTATGAAGATACCTCCGGAGATACTTGCGTAGCTATAGCCGGGGAAACAATAGTAATCGGCGCAACAAGCAGCGATAGCAATTATGCGAATAACTTGTCGTTGCAGAGCACGGGTTATTTAAGTATGTCTGCAATTAACGATATTCAAATTCTTAGCAATGGCTTCGCGGCAACCACCAACGGTAAAACCACCATGAAGGGTGGCAATATCAAGATACACGGTGGAACGGGATTTAATCTAACTGTTCCCTCTTACTATTCAGATGAACCCACAAGTGTGCGTCTAACAAATTACATCAGGAAAGCGGTTGGACCCTTAAGTGATGGGTGGGAGATTCAGCCATATATCACCACCGGAAGCTTAGCGGCGACATATGGTATTACTATCGGCGGCATTAATTACACCGGAGATTACACCGAACTTTGGACGAGTTCCGGGGCGTTTATGAGCAAGACACAAACAGCCTCTTGGGAAAATAAGAATGTCTCAGATATGCCTAATGGGATTGTTCTTGTGTGGAGCGCATATACCGACAACGGTGCAGAAGATTATTGTTGGAATTACACTTTTGTCCCAAAGGAACATGTTGCTAATCGAAACGGTGGTGGCGTATCAGCGTTTCTTGCTGGAAGCGCATCTTTTACATATGCAGCATTTAAGTATGTAAAGGTTTATGATAATAAGGTTGAAGGAAGCGACCTAAATACTACTGATGCTACTATCGGTGGCATACAATCTAAACCCAAAAAGTTCGTCCTCCGCAAGATTATCGGTATCTAATCAATATGAATAAAAGGAGTTTATATAAATGACAATAGAAAACGCCCACAGAGCCCGTGCGGCTCTTAATAAAATAAGTCATAGTGCTATGCCCGCCAAAACGGCATACAAAATCTCAAAGCTGTCTAACTTCCTGAAGGACGACGCGAATTTTTACACAGAGCGTCTCTCTCAGATAATTGAACAGTACGGAGAAAAAGACGAAAATGGCGAACCCGTCATAAGTGGTAACGGCTACAAAATCCAAGAAGATAAGACGGATGAGTGTGCCGCTGCTATTAAAGAGCTTAGTGGGATAGAGGCTACTACGCCCGGCACAAAGATTTATTTGTCGGAGCTTGATAACGTTGAGCTCTCCCCCGACGACATAGCCGCGATCTATGACTTTATTGAAGAGGATTGATGCTATTTGCGTGAAATCTACATTAACGCCGAATATCTCAACACGCAAGAAGTGGTGTGGGGGTACGATGGCGAAAACAATAGTGCAGACCTAAAAATAAAACTCCCCGATTTTATGGTCGGGGAGAAGTTCAATTACACGGTTCATTTTAAAGACGCCTTCAACAAAGAGTCATCTGTTGGTGCGACGGCAACCGACGGCGTGTGTTCTGTGTTGCTTACAAAAAGTTTAGCTGTTGGCGGGCGGCTAAAAATACAGGTCGTCGGAGTTAGCCCTAAGACGGCGACGACGGGTGTGTATAAAGTAAAAGCCCCTAAGTCAGCAGAGAAAATCAGACTTGTGATAGGCTCGCAAACTATCACTTTGGCGAAAAATGACTCAAGGGTTCTATCTGTTGATGAGTTTGAAAATTATGATATATGGACACTCAAATTCAAGATTAATGACGGAGCATATGCCGTAGAAGCTAAGTACGGGGTGGAGTGGGTTGCAACTGATAGCGTTCTACTCGTTGCAAATGAACAAGTAGTCAAGACGCCCGTCTTGATTTTAATAATTAAAAGTAAGGATGGTGACTTAATCTGAGAGAAGTATATATAGATTTACAGCGTCCTGTTAAAGTAAACATAGGATATATTGGCGAGCATAAAGCCACCAAGCTTATAATCGCTTTATCGCCCGACCTCAAAGACGCAACCTCTTACAAGATAGAGTTTAGTACCTGCGGAAAGGTAATCGCGTCAAACACAGTAACTGCAAGTAACGGCGTAATTAACTATGCCATTCCGCAGGACATCACGCTAATGCCTATAATAGAGTCCGTTATGGGTATTCAGGTTATAGGAAACAACGGAGAAAACATTATTAAATCCCCGATAGTAGAGGCTTATATTGGAAGTAGCTTGCTGGATTCTACTGAAGTAGCTTCTAATACCCCCACAGATATCTCGACAAAAGTTGAACAACTGATGGCGGCTAAACACAGCCACGGCAATAAGGCTGTCTTGGATAAGTTTGCTGAGTCAAAAGACGGCAAGCCGACCTTTGACGGCAAGAATATAGGCGGCGGAGGTTCAACAGAGTCAGAACTTTTTATTGTTAATGCGCAGGCACAAAGCGGAGCAGACGGATATACAATTACTTCCCACAATAAGACCTACGAGCAAATAGATGCAGCTTATAAGGCGGGCAAGCAAGTTTTGATTGCTTTCACGATTACGAACGAGAATAATACGTTTTTAATTCCTCTCGTGAACGCCACAGAAACCGATTATGAGTTCTTAGTTTTTGCCAATGCAGTCTTTAATGTATATGTCGATAACACAGATACGTGGGATAGCTATGTGGAACCACTTGAAGCAGACAGTATTAAAGCCAAGATATCTGCCGACAGTTCTGCACAATCATCAAGTTTGCAGACAATTCTTAACAATACGGTTTATCCTGCGGTTGAGAAAGCCCATGAACATAGCAATAAGTCTGTACTTGATGGTCTTTCTGATTCTAATGGTATTCTTAAATATAACGACAAATCAATAGTCCCTCAAAAAATCTCTGAAGGTTCAAACATAACCCTCGCTGATAATACCGAATACCGCCTCACTAATGTCACGACCTTAAAGTTAAGCTATCCGGTAGGTGATTTCGAGTGCTGGATGCGCCTGACCTTCGCTGCGAGCGGGACAATCACCGTCACACTTCCCACTGACACCAAATATATCGGCACAGCTCCCGATTTCAAAAACGGCGAGACATGGGAACTCAGCTTCAAGGACAAGGTTCTCGCGGCGCAGAAAGTCGGTGAGGGCACTTGAACAGGCGCAGATTTATATGGCAAAGGGCACAAGCGCAGAGCGGATTGCCTGACGGTTACACGGCATTAGAATATATCCAGTCGTCGGGCACTCAGTACATCGACACCGGGCGCAAGCTGACGCAGGAATCTGATATCACCATAGATTTCAAAATAGTCGGTGAAATTATCAGGAACGCAGGCATATTCGGTTCGCGCACAAGTGCGTTGAAAAACAATCTTGCATTGTTTCAAAGCGTAAGTCCGAACGTTTTCGCGGGCGATTTCTCCGAATATCAAAAGCACCGTTTTACGACGGCTTCATCATTGGAACGAATGAAAATCCAAATGAACAAAAACGGCGCGTGGGCTAATGATATTTTAAAAAAATCTTGGAGCGATATCGCCGACTTTGAGACTCCGACGAACGGACTGATATTTGACGTCGGAACCAACAACTGGACGAACAATAAGGCTGTTATGCGGTTATATAGCTACACCAACGGCGATGCACAGCAGCTTGTCCCGTGTCTCGATGCAAACGGTGTGCCGTGCCTTTATGACCTTATAAGCAAAACGACGCTCTATAATCAGGGCACAGGCTCTTTTACTTGGGGGTGATTAAATGATGTACGGAAAACTTATAGACGGCGAGCTCAGAGGAGCGCCGCGACCGATAAAAACGGCGGACGGCGACGTGTTTACTACTGACCCCAATTTGCTTTTGCAGTATGGATATAAGTTGATAATTTTAACGGAATATCCGTCTGACGGAAAGAGCTATGTCGATTCATGGGCGGAGACTGAAACAGAAATAACGCAGGTGTGGACGGAGCAGCCGCAGAATGACGATGACCCGATATCTGACTCCGAGGCACTTGAAATAATCACAGGAGGTGACAGCGCATGACACGCTCAGAGGCAAAGGCTTATCGCGACAAAATCAACGGCGTGTTGACAAAGGTCACGAGCGACGCGGAGGCACTTGAATACGCAGAGCTTTATCCGCTTTGGAGTGGCTATGTCGATTACGCAGTCGGCAGTATAGTCCGCAGACCGAGCGGTCTGTATCGGTGCTATAACGCTATATCGGCAAACCCGACATGGCAGCCTGAAAACACCGCCGCGCACTGGGAGCCTATCACGGTCGGCGAGGACGGCACGATTGATAATCCTATTACAGCGGCGGCTGGCATGAGGTATTTCAAGGACAAGTATTATCTCGACGGCGGCAAAACATACAAGTGCATACGCGACGACAGCAACGGTCAAGGTACTATACTGCACTATGTACCGTCGCAGCTCGTCGGAATATATTTTGAGGAATTGAGCTAATGCGAGAAGTAATAATTGATTTATGGAGAAGCTCTCGCTTTAATATGGGTTATATCGGAGAAAATGAGGCGACTAAGCTTATTTTTCAACTCACACCAGATTTACAAGGCGCGGACTTTTATTCTATAGATTTTCTTGTGGGCGACACTGTAAAAAGTGTTAGCGGTATTAAAGTAGATGACGAGTTTTTATCATATATCGTTCCTTCTATTTTGACAAAGAAAGACGGCGAGATAGCCATACAGGTTTTAGCGGGGAGCGATAAATTTATTGTTAAATCACCTATTGTCTACGGGAAGATATTCGCGCCTAAAGATAAATAATTTTGAGATGGCATAGAAAGAGAGGATTAAATATGAACATAGCTATGTCTATCGGACACGGTAAAAATGAAAGGGGCGGCTACGACAGCGGAGCGTGTAGTGGCGGTTTTCAAGAATTTAAGATAGGTCGAGAAATCGGTAAGTACGCGGCGGCAGCTCTTCGTGAGTACGGCTGTAATGTAACGCTGATAAATTACGACGCAGATAAGAGTCTTTATAGTCGTATCAAGACTATAAATGCTGGCAAGTATGACCTTGCTATGGAGATACATCTTAACGCCGCACACGGCACGGGCTCTGAGGTTTACTATAAAGTAGGCAACAACGCCGGCAAGACAATAGCCGGTGCGATTAGTAAGAGTATTGCTACAAAGTTCGGCATCCCAAATCGTGGCGCAAAAGTTAAGGTACAAAATAACACAAACTACTTTGGTTTCGTTAGAGAGGTCAAATGTCAGAGCCTCCTCGTCGAGACCGTTTTTATTGATACAACCTCTGATCGTAAACACGTTGAGAACGCATCTGGGCAGAAACAGTGCGGTATTGCAATAGCCGACGCGGTTGCTTCTGTATATAAACTTAAGAAGACAACAGCGAGTGCGCCAGCTGTTACGCCGACAACGCCATCCACCCCTACCCAGCCCGCTTCTGCCATAAAGGCGGGAGATATCGTTAAGATTACGGGCAAGAAGTATGCCACAGGACAGAGTATTCCTATATGGGTTAAGCTCCGTAAACACACAGTTAAGTCTGTGAGTGGAAACAAAGTTTTGCTTAAGGAGATTAACTCATGGGTGTACGCGGTAGACCTTTCGTTGGTTAAGAGTGCGTCAAAAAAAATAGGCGTAGGCTCCACAGTAACAATTAAGACTGGGGCAGTTTACGGCGGACTCTCTAATACGAGAGGTAAGGCTGTGCCTAAAGCTCAGCTCGCGCCCACAAAACACAAGGTCTCAAAAATTCAAATAAACAGTGGCGTGAAGGAGGCTCTGCTTTCGGATATCATGTCATGGGTTGCCGTTAAATATCTTAAGGAGGTATCGTAATGGCAATCAGTATGGACGCCTTAGAGACAGAGATAAAGAACCTCAAAAGGCGCGTCGAGGTGCTTGAAAAAGAGTACACCACTCTTGATAAAGAGGTTGACGATATAGATAAAACTCAGAGCGTTGTTACTTCTAAGCTTAACACGGTTATTGAAACCCTCGGAAAGCTTCAGCAAGCAATAGACGATTTAAAAGACCGCCCCAGCAAGCGTTGGGAGACCATTGTGTCTGCTCTTATCGGTGCTGCTGTGACAGCCTTTATCGCATTTATATTCGGGAGGTAAGATTATGCAGAAATTCAAAGACATTATTGAGAATCTTAGTAATGTGTCGGTTGGTACTTGGGTTCGCCTTATTCTTATGGTAGGCTCTCTTGTCAACCTCACACTCGGCGCATTTGGCGTTGCGGGCATCAGTTTTGATGAGAATCAGCTGTACGCAATAGTCAGTGTCGTGCTCGCCATCGTAACTGGCGTCGTCAGCTACTGGAAGAATAACAGTTTCACTGCGGCAGCTCAGGCGGCGGACGAGTTTCTTCATGCTCAGGGCAATGCTAAAGAACAGAGTGAAGTAAAACCTAACGAAGACGCAAACGAGAACGAAGAAGGCTAAGTAAAAAAAAGCGGGTAGGGAGAAATCCCTACCCGCTTTTTTTTACCTAAATTATCTCATAAAATAAGGCTTTAGTTCTTCGTCTAACTTTTGAGGGGTTATACCAGCAATCTTAGCAATGTGAGTCTTCGACCCAATCTCTCTTGTGCGGAAGTCGCCCTCTTCAGTGTTAAGCCACTTATAGGCTTCTTCCAAGCTGTCAAACTCGGCTAATCGGTGATGCCATTCACCGAAATCAAACTTACTTGAAACACCATAAATTTTGCCGGTCTTTTCAAAATACTTCTCTAAAGTCATAAAGCTCCTCCTTACCGTTTGTTTTATCCACAAGCTAATTATAACTTATAGAAATATATTGTCAATACCTTTTATAGGACAAGAGCGGTTTTGCTTAAGCAAAACCGCTCTTAAATAGGTGTATAGGAACCGAGAGGTTCTCAACTGGAATTATACCACATCAATAAAGGAAGTCAACCGTTATTCTTTATTTTGCGATAAAATCATCAAAATTTATTACGTCGTTAAATTCCTGCTTACTCTTCTCTTTTTCTTTGTCCATCGCTTTAGTAGATGCTTTATAAGCTATTTTATTTGTAATCCGAGAAACATAATTAAGTTTAGATATAGCCCCGTCAATAGCTGCTAAAGTACCCAAAATGAGCGAAAACACGACAAACCCGTTACAAACGTTGCCACCGCTATTGATAACGTCCGCGACGATAGATACAACAATAAAAGCCACCAAAAGAGTATAGAACAAGATTTTACATACTATGCGTGTGCGCTTCTCGACCTTTTTACCGTGCGCTTTAACGCTTCTAATTATACAATCTCTTGTACGATCTTCAAACTTTTTCTTCTCCTCGGATATCTTCATACATTCTTCAGATTTTTTTTGATAATCTTTTGAGACTCTTTGATGATCCTTTAACATAAGTTCTTCTCTAACCCGATACTCCTCTATCTCTGCATCTTTTTTCCCTCCTAACATCACCAACAAGGCGATCTTTAAGCTCCGCCTTAATTTCATATATAGCGTTTTCGTCAACACGCTCCGGATTACCCCGCGCCGTTTCGGCGAGTTTACGGCGACTAAAGTGATCGGTTTTTATAATAGCGGCTTCTTCTTCGGTAATGCCGCCATCAGCCCGCATTTTATCGACCGTCTCCCGAAACGCCTTAAGTATTTCTTCGGTTGGTTCTAATGCGGCAAAAGCATATTCTATCAGTTTATTTCTTGGGTAGTCCTTATGGGAGGCATAGCACTTTAGCCAGACAATAGATGACAGTTCTATATCCGTATTTATTGGCATAACGCTGTCGCCTCTAACAATGTTAGATTTAATCAAATATTCATTAGAGCGTTTAACAAGCCTAATATTAGAAGTGACAAAAATAAACCCGCACCCCTCAATACAATCGGAACTACAGCCATCTCTCATCAACAATATAGAGGCAATACTCTTAATATCTCTGTCAAGAGCATCCTCTTTTGCGTAACTAATTTTCTCACCTATATAACTCTTAAAATCAATATAATCCAACGGATATTTGTCGGTATTTTTCGTACAATCTGGCGCTTCGACAATATTAATACCAATAGATTTAATCTTGTTTTCTAATAAGCTTTTCTGTCTTTCAACATCAGATACTGTATATTCCTTCTCGTCCCAGCCTTCTAATGTATGAAATGTATCATTTTTTGATGAGTTGTGGTATTTAAGAGAATTTCTATACGCTTCTATAATGGAAATAATCTCCCAATATGTGTGCCTAAAGCAATATAGTTCTGCGCCTTTTTCTCGCAACATGGTTAATAATTCTGTGGCAGCGACAGTTTCTGTTTTGGATGTCATGCCAAGAGCGTTTATAATCACCCCGGTGTCTACATAACACTTAAGTTCTTTAAACTTCGACTCAGTGACATCCGTATTCTGCGGCTGTAACGATATAGCCGTCGAAACAAAAAAACCTTTTACCATACTGACAATATAATGGAACACTAAGGAATCTTGCTCATATTCGTTTACAACAAATTGAGCTATACAGTACACAAGCTCATCATCTTTACTTTTTAGTAAGTCCAAAGCAGTTATATTACTAATAACATACATACCATTTATCGCAAAGAAATCGATTAGAGCATTTAGTGCTTTTTCTCGATCAAATTTAGCGGACAAACGTGCGTTTAAGTAATCAGTTAAAACTGAAGCCACCTTTTCCGCTCGCTCTTTATACCTAACTCTCTCGTCCTCAAATTTATCTATCTTTGAATCGAGCGATTCCATCAACCGATATTGCTTGTTTTCGCGTTTAAGAATTTTTGGAGAGAGTCTGTTGAGTATTAAAGTTATGGCGTTTATAGGAATTTCTTCATACCCAAATTCAGTTTTAAGATAGTTCTGCAAATCCTGTATTTGCAGAAGCTCCCCAACATTTGTCGTTTTGGCTATAGAATATTCTACAAAAGGAGACAGCAAATCAAATGTGTCCTTACGCTCCTTTTCCCAAAACGCACTCAACATAGCAGTGCTTACTAATACGTTGTTGTTCATATAATCCCACCTCAGTCTATGGTAGATTATATCATCATCTTTCTTATTTTTCAACATAATTCGCCTCCTTTTTATAAAAACGCAATCAATAATTTTTGTTGACAGAATATCTTTATTATATTCGTCCTCGCAGTTTCTTTATGCCAGCCTCAACAAATCTAAAATTACCGTCCGAGATTTGCCATAAATTCTGTGCCCCATCTGGTCGCTTGTCCCTCATACCATGCGTCGTCGTAAGCGGGTAAAGAGCTATATCTATACCCTTTTATCCGCACAAGGTATTCTCTATGCCAATATCGTATCATCGAGGGAATACATACGAGAACCGGCATAAAGAAACCGTAGAGCGTGTTCTGAATTGCGTGACCGTGTTCGTGGTATGTAATCTCGCTCTCTGACTGGTTGTCTGTAATTATCGTTAGTCCAAGCGACACACCACCCCAGCCGTTGCCAATCCTAAACCTTATACAATAGCCACACAGCTCCGGCTTCCTGAAGAGCAACAGCATAACTGCGGCGGCGACTACACCGACAAGCGTCATAGGCAAGCCCCAAGTGAACGACAAGGCATAAAACAAAAGCTTGTTATTCTTCATTACTTCACTCCCGTAGAACCGAACCCACCTCTGGACTGGTCGTCGAGATGGTCTACTTCGTCGAGACGCACTTTAGGCATAGACTTCACTATGCGAAACTGGCATATTCTGTCACCCTTTTCAATTTTTGTATCTTCAAGAGCTATCGCAGGGAACATCCACACATCGTTGTCACCGCTGTAGCTGTTATCTATAATTCCCATGCTGTTAGCCTGTATGACCTTGAAGTTCTTGTATGTGCTGCTTCTCGGTACAACATGAGCCTCGTAACCGTCGGGAAGCTTCATAGATACGCCGAGGGATATAATCTTAAACTCTCCCCTCTTAAGTTCTACAGTTTCAGCAGCTCTGAGATCTATCCAGTCACCCTGTGATATTTTCTGAAGACGCTCCATATTCGCGTCATGATACTTTATTTTAATCTTCTTCATTATTTTTCTCCTTATTCTTCTTATCCAGTCTATAATCCTCAAGAAAGTAAGCTACCGCCTCAAGCTCGTCGTCTGTAAGAGACTCCATAAAAATATTGTCTCGTCTCGGATAACCACATTGTATAAGGAAAGTATTATCGTTTTTTGCCGGCTGAACATTTGAGCCTTTATTAGGCGGTTGAGTAGATATAAACTTTGTAGGTTGATACCCTTTCTGGGTCTTTAATTCAAACTTAATTATAAGTCTATCTTCCATATTACCTCCTTAACTTATCTTCTTCGCATACTGGTTGTTGCTTACCAACATTACCCCAAGAACATCGTCTCTGTGGGGCTCTTGGTTTGGGACAAACCGTCCGAACTTTACGATAATGTTTTTGTATCGTCTGAACTCGTTTAGTTTAGGTTCAATTTCATCGGGCGTATACCCCGTGTAAATTATGATGGGGTCGTCTGTGCGCTGACGAAAATAATCAATAACTTCAAGAACCTCTTCTATTTGAAGCATGGGTTCCAATCCGCCAAACACAATTGCTCTCGTCACAGTGCTCGACTGATAAAGCTCAAACAGTCTATACGGAGCAACCTCAATAGTGGGAGAAGTTGCGAGGGAAGAGTTTTGACACAGCTTCTCCCCGCAATCTCTCTCGCATTTCCAGTCGCAACCGTTAGCACCTATAAGCATTGCAGGATATTTATAATCCCCAAACGCCTCTACTTCGATTGCTTTTACTCGCATTAAAGTTCTCCTATATTGTTAAGGTCGAACCAGTCGCGCATAGCGAACTCTTTCTTACGAGCCTCAGAATAGGTCTTAGTAGGCGTAAGGAAGCCAACTATACGCTGATATGTCGTCTCAACGGGGTGTCCACACTCGGGACAAGTATCTCCAAAGAATCCATGATTGTTGTCACAAGCCGATATGCGAAGATTAAAAGCAAAGTAGTTAACACCCGCGTCCGCAACATAATTCATCATATACCAAGCTTCATCGAAACTGTTGAATGGAGAACTGATGTTAATATGGACTATACTGCCGCCTGAACAAGCCTTGTCAAGGATAGCACTCACTCTAACCTTTTCAGCTATGGTTGTCTTTATGCCGAGCGGAATCCACTGGTTGCCGTACAGAGGAAGGTCGTATTTCTCATCGGGAAAGAATAGCTTGTCTTTTTCCATAAGAACAGCCGCAGCTCTCTCTCCGGGAACCTGTTCGATGTTCATCATGTAATCCTTGTCCTTGACGAACTCGTCTTTAATCTCGGTAATTGTCGCGAGTATCTTCTTGGCAAACTCTACGCCCTCGTCTTTATAATATGTATTGCCGAACTCGTCGCGATAGGTGTAGCCAAACTTCTGCAACGCTTCATACACACCGATAATACCAACGGTGTTGTACTGCGACTTCATGTTAATAATACCGAGCGCGTAGTTGGGAAGCAGCCCTTTTTCTGTGTTTCGTTTCATAATATCTCTAATAACATCAAGAGTTTTTGCACAGGTAATTACTCGACCCTTAAGAGCTTCAAGATACTCTTCCTCTGATGTTGTCTCGTAGGCAAGACGGGCAAGGTTTATTGTATTTACCTTAATAGATCCAACCTCAAGCGCCGACCCGCCGATGCTGTTGAAGTAGCCAAGCTCCTTTATGTTGCTCTTAAGACGACAGCAGTTACTCAAGCTTGTAACATCCTCTGATACGAAAATGTTACTATCCGCCCACTTCATGTTATGACGGCAACACCACTTTGCAAAATCCTCATCTACGAACTTGCCGTTCTGTCTAAGAAGAGCAAACGAAACGACCGGAAACGTCATAAGGTTCTCTCTTCTTGTATCTGAAAGCACTTTCATAAACGCCTTCTGATATTCTTTAATCTCGTCGATATAATCTATAATGAATGTGCCGTCGGGAAACTCTTTACCGCCGAAGAGCGCTTCGAGGTATGGCTTGTCAAATATCGAAAAGTTGGTAAAAGCCGACTGGATTCCGCCCCTCAGATAGGGCTGATTAAGTCGATATATTATCTCCTGAAAAGACTGGTCTCTGTAATATTCAGGAGACTTTACAAAGTAACCCTCGTTGCAATCTTTCTTCCAGAAGTAATACGAATAGATGAGAAAACTCGGAAGCCCAACCGCGCCTGAAGACCTATTGCACGTCCATGACACAAATTCGCTGACAAAATCAGTATATGTATTGAGGTGCTGAGGCGGAGCCGCATTAAAGTTATCTATGAAATAGAGTCCGCGCTTCACTAATTCGTCTATATCATAAGCGAAGCAATACGGAACCCAAGACGAGCTATGAGCGTCGTGCAGATAAAAGTGTCCATCCCACTCGCCCTTCAGCCACTCAGTGGCATCCTCGTGCCCATACTTCTTAGTCAGCTCATGAAATATCTTGTTGAACGCCAAAAGTTTTGAATGGGGCTTCGACATTTCGTTTATGAGTGAAACAATATCCTTGTGTGCAACATTCGCGTTGCCATCTATACTCGCGTCTGCTATGGTTTGCTTATCAACAAAATTGTCGATGAAATCGGTATAGTTGAGCTGTTTATCTCCAAACCCATTGAGCTCGTTCAGCCTCTCTGGGTAAGCATTTTGCAGACGATTATATTCAATTACAAAACTTCTATCGAGACTATCTATATTGAACTTCATATATCACACCACCTCGTTAACCCATTTAATTGCTTCGACGAAAGTCATTGTCTTTCCGTCAACCTCAAGCATAGGAGCCGACATAAAACCCTTGTCTCTCATAACATCCACATCGGTAATTTCTTCGTAGTCCACTCCCTTCGATTTCAGTTTGGTCGTCAGCACATTGCATTTAGGGCAATGCGTCGTATAAAGTATTACTTTCATGTTTTGTAAACCTCCGTATATATAAGTTAAGCCTCGTATGCTACTCGTCCGCAGCACGGGCATTTTGACATTGTATAAGGTGCATACACAACAACTTTGTGCGCCCCATCGTATGACTCACGAACAATCTCCTCTCCCGTCAGAACATAGCTATTTATGTCTGCTTCGAAAACGCACCCGCAGGTTGAACACTTAAACTCAAGTGTTTTGCTTGCTCCATTTCTAAGAATATTAATCATCCTATCAGTCCTCCTCGTAAGGCTCAGGAAGTATCTGCCACGCCACCACAAAGGTGAGCACACCGCCAACACTTCCACCCTCAACTGCGTCTATAGGTTCGTCCACGCCGTCAATCTCCCAAGTCATCGAGTCGGCGTCGTACCACGCTGTAACGGTCGCTCTCTCGTTGCGGGGTCCCGAGTGTATACAATTGATTGAATAGAAAAACTCCTCAATCGTCACGATAAATTTACCACTGTATTCGGGCAGGTCGCCGACAGTTTTTATTGAGTGCCAGTTTGCACCGGGTACTCCCTTACAGTCTGCGGGACACGTATGTATCTGTGGCTCGTCACCCTTATGGTCGCTATGAGCCTCATTTTTGGCAGTTATTTCTATCGCCTCATCTATTGCTGTAATCCAGTCAAATATCTCGTCAATGATTCTCTTCATTTTTTAAAGCTCCTCTCCATTTCCAATCGTTATATCCGTTCTCTCTGCAACAGTCACAGTATTCTTTGTCTAACCACTCATCGTAAGCGCAGTAAGCATGAGCGAATCCACTACTTCGGCGAAGTGCGTTAAGGTCACTTGTCACCTCTGCGAGCAGCTTGTTTAGTCTTAAGTTCTCCTCACGGAGTTGTTTGTTATCTTCTAATTTTTCTTGACTGAACTCCGCATATCCCTTCCAAAAATCAGCATTGCTCTTAGCGGCTTCGAGGTCGGTGCGTAGAGAATTTAGCTCCTGTTTTAGCTCTTTCTTTCTCATACAACCATCTCACAGTCAGTGTCCTTCGAGACTTCTGTGTCAGGTCGAATTATCTTCTCGGTCTCACCACCACACGCCGCATACCCCGCCGCGTCTATCCAGTTATCAGCCTTGCCTCTACCGGTCGCCACCCTTGCCATTTTAAAAAGCACCATCATGGCGGCGACATCTTTACAGGTCAGCAAAACCTTTTCGTCCGGGAACGCCGCATCGAGATAGCTCGTCCACAAATTTGCTATCGCAGTAAAGCTGTTCTCAGGCGAGCTGTATTCCGCCTCCCTGCTCCTGCAAACGCAGTCTTTTGCGCCATTTAAAATATCTTCTCTGTTAAAGTAATAACCCATTTATCTTCTCCTTTTAGTCTCTCTCACAGCAATTCACGTCGCCGCCACACTTACACGACGGCTCACCCTTTTGACCGATGCACACTTTTGCTCCGTGTTCAGCCTTATAATATCTACACTTCTCTTTCTTTATAGGTCTATTCCAACAAGTTGAGCAAGAAACACCAACGCACCCACGGTCGCCGAGTGGAGTATGGTCGTTGCCGTAAAGGTATCTCACGCAGTCAGAGGGATAGCCATCATTGTTAAATATCGCGTTCGGGAACTTCTTGAGGAAGTCGCTCATGTATGTCTCTACCGGGTGTTCTACGCTCCACTTTTCAACTATCTCGACAGCCTCTTCGGGACGCTGGGATTCAACGGTTTCACAGCCAAGGGGTTTACCCATAGCGAGCGGACACATGGAGCAACCAGATGACTTTCCGCACACTCGCTCTTTTGTCTTAAGGTAATCTACTGCGTCCATATTAGTCCTCCTCGTCCTCGCCCGCATTATGAACAAGACTATTGCTTGCATTATCTCCGCACATCATATAAAGAGGACAGAGTTCCTCATAATATGGAAGTTCATTAACAACGAATTTCATTTAATTCTCCTTTCTCTGGTCATATTCAGAAGGACCAAAAAGAATCTTTTCTACATTAGCGTTTCTTCCTGAAAAATACGACTGATCGGTGATATCCTCATCAGTAGCAGTATTCAAGCAAAGAGCTGTTCGATATTTTTCTACATCGCTAAAAAGTATACTCGCAACACGAACGAAGCGGAACCCAAATATACGAACACAATCATCTGGTATAATTATCGGCATATTATCAGGGAGATCTGATATAACCCTCTTCAGTTCAGCAATTGTCATGTTCGTCATTTACTTTCTCCTTTACTGATGATTTGAAAAGTAGTTTCTGATAACACTCTTTACAAATATCAACATTAATCCATTCCTTTTTTGGAAATACGATTCCCATATCAATAAATGCAAGTTTCTATCTCTTTTTTAACCTTAAAATGGTTATCAGCAGGTCTTATTCCACAAATATCACATATGGCTTTCAGCATTTTTCTTCTTTCCTTATTTAACTTCTTTCTTCATAAGTTCTTCTCTGTAACCCCATAACAAATTGCGAATTTCCTGAATTTCTGAGCTAATTAGCTTATGCTCTTTTTGGCGCAAAATATCATGAAGTCTATCACAATCATTCACAATTTTGCAAATTTCAGATACTTTCATCATTTTTCTCCTTTCCAGTAATCAGCTCCGAATAAGGCAGCCCCTCAATCCAGTCGCAGAAGGTATGCCACTCATTTAACTTATGATTGCGACGAGACTTATACATGTTCGCCAGAACTTCGTAGTTCAACATTACGGTGCGACGCTGGTTATAGCTTTCCGGGAGTAGTTGCAAAATCGAATACCAGATCTGTTTTTGCCCCAATTCGTTTTCACAAGTGAAGTAGGAGTCTCGCAGCTCGTTCAGCGTATCTACCAACGGTCTCGCGACTTCCTCAAACACATTCACCGCTTCTGCATACTTGTATTTGTCGTTAATAATGTCGTTTATACAGGTATGCGAAACGCCAAATTTCTTTCCGAGTTCCCGTTTGCTCAACGCTCCCGAATCCCAAACGCGCTTAATTACCTCGCGTTGTTCGGCTGTAAACTTTCCCTGATATGTTTTGGTGGCTTTCGGCTGCAAGCCGTTCTGCACAGCGTGTTTCTGGTTTTCGGATCTTGTAGCCCATTCGAGATTACTTGCAACATTATTCATTTTATTCCCGTCTATATGGTTGACTTCCGGTTTATTCTCTGGGTTTGAGATAAACGCCTCTGCAACAAGACGATGAACCGGACGTTGCTTTCCGTGTAAGCTTACAAAAATATAATTGTCGTTATGGACACTTCCAGAAAGAACCCTTGAGCCGTGCCTTACTCGCCCCTGATTACTTACATCATAATTATAATCAATTCTTCTCCAAATCTCCGCTTCAACATCGACTTCTGGACGAAACTGCTTAATTTCGTTTTTATATCCCGGCAGCTTGTCAAAGCTGAAATCGGACATTTCAAACGGTTTATAAAGTAGTTTGTGCATTTTGGAGCATGAGTTTGCGACCGTTCCAACCTTGTATGTGTCATATTCAGACCACCAATACAGCGGAGCTGTTATATCCACATACACCGTAATCATTCTCATAAACTTACGATGGTCAGTACCGGCATTACGGAGACGAGTCATGAGATCTAAATCTTTAGACCCCACGACATAAATTGTCGGAAAAAGATTACTCGCACGAGGCGAAACCCAGCCACTGTCACTCTTATCCCAAGAGTTCATTGGCGACCTCATACCTCTAATGGATGCTTCAAATCCATACACATCAACATTTTCAATTTTTATCATTCGCTATCCCCCTTAAAAAAGCCAGCTATATCAAACCACTTGTCTGAGATGATGTTTCCGATTTTTGTCACCGAAGAACCCATCCCATTATCTTCATATCGAACATATTTGCCCGGAAGATCTTCCCATTTATCTACGCCGACTACCCTTAATACTTCAGAAATAGACTCCATAGACTTGGCGCTAAAGACCCTCTTTTTAGTCTCTCGATCATAACCATCCAACGCATATCCGCCGACGCCCCAAACACAACATCTGGACTCCATATATATTGTCCATATCAGTATCCCGTGGTCTTCTCGCCACAGCATCGTGCCGGTTATTATTGCATTTTCAATTCTGCCCACTTAACCTCTCCTCTCTATTCGTCCGAACCCTCGACAATATCAAGCCCGTCCAGCACACACTCTGCACACAGTTCGTCGCCGTCCACATAATAAAGTGTCTCCTCTTCACCGCACTTGTCGCAGAAGTATCGAGTAACACGCCTATGTGGACACGAGTCACCGATACACCCAAGTTCAGGCGGACATCCGACGCACTCATTAAACTCTTTTTTCACTTAAACATCTCCTTAATAAACTGCTCGGAGTCACCGTCCTCTAAATAAAATCCATCAGAGTGCATTGCTCTTTGGATGTTGCATATCAGCTGAAAGAACCTCCAATCGGGAACCCTCTTCCACGCCCGACCAAGCGTTTCAAGAAAGCCGTCTATTCTGTCGGGATTCCTTCCGTTACCCATATCTCTCGTCGTTATGTATGCCGCCGCGCACGACGGGCAAATCTGCCGACCTTCGGGGACTATTTCTCCGCAACATACACATCTATCTGCATTAGCCATTGTTATTCCCTCCGTCCTCACTTTCGCTTTTGATAACGCTGTCGATCGTTTCGGCTATGTCAAGCAGTGCTCCTGATATTTCCTTGTTTTCAATGCAAAAGGACAAACCTTCAATCTGACCTGTTATCCTTTCGAATCTTATTCTGTTCTCTGCTTTCATTCTGTGTCACCGTCTTTCAATTCTCCGTAACTGCAATAATCATCAGGGTTAGGAGTTTCATAATTACCCCAATCCAAAGCTTGTCCGCAATGTGGACAATAAGCAAAAGGATACATCTCCTTGTGCTCTGTTTTACAGCTCGGGCATTCACAGTCGTATATCATATACCCATGCCAATCTATCGCATGATTTTCAACTTTCTTTGGTATTGCTTTCGCTTCGAGTTCAGTCACTTTTGCTCTCAGAGCGCAAATTTCATTACTAAATCGATAATTTTTATCTTTGAGCATAATTATCATTTCTTGCTCTTCGGCTCGTTCGTGGCGCTTCTTTTTTACCCAAACTATCAGTTCATGTACCTCTGTAACCACACATAGCACCAAATTTGCCGAGAAAACCGCAACACCCAATATTTCAAAGACATCAACATTACTCATCGTTGTCACCTCACATCTTTCTATAAGCGTTAAGATACCAATATCCTTTCGGGTTCTTGTAGCAGTTGTCGGCATACACGATATCACCCTTCGCTACCTGATTCTCGGCATATATTCTCGCCGGTATCGTCAACGACGACTGCTTACCTGTACCCAGACTCTGCGTATTCACTTTATACCCCCACGGCACACCGTTCTGTCCACGCATAGGGAATACTTCTGTTATTAGAAGTTTACGACGGTCTTCGGGCAGTCCGGTCTGAATACCAACATAGCCAAGATACTCGATACTATTCTGTATTTTGACTTTAAGGGTTAAGTCCGGAACATCTGATTTTCTGATTTGCTCTTCACAGGCAGCTAAAAGCCCGTCCATGTCGGTTATTGTGTAAGACTTAAGCTCATTCCCCTTGACACCCTTATCCGTCGCATAATCTGAGATAATATCCGTAAGGAAACCTACGACCTTGGACTTGCTAACAGATTTTGCAGTTCCGTTCTTAAAGAACGAGTACACCTGTACAAGCTTCAGCAGCTCTCCCATATTTCCAAACTCTTCAAAGTAGCCAATTTTAATTAGGATATCGAGCTGTCGCGTATCAATAGAGGTCTTCGAGAGAGCCTTAAGAACCTCCATAAACGATTTTCCTTTTACCTCGTCGTATATGTCATACAGCTCATTTGCAAGAGCAGCGGACATATACTTAACACTCGTTAATCCCTTTGCTATTTCTTTTTTCTCCTTGTTAAAATAGAAGACATCTCTCGACGCGCCGAAACGAGGAGGTGTTACCTTAAATCCATATTCGGCGGCAAGCGTAGTGCCGTTGACGACATCCTCTTCTTTGGCAGCTCTATTCAGATAAGTCGTAATAAATTCACAGGGATAATATTTGCGAAGATATGCACACAAATACCCCGTAAGACAATATTCTACAGCGTGGTTGTAACCAAAACTGTACTCAGATGCGTCCTCGATTACCTTTAAGAAAGCCTTCGCATCCTCTTCTGCTTCTTTTCTTGGTTTACTCGAATGCTCACAATACCCGTTAAGTATCTTTGGTATTGCTTTTTCTAACCTCTCGGCGTCTTTACGCCCTATAGCTCGTCTAACATTATCAGCCTCGCTACCTGACAACCCACACATTTGCTGAAGAAACGCTATAATATCCTCCTGAAATATTAGATACCCCAAGTTATTCTTAAGGAGCTCGTCTATTTCCTTTGACGGGTTTTTATTAGGAATCTTTTTCATTAGCCTATCTCTATACGAAGCTCCCGACGGTCGAATAGCCGCTGTTACCAAAGCCATATCAAAAATTGAATGGGGCTCAAACGTCTTTAACAGCGAGAACGCAAAAGATGATTCCATCTGAAAAATTCCTACGGGGCTTCTTAGCATATCTTTCCATACTGCTTGGTCGTCAAAATTAATCTCATTCATACGCGGATAATGTATACCCGCGAGTTTACAGGTATCGCTAATAATTCCAACATTACTAAGCGGGAGAAAGTCAAACTTTGCCGCTCCGACTTCGTGCAACTCGTCCATATCTATAAAAAGGCACGGGTCGCCATCCTTATCAAAGACCCCATATGTATCATCAAGGGTTAACGGACTGATTACTATACCCGCAGCATGAATCGACTGAGAAACTTTCGTATCTAAAAGCCCGTCGTAATAGTAAAAAAGTTTAGGAAATTTAGTCCTTGTACCGCCCTCATCCGTCGCGAACTGACTTGCAATCTTATCCACATTAGACAGAGAATACGGATTGTCTGGCGAAAATTTATCAGCTGGTCTAAAAGGTTTGCCGGTTCTCTCTTCTTCCCAATATTTTGCGAGAGCGTTGCCGACACATTTTATAACAGCGCTTTTCTGTAAAGTTCCGAACGACGGGACTCTCGACGTCTTACGAGCCCCGAAACGCTTATATATGTAATTAAAGACTTTGGGTTGGTCGGTCTTCTTAACATCGACGTCGATCCTTTATACCCTCGGTTTCCCGATATTTATTAGGGGAGTAGACTATATCTTCATCCACATACGGAGATTGGCGCTCCCAACCTATATCTTTATCCATATGTGGAGGCTGGCGCTTCCAACAACGGACTTTCACCGTTGCTGTACTCCTCTCGGATAGTCGTTACAGTTTTCAGTCTATATCTGCGATTTTAATGATTGTATATCCTCTGCTATTCCCATTCCGGGTTAGCTGAGTTGGCGATGCATTAATTTTGGAATCCTTAACATATTTTTCCATTTTATGGTGTCCGCGAAAATCTCCTATAACTACACCATTCGCGTCCACAAGTCGCCATATTTTGCTATTCCTTACGGGAGACTTACCAGAAGTAATATATGATTTATGAACATTGTCTTTGACAGTCGTCCACTCAAGATTTGATGCGTTGTTGTTTCGGTTATTGCCATCAATATGATTCACAACAGCACCGTCAAAACGTCCGCCTACAAACGCTTCTGCGACAAGTCTATGTACAGATTTCGTTACTTGTCCATAATCACTACAGAGAACAACATTTAGGTACTTGCTTGGATTACCCGGATCTTTGGGCTTGATTTTATGCAAATGAGGTTCCCTTTCATTACCACGAAGTCTTGTTGAATAAATCTCGCCATATTCTGTTACAAAATAGTCTTTAAAATCTTTAATTTGCTTATATCTACCGTTAATGTCTCGAAATGTCATAAGCACCTCCTGACTATCGTAGATATAGACCGACTTACCACGGTATTCCCTTATCAATAAATTTAGGGTTCACCGTTAGCAGCGATAATTCGCCACACCCCACATTTGTGGGTTCACCAGCTTTTTTGCTATATGTTGCCATATAGGGCGACCACATTATTAATCGCCAATTTCTTTCCTATCCTCGTTTGCAAAACGAGAGAATACCGTATGCCACTGCTCCGGATTGCAGTCAATTATATCTGTAACAAAAGCGGTTCTCGAACCACCCGCAGAACCTCGCCCGGGACCAACCGGTACATCATTTTCTTTGCACCAGCATATCAACTCGCTCATACAGAGCATAAAACCACTCATACCAAGTTTCTCAAAAACTCGTCTCTCTTCCACTAACGCTGACCTAAACCCCTCTTCCTGCTCGGGCGGTATAACCCCCGTCTCAAGCTTCTCTTTGAACATTCGGTCAACACGCTCAGCTTCTATTCGGCTATCCTCTTCAGCCGACCCGTACAGTATCGGGTATTTAATGGATGTATCAAGCTCGAACGGCTCTACCATATCAGCCATTACAAGCGTGTTGTCCATAGCCTGTCTGTAAAGCTCGGGAGGTAGAACGCCCTGCTTTGCAAATGCAGCGTCCAACTCTTCACGGGACTTATATGTGAGGTCATATGTGTCTTCGTCGCCGTAGGACTTGTTTTTATATTTAAGCAATATCTTGCGGCACTCAGCTTTATATTTGTCAAGCGAGTGAGTATCGGTTCCTGCTATCAGCGGCTTACTGTACTTCTTCGCAAGCTCCGCCAAATGCACATTAAAGTCTCTCTGCTCCTGACAGTCATGAGACTGAATCTCAAGGAAGTCATATCGCTTAATAAGACTCTCGTACATCGGATGGTCTACGGGAAGCTTATTTAGAGGACTTGCAAGACACGCGCTCGTCGTGATAATGTTGTTGGACAGCTTCAGAAACTCGTCAAAACTCAATCTATTTACATAATAAAAGTGGTCTTTATCGCATGATTTCGACACTGCAAGGTTGAGTTCTTTCACACCCTGTTCGTTTCGAGCTATAAGCACCGTATGGTAGTTGTCTCTGACCCTTTCGTCAAGGCTTTCGGTTAAATATATCTCAACGCCGTGAATGTATTTAATTCCTTTTTCATCACAATACATCTTTTTCTTGACCCAGTTGAGTGGTTTTCCGTGTTCGCTGAACGCTATAGCTGGTTGTCCAAGTTCAGCGGCTCTGTCGATATACAGCTTGTAGCCTGTGCAACTGTCCAGCAGACTGTTATCACTATGTAGATGATAAATTACTAAGTTGTCTGTCAACCAAACACCTCCTCGTCCATATCTTCGTCATAAGCAGGAGTGCCGTAAGGCAACTCCGCACTTGTCACGCCGTCGGCGACTTCCCACCCATAAGCATGGGCAAGATTCTGCGGCGTTGTGTAGAATCTCTTACTCGGGTTGTCGTAGTACAGAGCAAATTCCTTGTTGTTTGCACTACCATATCGGTCTTTGAGAACTTCAAGGACAACACTGCCTTTCATGGGTGGCGTAATAAACTTGCCGTTTCTGCCAACAACACCCTTTTTATCTTTAGGTGATACTCGGTACAACGATATAACACGCTGTGCAAGGTTGGCAGCGGCAGCAACACCCTGTAGGTCAAAGATGCTCATCTTGCGTACCTGCTCCATTTTCTTCGGGTGAATAACCACAAAGCAAGCTACATTCCATCGTTTCGCAAAGTCAATGATTTGTCTTATAAAATCTTCCTGCTTAGTCCACTTTGAGTTATCGTCGCACGACAGATCCACAGATGTGAGATTGTCGAAGAATACCGTTTTTACTCCAAGCCTTCTTACCGCACTCTCCGCCGTCGCGAGGAGGTCTTCAGTCTTATGCGAGAACGAATCTTTGTAGAAGTAAAGCTGTCCGCGATAATAGGAATTGATTTTTCTGTACACATCAGACTTGATTCTGTAATACTTGCCGTGTTCGCCCTGCACTTCTTCAAGTCCCCGCTGTCCTGCGTGAACAAAATCAATCCAGTTTTTTAACGACGGGTTTGAAAGCTCTCCGCTGTATATAAAACAAGGATAACCCTGCTCTATAGATCGGCATACAAGCGTCGATATCAGAGAGCTTTTACCCGCAGAAGCTATTCCGGTTATGAGCGTTGTAGAACCCATATAGTTCTTGCCGAGCGCAGCGTCCAAATCTTCAAAACCCGTTATAAACCCCTCAACATCCGACATATCAAATCTCTTTACTTCGGTGTAATCGACTATCGCGGGAATTTCAGACTCTTTCGCGTTATTGATTACATCTCTGACCGCCTCTTTCCCCTCAAAGAACAGCAGTTCGTTTATGTCTTTTATGCGAACTTTCTCGCCGTCTGCATTGGTGTGAGACAATGGGATTTCTGCAACCTTGACACGATATTCACCCAACCTCGGAGCAACTTTCTTTATGTATTCCTCGCCGCTTCTGTCGTTGTCGTGGACGAGGATGATTTCGTCAAACTCTTGCAGAAAATCCCAACACTCTTCAATCCACTTCGTATTCTGGTCGCCGCCGTTAATGCTTACGGAGTTGTAAAAACCGCACTCAATGAGTGCGGCACAGTCGCCTTCGCCGGTACATATTATCAACGGCTGAGTGGTATTTATTTTATTGATGTTGTAAAGGACATTACAGCAATCGCTGTTTTCGAGATACCATATCTTAAGTTCACCGTGAGGCACTGCGCGTGACTTGCGGACTTTACACATTACGAGCACGTCATTCAGGTCGAAATACTGGAACAAGGTATTTCCTTTTTCGTCCTGCTGTATATTCAGATAATCTATTGTTTCAGGTGATATTTTTCTCTTCCGCCAATACTTATACACCTCTTCTTTGTTGTCGGCGTACTTGGGCTTGGGGTATTTGTATGCCCTGTCTTTTGTTCCGCGCTCTGCGAATGAATACTGTATACCCGCCTCATCAAAAAGCATCTCACACGCTTCAAGAAAAGTACACTTCTTGGATGTGATATAGGCATCTATGATGTCACAGGTAAAGCCACACGCAAAGCAATGAAAAGAATAAGTCTTGGGGTTATACGAGCACGACGGATTCTTGTCTATGTGTTCGGGGTTCGGGCAACACCCGACTCTTCTTGAGGGATTCCAGTTCGTAATACCGAGCAACTCAACCATAATCTCAGCATTTCTATCCCCTAATTTCTCTTTCGCTCTTTGAATATCGCTTTTAAATACCTGTATAAATCATCAACCTCCTTTACTTTATGCTACTTCGTTGCCGTCTCCCCACAGCATTTTAGTCTCATGTCGCACAGATATTGGCAATAAAAATCATCCGGTCGGCTTTCAAACTCACCGCAATCCCGGATTTCCTTTACCGTCTCCTGTATCCAGTTTATTGCTTCGTAATAGTCGTCAATGTTGAACTTGATATCCACATCTTTGCTGTTACGGAACATATGGAATCTCAGTAGATCGGGAAACTTACCATATCTCAGCTTGACATAAATTGAATATATGTATAACTGTCTCGCATACTTCTTCTGCTCGGCGGGGTTTTTAAATTTTGCTTTTGATTTCCAGTCGTGAACTACCAACCGTCCCGCCGAGTCTATGTATATAAGGTCTATAAAGCCCTGAATGATGAAGCTGTCTCTTCCGTCCGCCGCCGCAATTGGCTCCTCGAAGTGTTCTTCTACACCGAGTATCTCTTTCGCATCCACGCCCTCGAAGTTTGACAAAAACTGTACGCCGTCGTCATAATATTTCTTACTCAAGTCGGTGTATTTGTTGGGTGGAAATTCCTGAGTTACACGGTCGAAGAACTTATCTTCATATTCACCCAATAACTCATACTCGGCAAGTTCATCTTTGCCCCAGCGTTCGAGCAGGGAGTGAACGAAACTTCCGTACTGTGCGAAAGCATTATTTTCTCCCTGCTCACGAGCTATATATGTATACCAATATTGCAACGGACACTGATGGAAAGAAGACAACTTAGAAAAGCTGTATTTTTCCATATGTCTCATCAGAACGGCAGATCGTCGTCGTCAGTAGCGACATCAACATTTGCTTTCTTTGTACTCGCCTTTGCTTTCGGTTCAGAGCCGCCGCTGGAAGTTGACTTAGACTCGATAAAGCAGACCTCGTCAGCAAGGACATATGTCACACTTCTGTTCTCGCCGTCCTTGTTTTTATACGAGTCTGTACGAATGGAACCTCTAACACCTATCTTAGAACCCTTGCCGAAATACTTTTCGATAAAATCGGCGGTTGAGTTCCACGCCCTAACACGAATGAAATCTGTTTCGTCTTCTGCGTCCTTTCTCTTGGGACGATTGACAGCCACAGTGAAATTCGCCACTCTGTTGTCTGTGTTACCGGCGGTTCTTATTTCTACGTCGCCCGTAAGTCTACCGATGATTGTTATATTATTCTCTACCATAAATAATTAATCCTCCTTATTTTTAAGGGCTACAAGCTCCTTATAAACATCTGTCGCTACCTCAAAGTCAGTTATCTTATTATAGTTTGCACTACCCGAAACCGACTTGATGGTGTCTGAAATTGTCTTCTTCGCCACACCGCTGTCTGCAAGTTCTTTAGCGAGTTTGTTAATGCTGTCTATAGCCATTTCTATCTTAGACTTCTCAGCCACAGGAATATCTGCAACCGGCTCTTCCTCTGCGGTGGATTTATTAACCGGCTTCGGAGCGGGGGCGTCGCCAGCGTTTGCCCAGTCAAACAGAGCCTTGCCGTCGCGCTCGGTCAGCACATCGTATCTGCCCTCGAAGAGGTGTGTATTATCTTTCTGAGCTTCCGCTATGTGGGTGTCCTGCGCGATATTAAAGGTTAGAGTGTAGTTGTACTCCGTGTTGTCTCTCTGCTTGTAGCCCATACCGACTTTCTTAGGAACCTGTTTTCCGTTTCTATCCTCAAGAACATAAGTGTCCTTGCCTCTAACGGTGGATATAATATGTATGGGAGACTGAAGAACCTTTTCCATAAAGGCGTCATGTCTCGGAGTTACCTTACCCCAGTTGGTATAAGAATTACCCGGCATCTTGTCGTGATAATCAACACAGTAATCCCACTCATGAGTTATGCTGTCGATAACAAGAGCCTTATATCCGCCGTCAACCGCATCCTCAATAGCCTGAATGTATTTCTCGGGAGTATACGGAGCCTGAAGCTGAAGGTCGTCGAAGTCGAACTCATTTGCGTAATATCTTATACGACCATTCTCCGTGTCGATTGCGGCAACTCTACCACCCGCAGCGGCGGCTATGCCCTTCGCCAGTCTCAGCGCCGAAAAAGTTTTACCGCTTCCACTTGGACCCGCGAGCAACACCTTAAGCCAAATCTGCTCTCTTTTTGCTTTCTGAAATCCCATTTGTTTTACTCCTTTTCATTTTTATTTATTTGGATTTTACAGTCCAAGTATTTTCTCGATGAACACAAGAATTGCTTTACCATAAAGACCAATCAGATTAAGAATGTTAAAAAGAAATGCGTTAGTCATTATCGTTTCCCTCCTTTGTAAAATTTCTTCCTTCGTCCGATGCGTAGAATAGTTTTCTAAGCGAGCAGATATCACGCGGTATCGACTCTTTATCCTCTGTTTCTGCGTAAATTCGTTTAAGCCACGCATAATACTGATTCATTAATGGCGTTGTAAGAGACGAAGTTTCCTTGCCATCAAGATGTCCGCGTCTAAGAACCTTGTAGGAAATACCGCGAAGGTATTTCCAGAGATTATAGTAAGCAAGTTTAAGCTTAACCATATAACCGTCAGCATCTTCGACAACAAATCCCTCTATATGCCTGTTGTTATACAGATAATCAGGTGCTGTGACCGTGTAATACCAATCGAAGAATGTCTGCCAATCGTTAATTACGACAGCTCGCTCTTTGTGTTCGAGCCCGAACTTGTCTGCAACACTTATGAGCTCGTCATAACTGAACTTTTTGAACTTCAACTCGTTGTAAACAATATCAAGCAAGAAAAGATGATTTTCCGGATAATCAATTATGTGTGGATCTCTCTGCATATCAATACACTCAAACACAAATGTTACATTGTTCTCCCTTGAAAATTCTTTCATTTTCTGCTGTGTATCAACAGGGATTTTCTTATCTATCATCTCTTTAAGCCACGATGTATAATTACCATCCGGATTAGATTTCGTTGTAACAAACAGCGAATCATCTATCTCGTTATATGAAACTAACCCGAGAAACCCGTTTTCTTTAACATACGCAGTTACGGGAAACTTAAGCTTGTGCTGTAACATATCAAACTTTGTCTCCGGTCGCTCGTTTACATTAAAGAACTTTGTATAGCCTCTTGCGACTATTTTTCCTTTGGGAATGTTGATGTACAAACCTCGTGCCCTAATCGTCTGCTCATCCCATATCTTGTCAAAGAAAGCCTGTTTTGAGAAGTTAAAAGACGAGATATCACCGAACTGCTTCTCGACTACCTGCTTATTACCTCTCAGAGCCAGAATAGCATCTGCAACAGACTCGTTCTTTTTTATCTTTGCAGTATAATCAATTCTCTCTTCAGTCGGTAAATATATATTGTTTTTAAACTCGCTCACCTTTATCTCATTACCAACGAAACTAACAACTCTTATAGAGCCTCCAAACTCAACATTCCCCTCAAGATTAAAAGCTCTGCAAGTCTGAATGGGATTTCCTTTAAGATTTCTGTGCCCATGCACCTGATAAGCGTCAGTATTTTCACAAAAAGACTGATCAACAACATCGGCGTCGCTATAATTCCCGGAGCCTTTAATCATTTGGTCGGTAGCTACCAGCGTGAGATTGTTGGGCAGCGTACTAAGACCACCGTGTGTAGCCAATATAGTTTTGCCACGATATATATAATAGGCGCATTGCCCGAAACTTCTGTAAAGTTTGCGAACATCCTTTTTAGTAAAAGAAGCGCTTTCAAGCTGAGCTCTTGTATGCATCTCAAACTCTTTTGACCCGGTAGTTCCGTCATTAGCCCAAACCCACATATGTTTCTCATGATTTCCCTCTATGAGATATACATTCGGTTCTTTATAGATGCGAAGAAGCTCCTTTACTACCTCTGCATTTTCAATTCCTCTGTCAGTATAGTCTCCGCAGAACACAAACAGCTCATTAGGTTTCTCGGTGACATCCCCGATTGCTTCTTTGAGTGCCGTATAGCAGCCATGAACATCTCCAACAAAGTGAACCGCATCGTATTCCGAAACATCCATAGGGTTAAACCACACCCTTGAAAGTTCATCCGGTTTTATAACGGTTATCCCCGACGGAATTTTCTGAGTAGCGAAACGAGCGTACATATTGTCGATTACCGTTTCAGGAACCTGTTTGACTATAGGTCGCATTTTATTTCGCCTTTTGGTTTCCTCAATAGGAATGTCGGTGAAGTCTACACAATAAATCCTATAGCGATAACGGTTACAAAGCTCCGCATAGCGCTTCATCTCGGAAGTTTTGGAGTTCGTCGCGTCAATAACGGTGAACTCTCCTCGCTCCATTCGAGACTCAAGAATCTGAAAGAGTGTCTTCCAGACCTTAGTGTCATTTAACTGACTTATACACTCTTCGCCACAAACATTTAAAGCGGGCGAAGCGTACATCAACCTTATCTCGTCGGCGGATAGTGTATAGGATTCAAGTCCATTTTGTTCAATCCATGTTGACTTACCACACCCAGCACTACCGCGCAACAACAGTAATACCCTCATTCATTCCCTCCTTACTTTTGAATCATTATCGAACTTCCATCGTCGCCGGTCATCACACTCGGGAGCTTTCCGTCCCACCTCTCTATGTATTTTTCTTTAAGAATCTTATCCGTCAGAGACTTCTCAAGAGTGTCATTTGCTTCGGCTTCAGCCTTAGATTTTATAAGCTTCGCCTCTGCGTCTGCCTTTGCCTTATCCACAGCCTTTTTATTTTCGATTTCCTGCTGTTCTGCCGCAAGCTGAGCCTGTTGTTTTGATGCTATCGCCGCCTGATATGACTCGTCAAAGTCAATGTCGTTTACCGTCACTTTGAGTATCGCAACAACATCCTCGCCGTACTTCTCGTCTATAGAAGCCTGAAGATTTTTCATTATCAGCGGTTCAACTATCGAGCGGTTCGTCGCGTCGGTATCGCTAAGCACTTTGCTACTGGATTTAATAGCCGAAGCAACTATGTTTTCGGACACCAGAGAGTTCTTGTAGTCCGAGACATTAGCGTAGATCCACGCCGACCTGTCGGGGTTAATCTGATAAGTAACGGTCACGTCTGCGTAGTAAATTGCTGTTCTACTTTCAGTCTCCGACCAGATTTTGTCGCCGCCGAACTGCGCGTCCTGCTGTTTGTTATTTACGAGCTTTATGCTCTGAACAATGGGCGCTTTCCAGTTGAAACCACTATGTACAGGCTGGTCGCTTATCTGACCGAGTGTCGTTCTCACTCCCGTATATCCGGTCGGCACAATAGCTGCTGAAGCTGAGAGTACGAATAGACATATCGCCAGTACAAAACTTACTATAGGAATTGCCGCCGAAATGTTGTCTCCGTATTCTCTCTCTCTGTAAGCCAAAATCACACCTACAGCCATGAGAACCACAGCTATAACTATCATTACAATACTAAATATCATTTGATTTCCTCCTTGGTTTAAATCCATCTAATTTTCGGTTCACCCTTGAACCCCTTCTCCCAAACAAACCACGCATACGCCACAGCGCTCGACTCAGCTTTACTAAAGTCGCCGTTCTTAGCACAGTTCACTCTGCCGGAAAATACATATACATATTTCGGCGGAGCTTTATCAAACAATTCCCGTCTTGCCTTGCCCTCAAGAAATGTGACCTTGAGGAACATAGCTATTTTAGTTGAATCCATAGATAACTTTAAGGCTTTCTCTATAAATTCCTTGGCATATTTGTACGGCGGGTTCGTGATAATGTCGCGTGGTATATATTTTGTGGGATGAGGTTTGGTTCTCAAAAAGTTCGCCACACATGTATTCGGATAACCCCTATCCACAATGTCACTCGATAGAACGTCGTAGCCGTGAGCCTCCAACACTTTCGATATGTGTCCTCCACCACAAGCCGGCTCCCACACATAGTGAGAGAATTTCTCTCGTTTCAGCAGCTCCTCAACTGCTTTCGGGTCAGTCGCGTAGTAGTCGTCGTTTGCCCTATTTTCGTTTGAGTGGTTAGACGCCCCGATAATTTTATATACAAAGTTTGCATCGCCGCTCCAATCCTGAGCCATTTCATCTCCCCTTCTCATTTTCATTTTTCAAATCAAAACCCGATTCCTTTTAGTCTGGAATTTTCCAATCATCATCCCTAACCCGAAAGGCATCGCCACACTGGATGATATCGGGATAGTTTGACATCGCTATCTTTTGCGCGTAGGGGTCTATTTCATAGGCATAATACTTGGCATTCTTAAATCCCATTTTATCCAAGCAATACCTACCTGTTGCTATACCATCATACATAGACAAGACTACAAGTTCTTCGTCTCTCGAGACATCTTTAAGCGTATGATTCAAGAGATGTATAATAACCTCTGCCGTCCATCCGTTGCCGAGGGCTTTATATCTTTGGCTGTTACTTACTGCGGCAGTATAACCGTCCGGCATGGTCTGTAATCTCTCGCATTCCGTAGGCGTAAGTTTGCGTATAATGTAGTAACCGTCTTGCAGTTTTACAGGGTATTGTTTATCCTTGACGGTTATAAGCCCATCCCTGACCTCATAAACGGGGAGTCCCTTTACTTTGCCGCCCGCAGGAACAGCATACAAGCCCGTCTTCGCTCCGACTCCGCCGCCTTGTCCACAAAGCGTAGTTGCTTTTCCGTCGGGACTATATACACGATATTGTTTGCTGTCGTGCGACTTATTCTCTACATTGCTCTCTATAGTTCCTATGCGTATCGGCGTTGCAACAACGGTTGCGGAATACCCGCCATTTGTAACAAAGTTAGCTATCCCGCTTTTATGATACTGCGCTTTAACAGTCCTTGCTTTGCCGTCGGCGGTAGTGTTGATTGGTACAACCGATTCAAGCATATAATAATTAAACGAGTCGGTAGCCCGGTCAGTCTCAAGTACAGTGCGTAACAAAATTCCTCTGTCTTTCGGTTGTTCTATGTCGCCAAAATTTGTAACATAAAACCTCTCACGATGTTGTGCCGAAAACAACGCGCTGTCTATGTGCGTAAGCCGAACCGATGAGTCTTTGCCCCCACCAAGAGTAGAGTAAATCGCGTCTTTTATGGGCTGAGCCGCCGACTTGTTATTCTCATATAAAAAGATGTCGGGCTGGAATTTCTCTTTCGCTATCCGATAGTTCTCAAACAGCTCCCAGCCTATGCCTTCTGGCAGAACTTCGCGTCCGTTTTTCTGCGCGATACTCCACTTTGTGCAAGGGCTGCCGCCGATTAAACTTTTAATTGGCGTTTCACTCTTCGTCACCGTTTTGTTGCAATCCATTTTCTTACCTCTCGTTAGCTCCTTTCGGTGTTTATTCGTCATTCATTGGCTCGTTCCAGCATTCACTGCATTTTATATACGGACACTCTTCGCCGTATATTACCCACCGACACGCACAAGGGTATTTTCCTTTCCCAGATCCGTCCTTTGGCGCATCTGGGAACTTCTTAAAAAAGTCCTGTGCGTATGTTTTCGTCGGGTGCTCGTCGCTCCACTTTTGCAGATTTTCGATTGCCTTTATAACTTTTTCGGCGCTTCTTGTTGTAATAGTGTGCTTGCAAAAAACAAATAGCGGACATCGCTCTTTGTAAGCTGCATTAGTCGTACACCTTGTGCGTGAATTACAAAGCCTTTTTGCTTCGGCAAAGAAGTCTATCGTTTTGTTGCAATTCATAATTTTTCCTTTCTGCCCGGACTTTCGCCCGGGCGTTAAATTAATCATTGTTTTTTCTCTTGCACACTATTGGTTTTTGTGCCGCCGCTCCTTTTAAACTCGACAAGAATTTGTTAATAAGATAAGTCTGACCCTTACCTGTAACTTTTGGCGTCTTCGTGATATCTACCGTGCCATCGGGTCTGTAGAAAGTCGATATCTTAACCTCGAACAGACCTAAGTCCATAGACTTCTGCGTCGGCATATTTTTTCTGTCGCCCGACTTTATCAGATAGTCGTTCATTCTCAGCCACGAGAAGAGACGATTCTGTCCAATATCGACGCCGTTCTGCTTTATAAGCTTCGCAAGGTCGCCGACTGGAATAGATGTCTTCGAGCTTTCTACAGCCTCAGCGAACAGCACCTTCGGAGCCTGAGCTTTTAACTGATTTGCCATTCGTTTTGTTTCGTTAAGCATAAGCGCAATAGCTTCTCGCCCATATGTATTGCAGTCCGCAAAGTAGTAATCGACGAACTGTTTCGTATCGTTTACATAGCCACCTGTCTTACGGATAACAGGCAGGACTTCGGCGGTTATCCAACGCTTAAACTCTTTTGCTTTTGGGAGTTTGCTTGAGAGGATTAAACTATAAAGACCCGATTCATTGATGATATACATTTCGCGATTCTGACCTGAGTCGGCAAAACGCCGACTCAGCTTATCCTCGTTGTCAACGTGCTTCTTAATAGCGTCAGAAGAATCTTTATACCCCAGCGCTACAGCCACATCCTTGCCGACGAAATACGGCTCGCCGTCGATCTCCAAAGCCCTAACATTTCCAAGCTCTTCGTTCGTAAATAATGTCATTTTATTTTCCACTCGATAAATCATTTCCTTTCCTTAATTTGTTTTCTATCTGTTCCTTATATCTTTTGAATCTCGGCAGAACCGCAACCCTCAGCTCGTCGTCGAGTTTATAGTAGATTGCTATTGGTTCGCCACACTGACTGCACCGAGCAACATAGCCGACAAGCTCCATGTTGTTTACACATTTCCGGGGCACAACCTCGTGAGCTATTAGAGTGAGAAGCTTAGACTTCCTCATTTCTTCTCCTCCTATACTTCAAAAGCTCACTGCCATATTTGCTTCTCACATATTCCCTACGGCTAACTCCGTATTTATTCTGTATGTATCTGTCTACAAACTGCCTTTCGTTGTAGAGTTGCTGTTCGGTCTTGTAGAACCGGCACCCGCCATATTCGCACAGCTTTTCTGTAAGCACAGCGCAGCAGCTTCCTCTGTCCGCAAAACATTTATGTCTATTCATAAAGTCCTCCAAATTCATCCAAGTTTTCCAATACCCTTTTCGTGTAGTGAGTAGAGTGAATACCCTGTTTCCATAGGCGTTTTGCTCCACCCTCGCCGCAGTTGTAAGCCATCAGCGCATCTGCAAGTGAATAGCGCTTCAGATACCCGCTAAGGATGTACACGCCGCTTTCGATGTTCTGTGCTGGATCAAACAAATCTGTGACACCCAACTCGTCTGTAAGCCACGATACATTACAAGCGTTGATTTGCATTAAACCGTAGTCGTTGGTTGCGCTAATCAAAGTCGGATTAAAATTGCTTTCCGTTTTGATAACCGCCTTGATAAGAGCCGCCGAGACACCGTACTTCTCGGCAATCTCGGCGATTATATCGTCATATTTTGTCTTTGAATCGGTGGGTCTTTCTTGCTCTGTGGTAGAGGCGATTTCTGTTTCGGATTCAATTTCCGTTTTCAAATCCAAAACCGATTCGTTTTCAGTTTCGATTTCAACTATCTCTGCGCTCGGAGCTTCTACCGGCAAGGCATTACCGACCATAAGAAACGCTCCTATGCTCAGCACCAGAGCAAACGAAAGACCTTTTATTATTTTTGAATTTGACTTATACATAGGCATTAATTGTTATGTTGTAAATGTCTCTGTCCGTGCCAAAGTCGAGTATGTCCTCCATATCAGAGGCAAGTCTAACTTTCTCGACACGATATGTATGATTGAAAGGCGCTGTACTGCGTCCCCGATTCTTGACGCAGTTCCATATATCCCAAGTAGAGACGCCAATCTCTTCGGCGAGCTCTCGCATCGTGTCGCCCATAGCAAACGGAAGCTCATAATCGTCGTCGTCAACGGCAATGTAAACAATTTTAGGTTTCTGCATAATAAATTCCTCCTATTTTCTCGTTGACATTCAACCGCCCTTGTGTTATAATGACAATGGCAGGACTATGCCCCTATAAAAACACGCCAGTGTTTAGTATAAGAGCATACGAATGTCGTTCCTCCTCATCGAATTGGGAAGCCGTCGCCAAACGCTTTTACCCTTTCGTGGGGAGTCTTCTTTTTTAGTCTTCTATTCCGCACAAAGACCATATTTCTTCTACCGCATCAGTTATTATATCAAACTGTTCGCGGATATCTTCAACAAAGTCTTCTGCGTCCATGTGTTTTTGAGAACCTTTCAGATTCTCCGCCCAACCATCGAGTCGATCCTCTTCGTTATCTAAGATGTCGTTTGCAAATTCGACCCTATCGTTTATGTATCGAGCAGCTCTCGCGAGTGCTCTCTTGTTCTTACGAGTCAAGTATATCACCTCACTTTGTCGATTTACCAAAAACTATGAAAATAATTTACGCAACTTGTTTGTGAAACATTTCTTTGCAAAGCTCGTAAATTTCATTATTGGAGACCTGTTTTGAAGTAACCAGCTCGTTTATATCTGTCTTTCCGAGGACGAAATCTGACACCGCCTTTCTCGCTTCGTCGTATCTGAGGATTGTGTCTTTGAGGTAGCTCATCGTAATTCTTACATCTGAATGTCCGAGCATACCCTGTAAATCTCTCATAGCATAATCATTCGCACCGCCGTCGTGACAACACAGCACTATATTGGCAAATGATTTCCTCATGGTGTGAGACGAGATGTGTATCGGCAACCCCGCTTCCTTTCCCGCGCTTTTGAGATATCGTGAATAGCTTTGTTCCTGTAGTCTCCCGCCGTTGTTCTTCGAGAAGATGTAATCATCGGGAGAACAGTTGCGTCCGCCGAGCCACTTGCGGTATTCTGTAAGCGTTTCCTTTATCGCATCTGAAATGAAACACCGATTGATTTTAGATGTCTTGCTCTCGACTACGGGTATACGGTCTCTGAACTCGCCGTCGTCGTCCATGATCCAACCCCATTTTAATTTAACGAGGTCGCTTGCTCTAAGACCGAAGCAAATGCCGCAACGAAACATAGCCCAGTTTCGTATTCCCATTCGTCCTGTGTTTTTGAGCTTATCCAGTACAACACACATTTCATCATAGGAACGAATCGAATCCGCCGCATGAGCTATTGGAACGCCGTCCGATTTTACACCGGACAACAACCGCTCTTGCTTTTTCTCTTGTTCTAATCGCCGATTTGCTTTTCGCTCCTTTTCTGAAAATTCATTTTGAACCCGATTTGTTTCCCACAAGGATTTATATCTGTCTCGCTCTTCTGCTGTTTCGCGGAGGAGCTTTTTTAGTCTTGCGTTTTGGGCTTTTAGACTATCAATAAGTATGTCTTTATTAACATCAACACTGGTTATCTGACCCAATTCTGACGCTCCTTCCAAGCATTATACACTCGATTGAAATTGCCCTGAATACTGATAGGATAACCGCGATAACCCTGACGCCTTATCTCACGCTCTGCAAGAAGCTCAATCCACCAGTAAAGTACCTCTGGATCGCTCTCAAGAGCTGGAAGATATTCTTCCGGGAAGTGAGTGTTATCGCCTCTGTGCCATTCAGATTCATATTTATCTCTTAAATTTCCCCTCATCTCCGGAGGCGGTGCGGGATTTGCCGCAATGCGCTGCCGCTCTCTATCTATTTCGTCCCAACGCTCTTTAACATCGGCTCCAACAAACACCGCCGAAGCACCAATCAGACCAAGAAATGAACCCAAAAATCCCATTTTACAAATTTCTCCTTTCATTAATCGAACTTTAATCGAACATTTGTTCCGCTTGCATTTTTTATTATAGTCCAAAAAAATTCTCTTGTCAACAGGAAATTTTTTCCTGTTGTAAGTTGTCACTTTTATCGGACACTTAAATCATTTTCCTTTATGAGTCGAGCCGCTATGACAGGACTTAGCTTAACCGTCGGCAAAGTAATTTTGCTTGCACCATTGCTCCAAGTTTGATGGCTACCGCAACACCTCACCTCCTTATAGCCGTTATCCCGCAAAATTCTCTTGAACTTTTTTACTTTGAATTGAGTCAATCTGACATACACACCTCCATAACAGCATAATTTCCAAACTGTTCACACTCCTTATCGAATAGATAATTTAATAGCTCTGCAAAGTCATTTCCTTTTCCGGCATATCCAAGCTTATTTGCGCTGTCCCGAATTGATTTCATCTTAGGACACGACTCGCAGCTATGTATTGAGCAGAGCTTGCTTCCGATACCGGAACAAGCCACAAACTCATCTCCATTTTTCGTTTTTGCTACTACTGTTTGATGTTCCATTTTTCCCTCCAATTAACAGCCGCACACTACCTTTATTTTTCTTGTTATATCCGTCATAACCGATTCGTCGGTGATTTTACCCACTCTCCTTCCTAATCTCGATTTGTCTACCACTCTCAGTTGTTCACATAACGCTTCCGACTCATCTCTTACGCCCTGCTCACTTGTTATTTTGACGTGCGTCGTCGCCATAGACGGCTTTATTTTTGTCGATAAAGGCACGATAACCGTCGTCGGCGAGTGGGCATTTCCCACATCGTTTTGCACTATAATCGCAGGTCTTGTGTTCCGTTGTTCAGACCCCACTCCGTCCAGCGAAACCAAGTAGATTTCTCCTCTCTTAATTATTTTAATCTTCCTCTCCCATATTATTTTTTACTTACGATAGCTCAGATGCTATCATACACCTCAACGATTTCGATTCCTAAATCCTTAATGACTGCCTTAGTAAAATTGGTTTTCATTTTCTCCTGAAGTCGAGTTTTACTTGTACTTCTGCCATAGATTACTCCATGCTTGTCCATTATGTAATAGTATATTTCTTCAGCCATTCTGTACCTCATCTCTAATTGCTTCTATTCGGTACGGCTCGTTGTACCGAATACCGTCTATTATCTCATCGACAAATTCATCATCAGCGAGCGGCATATTAGCCAACAGATCAATAAGCTCGATAGCTTTATCACAGATCTTTACTTTGATATTCATTTACATTCTCCTTTTGTTTTCGTTTTTGTAAATCAGAATCCAATTCCTTCTGGACTCCATTTTCTTGTCGTCTACCCGCTCCGTACTGAAACTCACACTCGCCGGATTGTCTAACACACACATTTCCGTCCATATGTTCACAATACACGCCGGTAAAAGCTCGTCTGCAATATGTCGTGTTCAGTATCATAAACTCACCACCGTCTTTGCTTTCATCTTTTCGTCGCTCATTACCGCCGATATCGCCGCCGCACACGGCTTCCAACAATTACCGTTGTGTACGCAGTTTTTGCAATATGTTTCCAACACTTCATACACCGTCATATCACGCTACCTCCGAATTTGTTTTAAATTTGCTAAGAGCTTTCACTACAGCTTTGTATGTATCGTTCTCTACTGCCTTATCAACCTTACTAAGCAGCTCTGCGTTAAGAGCGGCGAGCGCTTTCATCCTTGTGTCATATTTTTTAGGAATCCTCATACCGGAAGCAACATCGGTTACATGCCATCCGTCACTCCGCTTATCAAAACCAAATTCGATTTCTCTTCCTCGTGGAGTTCTTACTACCTGTCCATAACCGCTGACCCGCTCAAAGTGATTAAGGGTCTTAGGGTCGTTTTTGTTAGATATCGCTGTGTAAAAGTCAAGTTTATACATTTTCATTTACCTCCAAATCTCTTCATTTTAGTTTTCTTTCTAAACCAAAGCTCATAAGGAATTTCTTTTTCATTCGCAATAATACATATTGACTTATCAGAAAGACTGTCAGAGAGATTACGAACAAGCTCTATACAGTGACCCCTTCGCAGCTCTTCCTTAATTTTTTCAATCTGTGTGTACGGACGAATAGAATCAGGGCGCACCTCAACTCTACGCATATTATGGTCGTCTACTTCGCCGCCCGTAGAAGTATTAAGGCGGGCTAAAGTATAGATATAATATTTGGGGTCATAAATGTAAGTCCCCTCATCATAAACGATACTGCCAACTACTGTCTCTCCCGAGTAAGTTTCACCGACATACTGATAATTTTTCTGCTTATTTGTCTGGTCAAAAACCATAACAGAAACAAACTTGCCCGAAGCTCTCATCTCATCAAGCTCTTCCTCTTTTTCTTTTCTTGTTTTTATATCAATATTAAATTGCTCTTCGAAACGATGATTGACATCTTTAAGTATATCGGCAAGGGTACGATTTGTATTAGCAACGTTAGCCGTAGCAACCCCTATTGATTCTAATGCCTTATTTACGGTATCACCATCTATGAGTAAAGCCTTTGTTTCATTACTCATTTTCATTTACCTCCAACGCTTAATCAGTTATGTCACCGTCTATTAGCCGTTCAGCCGTCATAGTGTCATACTTAATATCCGCATACGCAAACTCGGGATTGTGCCCCACCGCGTCTGCCGATACCCAAACCAACCACCTATTAGCAGCTTCTCTCTTCGCCGTCTCTTCGTCGTCTGCTTCAATCTCATATGCAACTCGTCCTGAATAGTTGAATCCCACAAGATACTCCATTTCGTTTTCCTTTCTTAAATAAAATCTACTATGAGTATACTGTCACCCATAACTACATCAGAGCACCTCAGTGTGTCTAATTTCATTTCAATACTCCTCCGGCAATAGCATGGTCGTCACATTACCCTCGTCGCCGAAGTCTGTGATTATCCACACCTTGCCCTTACTTGTGTTATATGCGGCGAGCGTTCGTCCGTCGCCTACCCGAACCGCCTCGTCGTTTAAAGCCTTGTCCTCTTCGGGGATATCACCCCAATCGCACTTTGTGTATCGTCCGAAAGCATCGAGCAGCTCCTCGCAAATTTTACCGTCACCGAGTATATTTGCTATACCCTGCGTCATGACCTGCATTCCTAAATCAAATTTGACGCTCCCCAGAGCTAAAGCTCAGGGGATTCCTGTTTCATCCATTGCGGTTATTATCACACCTTTCGGCAGTTTTCCCACAATATCCACAAGCTTATTGGTTTGGTATCGTCCATACCTACCATATTTTTAGATTATTAAGCGACCCCTAATAATCTTAATCCCTCTTGTTTTATATTCTTAGCTGCATTTACATCCCTATCTATATTAATTGTTCCACAATTAGGACAATTCCAATGCCTAATAGTTAGGTCTTTTAATATTGGATTTTGGAATCCACAGCAATTACATATCTGACTTGATGGGAACCATTTATCTACTTTAACAAGTTCTCCACCTCGTTCCTGTAATTTGTAAGCTAACATATCTAAAAACATTCCATAACCATTATCCAATGTTGCTTTACCATTACCAAAACTCTTATTTGACATAGTTCTCATATTAAGGCTTTCTACACATACATAAGCGTACTGTTTGGCTATCGCAGTAGACTGTTTATGTAGGAAATCCTTTCTCTGATTTGCTATATGTCTATGGATTTTAGCAACCTTTTTCTGTTGTTTATAATAGTTCTTACTACCAATTACCTTGTTACGAAGCTTCCTTTGTCGTTTAGCAAGAATTTTGGCTGACTGTCTGTAATAATGCGGCATATTGGCAACTACCCCTGTGTCGCTTACATACAACCCATCTGACTTATAATCTAAACCAGTCGTATTGTCCTCAGTAGGGGCAACTTGTACTGGTTCTTCTTCTATAAGCTCAAAAAGAATAGATACTTGATAAGTCTCATCTCTGTTTTGGGTAATTGTAGCTGACTTAATTCTTAAACATCTTGTATCAAGACTGATTTTAGCCTTAACTTTACCGACTTTTGGGAGCTTGATATAATTTTCCCCAACTTCGATATTGCTATTTGTAAAGTTTGTAGTATATGATTTCTTTGCTTTATGCTTATTCTTATACTTTGGATGTTTACCAAGATGTTTAAACATTCTCTGGTAACTATCTTCCAAGTGATATATTGCATTTGTTAAAGCAAATTTATCTACTTCTTTAAGCCAAGTATATTCTGTTTTAAGATTGTGATTGCAATACAAATTCATATCAAATTTACTAAGATGACTTTCGTTATTTTTATATCGTTCTTCCTGAACTGAAAGCATCTGATTATACACAAATCTTACACAGCCGAAAGTCTTTTGAAAAAGCTCTGCTTGCTTTTTATTTGGGTATAATCTGTAAACAATAGCCCTATTGGTTTTAATCATATCCATATCCCCTTTCCGCCGACTTAGGTCGGCTAATATTTTGTTACATTAACCCCGAAGCTAAAGCTTCGGAGATTGTGGTAAATCAAATTTCAATTCCATTCCAAATTCAATTCCTTTCTATTAATCACACTCAACAAACTCGCCATTTATAAGCGTATACCAAGTATCAGCCTTAATTTTTTCTCCGTCCACTATTGCTGCCTTGATATTAATCAGCGGATATGTTTTGCCGTTCCAAACGCCGCGCTCCGCAATGACAATAGCAGAGCCGAGACCCGCCTTTGCTTTAGAATTATAGCCTGTTACTATCGCGACAGAATCGCCGTTTGAAGTTTCAGCCGCTGACCCGGTGCCCGAATTTACGGCTGCTGACTGGATGCCCGAATTTACAGCTGCTGAATAGTCGCCCGTATTTACGGCTGCTGACCGGTCGCCCGTATTCATTGCCGCTGACAGGTCGCCCGTATTCGTTGCCGCTGAACGGTAGCCCAAATTTACCGCCGCTGACTGGGCGCCCGTATTCGTTGCTGCGTCGGCTTTCCAGTTGACCTTATCGAGAATAAATGAAACACCAGCTTGTATAAGACCTTTAAGTCCAAGTTCAACGCCGATTTTTATTTTGGTTGAAGCAACTTTGGAATCGCCATCATGTTTGGAAAGCTCTCCGTCCTGTTCCACCTCGCAGTATCGATTCCCGTCGCACGGAGGATAATACCTAAATACTTCTAAAGGATTCTCACAAGCTTCTGCTTCTTTTTCTTCGTACTCTTTTCCTATTTCATACTGAAAACCTCTGCACTTTAAATCCCTGTCAAAGCCCTTATATGCTTTCATTTTTATATCTCCTTTCTGTTTGTTTTTTTGTTTTAACATTTGTCTTTGTTTGGGCAAGTATCACAATCGTAACGGATCCAATGTCCAGCGCAGTCCTTACCCATACAATCACTCTCGCCTTTGAGTTTTACATATATGTCATATGCTTCGTCTGTCTTGTCGTTTATGGATTCATAATAAAAATCACAGTTTTCGTCTACGCAGTTGTCGCTCCAAAACACACCAACATTACAACCGCAATCCTCATCAGCCCATTCCCCTTCAAACCTAACATCGTTTATGCAACATATTTCTGCAAGCTTATTGAGTACGGGTATAGGGCAGCTCCACGCCGTATCAAACCACAGCGTATTCTTGTTGTTGAGTGAGGAGTGTTGCGCGTTCCATTTCGTGCCCCAATTCGCCACACTCCAATCATACCAATTATTTGAGCCGTACAGTTCCCTCTCCCTCTTGTCTAAATCACCGCGATAAATGTTGTCGGGCATTGGAATAATTTTGTTGAAGTCGATTTTAGACCCATTTCCTTTTATGTACTGAAGAACCCTGTCTATATTCTCCTGATCTCCGTGAAACACAATTCGATTTGTTACCCAATTTGGCATTTTAATTCTCCTTTTTGAATTAATATTATCGATAATCAAACATGGTTACGCGCCTCTTCTTATTACTTCGTAGTTCTTAGGGATTCTGTTTACCGGCACATATGTATATTCATTTAAGTTCATCCAAAACGGACGACTAAACTGATACGCAGCCGGATGCTTTACCAACCGTTTTTCAGTACCGTCCCACAAAGTAAATTTGATTTCACTTCCGATTGGCAGATTGCTGAGTGCGTCTGGACTCTTTTTTCTTTTTATATTCTCATAGCAGCGCTCTCGCCATTTCTCTGCCCACTCATACTCCGTAGGGGTAAGCAAATCAAGTATTCCTTTCGGACAATCATAGTAACCGGGACCAGCGCTCTCATCTATATCCTTGTAAGAAAAGTTATAATAGTCTTTGTTGTTAACGGACGTGAGCATTACCACTCCAAAAACGCTTTCCTTTTCGGGCTTAGTTCCCGTTTTGAAAATGGTTTTCTTTACAGCGGCATAGTAAGTAGAGCCCACCATAGCAGATTTGAGCACTTCATATCTCCCCTTGTTACCTACCATATCGCAATTCATTATGCTGTCGCACTCTGCTTTTCTATCTATTTTGCCGTTCTTATAGAACGACGCATGATAACTTGTCCATCCCATTTTAAAATTCCTCCTTGTAAGAAAAGTTAAAATAGTCTTTGATTACTTCTTCAATTACATTATTATTTTTGTCCATCCAGTATGTATTCGCGCCCAATTTTTCTTTCTTATACCCTTTGCTTAACATTTGGTATTCCTGCTCCGCTACTGGGTCGTGCCATTGAAGCCCTCTTGCCTTATAGAGCGGAATCCAGTGTGCATCGTAGAAACTGTAACCCGCTCCGTCTATGCCAAAGAAATATCCGAACTCGTCAGATTCGTAAATTCTAAACCCGCACTCCGACATGATTTCGATTCCGTCGTCCTCTTCAAGCCACCAATCATCTGCGGAGTCGCCAAACGACCACATTGTACCCCACATCGGGAGTAATTCGAGACGCTCAATCTCAACCTCATCCGCAGGAATTTCCACCTGTTCACTCCGTGGCACATCTAAATCAACCACAAGCACAACACCGTCTTCAGTTGATGTTACTTCTGCGACCTCGCCCAACCCATAGCTATTTGCATATACCTGATCGCCGACGCTCGGCAATGTAACTTCTCTCCAATCATCTATATCTGCTTCCATCATCTTTTCAATCATGCCGGTAGGTATAGCGTTCATTTCGTGAACCCAGCGTTCAGTCACATCTTTGATTGTTAAACCGTTATTCATTTTAACTCTCCTTTCCTTTTATCCTTCAACCTCAACCACAAAACTGTTGTCCGGATCCATTTTACAAGGCACTCCATTTGCGCTTATCGCCACATATTCAAATAATGGAATTACCATTAAGTATTCGGAGTCGTATACATATACCGTTCCCGAATCATCCACGAAGAAATCATCTATCTCCTCTCCGACATCAATCCAGTCACCGTCTGACGATTGAAGGTATGCGTCGTCTGGTATAAGTGACACTTCCTTGGACACAGGCTTGGCTTTACTCTTAGATTTGGATTTGTTTTTGCTGTCATAGTAGTCATAATTATCGTACCATCCGCCGTAGCACCAATTTCCGCTATCCCAACTTCTATCGTATACGAGCTCCTTCCATTCGAAGAAATTGTTACACTCATTTGCTATAAGCTTCTTTGCTCTCTCAACCTGTGCGTACATTTGCGGGATAGAAACAAATTCGTGCTGAGTGTGAGCGTTATAATATCCACACGACAAATTAACGGCGGCACACCCGAGTACCGGCGCTATATCCACTATGTCCGAATAAGAACCGTAGTCTCGCTTAAATCCGTATTTTTCTACCGTTTCAGCAAACACCTCGTTATCAAGCTCATAATAAACCGCGTCCCTTTCATGCGCTCGGTCAAATTCGATTATGAAATTGATTTTTGGTTTTATTCCACTCGCGCAAAACTTTCCCGCACCCACGCCGCCGATTTCCTCATCCTCCGTAAAGAGCACATGACACCGCAGTTCTTTGATAACCTCAAGAATCATCGTAACTCCGCATCTGTCGTCTCCACCTATTCCGAACGGAGACATCATTATGCTTTTATCATCGGACATACAAATGATATCCGGTGTATGCTTATGTACCGTGTCCATATGAGCAACAAGCAGAACTGGGATTTCACCCTCGGCGTACACGAACCCGTCTCTCACTATCGGCGAATACCCCTTGTCCCTAAGATGACAAACCAACGCCGCCTTGAGCTTGTCCTGCGGGAACTTAAATATGTTAAGCAACTTCATTTTCGTTTTCCTCCTCGTTTTTCTCTTTCATATATTCTTCATAGCAGTTTCTACACATACAAGTGTCATCCACAAAATGAGCTTCGTCTTTCCACTCATACTCGCCGCACCTCTCGCAATACACCACATTATCATCAAAAGCATCGTCGCACATCGTGTAAGACTCCCCATCTATATAAACATCTCGCTCGAAGTCGTCGCTCCTATAGCCATACCTGATCTCCCACTGCTCATGAACCTCACACCAGAAGCAACAGTCCTCACAATAGAGTTCTCCGTCTATTTCGTGCAGATTGTCTTCATCGCCCACTGAGCAACCACAGTGATAACAATGATTTCCCCCGCAACAGTCAATACACTGTAACTCACTTTCTTTGTCATCATAAGTGTTCATCAAGTCGCCGCAATCGACACAATAGGAATCTCCACCGATATACAAACCTGAATTGATTTTCGATTCCATTTCCTTATTGTATGTAAAAACACATTCATCGGGAAACTCATAATAATCACGGTAGTGAAAACTATTGTCGTGGGTTGTTATAAGCTCATCCCAATCGCAATCTACTTTCTTCCACAGATTCGGTACTTCAAGACAAGTTGACATAATATCCTGAACAACAGCCCTATAATCGCGATAATTTTCGCTGGTTGAATCTCCGCCCTTCGGGTACAGACGGGACTGTAGAAGTAGACCGTTCTGGTAAAAGAAGAGCTGGCGAGTAATTTTCTCTTCCATAAACCACTCGTCGCCCGTATAAGATTCGGGGAGTGTATAGAAAATCATACTCGTGCCGTCGTTAGCATAACTCAGCGTTCCCGCCTTATAACATCCCCGATATGCACCGTTGCTGTTAATAAAGTGACAACTGCTCCACGAATTTCCGTTTGACATCAGAAGGAAATCACAAATATTCGCACTTAAAACTGTTATGCGCTTAATCTTGAGCGGATTCGTGTCATCGGCAACAACAGCAAATCTCTTGTTGTAGCTGTCATAATTTCTGTCACCGTTTTCGTGAGGGTCAACAAGCCCCGTTGCGTCGAATTTGTAATCGTCGCCAACGGGGTATTCTTTAAATATGTTATTGATAACACGGCTTCGTTTCATTCCGGAACGAATTTCCTTGTAGTAACCGATCTTGTTTATCTTTTCAGCCTCTTCTTCGCTAATCTCTTTCGTTACATTTTCTGAAATTGCGAGAAGAGCAGAGGTTACTATAGAGCTATGATTAATGCCATGTTCGCTTATCTTTTTATCGATGTATGACTCAAGTTTTTCAAGGTCATATCTGAATTTACCCATGTCTGCCGAGCGTATTTCATCTCTAAGAAACACAATCGCTTTTGCTTTTTCATTCCACATAGGATGCTTCCGCAGAAGTTCAAATACCGGTTCCTTCTCATTGAGCCACGCGCTAACATTGGTTCTTATCCCGCTTATCGTGTAATCATGGTCTATACCGATAGTATCGAAAATCTTCTTGACCTGCTTTGTGTAATAATCAACCTCTGCCGTAAAGCTATTATGTTCTTCCATAAACTTTTTATTTTCATTTTCAAAATACATTTTAAATTCCTCCTGATTTTTAAATTATATTTCTGTTATGTATTCTCTTTCTGACGCTTTCTTGAAGACTGCGGGGATAAGCTCGCTTGCAAAACACCAAAGACCATGTCCGTCTGCGCAAATCCCGTTACAAGTATGTCCTGAAATCTCTTCATCGAAAGCCACGCCTATATACGAACTACACACATTACAGATCGTTCCAAGCTTTCCTCCCGATGGATAATTTTCAACGTCCTTTATACACCTAACTCTATCGCCAACCTTGAAACTGTTTTCCATTTAGATTTCCTTCTTGATAGCAAACTTAACGCAAGTTGTGCCATTCCATACATTAAGATTACTGCTAAACAAGCCCGCGTCGACTCGACGCGAATGAATATCTCGCACAACAAATGGCGTATTTTTTAATCCAGTCGAGAGACGAATAGGATTATAAATAGAATTCACTATCTTGAAACTACCCATCTTGTCCCAATGTTTTCGCCAATCATCAAGAGATATCGGAAACGCTTTTCCTCTTTGCGAAAGATATTCCTTATCATCTCCAAAATCCTCCATACTCCAATCATAGTCCACCATGATAGAATGATACTGTGCCAAGAACGAGTCAAACGATTCATTATTCCACCGAATCGGCTCCGAAATACACCAAGCCAATCCATTGTTCCGTTCAATAACAACTGCCTTAAGCCCATTGATTGTAAAAGTAGAACCAGTTTCCGTTTTGCTCACAATCTCAACAATCTGCTCCGGCGTCGCAAAAGTTAATGTTTCTCGCTCGTTGCATTTCTTGAGCGTCGGTTCGGGTGTTGATTTACCAATAAGCTCCAAATCATCTTCACCAACCCACAAACCCAAACCATATTCACATAGTCCGTCAAGACTATGTGCGCCCGGTACATAAGAATCAAAAGCCACCCCTATATTGTTTCCGGATATTGTGGCTATCGTTCCGCGAAGGAATTTAATCTCAAAACCATATATATTTCGGATAGCTCTTACTCGATCTCCAACCTGAAATCTCATTTCATTTTCCTCCTGAATTTCAATTTAATTTCTGAATCATCGTTCTCGCCATATTATCTACAGCGATATAACTGGAAGCCGTCGCCAAACGCTTTTCATCTTCGGTTGTCAAACTCACGCCCAATTCCTTTAGGACTTTGATTTTGTGCTTAACGAACCTTTTCATTCTGTCTTCTTCTGTCAACCGCAGCCCTCCTCCTTCTGTTTATGATTTTCTTTGCAAGCCATCGAGCTACGGCATCTTCCATCCGTTCCTCGAAAGCTATAATTTTACCCTCGTGCCACAGCGCATACAAAAACGCGACGACGAAGGCAATTTCAATTACAGTTGTGATTGCAAATCTCAATTCCATTTTGATTCCCTTTCTGATTTAAAATAAGTTTGTACCGTTTTGTCTATACGCCTCATTCCATTTTCGCGCCAGTTTCTCCGCCTCTATACGGCTTTCGCATAAATGGCATATATCAGCGTTGTATCTTTTAAGTATGGCGATTAAGTTATTACCCGTCGCTATCGTGTCGGCGAAGGCGAAATACTTTCCGTTTTCGGCAGTGACAACCACAACAAAAATCATTTTCATTTCAAATCTTCCACTCTCCGCATATGTTTCCGTTGCTGTCTATCACCTTGCCGTCTGTTCGCCCTTCGGCTACAGCTCTGCTTATTTGCCCGAAAATTCGGTCAAGCTCAGCCGCCGTGGTGTAGTAGTCGGCATATTCATTTTCCGCGTCACAGTCATGAAAAGCAGCGTTCCCGGTTTTGATTTCGATTTTCATTTTGATCTCCTTTCTGATTTTAAATTATCACTATATTTCAAACATCTGCGGATTTGCTGTAAACGCTTGCAGATTTGCTGTTGGACTTATTCGCTTAACAAATACAGAGCTTGTATCAAACACCTTTTTTGCTATGTACTCTGCCTCGTCGATATTTGTAGCAAAAACAATTATCTGTCTATCGCCCTCATATTTCCTATACGCTACAAATGTGTGCTTTGCAATAACGGCATACGCCCTGCCATTCGTCATTTTTTCATTTCCTTTCTGATTTTAAATTACTATTTTTTTGCGTTAGGCACCGGGGTTACGAGTTCGGCATCATCAAATTTTGATACTATCCCAGTAGCAAGATTAACAGCGGCATAGCAACTTGTACCAAGTAGTTTCATATAATAACAACCGTCATCGCCACGAAACATATCGCCACAGCGAATCTCGTCAAAATTTATATGGTCTTCAACTCTATTCTCAATTTTCATAATTCATTTCCTTTCTGATTTTAAATTTAGTTGCCGAGTTTGGTTTCCCTTTCACGGCGGCTCTATCTTATATCACGACCTCGATTATTTACCAAAATCTTTTAAAATTTTACGCTACATTTTTCGTATTAGCTAAAGCTATACTTCATATTAGCTAACGCTGTATTCGATTTACATCTCATACTCAACATAAATATCGCCGTTAGGCATATATACGCACGACCACACGCAGCCGCGCTCATATACAGCCCGTTCGGCTACACATATTGCATCATCGAGATTGTCGAAATGCTTTCCGATTACCAAACCGTTTTGCTTTTCGACTTCGACCCCATAGGTACTATAGCTCATGATTTCCTTTTCTCCTCTAATTTTATTCGCGCCGAATGACCGTCGCCCCAGCGCACCAATACAAGAGCGGATATGCTATTTCCGTAGATAATAATTCCGCCTGTTATGTATGCCGTATACTTTTCGCCGTCGTTTTCAAAACGGATTTTCGTTTCAAATCCGACTTTCCATATCACTCCCTTTACAAACTTTTCGTATGACATAGTAAAATATTCGCTCCTTTCATTTTCGTCTTAATTTTGTAGCATTTAGATTATGTTTTGAGAATAGAAACACTTCGGGAATATAATTTCATTACCAATTTCCGAAGTGATTTTCTTTAGTTTATTTCGCGCAATTCTTCGAGTATTTCATCTTCTCCGAATACGCGCTTTACTTTTTCCCATTCGCGGCAACACGCCTCCCAAATCTTATAAGCGTTCGGATTTCGCGTTAGTCTGCCGAATTCGTTTTCGGTTACAGTTTCATATCCAAATTCCGAACAAAAATCCTCATAGTTTCCGGGATCATACTTCGTCAAACACGCGAGAATGTCGTAGCAAGTCGGCGTAATGTTGTGTGTTGTGTTATATATGGAATCCCAAAATGTAACGCGCATAACCTCGCCGGTATCGGTGTTTTTGATATAAACCGAGTAGCAGTTTCGTTTTGCGTTGTCGCGCCAAAGTCGATTTGCTTCGCGGTCTTTGAATATGATACTCATTTTGATATTATTTCGCATCAGAAAATCACGGGCTTCTGTCTCGTAGGCACTTACCATTCTAAACTCAGCTCCTCATAATAATATTTTTTGCCGTTTATCGTGACTTCCGGCTCGCCGTTTATAGCTGCGTCGTTCGAGTATTCACCCGCGAAGGCTATAGCTTCGTCGAGTGTAAAATCGTGATTAGTTATGATTTCATATACAGTTTCGTTTCCGTTTTTGATTTTCATATTACCCCTTCATCCTCCATAAACTCGCGGAAATCGTCTGTTAAAAGCTGATTTCCATAGTAATTTGTAAACAGTCTTGCAACCGTTTCGCCGTCGAGATTGCAAAGTGCATCCCAAATTTCAACCTGAATTTCATCCATGATTTTCATTTCCTTTCTGTTTTAGATTTAATTCCACGCTTTTAGAGTTTTTAGATGGTCGATTTCATCGCAGACCTCCGCGAAGGCAGCGGCGTCGGTGTACATAACATTCCTACCGTCGTTTTTTGAGCGCATTAATTTTCATCTGTACGCCGAGATTCCACACGCTCAAGGCAATCAGTACGGCATAACAAGCGGTCATGATGGTTGCGATTATTGCATATATTTTTGTTTTCGTTTTCATTTTAAATTTCCCTTCTAATTTAGATTTTTAGTTTTGATTTAATTTCACTTTTGAGCGTAAAATTTTTTATGCCGCTTTTGTTGCCTTTGCCTTTGTCTGAGCCTTTGCACTCGATTTTTTCGCGGATTTTCTCGCGGATTCAACAGCCCCGGCGGGTTTAGGATCTATCTTGCCGGCGGCGCGTTCTTTCTTTTCCTTGAACTCGATATTATAGGACTTTTCGGTAACTATGCGGTGAAGTATTTCAGCGATAAGCTTTTCGAGATACTTCGGGCGAGCCGCCGCAACACTCAGAACGCCGCGCCCCTTCTTTGCGTAGAGGGACAACAGATATCCGACGTCATGCGAATTTGCTTTATAGATATTGCCCTTTTCGCCCTCTACATAAAGCATAGAGTCAATTATCATCTGTAATTGTTTGAGCAATTGTGTGTTGCTTGTCGGCGTTTTGCCGAGATCGATATCGCGGGCTTGTGTAGGTGTGGCGAACTTTTCCGCGACTGTTTTCACATCCGCGCCTATACTCTGAGCCGTTCTCATGCAAAGTAAACGGTTAAAAGCCGCGACTTTGTAAACCCATGCAGATTCCGCGCCGAATTTCTTTCCGCGCTCGATAAAGAATGATTCAAGCGCGACAAAATCAAGCGGGCGTTCAGCCGTGACGAGTTCGCGCGATTTTATGCCGTTTTCATCCTCTTTGTCTTTGTGTTTCAGCGTCTCGAAAGTTAGAGCCGTTGCCGCCGCAAGCATGGGCGCGGGGTTGTCGAGTAGCTCAAGCGCCGTTGCATGGAACGCGGCGCGGGCATACTCTTTTTCAAGCTCTGATGTTTCATTGTCGAGCTTTTCGAGCTCTGCCGCCTTTGTATCGTCGGCATTTATTGCCGCGTTGTAGGCGTTAATGCGTGTTTCAAGATCTGTTCTGATATCCGCGATATTCCGTAATGCTTTCTTTTCTGTTGTCTTTTTCATGATTTTTTTTACCGTCCTTATTTAAAATTTTTATATGCTTTTAGCACATTAAAGAACGCGCGAACATATAACAGTCCACGCGCTCGAAATGTGTTAAAAACGAATTAATTATATATCGTCATTATTCATTCAATGAAATATTAACATCTTTACTTTACAGTAAATATTTATTCCTAAGAATAAAAATTTGCCGTCCGTTATTCGTATTTCCTGAGAAACAGCGCGGGCAGTGTAAAGCTAAAATATCTTTATAACATTAATGAATAGGTTATTTTATTCTTATTATTGATATATTCATCGCGTATATATCGATACCAACGGTTGACGGGTTCAAGCCGTCCCCGGACTCTCCATTTTAGCGCAACAGAATCAAAGTATTTAAACAGATAATGCACCCGCTTAAATGGCAATTATTTCTTTGACCCTTTACGGACTTGCGATAAAATGCCTTTATTCGCCCCGCATAGTGCCCCTATGCGGCATAGTAACGGTTGAGAGTGTCCCGCCGCCGTTACCGATATTTTACAATATTATTACATACGATAAACGCGCCACGGCGCGCGCCGTCTTTTGGCTGATAGTCTTTTGACCGTCAAAGCGTGATAGCGATATCAGAGTACCGCAAAGACCGACAATAATATTTATGTGTTCCGCTTTCCGTCTTTTTACCCTTGAACGGATAGCAAGCCGCTTGAATAATGGGCGAGCCCCGCGCCGCTTGACTTTTCGCGGCATTGGTGTATAATCTTATGTATTGTGTACCGCGTGAAAACTCTGCCTTGCTTGTCGTTATGGTGACTTGCACCGTGCCGCGCCTCTGCGGTCACTCGCTCAGCTTATCGGCGGCGGCTCTGCCGCTCTGCCGTGCCGCTCGGGTGTCGGCGTTGTTCTCTTGAGTACGCCTATATACTACCATAAATTTATGGACTTTGCAAGAGTTTTCTATAAATCTATTGTTATTTGGAGGATTGCACAATAAATGAATGAAAATAAACCTGCCGAATTGTACAATATGGCAAATATTGAGCCGCCTATAATCTCAAAGAGAATAAAACATATGTGCCATTTTAGGCGCGTGCCCGTCAGCGTGATGTTGCATGACTTAAATATATCTAAAAATACACTATATTATATGGATAAAGGTACTGCAATGTCATATACTATACTTGTATCTATATGTAATTACCTGAATATGCCCATAGATACCTTGTTACGTTGTAACGCCGCGCCTACACCTACACCTGAGCCGCCTAACCTGAACACGGCTATATCTATAATAGCCGCCGCCGCTGATCTACCGCCGGACTATATACGGGGCATATTGCATCTCCCGCCGACGAGCAGCAGTACCGACAACGATATGTAATATTCTATAATAGCATATAACGCTTGCGCGGGACTTCGGGGCACGGCTACGCCGTGCGACGCTCCCGCCGACGGTGAGACGGTACGCGCGTTATAGGTATATATACCTACCTATAGAGCGAATATATAATATATAATATAATACCTATACACATCGGAATTTATCTTTTGGTGTATAGGTATTTTTTATTTTGCTTTATAGTAAATATGCAATATTGACGACGACGAAGGATTGAAGGGTTGTCATGTTGTGGTGTGTATACTATTTGTATAATTATTGTGCTATAAACACATAAAAATATTACAGTCTGTATACATCGAGTATATAGGTATAATAATCCATAAAATACGCCTTTATAGATTTATAGCCCCACGGGGGCTATTTTAAACCTATAACAGAAAAATAATCATGAAAAACCGCTTAGTTAATCAACCCCACTCACACGTCGTCAAAATAGACCCTCAGAACTACACAAATCCCGCCCATAGTAGAGGGTATCTTCTACGGGTCAGGTAGATTGGTGCTTTTTAAAATTTTAAAAAAACTGGTAAAAGCCCGCTCTACGCACAAAGTTACCCCTACGAGCATCCGAGATAAAGATGTGGTACAGGCTAAAATCCCTGAAGTCTACCTTACGAGCGGTCTTTCGTCCGTGGTATAAGCCTATAGACCCATCAGGGTTGGTATGTACAGGCTGACGTCTTCGAAGAAAGCTTCTACAAGTTCTATATATGTACGATCGTCTTACGCGCCGAAGGGCGCGCTTTTTTTATTTATGTTTGTCGCTACGCGCTAAGCTTCTACCTTCTACTTCTGTTAATAATTTATTCATAAATTTAACCTTCAGATTTTGGTAAATCAGCCAACCTCGGGTGTAAGGTATATACATAACATGGTGGTACAGGCTACGGCGTAAGCCGTTTCAAGGCAAATCCGAGGTGAGCGACACTAATAAGGCGAACGGAAACGGAGCGCAGCGCAGTTAAAGGCTTGCTGAGTTCGCCTCAAGATGGAGCGAACCGAGGATGCAGTCTTCCTTTAGAAATAAGGCGAAGCCTTCCACCCGCCTACGGAGATGTTTGAGGGAGGCGTCAGCGGTATCTCCGAAGAGAAGTTAGCGAAGCTTGCGAAGAGAACTTCTCCCGAGGTGGTATAGCGTAGCCTCCCGCCTACTCCGTAGACGGAATTATGTGGCGAGCAAGGACACGTTAGTGGACTTGTGACCTTCACATAACACAAAATTGTTTTTAAAGAGAGGGGGTGCTCAGATGCCTTGATACACAAGGGCTGTGAGCCAGTTTAAGACATTTTTTTTACAAAAACTATTAAATTCTAAGGAGGAACTATTATCAGCGTAAAAGTATGCGATGCGATTATGGGTACCGGCAAAACCGAAGCTGCCATTACCTATATGAACGAACACAAGGAGAAGAAATTCATTTACATCACGCCGTATCTGGCGGAGAGCAATCGTATTAAAGAGGGTTGTCCGGAGCTGCACTTCGTCGAGCCGAGCAACAAGCTGAGCGAATACCATTTCAGAAAGACAGAGCACACAGCAGCTCTTATAAGCGAGGGTTGCAACATAACGACAACCCACGCGGCTTTCAGAAATTATAACCGTGATACGCTGGCGATGATTAGAGAGCTTGGCTATACCCTCATCATAGACGAGAGCTTGGATATTCTTATCGAGAGTCAAATGAAGACCAATGATGTCGGCGGGCTTGTCGCTACAGGCTTTTTAGAATCAGACGGCACGACATATCGGGCGACAGACAAGCTGTACGACTCAGGTAAATTTGAGGACGAGATGAAGATGTTCCGCTCCCGCGATATTTTGTGTGTTGATGGACAAAAGGGGCAGAAGCTTTATTACTGGGCTCTGCCGCAGGAGCTGTTGACCTCGTTCGATGAGGTGTTCGTGCTAACGTATTTGTTTACCGGACAGGCGCTTTGCTATTTTATGAAGATTTACAAAATCCCCTATACATATATAGGTGTGTCGCTAAAGGACGGCGTTTATCGCTTCTCGGATAGCACTGACTATGTGCCGGAATACACCAAGCACATCAAAGACCTTATACATATAGTAGAGTCGCCAAAGCTCAACCGTATAGGCGACCCGCCCCATGCGCTGTCTATGAATTGGTATCAGAGACGCAAGGCTGGTGAGGGCGGCGAACTTAAGACAGTAAAAGATCATATATTTAACTGCTATAACAATATATGGCGCGGGTGCAAAGCGGACGAGCGTATGTGGGGAACCTATAAGAGCGCTTGCAACAAGGTGAAAGGCAGAGGTTACACCAAGAGTTACGTCGTCTTCAACGAGAGGGCTACTAACTCATACATCAACAAGAGGTATCTCGCCTACGCCGTTAACCTGTTTATGAATGTCGCGGAGAGGCGTGTGTATGAGAAGTTCGGTGTAGAGGTAGACCAAGATATGTACGCCCTTTCAACTATGTTGCAGTGGATATGGAGATCGGCTATAAGACGCGGAGAAGAGATATGGTTGTATGTGCCGAGCAGAAGAATGAGGACACTTTTAAAAGATTGGATGGAGAGGGTTCAGAATGGAGATAAAGACGAAGAAGATTACGAGTAAGATATCTGTGAGTGAGCGAGAGACGCACATATATAGAAGTGGCGACGGCTGGGTAATGGACAGCACCGTTCCGAAAGACTTCAATGCCGCGCTGCGTAAAGGCTGGACACCTGTAGAGCAGACGGTTTATGACGACGGCACTGTGTGCGGGATGATTCTAAAGGCTATCCCTTCCGCAGTTACTATAAGAAAGAACGCCGCTCGAAGCGTCTCTGAGGAACAAAGAGAAAAAGCAGTGGCGGCGTTAGCGAAGTACAGAGCAGAGAAGTGAGGCAGACCTATTGGACAAAAATGTCCGATAGTCTCGTAATGATAGAGGTGGTGTAACGAAAAGTTACCCCCATTTGCAAATTTTAACATTATAAACAAAGGAGAAAATGAAATGAATGAACTGACAGTATTTAACAATGAGGAATTTGGAGAAATCCGCACCATAACTATTGACGGCGAACCGTGGTTTGTGGGAAAAGATGTGGCTGATGTGCTGGGGTACAGTAATTCGAGTAAGGCAATCTTAACCCATGTAGACAGTGAGGATAAAACCTTTTTGATGATGGATATAGCAGATTCCCAAAACGGGAATGTGCCTATAGGACAGACGAAAACAGCAATTATCAATGAATCAGGTCTTTACAGTCTCATCATTTCGAGCAAGCTCCCTAATGCTAAAGCTTTTAAACGCTGGGTTACGGCGGACATCCTTCCCGCCATTCGTAAAACAGGCGGTTACATGACCGATGAGCTTCTTGCTAAATGCCAGAAAGACCCCAATGTTATGTTTGCGTTTGCAGAAGAGCTTCTTAAACTGCGCGACAAAACGAACGCGTTGGAATCAAAGCTCGATGTCGCTCAGCCGAAGGCGGACTTCTATGACACGTTTGTTAGCCCTAATAAATGTACAGGGCTTCGAGACACCGCCAAAGAACTTGGTATCTCTGAGCGTAAGTTCGTTAACTTTCTGATAGATGAAAAGTACCTGTACCGCACTCCAGCCAGACAGCTTCGTCCTTACGCAAAGAAGAGCAACGAGGGCTTATTCGAGACAAAAGATTGGTACACTAAGTCGGATATCGTATCGGTAAGGGTGTTCTTTACGCCGCAGGGCAAACAATTCTTTTATAAGAAGCTTATAGAAAAGGGACTTATCGGCGCACCTATGGTATGCGCGTGAAAGAATCAGTAAAGACAAAATGTTAGATGTAGGGGTGTAACTACCCTACCGGGACACTTTAAACCGTAGTTTGTAATATATAGACAGCAAAACTCGAACGAAAATGAGTATGGCTGATATTTTAGGGAAGAGGTGTGAACGGCATTTTACAGAAAGGATTAGAGAAAGAAGTTGAATAGAGGGTTTTGTGAGGGTTGCCCGTGGATTAACCGCTGCGGCAACGACGACAACGACTACCCCTGCCACGGCAGTTGGGATGAGGTTGCTTACATAGACTATGGAAATCAAGCCATAAATACGGATATGGATGAGGAGAATTAACTATAGGTAATACAATATATATACCGGGTATCGACGCTAAGGATATATACATAACAAATGAGCTATACCCCGACGCAGGTTATTCGTTGGTGGATAAAGACGGCAAGGTCAATTATAGACGATATGCCAACACACTCGATTACAGTTTAGATCAGATAAAACTGCGCGAGGTTTATGAGAAAGTGTACCGCCGCACTAACTTCAGCTTTTACGGAAGAAAGAAAGAGTATACCTCGCGTGTAATAAATGTAACCTTTAAATACTCGGTGGCGGAGTTTAATAAAGCCGGCAGAAATAGGTATATTCGCTTTGGATATAAAGACTCAGATCTTAACTTCAATGACTGTGTGGCTATAAAAGACGGCGAGCTGGTGGGAATAATACTTGGACAGCCTGTGGAATATCCGGTATCTGACGAGGTGCTCGGTAAATATTTCGGTTTTGAAGGTGGCGTATACACGCTTATCAAAACACCTAAGACGCTGAAGAGCACAGCGGAGCTGCGCAGGACACTGTATAATGACGGCTTTGTGTGTAATGGAGTAAGGTATGTCAGGTGGAAGAGGTCGAGCGGCAGTTCTCGCGTTGGCAAGTGTCTCTTTATTGACGAGAAGCTGTACGCTCGTATGCACAAGTGGGAGATGTGTGGACTGAAAGTCGCCGAGGGTGAAGAGGTAGACCTTGCTGCGCTTGAGTCATATATCTCTCTGCCGTCAAGCTCTATTATTGATATACTGGAAATAAACCCCGAGAACATTCTCGTGATAGACGACTACGAGAGCAAATTCTTCGATAGGGTTATGTCCGTCAGCGAAGATGGCGACCACCTAATCGCCGAAGAAAAAGACGAACAGATAACCAACTCTATCTGGGACGGACAAGGGCTTATAGATATATCAGCTATGGGCAAATACAGCGATAAGGGCATGATACTACTCCGCAACCTCTTCTTTAAATGCTGTTGCTTCAATACAAACTTGCAGCAGTGGTTTGCCGACCACGGCATAACAGAGGTAAGCCAGCTAAAGGGCTACACTAAAGCGAAGCGTGTGGAAGATATAAAGATAGTAACCACGCCGAGCAGCATCAAGTATCTGAAGTTCGGGACGATAAACGATTGGATGAAGCACATCGACAATACTTTTGGCGTTGTTAAGTATGATAAGCCAACTCACTTCTTTGATGGACGCATGGTGCAGACGCACTATCAGCTTCTCAACAGCTTGCAGATGGACAAGGCTGAGACGGCGGCGTTCCTCAAGGAGACATTTGACTATATGACAGCTATCAGAACAGACCCCGCAGTTCTGCGCCACCATATCAAATATCCGATAGAAGACGAATTCGACATCTCCCCTGCTGAGTCGAAGAATGATGTTGTATACAAGCTTCTCGGTCTCAATGACAGATTTGCGCAGACGAAGCTTTATCATGACTTCAAGATAGATATTCTTAAGTCTTTTACAAAAAATCTTAGGCTCGGTCATGTTTTGGTTAATGGCAATTATGAGACAATATTAGGCAACCCCATTGAAATGCTGCTTAGTGCTATAGGAAAGTTTTCAGGCGAGAGTGTCTTGGGCGTGGGGAATATACACACCAAAAGGTTTGGCTATAATCAGAAGCTTGTAGGTTCCCGCAGTCCGCATATCTCTATGAGTAATGTGTGGATTCCAACAAATGTGGAGAGCGAAGAGATAGATCGATATTTTAACCTCACGAACGAAATTATCTGCATAAACAGCATTGGTGAGAATGTGCTAAACAGATTGTCGGGGTGCGATATGGATTCCGACACAGTTCTTCTTACGGATAATCTTCACCTTATCAATGCCGCGCTTAAGAACGAGGGTAAGTTTTTGATAGCAGTTCCGGATGTCTCGTCCGTTAAGAAAAAACGCAGATATACTCACGACGAGCAGGTTGACCTTGATGTTAAAACGAGCAACAATCTTATAGGCGATATCATCAACCTCAGTCAGGAGCTCAATACCCGCATATGGGATGTCCTCAATCGTGGCGGCAGTTATAGTGATATTGAGGAAATATATAAAGATGTATGTATCTTGAATATTATGAGCGGCATTGAAATCGACAAAGCAAAGAAAGAGTTCAATATCAATAATGCTAAGGAGCTTCGCCGACTGCGTGATAAATATAAGATTGAGGGCGATGACGGAAGAGCCATTAAACCTAACTTCTTTAAGGCGAAGGATATCGGCAAAGGTTACTATGACCGCAAGCGAAAGAATTACAAGAAGCATTTGACGACCATGGATCATGTGCAGACTTGTATTAATTCGTACAGGGCTCAGAGAGAAGAGATAGGAAAGAAGCAGGAGTATCTTCCCTTCTCCGCTCTTGTGGGTAACGGCATAGATGTTCATCGTAGACAGTACGAGAAAGTCACCCGCGTCATCAATGCCGTAACAGACATGACAAATGAGATAAAGAGTGTATATGCTTCGGACATAGAATCTTCCGTAAAACAGATGCAGTGTTGCGATATCAGGCAGGAGTGCGTAGAATATGTGGGCAATATGTCGTTCACCAAGAGCGATATGGTCTACCTCCTGCGCCAGATAGAAGAACCTCGTTATTCTCAGATTCAGCGTAAGATATTTAACATACTCTTTGGCTACCCCAACACCTCGTTTTATGAGGTTCTCGAAGCGGGTGCAGAACCTATCGGACTGCTCGCAGAAGACGACGAGGGTGATGTTGAGCTATATGGAAAGAGATACACTCGATATAAATATTTCGCGTAAATTGACAACAAATCACGCAAAAATTTACAAAAAATAGGCTAAAACCCGACCCAAACGGGATAAATGACCCCCTAAAATAGCCGTATTATGCGACAAATTTTGGGGGCGTCCCGTGCGGTTACAATAGGAGAGGGGTAAGAAAACTCGCTCCAAATTGATAAAAAGGAATGGTTTATATAGTTAAAATCTCGCAGGAGGAAGCTTTTAAGATTAGAAAGAAGTTTCCGGGAACGCATATAACGGTAACGAACCGCTACGCTCCCAGTCGAAAGAAAACATACTACTGCACCGAGGGCTTTAAGGTGATGCGCTACCTAAAGAAGCTTCGCCACGAACCGTGGAGGTGAGCCGCTGATGGAAGACTTTGCTAAGAAGCAGAGCGGAGAGTCCTATGTTGACTACTTCGTTCGGCTCTTCGACAACAAGAAAATTTATGGTCTCACTTGCGACCAGATAGCTGAGTTGCTCAATACAGAAAGCGGTCAGACGCTCGGCGAGAGTGCTTATCGAAAAGAATTTGCCGCTTTCAATCGCGGTCGCAACTATGAACGTGAGATAGCTGAGCGCGGCGTGGCGACGAGGGTTCTGTCTATATCAGACCTGCACTTCCCGTTCGCAAAGCCTATAGAGACATTTTCAAAGTATGTCGGGCGTGTAGACATCCTACAGCTCAACGGAGATATATTTGATTGTCAGTCGATATCCAAATTCTCGAAGTCGTATCGCATACCGTGTATCGAGGAACTGGTTGAGGGTCGGCAGTACATTATAGACCTTATTGACTACATAAAACCGAAGAAGGTCATCGCAAACTACGGCAACCATGAGCTTCGCCTCGGAGCATATCTCGCCAACCACCTCGATTCAGATCTTCAGGAGCTTATGCCTGAGACGGCACTGGACTACATCTTCGTTGATGGTTTCCATCATTACGACCGTCGCAATCATATTAAGACGTGGTTTGAGCCGCTTCGTGAGACATTCGATGATATCGAAGTCGTTTATACTGGCGAGTGGTTTTCGCAGATAGGTCATGTAATGTTTGTTCACCCGAAGGCTTTTAGCAGTTCACCTATGAAGACGGCGGAGAAAGCTGTGCTGTGGTTCCGCAATGAGGGGTATGATTTCAACTGCCTTGTAATGGCACATACGCACAGACTCGGTTCGTATAAAATCGGAAACACCACTATGTATGAGCAGGGTGCGGCGTGTGAGACACAGAAAATGAGATATGGTGACGGCGCGTTGGTTAACTCTCAGCAGCAGGGCTGTATTTATGTGTGTCTCGATAAAGATGGTTATAACATTGAGTCGGCGACGAAGCTTGTCGCCTTTTGAGGAAAGAAAGGAAGATAATTTGAATCGCAAGGAACTTATAAGACTTGTGGCGAAAGATAACTCTCTCACCCTCGGTGATTCAGAGCTCTGCATTAATGCAGTGTGCAACGCCATCTCCAAGGTCGTTAATGACGGAGATAAGCTGTCAATATATGGTTTTGGTACATTTCAGAAGGTTAGGCGTAAGCCGAAGCCTTACCGACACCCGGTAACGGGAGAGATGTGTGTGCCGGAGCCGTCGGATGTTATTAAGTTCGTGCCGGGCGTAGCGTTCTTCCCGAGCACTGAGCCCGACTACGCCGACCTGTAAAGGAGAGATACTATGCTGATTGCATTGATCTACAACTTTTTAAACGTCTTTGCTCTCACTGGTGGTATTGCTATTGTGGCAATTATCCAGCTGCTCGCGAGCCTCGGCGTGATATAACGATACTTCTTTTTGCAAACTGTAATAATGGCGGTTATGCAGTTACTGATTACGCTCTGCGAGGATGCGCCGCACCATAAGCGGTAGACGAGTCGTAGGGTTTACGAAGCCGTGAACTCGCGGCGGGAACTAAAAGACCCTGCGGATAGAAAGTCGCTCCACTGATGAGGAGTGGACAGTTTCCGCAGTGCGCTTATAAAATCTTATATTAACCAAATTGCCGACATCGGCAAAATGGTGCGAAGCAAAGGAGTGTGCTAAATGAGTTATTCTCTTACTGAGATATCCACAAAAGACCTCGTGGAAGAACTTAAAAAGCGCGAGGGTGTGGAGGCGACAATAGTAGAGCCATATAGAGATGATGAAATTGTAGCGAGTGGACCTTCTGTTGTGCTCGTGGTTACTGATTGATTGATAAAATTTAAAGGAAATGGAATGATTTGATTGTTTGACAATTATCCTGATGTGGTAACTGTTAAAGAGATGCAGACAATGTTGCGAGTAGGAAGAAAGGCTGCGTATGACCTTGTACATAACGGCACTATTCCCTCTGTTCGTATAGGTACAAGCTACTTAATTACTAAAAAGAGTATTGAAAATTTTCTTTCTGCCGGTAGTTGACATTTTGCGCTGTTGTGCTAAAATGACCGTACAACAGCAAGCGGACTACAGAAAGGAGATTATTTAATTGACAGGAAGCTTGCAAGCAAAACGCGGCAAATATTATGCCGTTCTGAATTTCGTAGACAGCACTGGAAAGCGTAAGCAGAAGTGGGTTTACACAGGTTATGAAGTAAAGAATAATCTGCGTAAAGCTGAGGCGGCTATGAGGTCAATAATTAGCGAGTATGAAAGTGCTCAGCTGATTTATGAACCCAATATACTTATCTCGGACTACTTAGACCAGTGGCTCACGGAGACGAAACCCTTCATAGACACTGTAACGTGGGACGGTTATAAGGTTATAGTCGATTCTCATGTTAAACCGTATTTTGAGGAACACAAGATAAAATTAGTGGATGCCAACCTTGACAATATACAGCAATATTTTGACTATAAGGCGACCCACGGCAGAAAAGATGGGAATGGCGGTCTATCACCTAAAACCCTTCGTCTGCACAAGAATGTTCTTCAGCTTGCCTTTAAGGAGGCTATGCGGCATAAGCTCATAAGGTCTAATCCCTGTGAACTCGTGAGGCTCCCAAAACTTGAGAGACGGGAGTATGAGTGGTATAACGCCAGTGAAATTAACACTCTGCTTGAGACCATAAAGGACGAACCTTTGCATCCGCTCATCCAAACTACAGTCATGTATGGACTGCGGCGCAGTGAGGTTTTGGGTCTACAGTGGCAAAGCATTGATTTTGACACAAATACTATCCTTATACGTCACACGGTCTCTATGTCAACCAAGGTTGTCGAGAAAGACAAAACCAAAAACAAATCAAGTTATCGGTCGTTTCCGCTGTTTCCTGAAATTAGAGAGCTACTGCTTCAGCTCAAAGAAGAGGAACAGAAGAACAGAGAGTTCTTTGGAGACGCCTATGTGGAGAATGATTATATCTTCAAATGGACGAATGGCGCAATGTATGACCCGTCATATATATCGCACAAATTCGGAGACCTATTGAGAAAATATAATCTCCCGCATATAAGATTCCACGATCTAAGACATAGTTGTGCGAGCCTTCTTCTCGCCAAAGGTTGTTCGCTCAAGGACGTCCAAGATTGGATGGGTCACGCCGATATAAAGATGACTTGTAATATATATGGACACCTTGATTTGTCGAGGAAAAAGATGACCTCTGAAATTATTCGCGAAACTTTAGCTCAGGCGTGTTAGACAAAATGTTAGACACACGGAGATTTCGAGGTGTTTTAAAAAAAAGAAAAAGCCCTGAACCCGTTGAGGCTCAAGGCTTCTGAGATGGCTCCCCCTGTTGGACTCGAACCAACGACCCTGCGGTTAACAGCCGCATGCTC